>OLQD01003377.1_pt1 | contig 10544 bp, 10 predicted proteins | sample 1672841 | NCBI WGS metagenome assembly OLQD01 (sample SAMEA3136729, study PRJEB25190) | human gut metagenome | biome: human gut; feature: human-associated habitat; material: faeces | place: Austria | collected 2013 | reverse complement strand
AAGCCACTCTTGAAGATTACAAATTACAACTGAAACAATTGCTCGAACTGGATGGGGAGAATGAAATGAACATCTATCTCCCCGCTCTGTCCGACGAGAATGTACTGTCTCCGTTGCCCGCCAAAAGAGATGTGTATGTGAGTGCCCTTGCCCTTCGTCCCGAAATCGAAGCGAGCAAACTCAATGTGAACGCTTCCGAATTGGGAATCGACATTGCCAAGTCCGGCTACCTTCCTACCGTCAGCCTCAGCGCGGGAATCGGAACGAATCATACCAGTGGTAGTGATTTCACTTTCGGCGAACAAGTAAAGAATGGCTGGAACAATTCTATCGGATTGTCTGTCAGCGTGCCTATTTTCAATAATCGACAGACAAAGAGTGCCGTACAGAAAGCCAAGTTGCAATATGAAACGAGTATGCTGTCATTGCTCGACGAACAGAAAGCCTTATACAAAACGATTGAAGGACTTTGGCTCGACGCCAACAGTGCACAGCAACGCTATGCAGCAGCCAACGAGAAACTGAAAAGTACGCAAATCAGCTACAACCTGATTAGCGAGCAATTCAATCTGGGAATGAAAAATACAGTAGAACTTCTCACTGAAAAGAGCAACTTGCTGCAAGCACAGCAAGAACAGCTTCAAGCCAAATATATGGCAATACTGAATACACAGTTGTTGAAGTTCTATCAAGGCGACAAACTAGCTTTGTAAGAAATCGAATATCAGCATTATAAATAAGTAAAAGCATAATAAACGAATGAAAACGAAAAAGATTATTCTAATCGCTGTGGCAGTCGTTGTGGTTGTGGGAGCAGGAATCTGGTTCTTTGCAGGTTCACCCGCCAAACACAAGGTTACGTATGCCACCACTACTGTCAGCAAAGGCGATATCTCAAATTCGGTGACTGCTACCGGAACGATCGAACCGGTAACGGAAGTAGAAGTCGGTACACAGGTATCCGGTATCATCGACAAAATCTATGTGGACTATAACTCGGTAGTAACCAAAGGACAGTTGATAGCCGAAATGGACCGCGTCACCCTGCAAAGCGAACTGGCTTCACAGAAAGCAACCTATGACGGTGCGAAAGCCGAATACGAATATCAGGAAAAGAACTTCCAACGCAGCAAAGGTCTGCACGAGAAATCATTAATCAGTGATACGGACTACGAACAGGCCCTCTATAACTACCAGAAAGCCAAAAGTAACTACGACAGCAGCAAAGCCTCTCTGGCAAAAGCAGAGCGTAACCTGTCCTACGCCACGATTACCTCACCGATTGACGGTGTAGTTATCAGCCGTGATGTGGAAGCCGGACAGACTGTTGCTTCCGGATTCGAAACTCCGACCTTGTTCACCATTGCTGCGGACTTGACAAAGATGCAGGTAGTGGCCGACGTGGACGAAGCTGATATAGGCGGTATCGAAGAAGGTCAACGTGCCAGCTTCACGGTAGACGCTTATCCGAACGACACATTCGAAGGAGTAGTGACACAGATTCGCCTGGGAGATGCGAGCAGTACCAGCAGTACAAGTTCCAGCACCAGCACGGTGGTTACTTATGAGGTGGTAATCTCCGCCCATAATCCGGACCTGAAACTGAAACCACGTCTGACTGCCAATATCACAATCTATATTCTCGACAAGAAAGATGTACTGTCTGTTCCTAACAAGGCTTTGCGCTTTACACCGGAAGAACCTCTGATCGGTAAAAACGATATTGTGAAGGATTGCGAAAGCGAACATAAAGTCTGGACACGCGAAGGCACCACATTCACTGCTCATCCGGTAGAAATAGGAATTACAAACGGAATCTCCACAGAGATCATCAGCGGTGTCGCCGAAGGAACAAGAGTAGTGACAGAAGCTACCATAGGTGGCATACCGGGCGAAAGCATGGAAGCCCCGACAGGTCAGGAAGGCGGAGAAAGAAGTCCGTTCATGCCGGGCCCTCCGGGAAGCAAAAAGAAAAAATGAATCCATTTTAAGAAATCAGTCTAAGAGGATAGAGCTGATTTCCTAAAATTAAAATAATGTGAGTTCGATATAAGTCTATACTGTTCACAACTCTCCTCCTTCGGGAAGGAGGAGTACCCGTAGGGGGAGGTGGTAGGTGAATATATAGGTATATGAAATATACTGCCTTACGATTAAAAGCAAATGCCCGCACCTACCACCCCGCCCTTTGGTTTCCCCTCCTTCCCGGAAGGGAAACCATGCGGATGATAACTGTTATATCGAACTCACATTAAAACAGGCTAAAATAAACTTTGCGCAAATCCGAGAAGTATGCAAAATCGATTCTGAAAACCAGCAGGCATTTTGCAAATGAGAAATAAAGAATAAAAGATGAAAAAAGTAATTGAACTTCAAAATATCAAACGTGACTTTCAGGTAGGAGAAGAAACTGTCCATGCGTTACGAGGCGTTTCTTTCACTATCAACGAAGGAGAGTTTGTTACTATCATGGGAACTTCCGGTTCGGGAAAATCCACGCTGCTCAACACATTGGGCTGCCTGGATACCCCAACCAGCGGAGAGTATCTGCTCGACGGAATCTCCGTCCGCACAATGAGCAAACCTCAACGGGCGGTACTCAGAAACCGGAAAATCGGTTTTGTGTTCCAGAGCTACAACCTCCTCCCCAAAACAACGGCAGTAGAAAACGTAGAGTTGCCGCTGATGTACAACTCCGCCGTCAGTGCCTCCGAACGTCGCCGCCGTGCTATCGAGTCTCTACAAGCGGTGGGACTGGGCGACCGTCTCGAACATAAGTCGAACCAAATGTCCGGCGGACAGATGCAACGTGTTGCCATCGCCCGCGCACTGGTGAACAATCCTGCCGTTATCCTTGCCGACGAAGCCACCGGAAATCTCGACACCCGTACCTCTTTTGAGATACTTGTCCTGTTTCAGAAACTTCACGCGGAAGGACGTACAATTATATTCGTAACGCATAATCCCGAAATCGCACAATACAGTAGCCGGAATATACGGTTGCGCGACGGTCATATAACGGAAGATACGGTCAATACGAAGATTCTGTCTGCCGCCGAAGCGCTGGCTGCATTGCCGAAAAATGAGGAAGACTAATTAAAGTTATAAGCTTTTAAACATGAATGGAACCAATTTATTTAAAATAGCTCTCCGGGCGTTGGCGAACAACAAGCTACGCGCTTTCCTTACCATGCTCGGCATCATTATCGGTGTCGCATCCGTCATCACGATGCTTGCCATTGGACAAGGCTCGAAGAAAAGTATCCAGCAGCAGATATCCGAAATGGGCTCGAACATGATAATGATTCACCCGGGAGCCGATATGCGTGGAGGTGTCCGGCAAGATCCCTCCGCGATGCAGACCTTGAAACTAGCAGACTACGAAGCCTTACGCGATGAGACAAATTTCCTGTCTGCCATTAGTCCCAACGTATCTTCGTCCGGACAGCTCATCGCCGGAAACAATAACTACCCTGCCTCCGTCAACGGAGTAGGAACAGAATATCTCGACATCCGTCAGCTCACTGTCGAAAATGGAGAGATGTTTACCGAAGCCGATATACAAAGCTCCGCCAAAGTATGCGTTATCGGAAAGACAATCGTAGATAACCTTTTCCCGGACGGTAGTGATCCCGTGGGAAAGATTATCCGTTTCAGCAAAATACCGCTTCGCGTGGTAGGTGTGCTCAAATCGAAAGGTTACAACTCTATGGGACAGGATCAGGACGCCGTCGTGCTTGCGCCTTACACCACAGTGATGAAACGCCTGCTCGCCGTCACTTACCTGCAAGGCGTCTTTGCTTCTGCCCTCACTGAAGATATGACGGACTATGCCACGGAGGAAATCACCGAAATTCTTCGCCGCAATCATAAGCTAAAAGCCTCGGACGACGATGACTTCACGATCCGTACCCAACAGGAATTGAGTACAATGCTGAACTCTACCACCGACTTGATGACAACCCTGCTTGCCTGTATCGCCGGCATTTCATTGGTAGTGGGCGGTATCGGAATCATGAATATCATGTATGTATCCGTCACGGAACGTACCCGTGAAATCGGTCTGCGTATGTCCGTCGGAGCACGAGGCGTCGATATTCTGAGCCAATTTCTTATCGAAGCGATCATGATCAGTATCACCGGAGGTATCATCGGAGTCATTATCGGCTGCGGAGCCAGTTGGATAGTGAAAAGCGTGGCCCACTGGCCTATCTATATTCAGCCGTGGAGCGTTTTCCTTTCTTTCGCTGTCTGTACCGTCACCGGAGTCTTCTTCGGTTGGTATCCTGCAAAAAAAGCTGCAGATTTAGATCCGATTGAGGCAATCAGATACGAATAAAAAACTATCTTTGTCTTTATGAAACAAACCTTTACATCCGCACGTCGTCCCCTGGAGATACTGATACACATTATCGGCTGGGGGATTATGTTCGGTTTCCCGTTCTTTTTCGTCGAACGTGGGAACGGAAACATCAACTGGTGGGCTTACGTACGCCATGCCGCCGTACCACTTTCTTTTATGATCGTGTTCTACGCCAATTATTTCCTGCTGGTTCCCCGCTACCTTTTTCAGAATCAGGCTAAGAGATATGTTGTTTACAACATCATCCTATTATGTGCCATTGGAGTTTTACTTCATCTCTGGCAGAGCCTGACATTCGACCCGTCATTTGCTCCGAAACCCAAACGGGCGGGTTTGCCTCTGGCTGTTTTTCCTTAGAGATATGCTGAGCCTTGTCTTTACTATCGGGCTAAGTGCCGCTATCCGCATGAGTGCCCGTTGGACACAGAACGAAGCTGCCCGTAAGGAAGCAGAAAAAAGCCGTGCGGAAGCCGAACTGAAAAATCTGCGCAATCAGCTGAATCCGCACTTCCTGCTGAACACCCTGAACAATATTTATGCACTGATTGCGTTCGACTCGGACAAGGCACAACAGGCGGTACAGGAATTGAGTAAATTACTCCGTTATGTTCTGTACGACAATCAGCAGACGTATGTCCCTCTCTGCAAGGAAGTGGACTTCATCCGCAATTACATTGAACTGATGCGTATCCGATTATCGTCGAACGTAAAAATGACTACTCAATTCGATATCCAGCCGGACAGCCAGACACTTATTGCCCCACTTATCTTCATTTCCTTGATTGAGAACGCTTTCAAACATGGCATCTCCCCCACCGAAACGAGTTTCATCAGCATTCGTATCTCGGAAAGCAACAAAGAGGTAATTTGTGAGATCCGTAACAGTAATCATCCTAAGACAATGGAGGACAAGAGTGGTTCAGGCGTGGGATTGGAACAAGTCAGCCGACGGCTGGAGATACTTTATCCAGGGGATTACACCTGGTCGAAAGGCATTTCGAAGGAGGGAGAAGTGTACGAATCTCGACTGAGTATCAGGATTTGAGAATAAAACGTTAAGTATTAAACAATAGATATAGAGAATTATGATGTTACGTTGTGCAATCGTTGATGATGAGCCTCTGGCTCTCGGTCTGTTGGAGAGTTACGTGAACAAGACTCCGTTTCTGCAACTAGCCGGGAAATATTCCAGTGCGGTTCAGGCCATGAAAGAGTTGCCGGATGAGGAAGTCGATCTTCTTTTCCTGGATATTCAAATGCCGGAGCTTAACGGACTGGAGTTTTCTAAAATGGTGGATTCTCGTACCCGTATTGTGTTTACCACCGCCTTCGGTCAGTATGCCATTGACGGCTACCGTGTCAATGCGCTCGATTATCTGCTGAAACCTATTTCGTATGTCGATTTCCTGCAAGCTGCCAATAAGGCACTTCAATGGTTCGAACTGGTTCAGAAACCGGAAGAAATAGACAGCATTTTTGTAAAAAGTGACTACAAACTGGTACAAGTAGACTTGAAGAAAATTATGTATATCGAAGGACTGAAAGATTATATTAAAATTTATACAGAAGACGCTCCCAAACCTATTCTTTCATTGATGAGTATGAAAGCTATGGAAGAACTTCTGCCGTCCAGCCGCTTTATACGTGTACACCGTTCGTTCATTGTACAAAAAGATAAAATACGTGTGATTGACCGTGGCCGTATTGTATTCGACAAGACCTATATCCCTATCAGCGACAGCTACAAGCAGGTCTTCCAAACTTTCCTCGACGAGAGGAGCTAATGTTTAGCTGTTTTATCGGTAAAAAAGAGAATTTTGTCGATTATAGTTTGTCAGAATATGATTTATGCGTACATTTGCACCGAACAGAAAAGGGATTGTGAAATTCCAAGAATAGAATAGTTTAGTTAAGTCTAGTTTAGTTTTTGTGTTGAAATGGCTTCCTCGTCGGCGGACGAACAAGGAAGCCATTTTATGTATATATACTAACTATTTATATATCGTTTCGAACTTCTTTTAAATAGTAATCCACCCCTTTTATTCCACTTTTTCTTTGTTATCAGTACTTGATTGATTAATACTATTATCTATATATTTTTTCAACTTAAACAAAAAGACTAGAGATGTTATTGAAATCATTATGGCTGCTCCACAAACGATATTCTCAATAGGATCACCCAGCTTTTCAATAACATATTTAATTATATAGCTCATAACAGCAGATCCTATAATTATACAGCTGAAAGATTTCTTAGATATTAAAGGTCTCATATGATTTGAATTTAATTATTAAAATATCTCCATACTAGTTCTAAACCCTTTACGACGGATTTACAATTACACACATTTAATCCCTTAATTCAAAAAAATATTTCCACTACATTAAATATTAATCAATATTATACTAAATGTTCAGTATTTGAATATACTTGGTTTTTATTTATTGTCCTTAATTTAGCGGAATACAAATATATTTGCAGAAAATATTCATTATTTTCCCTAACTTTGCAGTGACAAATCTCACCAAAATGGAATTCGACGTAGAAGAACTAAAGAAAGCACTAATAGAGAAGTGCGAGAGTGAAGGTATACTGTATGCAATGGTTGCGATAGACCGACGTACGAAAGAAGTTATTCTTCCCGATACACTACAAGGAGCTTTGAAACATCCGGAATACCTTGTGTGTACTTGTAAGAAGGTGGAAGACAAATATATAGTGGAGGAGATCACGAAAACGTAACTCTCCTCCAGTCTTTTATGTTTTACTCAGCAAGTAGTCCGCTAAGCAAATCGTTGTCTTGCAGATAAGGATTTATGTTACCTGTTGTTTTAGTAGCTCTGTTTTGAATTAATGTATCTCTTTACTCGCATCCCCAATATACGATGCAGCCCCTTTATCTATAAACAGTTCTACATTCTGTGCATGATGAGCGATATAAGCCGCAGGACCCGTATCTCCCGAATTACAGATTTCCTCCACCACATCCGCCTTATTCTTTCCGGTAATCAGAAAAATAACATGACGGGCATTCAGAATAGGATATCCGGTCATTGCAATACGCTTCTGCCCGTTACAGGGATGAATACTGACTACATAACTGGAAGTGGAAGTCAAAAGATTCTCCTGTCCTGGAAAAATAGAGGAAGTATGCCCGTCGTCTCCCGCTCCAAGCAGCACAATGTCAAACTCAGGCCAACCCAATCTGTATGGCAGTTGCTGTTTCACCAATTCGGAGTAACGAACCGCCTCTTTCACCGGCTTAGCTTCGCCACGGATGCGGAATACGTTTTCATAAGGAATGGGGGCTATCCCAAGAAGGAGATTACGCATCATTCCATAATTACTGTCAGAGTCTTCGGGAGGCACACAACGTTCGTCCACCCAATAGATTTTCATACGGTTCCAAGGAGTGATATCCAGATATTCATTCGCCCATAAATCGAACATCAAAGCGGGGGTATTACCTCCACTGACTGCGATGTTGAATATTCTGTCCGGCTCCTCATTCATGAGTTCCACCAGACGAAGTATCAACGCGCGTGAGGTTTCAATCGACGAGGGAAAAACTGCTAATTTCATAATTCACAATATTGATCTGTGTTCGTCAAATTCTTACAAGGATTCGTCCAGTCGGCCCCATGCTCGTGCATCATTGCTTCACTTTCTAGAGGTCCCCATGTGCCTGCCGGATAGCCGTACAAAGGTGCGTCCGGATTATCTTTCCAATAACGTAAGACCGGATCAAAGAAGTTCCAGGAAGCCTCTACAGCATCACTTCGAGTAAATAAGGTCGGATCTCCCTGAATGCAGTCGTCAATCAGACGGGCATAAGCGTCACCACTAGGCACACCGCCCAACTGTGCATAACTGAAATCCATTGTCACCTGACGGACTTCGAAACCTGCACCGGGCACTTTCATTCCAATCTTAAGCACTATTCCTTCGTTGGGTTGCAAACGAAGAATCAATTTATTAGCTCGCGGACAGTTACCGCCGGAGCAGCGAAACATTTGATGAGGTGTTTCACGGAAATGAACGACGATTTCCGTCACCTTCGTCGGCATTTGCTTGCCGGTACGAATGTAGAACGGGACACCGCTCCAACGCCAGTTACTGATACCCAGCTTCATGGCAATGTAAGTTTCCGTACGTGATTCGGAATCTACTCCCTTTTCTTCACGATAACCTTTCTTGTTACCGGAAGCCGTATATTGTCCACGAACGATGTGCTCGTTCAAATCTTCTTCAGTAAGCGGCGTGAGAGACTCGTAGACTTTCACCACTTCATTCCGGAAATTGTCCGCATTAAAGACAGCAGGTGGTTCCATAGCTGTAAGAGCTACAAGCTGGATAAGATGATTCTGTACCATGTCGCGCAAGGCACCCGCCGTTTCGTAGAACCCGCCGCGTTGCTCGATACCGAGGTTCTCGACAGCTGTAATTTCTACGTAGTCGATATAGTTACGATTCCAAAGAGGTTCGAAGATACCGTTGGCAAAACGGAACGCAAGCACGTTTTGTGCAGTTTCCTTGCCAAGAAAATGGTCGATACGGTAAATCTGGTGCTCGTTGAAGACAGAAGCATAGATACGGTTCAACTCACGTGCCGATTCGAGATCGTAACCGAAAGGTTTCTCGACGATGATACGCGAATGAGGAGTATTTAGTCCGGCAGCCTTCAGATGCAGAGGAACTACACCGTAAAGCGAAGGCGGAGTGGCAAGGTAAAACAACAAATTATCCGGATCTACCTCGTTAGTTAATTCCACCAGACGTTGGCGGAGTAAGGGGTAACCTTCTTCCTTTGTAGGGTCCAGCGGCAAGTAATATAGGTGAGAGACAAAAGAAGACATAAGAATAGTATCCTGTTCGTCTGCCTTGACGAATTGTTGCAGTTCTTCCAATATATAAGAACGATAGTTCTCGTCGGAGTATATCGTACGCCCGATGCCGAGTATAGAGAAATCTCCTGTAAGCCGCTTGTCGCGGTATAAGGAGTAGAGTGCAGGCATCAGTTTACGCTTGGTCAGGTCACCCGACGCACCGAAAATAATCATTGCAAATTTATCCATTGTCGCTTTTTTATTTCTACTTATCAAACAATCTTGTTACTTGAAAATACCTATTTATTATACATTATATGTTCCAGATTTCGTATCGCCTCCGTGTCCTGTCCAGTTTTCATGGAAGAACTGTCCGCGCAACTCATCTTTTCGTTCGAATGTATGCGCGCCGAAGTAGTCGCGCTGCGCTTGCACAAGGTTAGCGGGCAAATCGGCAGAAGTGAGTGAATAGAAATAATTCAAAGCAGAAGAAAAAGCCGGAACGGGCAGTTCTTCTTTCATCGCTTCTGCAACGAGACTCTTCCAACCGGAAAGCAACGTCTTGATTTCTTCCCGGAAATAAGGAGCCAGCAACAAGTGCTTAGGTTTATCGGGTGCTTCGAAAGCGGCAGCAATATCGTTGAGGAATACACTACGAATGATACATCCGCCACGCCACATACGAGCAATGGAGGCCAGATCAAGATGCCAGTCGAAAGCATCGGAAGCACGTTGCAACACGGCGAATCCCTGTGCATAAGAGACTAGTTTAGAAGCATAAAGGGCGGAAAAGATATTCTTTACAAGTTCCGCCTTATTATATATAGGTTGTGTATGTTGACACTGGAATTGTTTGGAAGCCAGACGACGCAGGTCTTTTTGTGCGGAAAGGCTGCGTTCGAATACTGCCGTGGCAATCAGCCCCAACGGCATACCTAGTTCCATAGCATTAATAACCGACCATTTACCGGTTCCTTTCTGTCCTGCTGCATCCAGAATCTTATCAATAAGATATCCCCCGGTTTTGTCTTTATGACGGAGAATGTTGGCAGTGATTTCAATCAGATAGCTGCGCAGCTTTCCTTCATTCCAACGGGCGAACACATCCGCCATTTCTTCATTATTCAAATCAATCAGATTCTTCATCACCCAATAAGCTTCGGCAATCAACTGCATATCACCGTACTCAATACCATTGTGAATCATCTTCACAAAATGTCCCGAACCGGCAGGGCCTACCCATTGGCAACACGGTGTACCATCCGGTGCTTTTGCTGCAATACTCTGAAGAATCGGCTTCACTTCCGACCATGCTTTTTCCGAACCACCGGGCATGATAGACGCACCGTTCAAT
>OLQD01003376.1_pt1 | contig 10546 bp, 7 predicted proteins | sample 1672841 | NCBI WGS metagenome assembly OLQD01 (sample SAMEA3136729, study PRJEB25190) | human gut metagenome | biome: human gut; feature: human-associated habitat; material: faeces | place: Austria | collected 2013 | reverse complement strand
CGAGCACGGCGAAGGTCGAACGGTTTCCCACGAGCTCCACGCCGTTGCGATCGAAGATGCGTCCGCGTGGTGCGATGGTCGTGTACTCGTTGATGCGGTTGCCCTCTGCCTTGGCCGTGTACTCGGCACCGGAGATGACCTGCATCGACCACAGCTTGACGATGAGCGCGCCGATGCACGCGCCGATGACGGCGACGAAGCCGAAGAAGCGACGACGCGTCGGGCCCTGGGAATCGCCGCCGGGCCCGCCATGGGCCTCGGTGCTCATGGCGAGTTCGGAAGCGCTGCGCGTGTCGATTGGGATGCGCGTGGGCCGGCGGCGGCCCGATCGCACGACGACGACGATGATGGCGATGGCCACGACTATGAGAAGAACGCTGATTGCCGCAAAGATTGCTGCCGTCATGCACTCATCTCCCTACTTGAGTCGCGACTTCATGCGTGGACCGCCGCGCATGCCGCCATCGCGACGCTCTCCCAGATGAGTGGGCATTCCCGCGTTGTCATCGGCAATCACCAGGCTGATGGTGACGAGCGCGATCACGGCGAAAACGGCCGTGTACAGAGCTGAGGGAAGCGAGTAGCTGAGCATCGTCGACATCACGCCGCCGCCTTCCGAGGACGTGAGAATCGCGGCGATGCCGTAGCCGACCTCGAGGATGAGCGATGAGAGCGCGGCGACGATGATCGTCGCGACGGGAGTGAGTAGGTCCATGCTCTCGCCCGCGACACCCACGATGAAGGCGATGAGCGTGAACACGAGGGCCATGCAGCCGATCGTCCCACTGCCCATCAGATCGTACAGGAGCCCGAGCAGAAATCCGGCGATGCTCCCCATCCCCGTTCCCGAGCGCATGCTGATCAGCAAGACGGGAATGAGCAGGAAGTTGGGCGAACAACCCATGATGGCGATGGCAGGGGAGATGCCCGCCTGCAGCAGGATGCACAAGACGATGGTGATGGCATATACGACCTGCTTACTCATTCGCGCCACCTCCGCTCGTGCCGGACCCGGAGCCCGTTTCGCCACCTGATCCGGAACCCGAGGCACCCTGGGCCCCGCTGCCCGCGCTCTGCTCCCGCGCGGCGCGTTCGGCGGCCTGACGCTGCTCCTCGGCGGCGCGGTACGCCTCGTTTGCCTCGTTGAGCAGGGCCTTGGCGACCGCGCCGACTTGAGCGGAAGAGGCGTTCACCGAATTGGCCGAGTCGATGATGGTCTGCAGGAGCTCCTCGTTGAGGATGCGCTCGGTCTCGGTCTCGTTACCGGTCAAGACAAGCACCTCCTCGCAGGACTCGATATTGAAGAGGGGCTCGACGATGATTCGATGATACAGCTTCGAAGAATCCGTCTCGATGGTGCGCACGGTACCGATGACTATACCGCGCGGGTAGACGCCACCGCTTCCCGAGGCGATGACGATGTCACCCTCGCCCACGGGCATGTCGATCGGCACGTATTCGAGCGTGAGGGTTCCGTCATAGGCGCCATGCAAGATGCCATGCGCACGGGAGTTCTGCACCATGGCGGCGACGGAGGAATTCGCGTCGTTGATGAGGCGCACGACGCTCGAGGCGTCGGTCACCGATTCGACCTGCCCGTAGAGCCCGCAGGTGCTCATGACGGCCATGCCGACCCGCACGCCATCGCGCGACCCCTTGTTGATGGTCGCCGTGCGATCCCAGCCGGTGGTCGTGGAAACGACCTCCGCGCTCAGCGTCTCCAGGCCGTAGATGTCCGCGAACTGCATCATCGCGGTGAGGCGCTGGTCTTGCTGGCGATACTCCTCGAGCTCCGCGACGAGCGTGCGCAGCTGGCTGTTCTCCTCCTTGAGGCGGGCGACTTCCTCGTCGACGTCAATGGCCCCTATGTTGGAGAACGGCGTCGACACGAGCGAGCAGACCCGCTCGACGGGCTTGGTCACCGTCTGCACGACGCCACGTGCGACCGCGAAGGGGCCCGAGTTCCCAAAACGCACGCACAGCGTGATGAGCATGACGGATATGACAATCAGAACAATCGGGACCCACCAAAGGCCCGAGCGTCTGTTCTGACTCTGTTTGCCAAACGAGAGTCCTGGCATGAAGCGCTACCTCTGTTGCATGTATGACTGCGAGAGGAAATCAGGGACCTCGAGCACCATGGCGCAACCCTCGACGACGTTGATGAGAGCCGTTTCGGATACGTGGACGGGAACGCCGATTTCGGCACGCAGGCGCTCGTCGAGTCCGCGCAGCATGCCACCGCCGCCCGTGAGCGTGAGACCCATATCCAAAAGATCTGCGGAAAGTTCCGGCGGAGTCCGCTCCAAAACGCGGTGTACGGACTCGAACACCGCTTTCAGCGGCACCAAAAGCGCCTCGCGCACGTCTTCTGCCGTGACGGTAATATTTTTCGGCTGGCCGTCCGCCGCGCTGCGGCCGCGCACCTCCATGGAGACACTGCCGAGTTCCTCAAGCGGGTAAGCGGAGCCGATCTGCAATTTCACGTCCTCCGCAGTGCGTTCGCCGATGAGCACACCGTACTTTTTGCGCAAGTACGAAACGATGGCTGCGTCAAATTTATCGCCTGCCACACGGACGGAATCTGCCACGATGGGGTCGCCGTAGGAGATGACCGCCGTTTCGCTTGTGCCGCCGCCGATGTCCAGAACCATGCTCGCAACCGGCTCGCCCGTGGGCAGCCCTGCGCCGATAGCCGCCGCGACCGGCTCCAAAATGAGCTCTACACGGCTTGCGCCTGCCTGCTTTGCGGCGTCCTCCACCGCGCGGCGCTCCACCTCCGTAACGCCGGAGGGAATGCAGATGACGATGTGCGGGCGCGTGAACGAACCGGCCTTGATGGCCTTGCGCACAAAGTATTTGAGCATGGCTGCCGTCACCTCAAAATCCGCAATGACGCCGTCTTTTAACGGGCGCACCGCCATGATGGACTCCGGCGTGCGGCCGAGCATTTCTTTGGCTTTTTTGCCGATAGCTAAAACCTCGTTGGAGTTCGCGTCCACCGCCACCACGGACGGCTCGCGCAGCACGATGCCCTCACCGCGCACATAAACGAGCGTGTTGGCCGTGCCGAGGTCGATGCCGATATCTTTGATAGATGTTGAAAAAAGAGAAAAAAGCGAGGAAAGACCCGCCATGATCGTAGATTGCAGAGAACCCATAGGATAAGACCTCCCGAAACGGGTAAAACTTTGGCAAGCCGCACGGCTTTGCGGCGCAAGGTACTCATACTTATTCAGTATAACAAAACAGCGGCGGAGCTTCAACCGAAAAATCGTGAACACCGCCGCAATTTGAAAATTTATTTTGTCCCCGTGCTTCCGAATCCACCTGCACCGCGGTCAGTCTCCGTTAGAGATGTGACCTCCTCAATCACCGGCGCGAAATACGGCATAATAATCATTTGCGCAATGCGCTCGCCCGGCTGCACCGTGTACGGCTCCGCGCTGAGATTGTGCAGGCCGATCTGGATTTCGCCGCGGTAATCGCTGTCGATGACACCGACACCGTTCGTGACATGAATGCCCTTTTTGATGCCGAGACCGCTGCGAGTGAAAACGAAGCCCGCCGTGCCCGCGGGGATCTCCGCCGCAAGACCGCTCGGAAATACGCAGCGCTCGCCCGGCTCGATCGTCTGCGGGGCGTCGATGCACGCGCACAGGTCATAGCCCGCGCTGCCCGCCGTCGCCTGCTTCGGGATGATTGCACCCTCGCGCACACGCATCAGTTTTAAAACCATATTTTGTTCCATTTTTTGCTCCTTGTCTATATACAGTATCCCAAAAACTCCCGTTTTTCACACTTTTTCCCGGTTTTCCCTCATTGTGGATAACTGTTTCCACAGCGCTGTGGAAAATGAAAAACGGCTTATTTCTGCGGTTTTTTTGAGTTCACAGTCTGTTCAAAAAGAAAGTTCTAAACACTTTCCACCGAGTTTTCCACAATCAAAGCACGCCGCGGAGGAAAAGTCCTCGGGTGCAGTCGGAATGCGGCTTTTCATGACGAACGGCAGCGTCTAAAATCGCCTGCGTTTCCACGGCGTTTTCCACAGAGAAGCGCAAAACACCGAAATCGACATTTGAAACGGGGCGGTCAAAGAGCACGAGCGGCACGCTGTTAAAGACCTCGGAATACACGGTTTTACCCTCAAAACGCGTGCAGTGCACGGGAAATTCCACGCCCTTGCGGTCACGGATTTTGCCCGCATGCTTGCAGTTTAAGCAGCCCTTCGGCGAATTTGCAAGCGGACAGTTGCGCGTGAGCATCAGGGGCTGACGGCCGTAGAGCAAAATGCCGCGCGGCAGCTCGCCGCCGAGACCGCGAATTTCGTCGCCGGTCAGTTCAAAGGAAAGCTCTGTATCGTCTAAGCCGAATTCTTCAAAAAAGCGCAGGCATTCCGTATTGAATACATTGAGCGAAAATCCGCCGTGCGCGGACACACCAAGCTCCTTGCACAGGGCGAGCGCACCGAGATTGCCGCAGTAAAAGTGCGTATCGCCCATGGCTTTGCACGCTTTCATGCGTGCGCGCACCGCGTTTTCGATGCCCCACAGCGCGCGCGGCAGGGCAAGAATTACCTCAACACCCGCGTTTTTGCAGCGCGTGCGCGTCGCTTCGTCGGCGTCGAGCGGCAGAATGACCGCTTCCAGCATGGAAATATTTTCCGGCACCTGCGCGCAGTCTTTGAAGAACGCGCGGAGTTTAGGCCGGCCGCTTCCACCATGTGTACGCGTATCGAGCGGAATATTTTTAAACGGCACTGCGGGCTTTTCGCGGCGCTGTTCGCCGAGCTTTTCCAGCGCTTCACGGCGCAGACCGTTCAAAACGGAAATGGGCAATGCGGTTTTTTCATCGGTATCAATTTGCACCGCTTCGCACAAATACGGCGTGCCGCCGGTTTTTCTTAACTGCTGCTCCCAGCGTTCGGTGTTGACGGGCAGCTTCTGCGCGATTTCGCATACGCAGTCTTCTGCCGTGACGACCGCTTCGTTTTCGCCGTCCGAGACTGTGACGCGCGGGTTTTCGCCCGCAAAGGCGCTTAATGTGAATGTCACCGGCACACGCTGCGCTTCGTTTTTATATAAAGTATGCAGCTGCGCGAACACGGCGGAATTTGCGCTCTCCACGTCTTCCTTTGTGCGGGTGCCGAACATGATGCGTCCTCTGTGAGCGGACAGATAGCCGTCCGTAAAGCCGGAGCGCGAGAACACCGCGTTTAAATGTTCGAGCAGGTTTTCCGGCACAGACTCGCCGCCTGCCGCTTTTCGGCACGCCGCGACTGCCGCCGCCACATATTCCGGCCGCTTCATGCGACCCTCGATCTTTGCGGAACATACGCCGGCATTGTGCAGCGTTTCGATGTGGTCGATGAACGACATGTCCTTTAAACTGAGGTCGTGCCCCGTGCCACCGGGCGCGGCAAACGGCAGACGGCAGGTTTGAGCACAGCGCCCACGGTTGCCGCTGCGACCGCCGAGCATGGCGCTGAAATAGCACTGGCCGGAAAGCGACATGCACAGCGCGCCGTGCACGAAAGCTTCAAGCTCCACATCGGTCTTTTTTGAGACTTCTTCGATTTCTTTCAAAGACATCTCACGCGCCAAAACGACGCGGGACGCACCGAGTTCCTTTAATAGCGCCGCGCCGCCGGGCGTGTGCAGGCTCATCTGGGTAGAGGCGTGCAAAGGCATCTCGGGGCAGGCTTCGCGCAGAATATTAAACAGACCCATGTCCTGGGTCAAAATGCCGTCTACGGGAACAGAACACAGAAACTTGCAGAAATCGAGCGCTTCGGGAAGTTCGTCATCTTTTAAAAGCGTGTTAACCGTGACGTACACGCGCACATTGCGCTCGCGGGCAAAAAGCACCGCTTCCCGCATTTCTTCACGCGAAAAATTCACCGCCGATGCCCTGGCGGAAAACAGCGAGCCGCCCATGTACACGGCATCCGCACCGTCGAACACCGCCGCTTTCAGGGCCGCGGGATTACCGGCGGGCGCGAGCACCTCAATCTTCTTCGTCTTCACGCGCGGTCTCCTTTACGTCTGCCTTTTCGAAAAAGCTCACAAGCCCCGTTTCGTCGCCGTAATCGGGCAGCATGGGGTTGCGCAGGTCGATGGGCGGCAGGTCGAGCGGTTCTGCAGCTGCCGTGTGCGCTGCGTTTTGGGCAGCGGCTTTCGCTTCTTCCGCTTCCTTTTCCGCAGCTTCGGCGCGGTTTTCGGCAAGGCGCAGCTTTTCCTGCAAAACGCCGAGCTTCATTTCCGCTTCGGAAAGGCGGGCCTTCAGGCCGTCCGCACCGGCAAATTCTTTTGTCTTTGTGCGCAGGGCATCCGCTTCCTCGCGGGCCTGATTCAAAGCGGCCTCCGTGCGGGAAAGCTCCTCGCTCAGGTTCATGGCCGCAATGACCGCCGCTTTCTCTATGGTCGCGCCGTAGGCGTTGTTTAAAACCTCTTCCATACGCACGCGCACACGCTCTGCGATGGCTTCTGCACCGTCGCGGTCCACATCGCCGGAAACGGTGACGTCCACGCCGCAGATATTCAGTTTGAATCTCGTTTTTTCCATTGCACAGATTCCTTTCCCCGCGCCGATTTTACGCAGGTTATACTCTGTTCTACATTATATACCAAAAGCCCCGCCTTGTCAAAAAAAGCGCGCAAGACGGGCGTTTCGGCGGTTTTCTTCAAAATCTGCGCAGATTTTACACAAATGTACTTGTAACTCGCTGTTTTCCCTTATATAATAGTATACGGTGTGTGTAAGGTCGAAAAAAGGCAGGCGCACTGCGGTTTTCGACCGGTTTATACCGAAAGCCGATATTTTCTGTCGAAACTATACAAAGCCACCGCTTTAATTTCTGCTTATCCGCCCGCTATTGGTCTTGAATTTTTCATAATTTTAGTATATTATGGGTATAAACCATTTGTTTTTTAATCAAAACGCATTTAATTTTGTGCATATAACACAAATCTGGCGTGTTTTTCACGCATAACACATGGAGGACAAAGAATGAATTACAAGATGACCCCCGCGCAGGTCAAGAGCGCAATCCGTGAGAAGCTCTCGCACATTTACGGCGTTTCCGCAAAGAACGCTTCCGACGATGAATTCTACAAAGCATCCGCACTTGTGGTGCGCGACCTGCTCGTTCGCGGCCGCGACGAATTTGTACACGAAGCTGAAAAGCAGGAGACAAAGCAAATCTACTACCTGTGCATGGAGTTTCTGCTGGGCCGCTCCCTGAAGAACAACCTGTTTAACCTCGGTCTCGAGGACAGCTTCCGCAAAGCACTTTCCGAAATGGGCGTAAAGCTCGATAACCTTTACGAACAGGAGCCGGACGCCGGCCTTGGCAACGGCGGCCTCGGCCGTCTTGCCGCCTGCTTCCTTGACGGTCTTGCAACACAGGGCTACCCGGCCATGGGCTATTCCCTACGCTATGAATACGGTATTTTCCGCCAGAAGCTCGTTGAGGGTTGGCAGACGGAGCTGCCGGACTTCTGGCTTCCGGGCGGCGAGGTCTGGATGCAGAAGGTCGATGAAAGCGCCATTGAGGTGCACTTCGACGGCTACATTGAAGAGCAGTGGCTTGACCACTACCATTCCGTACGTCATAAGAACTATAACCCCGTTATGGCGATTCCGTACGATTTGTATGTTTCCGGCATGGACGGCAAGGGCATTTCTGTGCTGCGCATCTGGCGTGCGGAAGCCAACGAATTTGATATGAAGCTCTTCAACAGCGGCAACTATATGCGCGCTATGGAGCAGAAAGCTATGGCAGAGACCATCACAAAGGTCCTCTATCCGGAAGATAACCACTACGAGGGCAAGAGTCTGCGCCTTGCACAGCAGTACTTCCTCGTTTCCGCCTCCGTACAGGACATCGTACGCCGCCACCTGTACACGCACAGCTCCCTTGATGATCTGCCGAAGCTTGCGGCGATCCACCTCAATGACACGCACCCCGTACTCGCCATCCCGGAGCTCATGCGCATCATGCTCGACGAATGCGGCTACGAGTGGGACGCAGCTTGGGATATTGTGACCCGCACCATTGCGTACACAAACCACACCGTTATGAGCGAGGCGCTTGAGTGCTGGAGCGCAGACCTGTTCAAATCCCGTCTGCCGCGTATTTACCAGATTGTAGAAGAGATCAACCGCCGCTTCTGGATTGAGATGCGTGCAAAGGGCGTGGACGAAGGCAAGATCTGGCGCATGGCCCCGCTGAACGACGGCTATGTGCGCATGGCAAACCTTGCCGTATACGCAACACACAGCACAAACGGCGTTTCCGCGCTGCACAGCGAAATTTTGAAGGACAGCGTGTTCCACGACTTCTACACCGAGTGGCCGAATAAATTTAAGAACGTCACAAACGGCATTGCACATCGCCGCTGGCTGAACCAGTCGAACCCGGAGCTTGCTTCCCTTATCACCGAGTTGACGGGCGACGGCTTCATCCACGATGCTGCTCAGCTTGAGAAGCTGATGAAATATAAGGACGATACCTCCGTGCAGAAGAAGCTTGCCGAGATCAAGCTGCACAACAAGCAGTGCCTTGCCGAGCACGTTAAGCGCACGCAGGGCCAGATTGTTGACCCGAACAGCATTTTCGACGTACAGGTCAAGCGTCTGCACGAGTACAAGCGCCAGCACATGAATGCGCTGCATATTCTCTCCGTATACCAGTGGTTGCTCGAAAACCCGAACGCGGATTATACCCCGCACACGTTCTTCTTCGGCGCAAAGGCAGCCCCGGGCTACTATTTCGCAAAGGAAATTCTCCAGTTCATCGTCTGCCTTGCCGATACCATCAACAACGACCCGCGCGTCAACCAGAAGCTGCGCGTCATCTTCGTTGAAAACTACTGCGTATCCTGGGCAGAGCTGCTCACCCCGGCGGCGGAGATCAGCGAACAGATCTCCCTTGCGGGTACAGAGGCTTCCGGCACCTCCAACATGAAGTTTATGATCAACGGTGCTATCACCCTCGGCACGCTGGACGGCGCGAACGTGGAAATTCACGACGCAGTGGGCGACGACAACATCATCCTCTTCGGCATGACGACGCCCGAGGTCAACAGCCTGCGCGCTTCCGGCTACAACCCGAGAAACCAGTACGAGCACAACGACATCATCCGCAAGGCGATGGATGCTCTCGGCCAGGGCTTTAACGGCAAGACGTTCCAGAACCTGCACCAGGCACTCCTCAACGTCGACCAGTACATGGCGCTTGCAGACTTTGCTTCTTACAGCCATGCACAGCAGAAAGCCGAACAGCTTTATAAGGACCAGACCAAGTGGAACTCTATGTCCCTTGTCAACACCGCAAAGGCAGGTATTTTCGCTGCCGACCGCGCCATCCGCGATTATGCGAACACCATTTGGCTCGCAAAGCCGGTCGAGACGAAAGCCGAAACGAAGAAGAAGTAATATCACGTAAGTTTATGTAAAAAGCAGGGCGCTGCGGTCGTAGTGCCCTGCTTCTTCATGCAGGAGAGTTTACCGATGACGCTATTTAATTCCAGAAATCCCATACACCGCAGCCCGCTGGGCGCTGTGGCAGACGGCACGCGTGTGCACTTTAAAATTACGCTGCCGCGCAACATGCAGTGCTCTGCCTCCTACCTTTTGGTGCAGCACCCGGATAACCGCATTGAGTGCCTTGATATGTTCTGGTGCGGCATGAACGGCAATGACTACGAGTGGTGGGAGTGCCACTTTACGCCGCAGAAAACGGGGCTTTACTTCTATCATTTTGAGCTGCGCACATCGCGTGGGCGCTCTGTCCTTAAAAAGGACCTCGGCGGCGAGGCGCGCGCCGGTGCACGTGAAGACTGGCAGCTGACCGTGTACGACGGTGCATATAAAACGCCGGACTGGCTTGCGGGCGGCATTTTGTATCAAATCTTCCCGGACCGTTTTGCGTCCTCCGGCAAAGCGAAAGAAAACGTTCCGGCAGACCGCACGCTGCATGAAAACTGGCTTGACCAGCCGGACTGGAAGCCGAACGCACAGGGCATTGTGACAAACTCGGATTTTTTCGGCGGTGACTTAAAGGGCATCGAGGAAAAGCTCGATTATTTAGCGTCTCTCGGCGTGACCTGCATTTATCTGAACCCCATTTTTGAATCGCACTCCAACCACCGTTACGACACGGCGAACTATGAGAAAATTGACCCGCTGCTCGGCGATGAGGAAGACTTCCGCTCGCTGTGCGCGGCGGCGAAAGAGCGCAACATTCACGTTTTGCTCGACGGTGTTTTCAGCCACACAGGCAGCGACAGCATTTATTTTAACCGCGAGGGCCGCTACGGCGACGGCGGCGCGTACCGCTCGCAGTCTTCCCCGTATTACCCGTGGTACAGCTTTCGGAGCTGGCCGAACGACTACGAATGTTGGTGGAATTTCATCACGCTGCCGAATGTGCGCGAGGAAAATCCCGCGTATGACAACTATATCAACGGCGAAGACGGTATCATCCGGCATTGGCTTGAGGCCGGTGCTTCCGGCTGGCGCTTGGACGTTGCCGACGAGCTTC
>OLQD01003370.1_pt1 | contig 10563 bp, 9 predicted proteins | sample 1672841 | NCBI WGS metagenome assembly OLQD01 (sample SAMEA3136729, study PRJEB25190) | human gut metagenome | biome: human gut; feature: human-associated habitat; material: faeces | place: Austria | collected 2013 | reverse complement strand
GCAGCCGCCGAAGCGGTGCTTAAGCCGTCAGGCGGGAATTGTGCGGTGTTGCCTTAGGAGTGAGGAAGTAGGAGTTAGGAGTTAAAGCAGGGCCTAAGGTTTTGCTCTGTAGGGAACGGTCTTGACCGTTCCGAAACATTGCCATATATGCCATAATGGAATTTGCAATCATGCGCCCCTACGGGGGCATCGTAATTTCTAATTGCTCATTCCTAATTGAGATAACTCCTAACTCCTCCCTCCTAACTCCTAACTCACCCCAACGTACTATGGAACAAAAAATCGTCAAATATTCCGTTCTTTCCCCGCTGGCAAAGGTGCCGGCATATGCAACGGCGGGGGCGGCGGCTGCTGATTTGTGCGCCGCGCTGGAAGAGCCGTTGATCATTGCCCCCATGCAGCGGGTGCTGGTGCCCACCGGCCTTGCCATTGAGCTGCCGGATGCCGGGTGCGTGGCATTGGTGTATGCCCGCAGCGGACTTTCCATCAAGCACGGGCTGTGCATGGCCAACGGCGTTGGCGTTGTGGACAGCGATTACCGCGGCGAGCTGAAAGTGCCCATGATCAACCTTGGCACCGAGCCTTACACCATCGCCCCCGGTGAGCGCGTGGCCCAGCTGTGCATTGCCCCCGTGTGGCAAGCCGCCTTTGTGCCCGCCGCCACCCTGAACGAAACCGAACGCGGTGAAGGCGGGTTTGGATCGACAGGAAAATAGTTAGGAGTTAAGATGCCCTCGTAGGGGCGCACAGTGTGCGCCCGCCGCTTTGCGGTAAATCTCGTTACGGCATCTATTGCCAACCTTGCCATATCCAAATTGCTAATGGTTCATTGCCAATTCCCAATTCAATCAACTCCTACTTCCTACCTCCTAACTTCCTCTTTTCCCTTTGTTTCGCCGCGGTGGTGCGGTAGAATCTGTTACGAAAGGAACATCCCATTATGTCCTTGATTTTAGCCTCCGGCAGCCCGCGGCGGCGGGAGCTGATGGCGCTGATCACGCCCAATTACACCGTTGCCCCCAGTGATGTGGACGAGAGCCGCATTACCGCCGCAACGCCTGCCCAGCTGGCCCAGGCCCTGGCAGAAGCCAAAGCCCTGGCCGTGGCGCAGCAGCACCCCGATGATACCGTGATCGGCTGTGATACCGTGGTGGACTGTGACGGCGCTGTGTTCGGCAAACCTTCCGGCGAGGAAGACGCTGTGCGGATGCTGCACGCGCTCTCTGGCCGGGAGCACAAAGTACATACCGGGCTGTGCGTGGTACACCGCGGCAAGGCGTACCTTGCCACTGAAACCACCCGCGTACAGTTTGCGCCCATTGAGGAAAGCGATCTGCTTGCCTATGCGCGCACCCCGGAACCGTATGACAAAGCCGGGGCTTACGCCATCCAGGGCCATGCTGCGCTGTGGTGCAGCGGCATTGTGGGATGTTATTACAATATTATGGGTCTGCCCGTACACCGTCTGGCACAGGTACTGCGCCAGGCCGGAGCGCTGTAACGGCAGTGCCGCAGCGGCCTGGCTGCTGCGGCGTGTCGTGCGCATTCTTTGTGCGGCCCACCCGCACAAACACATGATGGGGAGATAAAAATGGCAAATCCGATTTTGCAGCTGCTTGAAGCTCTGCGCAATATGTTTACCTGTGATATTGGCATTGACCTTGGCACCGCCAACACGCTGGTGTATATGAAAGGCCGCGGCATTATCATCCGCGAGCCCAGCGTTGTGGCGGTGGATGCCCGCACCGACGAACTGCGTGTGCGCTGCGTAGGCCACGAGGCCAAAGCCATCATCGGCGCAGCGCCCAACTCAATTTTGGCGGTACGCCCGCTGAAAGACGGCGTGATTGCCGACTTTGACATCACCGCCGCCATGCTGCAAAGTTTTATCCGCCAGGCATGCGGCAGCCGCCTGTTCGTGCGGCCGCGCGTGGTCATCTGCGTGCCGTCCGGCGTGACCGAAGTGGAACGCCGCGCCGTGCGCCAGGCCGCCGCCAAAGCCGGTGCCCGCCAGGTAACGGTGATCGAAGAGCCGATGGCCGCCGCCATTGGTGCCGGGCTGCCGACCGCTGAACCGGTGGGCAGTATGATTGTGGATATCGGCGGCGGCACGGCGGAAGTGGCTGTTATCAGCCTTTCCGGCATTGTGGCATCCCGCAGCGTGCGCTGTGCGGGCGATGCGCTGGACCAGAGCATTACCAGCTTTATCAAGCGCAAATACAACCTGCTGGTGGGCGAACGCACTGCTGAGCAGATTAAACTGGAAATCGGCTCCGCCTGCCCGCCAGACCCCACCGACACCGAGCATGGCGAAACCACAATGGAGATCAAGGGCCGTAACCTGGTGGATGGCCTGCCGAAAGATATCCTGATCCGCTCTGAAGAAGTGCGCGAGGCAATGAACGAAAACCTGATGCGCATTGTGGAAGCCATCAAGGACACGCTGGAATGCACTCCGCCGGAGCTTTCCAGCGATATCATTGACCGCGGCATCATGCTTTCGGGCGGCGGTGCCCTGCTGCGCGGGCTGGATACTCTGATCCAGAACGAAACCGGCATTGAGGTACACATTGCCGAAGCCCCGCTGGACTGTGTTGCCCTCGGTGCCGGCGCCGTCCTCGACCACCCCGATCTGGCAGGAACCAGACGGGAGGAACTGAGCTACCTGTAAAGGTAGGAGTTAAGAGTTAAGTGGCGGTTTGAAAGTTTGCCGCAACCCCATAAAATAATTGTAGGGAACGGTCTTGACCGTTCCCTACATTTTTGTTTTAATATTCAGACAAAATTTTTGGGTACCTGCAGCCCCAAAAACTCCTAACTCCTACTTTCTAACTCCTAACTTTCCCTCGTCGCTCCCACTGTGCTACCAGGTCCTTGGTCTGAGCTTGCAGGGCTTCGCGGGCGGCGTTCAGGGCCTGGGTGTCCTGGGGGGTCATTTTTTCGGGCTTTTTGTGGCGGGTCAGGCGTTCCAGGTTCTTTTCTGCTTCTTTAATGCGGTTTTTGGTTTCCTTATCCAGCTCCTTGCCCTCTTTACTGCCAAGGGCGGAATTGACGCGGTAGATGGCGGCTTCCGCGGCATTCAGGGCCTCGATGGCGGCTTTGCGCTCCTGATCCTGCCCGGCAAAGGCAGCGGCATCGTCCATGGCGCGGCGGATCTCCTGCTCGCTCAGGTTGGAAGACCCGGTGATGGTAATGCTCTGCTGTTTGCCGGTGCCAAGGTCACGGGCGCTCACCGTCACAATGCCGTTGGCGTCAATATCAAAGGTCACTTCGATCTGCGGCACACCGGCCCAGGCGCGTTTGATGCCCTTGAGGGTAAAGTTGCCGATAAGCTTATTATCCTTGGCGAACTCCCGCTCACCCTGCAGCACCTTGATTTCAACTGTGCTCTGGAACGGCGCGGCGGTGGTAAAGATTTTGGAATACCGGGTGGGAATGGTGGAGTTGCGGTCGATCAGATGGGTTGCCACACCGCCCACCGTCTCAATCGAAAGGGTCAGCGGGGTAACGTCCATCAGCAGCAGGTCCTGCCCGCCGGCAGCCAGGCCTTCGCCGCCAAGGCGTCCGCCCTGCACCGCAGCGCCAAGGGCCACACACTCGTCCGGGTTCAGCGTTTTGGACGGTTCCAGATCGATCATCCGCATGACCTTGGCCTGCACCGCCGGGATGCGGGTGGAACCACCTACCAGCAGCACCTGATCCAGGTCGTTGGCGGCCAGGTGGGCATCCCGCAGGGCGTTGCGCACCGGCAGTGCCGTGCGCTCCACCAGGTCGGCGGTCAGCTCATCAAACTTGGCGCGGGTCAGTTCCGCCTGCAAATGCAGCGGGCCGTTGGGGCCAACGGTGATGAACGGCAGGTTGATTTCAGTATGGGTGGCAGCGGAAAGCTCTTTTTTGGCTTTCTCGGCTTCCTCCCGCACGCGCTGCATGGCAACGGGATCACGGGTCAGGTCTACCTGGTTTTCAGCGGCAAAGTTCCGCACCAGCCAGTCAGCCACACGAGCATCAAAGTCATCGCCGCCCAGATGGTTATCACCGCAGGTGGCCAACACCTGCACAATGCCATCCCCGATCTGGATCAGCGAAACATCGAACGTGCCGCCGCCCAGATCATACACCATCACTTTCTGGGTCTTGCCGTTATCCAGGCCATAGGCCAGGGCGGCCGCAGTAGGTTCGTTGATAATGCGCTTTACATTCAGGCCCGCAATGCGCCCGGCATCTTTGGTAGCCTGGCGCTGGGCATCGTTAAAATAAGCCGGCACGGTGATAACGGCTTCTGTCACCGGTTCACCAAGATAAGCTTCTGCATCCGCTTTCAGCTTTTGCAGGATCATGGCGCTGATCTCCTGCGGGGAGAAGCACTTGCCGTCAATGGGAATGCGCGCATCACTGCCCATTTTGCGCTTAACGCTGGCAATGGTGCGCGGTGCGTTGGTGACAGCCTGGCGTTTGGCCGGATCGCCCACAAGGCGTTCGCCGCTTTTTGCAAAAGCAACGACCGACGGGGTGGTGCGCTGGCCTTCGGCATTTGGGATAACGGTTGGGCGTCCGCCTTCCACCACAGCCACGCAGCTGTTGGTTGTTCCTAAATCAATTCCGATGATTTTACCCATGTTGCTTTTGGTCCTTTCACACAAGCCGGCAACAAATACAGGGGTTCGCCAGCTTTTGTCACACAGGGAGCACCGCTAAGGCGCAAAACTCCGCCTTAGAGTGTAGCTGAAAGCAAAGAAAATGACAATTATTCCGCAAACACAAGCGGGATTTAAGGCAAAAGCCGCAGGAATCCTTTATGGATTCCAAGGTTTTTAACGCAAAATCCAGCTGTGGTTGTAGAAACAGGCTGAATTTTCGACCTTTCAGGTACACCTTATGGTTTGTTAACATTATTGTAGCGCGCAAAGTGCCGGAATGTGTTGCAAAATCGTAAACTCTTATCAGACAATCATCCAAATGTTGGGGTGTATCGTTGACGGACGGGAGCAACGGTGCTATATTCTTTAGTATACTAAAGAGAAGGAGGTTCCCGGACATGCAGGCATTTTCCAGCCATGACATTTTCCAAACGCTGTACCAGCAGATCATGTTGCTGGAATTAAAGCCCGGCTCCACCCTGCGGGAAAACGCATTGTGCGAGCAGTTCGGGGTTTCCCGCACGCCGGTGCGCAGCGTTTTGCAGGAGCTGCGCATTGCCGGGCTGATTGAAGTCACCCCCTACAAATCCACGCGGGTCACCCAGCTGGATTTTGACACCATCAGCCAGCAGATTTACCTGCGCAACGCGGTGGAATCCGCCGTGATGACAGACTTTGCCGCTGCCTGCACCCCCGAACAGCTGGCCCAGCTGAAAACCCGCAACGATGCTTTGCGCCGCCTGGCGGCCCAACCCCACCCAGACCCGCGGATGTTTTATGAGCTGGACAGCCGCCTGCACGAAAGCTGGTTTCTTGCCACCGGCAAAGACCAGCTGTGGCAGCTGATCCAGACTTCGCAGAACAGCTATTCGCGGTTCCGCATGCTGGACCTTGTGGCCGTTGGCAATTTTGGCGATATTGTGGCGGAACATGATGTTCTGCTGGATGCCATTGCCCGCAATGATACCGCCGCCATCCGGGCGCAGTGTTCCCGCCATTTGTACGGCGGCGTAATGCGGCTGGGGGAAGAACTTTCGACCAAATATGCGGATTATTTTGTTTCCGGCACCCACTGGCCGGACCATGCAAAGGAGATGCAACCGTGAGCCGCACTGCTACCGTGACCCGCAAGACGCGGGAAACCAACATTACCGTCACCCTGGACCTGGACGGCAGCGGAAAAGCCGACCTGCACACCGGCATCGGCTTTTTTGACCACATGCTGGACGGCTTTGCCCGCCACGGCCTGTTTGATTTGACATTACACTGTGATGGCGACCTGAACGTGGACTGTCACCACACAATTGAAGACTGCGGCATCGCGCTTGGCACGGCCATCCGTGAGGCCCTTGGCGACAAAGCCGGCATTGTGCGTTACGGCAGCTGCATGCTGCCCATGGACGAAACGCTGGCCCTGTGCGCTGTGGACCTTGGCGGACGGCCGTATTTTGTTTATGATGCCAGCTTTGCCGGGCAGAGCTGCGGCGGCATGGATGTGCAGATGGCACGGGAATTCTTTTACGCTGTCAGCTACAGCGCCATGATGAACCTGCACCTGAAGGTGCTGTACGGCGAAAACGACCACCACAAGCTGGAAGCCATGTACAAAGCATTCGCCAAAGCCCTTTCCGCCGCCGCCCGCCATGACGACCGCATTGTGGGCGTGCTTTCCACGAAAGGAAGCATCTAACTACCTCCTAACTTAATTTCGTTTTACCGGGGCGGGGCCCCGTTTTCAGTATATAAGGGTAACACTGAAAGGAGTAAGTATTATGTACAAGGACATGATGGACACCATTGGTTTTGTTTCGGGGTATGACCCGGAGCTGGGTGCGGCCATGCAGCGTGAGCTGGGCCGCCAGCAGGCAAACATTGAGCTGATTGCCAGCGAAAACATTGTTTCCCCTGCCGTTATGGCTGCCATGGGCAGCGTGCTGACCAACAAATATGCCGAGGGCTACCCCGGCCACCGCTATTACGGCGGCTGCCAGTTTGTGGACCAGGTTGAGCAGATTGCGATTGACCGTGCCTGCAAGCTGTTTGGTGCCAAATATGCCAACGTGCAGCCCCATTCCGGCGCACAGGCCAACCTGGCCGTTTACTTTGCCCTGCTCAACCTGGGCGATACCGTCATGGGCATGGATCTTTCCCAGGGCGGCCATCTGACCCATGGTTCCCCCGCCAACATGAGCGGCAAGAACTACAACTTTGTTTCCTACGGCGTTTCTGCCGAGGACGGCCGCATTGATTACGATGCCCTGGCCAAGCAGGTTGCCAAGGTTCGCCCCAAGCTGCTGGTTGCCGGTGCTTCCGCTTACCCGCGCGCTATCGATTTTGAAAAGCTGGCCGAGATCGCCCACGGTTACGGCGCAATGCTGATGGTGGACATGGCTCACATTGCCGGCCTGGTTGCCGGCGGCATGCACCAGAATCCGGTGCCCTATGCTGATGTTGTGACCACCACCACCCACAAGACCCTGCGCGGTCCCCGCGGCGGCCTGATCCTGACCAACAACGCTTACCTGATCAAGCGCATCAACTCCGCCATCTTCCCCGGCACCCAGGGCGGCCCGCTGGAGCATGTGATTGCTGCAAAGGCTGTCTGCTTTGGCGAGGCACTGAAGCCGGAGTTCAAGGATTATGCCCGCAAGATTGTGGAGAACGCCGCTGCTATGGCCGACGAGCTGACCGCCCGCGGCGTGAAGCTGGTTTCCGGCGGCACTGACAATCACCTGCTGCTGGTTGACCTGACCGATTCCGAGATGACCGGCAAGGAGCTGGAGCACAACCTGGACGAAGTACACATTACTGCCAACAAGAACACCGTTCCCGGTGAAAAGCGCAGCCCGTTTGTGACCAGCGGTGTCCGCCTTGGCACCCCTGCTGTGACCACCCGCGGCATGGGCCCTGCCGAGATGAAAGAGATTGCCGACTGCATCGCAGACTGCATCTTTGACTTTGAGGGCAAGAAAGGCGACATCGCTGCCCGCGTTGCCAGCCTGACCGCTCGCTTCCCTCTGTACGAATAATTCCCGCTTTTCCCGCCTTTTTGAAAAAGAACGGGGCGAAAAGCTTTAATGGGCATCGCACAAATTGATAAAGACACCCCGCAGTGAATCTCTTGCTGCGGGGTGTTTTTTATGGCAGTCTGGCAGAGCTGGGAGCCGAAACCAGCGCAGCATTTCTCATTTTTTTTCGCGGGTCTTCTCATTCCTTGCGGACTTTTGCGCAGGCCTTAAAAAATGTTTCCATTTTATAGAATATTGTGATATAATGCAAAGGACAAATAAAATGCCACATAAAGGGAGGCAAAATCATGAAGTTTTTTATTGATACTGCGAACGTAGATGAGATTCGTAAAGCCAATGACATGGGCATTATTGCCGGTGTTACCACCAACCCCAGTCTGATTGCCAAGGAAGGCCGCGATTATGCCGAGACCCTGGCAGAGATCGCCACCATCGTGGACGGCCCCATTTCCGGCGAAGTAAAGGCCACCACCGTGGACGCTGAAACCATGGTTGCTGAGGGCGAAGCCATCTATGCCCTGGACCCCAAGCACATGGTCGTCAAGATCCCCATGACCGCTGAGGGCCTGAAGGCCATCAAGGCACTGTCCGCCAAGGGCATTCCCACCAACTGCACGCTGGTGTTCTCCGCCAACCAGGCGCTGTTGGCTGCCCGCGCAGGCGCTACTTACGTCAGCCCGTTCCTGGGCCGTCTGGACGATATTGGCCAGCCCGGCATTGAACTGATCGAAACCATTCATGACATGTTCCTGAACTACCCCGACATTGACACCCAGATCATTGCCGCTTCCGTCCGCAACCCCATCCATGTAACGGACTGCGCTCTGGCTGGTGCTGATATCGCCACCGTTCCTTACAAGGTCATTGAACAGATGCTGCATCACCCGCTGACCGATGCCGGCATTGAAAAGTTCAAGGCTGACTACATCAAGGTATTTGGCGAATAATTTCTGTCACTCTGCCCGGTACCGGCTGTCTGCCGGGCCGGGCTTTATTTTTGCTTAGTTTCTTGCAGATTGCTTTTTTATCCACTATACTTAGTGATGTAATTAAAAGAGAATAAAGAATAATGAATAATGGTTGTGTGACACCCACGGCGTCACATTTTAGTTATGTCAACTGCTCCGGCAAAAAGCACTCCGACCAAAGCAGTCAACCTATTTTATTCGCGCCGCCGCGGGCGGCGCACTGACATTATTCTTTATTCATTATTATTTATTATTTTATGAAAAAATAACTAGGATGTAATGGGGGTTCCAACCATGGACCAGCAATGGCTCAACACTTACCGCGAAGAAATCGGCGGCTTTTCCAACACGATCCACTCCTTTGCCCAGGGCGAAATTGCCCGCAAGGACTACAAGGGCATTTCCGGCGGGTTTGGCAGTTATGCCCAGCGCGATGCCGCCAAGCATATGCTGCGGCTGCGCCTGCCGGGCGGCCGGGTCACGCCGGAGCGCCTGCACTTTATGGCACAGGCTGTTCAGCAGTACCATGTGCCATTCCTGAAGCTGACCACCTGCGAAGCGATCCAGATGCACGATTTGACCCCGGACGAGGTGCCTGCCATCATGGAGGCCGCCATCCCCTGCGGCATTATCACCCGCGGCGGCGGCGGTGATAACCCCCGCAACATTCAGGCCAGCCCCCTGACCGGCGTGCAGCCCGGCGAAGCTTTTGACGTTATGCCCTGGGCCGAGGCCGCAACGGAGTATCTGCTTTCCATCTGCCGTGACATCCACATGCCGCGCAAGCTGAAGGTTGCGTTCTGCAACGGCGTGGATGACTGTGTGCACACCGCGTTCCGCGATATGGGCTTTGTGGCGCAGCCGGACGGCACCTTTAAGCTGTACATTGCCGGCGGCCTGGGCGGCGGCTGGCGCATGGGCATTCTGGCGGCAGAATCTCTGCCCGCAGAGGATGTGCTGTACTATATCCGCGGCATGATCACCACCTTCTGCCAGCACGGCAATTACCAGAACCGTGCCAAGGCCCGCACCCGCTTTATGCAGGAGACCCTTGGCCCGGACGAGCTGCGCCGCGTCTTTTTGGAGAACGTTGCCGCTGCCAAGGCGGACGAAAGCCTGAAACTGCACCTGACCCCCGCCGCCATTACCAAAACCGGCACCGGCACGCTGGATGACCCGCGCGCCATTGCCCAAAAACAGCCGGGGCTGTACGCTGTGGCGTACCACCCCATCGGCGGCCGCCTGATCCCGGAAAAACTGGTGCAGCTGGACAACCTGCTCAGCACCATCCCCGGCTGCGAATGCCGCGTTGCCCCCAATGAAACGCTGTACATCATCAACCTGACGGCAGACGAAGCTGCCGCTGTGCTGGATGCCACCGCAGATGGTGCCAAAACGCTGTTTGAGACCAGCGTTGCCTGCATCGGCGCTTCCATCTGCCAGCAGGGCGTGCGGGACAGCCAGTCCGTTTTGCAGCGCGCTGTGCAGGCCGTGCGGGAGGCTAACATTCCGGACGGTGCCCTGCCCAAAGTCTGCATTTCCGGCTGTACGTCCAGCTGCTCCGGCCACCAGGCCGCAGCCATCGGCTTCCAGGGCACAGTTAAAGCGGTGCCGGGCGGCAAGCCTGCCCCGGCGTTTGCCATCTTCCTGGGCGGGTCCGATGCTTTGGGCCATGCCCACTTTGGCGATACCATCGGCACCGTATATGAAGAGCAGCTCCCCGCCCTGCTGGTGGAGCTGGGCCAGGCTGCTGCAGCCGCAGGCCAGAACTGGCAGACCTGGAGCGCAGCTGACCCTGATGCGGTGAACTCCATTATTGCCAAGTACGTATAACCGCTGCTCCCGAAGCCTTTTGTTCTCCACAAGTTCCTTAAGGCAATACCGCATAATTCCCGCCTGACGGCTTAAGCACCGCTCCGGCGGCTGCGG
>OLQD01003369.1_pt1 | contig 10564 bp, 9 predicted proteins | sample 1672841 | NCBI WGS metagenome assembly OLQD01 (sample SAMEA3136729, study PRJEB25190) | human gut metagenome | biome: human gut; feature: human-associated habitat; material: faeces | place: Austria | collected 2013 | reverse complement strand
GAAACCGCATCCTGACACAAATATTTTCCTGCCGGCCCCTTTTATAACACGAAAACGGATATACCCACCCTCAACAATGGCCTATACCCGTTTTCATCACATGAACTATTCGTTTATCTCTCTCAAAAACTCTATTATCCTACTCTACAGAAATAACATAATAATAAATCGGCTGTCCACCCGCATTCAGTTCCACATCACAATCCGGATAAGCCTCCTCCAGAGCCGTTGCCAGCTCCTCAGCTTCAGCCTCCTCAGTATCAGCACCATAATAAATACTGATCACCTCAGACTCATCATCCACCATCTGGGCAACTGTCTCCTTGGCAACTTCCATGCGGTCCTTGCCAACAGCCAGGATTCCATGATCACCGATACCCATCATATCACCCTCATGGATCTCCTTATCATCAATCCTTGTATCACGCACAGCATACGTGATCTGTCCGGTCTTCACATGTTCGATTGCCTGAAGCATAGCCTCAATATTCTCCGCACTGTTCTTCTCGGGCACATAACTGATCATGGCAGTAATTCCCTGCGGAATGGTCTTAGTCGGCACAACCACGATCTCTTTATCCTCAGTAAGATCCCTTGCCTGGTTTGCAGCAAGAACAATATTCTTATTGTTCGGGAAAATATAAATAGTCTTTGCATTTACTTTTGCAATGGCATTGAGCATATCCTCTGTACTCGGGTTCATTGTCTGACCGCCCTCGATCAGGTAATCCACACCCAGTTCCTTAAAGATCTCTGTCATTCCCTTTCCCACAGATACGGAAATAAAGCCAACTTCCTTCGGCGGCTGTGCTGCTTCTTCTTTTTCTTCCTGTTCTGCCTGTTCTTTCGCCATTTTCTCGGCATCCTTTATAAGCTTCTCCTGATGCTCCTCACGCATATTGTCAATCTTCATACGTGAAAGTGCACCAAAGGTAAGGGCTTTCTCAATAGCCTGTCCGGGATGATTGGTATGAACATGAACCTTCACGATCTCGTCATCTGCAACAAGCACAATAGAATCACCAAGAGACATCAGGAATTTCTTAAATTCATGCTCTGTCTCCTCGGACATCGGCTGGTTCAGAAGAATAATAAACTCTGTACAATAACCAAATTTAATATCAGCCTCTGTCTGTGCATCGATCTTAGTCACAGCAGGACCTTTTGCCTTGTCAAACTGTGTATAATCAATCTCTTTGCCAAGGAAACCATCATATGCACCATGGTATACTTCCAGAAGTCCCTGTCCACCGGAATCCACTACTCCTGCTTCTTTCAGAACCGGCAGCATCTCCGGTGTCTTTGCCAGAGTTTCCTCCGCATGAGCGATCACGCTCTGGAAAAATGTATCCAGATCCTCTGCTGTCTCCGCAAGCTCTACAGCCTTGGCAGCAGCCTCTCTTGCAACAGTAAGGATTGTTCCTTCCTTCGGTTTCATGACTGCCTTATATGCAGTCTCCACACCTTTCTCCATGGCTGCCGCGATGTCAATGGCATCCAGTTCCTTACTGTTCTTAACACTTCTGGTAAAACCACGCAGAAGCTGAGAAAGAATAACACCTGAGTTACCTCTTGCACCGCGCAGAGAACCGGAAGAAATCGCCTTGGCCAGTGACTCCATGTCAGGCTCTCCCAGAGAACCTACTTCTGCTGCTGCTGCCATGATCGTCATTGTCATATTGGTTCCTGTATCTCCATCCGGTACCGGAAATACGTTCAGTTCGTTGATCCATTCTTTTTTAGCTTCCAGATTCTTGGCTCCTGCAAGAAACATCCTGGAAAGTATTCTGGCATCTATGGTTTTGTTATTCACCACAAGTTCCTCCTCTATCCTAATCAATTGCGCGTACACCTTCTACATAAATATCGATCTTATCGATCTCCATTCCTGTAAAGGCCTCGACTTTATATTTGACATTGCTGACAAGGTTGTCTGCAATTGTACTTATGTTCACGCCATATGCCACAATAACATGGAAATTCAGGCGGATTTTATTGTCCTCTGTAATTCTGACGCTGATGCCATGTTTCAGGCTGTTCTTTCCAAGAAGCTTTACCAGTCCGTCTTTCATACTGACTGCAGCCATGCCTACGATACCAAAACATTCTACAGCAACGCTTCCTGCGTAGGTTGCGATTACATCTGTGTCAATTATGATCTGACCTAATCCGGAATCTATACGTCCATTCATATGGTTACCTCCACTGTTTCATTTAAATTAAATTATATGTAAATCTATTATAACCTTTTTTTAACAAGAACACAACGCTTAATTTCGCCATGATTTTCAGCATTCCTTCCAATATAGAAGTTCCGTAAGAAAACTCTTTGCAGAATTTTTGATAAATTTCCTTTTTTTGCTTGCAAAAGAGCAATTCATCTGTTAAAATGGTGACTGTTGATAAAAGGAGGTGCTATTCATGGCTAAATGTGCAATCTGCGATAAAGGAGCTCATTTCGGAAACAATGTGAGTCATTCCCATAGAAGATCCAACAAAATGTGGAAATCTAACGTTAAATCCGTCAGAGTAAAAACAACTGCCGGCGGAGCAAAGAAAATGTATGTATGTACTTCTTGTTTAAGATCCGGAAAAGTTGAAAGAGCGTAAGTAATATCGTATGCCCCCGTAGAATGCGGGGGCTGTTTTTTTATCTTTAAGACAGATAAATTACAAGCGGGAAGTATGCCAGGTGCACACTTCCCGCTTATCTGCAAAACATATGATATCCGCATAGCAGACATATGACTGCCATTGCGATCACAATAAAATTCTCTGTAATAAGGATACCAAGAACCATGCCCACACCAATAAAAAACAGCATAAAACCAGTTAGCTTTCCCACTCCTGTCTGCTCATTTCCTGTTTTTTATTACAGTATATGCATGAAATCTAAATGGAATACTACTCTTCTTTCCCGTCTGTATCCTCGGCATTGCCTGCACCTGGTGCAAAACGGTTCACAAAATCCGGCACCATATCCAGAACCTTGGTAAGGCCATCCTGATTTTTTACGTTTACAAGTTTGGTGCTTCCATTCTGGATCACAAGCACTGCACAGGGAGACATCTTTCCGGCAAGACCTCCGCCGCCATTGTTCTTCTTGTCCCCTTCAAAAGCTCCGGCTCCCACGCCGAAGGATACATCGACCAGAGGAAGGATAATGGTATCGCCTACATGAATGGCATCGCCAACCACTGTCTTGGCCGATACAAAGCCATCCATTCCTTTAAATAATGAATTCACGGTATCTTTGAAATTATTCTCTTTCTCCATGATTTACCTCCTTATGTCTCCATCGGTGGATGACGTATTTTATATTTTTATTGAAATAAAGCTTCGCTGCTGTTGTGAGAACTACAATTCCATAAATCCTTCCCTTTAACATGATCTCTCCCTCAAGAACATTTTCATTATCAAAAAGGGGCGCTGCTTCGATCTTGTTTTTATGAAAAGGAATCGTCATTCCTAATACAGCCAATACCATACCTGTAACTGCCGGATCTTCATTGCCAAATGTGATCTTTCCGGTGATCCTTGTCGGAAGCACATGATAAATCAGTTTTTTTGCATTTTTCCACAGAAAGGAAAGAGCCTCTCTGGTTCGGGGATGGTCTAAAAATTCCTTCCACCAGTTTATCTTATCACAGAAATTCCGGATTGTTAATGCAAGACTTTGAATTTTTTTCAGAATCCTTTTGGGGATTCCAAGAAAATTCTGTACGATTCGGAACAGCTTTCCAACTGTCATTTTTATTTTTCCCACTATATTCAAAATTAAATCTGCAATCTTTGTCCGAAGCCTCTTTTCATCTTCCGATATTTCTTCGGAAATCGATATCGGCTCCATTATTACATTTTCCGAAATTTCATTTATATCTTCAACAGTATCTTCCTGAGGCTCAGACATTTGCAGCTCTGCGGTATCGTTCTGATTTTCGCTTTTTGATGTCTTTTCATGACTTCCAGAAGCCTCTGTCTGTTTTTTTGCATTTTGATTTCCGGAGTTGGAAAGAGCTCTTGGTTTCTTTTTTTTACGAAACAGATTTTTAAATTTTTCCAAAGGAATCCCTAACAAACATATTTTTGTTTTCAGAACGCCCTGCTCCCAGAATACCTGTGCAGAAATTATATGAAGCAGCCAGCTCACTTCACCGAAAGCATGTATTTCCCGAAGACTATCCGTACGGTCTTTTTTTAAATTCCCTCTGTATCTGATTGGACAAAATAAAAGAAGCAGCAGGATCAGAAAGATCAGCCCGATCAGAATCCCCAGAAGGATCAATATCCATTTTATTATCAGCCATAATATATGCAGCATTGGTTCACCTGTTTTTCAGATATTCTTTTATTTTAAAATTTCCAGTTTCGGTATAAACCTGTTCGATCATATCCTGTACCATCTGTATAGCACCGGATTTTCCTCTAGCCATTCCAACGATCAAAGGACAGGTGGCTCTGGCGCTTCGCTGTACAAGCATGCCTGCGGGAAGAATTTCCAAAATATTTCCGGGATTATCAGACAAAGTAACAACGTAGATATCCGGCACGAATTTACCAGCAGTGATCCTGGTTCTTATTCTAGTAGGATTTTTTACATCATTTCCTATGTAATAGTTTTTCATCCATTTCAGCAATCTGCCCTCACCTCCGTTATAATGCCAAACAGGGCTGCGTATGTACACAGCCCTGTCCTGTTGTTAAAAATAATTCTGCTGTTTCGCCCAGACGCCCTCACTACGCATCTCCAGATACTCCTGATAAGCCTGCTCCACAATATGCTTCTCATTGGAAAAACGAAGAAGATGATAAATCTCGTGAAACTTGTAATATCCGGAATCTACAAAATATTCCTCGCGCTGGGGTTTGCTATGATAATTATCAGCTATCATGAGATACCAGTGTACCTCTTTCATTACCACATCCTCCGGAACGGTGAAATTATACTGGCTCTTACCGATATATTTCACGATAGAGGCCCGAACACCTGCTTCTTCCATTACTTCACGTAAAGCAGTCTGTTCAAAGGTCTCGCCTTCTTCTACAGTTCCTTTGGGAAGCACCCATCCTTCATAACGGTTCCTGTAGGATTTATACAATGCCAGAATCTTACCCCGATGAATTACCACACCGCCACAGCTTGTTGCTTCTATCATATTGCAATCCTCCTGTAATGCGTGTGTCTTTTGCACTGGCTATAGTATACCTCTTTTTTACCTTATAGGCAAGGGGCAAGAAGCAGATACTGTTCTCAATTTAATCGAAATAATATGCATCAAAAACATCTGCCGCAATGGGAACTGCCGCTTCACTTCCGGTTCCGCCGTTTTCCACGATCACTGCAATGGCGATATCCGGGTCATCTACATTAGAATAACCCACAAACCAGGAATGACTGGAGCCATTTTCATCAAACTCCGCAGAACCGGTCTTTCCGGCAACAGTATATCCTCGTCCGTTCAATGCGGAAGCCGTACCGTTTTCAACTACATTTTTCATTAGTTTTCCAAGGATATTGGCTTCATTTCTTGTCATCAGACGTTTGTATTCTGTTTTTTCTGTTTCCCTGACCGTATCACCGGAATTATTCACGATCTTATCGATCATAGTTGGCTTCATCAGTACACCATCATTGGCGATGGCACTTGTGATCAATGCCATATGCATCGGAGAAACAAGAGTGTTACCCTGGCCGATCGAGGTCTGCATCACAAGTGCGTTCGGAGAATCATTATCCAGGGTAAAACGGCTGGTTTTATAGGAATTCAGCGGAAGAGCCTTATTAAAGAGCAGATCCTCTGCAGTACTTTTCAGAGTACCTCCTCCCAGACCAAGTCCCATATCTGCAAATGCACAGTTACAGGAATGTGCAAATGCGGAATAAAAATCCTCCTGTCCATGTACTGCACCATTGTAACACTGGATCGTGTGGTCATCCACTGTGATACTTCCCTGACACAGATAGGAATATCCCTCCAGTGATCCCTTTTGCCTGAAATAATCCAGTGCCGTGACAATCTTAAATGTTGATCCCGGAGGATAAGCTCCATTGGTTGCACGGTTTAAAAGGCTGCTGTTACTTTCATCATTAACAAGGGTATCCCAGTTCTGTGCGATCGTGTTCGGATCAAAATCCGGTTTGCTCACCATAGCCAGGATACGTCCGGTGGATGGTTCCAGTACAACTACCGCTCCTCTGCGGTCTCCCAGAGAATTGTATGCCGTTGTCTGAAGATCTGCATTCAGACTGGAGATCACGGTATCACCCTGATTCTTTTTTCCCAGGAATTCATTTTTCATCTGTTCCAGAAAAAATGAATGGGAAGTGAGAAGCTGGAAATTTGCTTCCGATTCCAAACCACTCTTACCATTGGTATCATATCCTACTGCATGTGCAAAAATATTGGAAAACGGATACGTTCTCTCTTCTGTTCCATCTTCATACACATTGGTCTGTGCCAGGACCTCACCATCCGAAGACTGGATACTTCCACGTACTACACGGTCCGAAAATGTATCCTGACGGGTGTTGTACGGGCTGTTGATAAAATCTTCGCTTTTTATGGCGTCAAAATAGACCAGATATCCGATCAAACTGACAAAGATCAATATAAAGAAGGCCGATACAAAAGTTAAAGGCCGGTTCTTTTTTCTACGGAGTCTGGCGATTTCTCTTTCTCTCAGGCGTTGCTCTCTTTCCTCTTCTTTCAATCGTTTCTTTTCGCTGCGTTTCAATTTGTTCGTCCTCATCTTCCCTCAGAATATACAGTCCCTGAATGATCGCAAACATAATGATCGTACTGAGGACGGAGGTTCCACCGTAGCTTACCAGCGGAAGTGTCACTCCGGTAGACGGAATGAACTTTGTCACACCTCCGATCGTCAGAAATATCTGAAAAATATAACAGGTTCCAAGTCCCAGTGCCACCAGTTTATAAAACGGATTCCTGATCTTTAGTGCAATAGTAACGATCATCAGAAAAAAGCTTGTGCATACAAGAATCAGGCAGATGGCAAAAATGCCACCCAGTTCCTCGCAAATAGCACTGAAGATAAAATCATTTTTTACGACCGGGATCTTCTCTGGAGAGCCCTGACAAAGTCCCATTCCAAACCAGCCTCCGGTTCCGATCGCAAACAGAGACTGCACGATCTGATAACCTTCATTTTGATAGACAGCCATCGGATCCTTCCAGGCACTGACTCGCTGACGGACATGTCCAAAAAGATGATATGCGATCACCGAACCAACGCATCCTCCGCCAAGTCCCAAAAATAAATAGCTCGGATTTCTGGTTGCCACATAGATCAGTACAAGGTAGGTGACAAAAAAGATTACTGCACTACCCAGATCCCTGGAAAGAACCAGGATCCCTACATGGATCACTGCAACGATCGTAGCCAGTACTACTTTGCGAAAATCCACCTTGGTACACAGAAGTGATGCCATAAAAAATACGAAGGTTATCTTGATCACCTCGGAAGGCTGGATTCCCATAAGAGAAAGCTTTGCACCGTAGCTTGTGCTTGCCAGAACAAGAACTGCCGCCAGAAGTACAATACCAATTCCGGCATAAGCCCATGTAAGATCCTTTAAAAATTTCATTTTTCGTATCATTACCGGTATCACCAGTGATACTGCACTACCTGCGGCCACGATCAGAAGCTGCTTAGTTGCAGACGGAAGTGAAAGCCGGCAGAGCATGATAAATCCTACGCTCAGGAGCATACACATATTATTTAAAAGAAGCAGCGATGCATTCTGATAAATAATTCGATAAAGGATCTGGATCGCTGCAAAAAAGATCATCATTTCGATATAGAACAGGATGACCCTGAAATCCATGCTTTTTAAATAGATCACAAGAAATGCTGTAAAATCAATAAAAAAGATCATGGTCAGCTGCTGATGGAGCAGTTCTCTCTTTTCTTCCTCATCCTGCCGCCACACCATATAAAAACAATGAAAGGTGTAGACGATCATCAGTGTGAGGATCACATACTTGGATAACTCTGTAATTACATTAATCATACACTTTTACTCGGCTCCTCTTTTAAAATGGCCTTTTGTATACCTGCGTCCGGAAGGTTTTCCGTTTTCCTGATAAACCGTCCGGAATTCTTTCAAGATCGCTTTTGCTTTCTCTGGCTCTTCGATCGTAAATGCCAGTCGCAAAGAGTGAAGGTTCAGTTTTTTTACCTGATCTTTTTCACCCGGAAGTCCGTAAGGAATGCTGTTATAAATGATATTATAACAGTATTTTGCTTTTTCGGAGATGTTTTTTCCCCATGGATCACAGCTGCATTTTACCGGAAATTCACTGTTATAGCGGTCTTTCAGATAAGCCGTCTCATATTTTCCTGTACATCCAAAAAGATTCTTCCTTACACACTGCGCGGAAAGCATCAGTGGGATATAACCATATAAAAGCAGCTCCGAAGAAGTATTATCTCTGTGTTTCAGTTCACCCTCATTCAACTCAAGGGGGACTGTATTTCGAAGAACTCCCTCTTCCCGCCAGAAATCAACACTCTGATCATTCCAGGTATACATGGATGCATCCAGGATACATTTTCCGCCATATCCCATTTTTTTCAGTACGGCGTAAGATTCCAAGTTTCTTACCAGAAAACCCTTCATACCCTGCTCCAACCATTTTTGAGCTGATTGAAGCCACTTTTCGGGGATTTCTCCGCGATGGATATGTGGAGTAGAAAGATATAATTCACTGCTTGCAGCAAGTTCCGGTGAAAAATATTTTTCCATAGTATCAAAAGGAAAATAAAAACCTGTAATCCCCGGTTCGTTCAAAAGTACTTCCGCAGTATCCGAACGTTCACAGGATACATACACAGGCAGGCTGTCTGTTACCCTTCTGTGGCAGGCAGCCTGATCCTTAGATTTCGTCGGCTGCTTCGTAACCTGTGCTCTCTTCTGACATCCGATCAGTGCTTCTCGCAGCTGACTCAGAGCATCTCTTCGTACTTCATTGAGAACTTTAACCGGAACAAAAATCCTTCCATTTATTTCAATGTTCAGATCCTCCCACTGAAAATCTGTATTTCCCAGTTTCTCCATCTGCTGACGGATCCTCTGTTCTTCCATTGGCTGATTTTTAGCAAACTGTACCTCACCGCCCATAGCAGTTACTGTCTGGCCCTTGCAGGTTATTTCCAGTATAACAGGACTTTCAGGAGAAAGTATTAAATTCCCATGAATTTTTTCTTTTATTTTTCTGATCTCCGGCTGGATGTTTCCGGATTTCTTCTCATTGGCAAAAGCCATCATTTCCGGCCCGCGATACATATCATAGTATCCTTTGCAGGATCCTCCACGACTGAAAAGCTCAAGAAGATACTTCCGGTCTTTTTCCTGAACGTGATATTCTTTTCCGCTTAAATACATATCCAGATATTTTCGATATACTGCCGTGACGCCCGCTGTGTACGCCGGCTGTTTCATACGCCCTTCGATCTTCAGAGACATAACACCCGCCCCCAGGATATCCGGAAGAATATCCAGAGTGCAGATATCTTTCAGGCTTAATGCACAAAAATCCTTGTCTCCTTTATATTTTCTGTGATCCATGGTTACACTGTAAGGAAGCCTGCATGGCTGTGCACAGCGGCCACGGTTTCCGCTTCTTCCACCGAAAATACTGCTCATCAGACACTGGCCGGAATAGCTGTAACAGAGAGCTCCATGGATAAAAGTCTCTATTTCCAGAGGACTTGCCTTATGCATGGCAGATATCTCTTCCAGGGAAAGCTCTCTGGCCGGAACCACACGAGTTGCTCCCTTTTCCTCCAAAAATCGCATTCCCTCCGGTCCGGTTACTGTCATCTGTGTGCTTGCATGAATATCCAGATCCGGAAAATTCCGGCGTATAAAAGAAAATACTCCCAGATCCTGTACGATCACCGCATCCAGCCCTGCCTCATAATACGGAAGCAGATATTCAAACAGCTGATCATCCAGTTCACGGTTCTTCAAAAGTGTATTCACAGTAAGATATAATTTACGGTTATGGATATGTGCGGTCTCAATGGCAGTGATCAGCTCTTCCTGGGTGAAGTTCTGCGCATAAGCTCTTGCTCCAAAAGCCGGTCCCCCTACATATACCGCATCAGCCCCGGCACCAATAGCTGCCTCTAAGCTTTCATAAGAACCTGCCGGCGAGAGCAGTTCTGTTATCATATTTTTCAAAGTATTCCCTCATCTCCCATCTGTTAATCAATCCGATGACCATAAAACAAAAGAGGATTACCGAAGCAATCCCCCATCCTTATTTAAGCAGTTCATCAAGTTCTTTCTCCAGTTCCTTCACCTTACCGTCCAGAAGATTCTTCTGTTCCTGAGCTTCCTGTTCTGCCTTCTTCGCCTCTTCAATCTGCATTTTCAAAGAGATCAGTTCATGTTTCAGATCATACATCTCCTGGTCTTTCTGCTGCAGATCCTGTTCAAAAATCTCCGCCTGCTTCTTTGCCTTAAAATAATCATCTGTAATATTCAGACTGAGCAATGTATGCTTGGTCTCCATGGCCTGTCTGGAGTATCCCGGCA
>OLQD01003358.1_pt1 | contig 10587 bp, 8 predicted proteins | sample 1672841 | NCBI WGS metagenome assembly OLQD01 (sample SAMEA3136729, study PRJEB25190) | human gut metagenome | biome: human gut; feature: human-associated habitat; material: faeces | place: Austria | collected 2013 | reverse complement strand
AAATGAAACTTCGGAGGAAATGAATCACGCCCACGTGGAAAATAAAAAATATCCAGGTGGAGATTTGAGATTTCCCACGTGGATATTCGAGAAAGGAGGGTGTCGGACGAATTTCCCCGTAAAGATATGTAAATGGGGATTAGAGGTTAGAGCTTAGAGATGAGAAATTAGAGATCCGATCACTCTGATAGTTCCGATAGCTAACAGCCAATAGCTAACAGCCAATAGCTAACAGCTAACAGCCAATCCAGGGGTGACACATTATATATATGGTAACCTCATCTATGCCTCGCTTGTCGCTAATGGGTTGCTGCTGTCTAGTAAAAGCTTTTTGAGGGGGCATTGAGTAGGTCGTTCTGCAGAAATAAGCTAATTATCAGTTCATCAGCATGAAAGTAAAGTTTCATAGGTAGGAAACTGTAGATTGGTCAAAATCGAGGACAGAGTAGCATTTCGATCTGACTATCTCGGGCATTAAGAGCCGAAAAGTCAGGACAGGTAGCCCCAATTCATCAGATTTAGAAGCTAACAAGAGGTCCTCGCAGAGGCTTTTCGTTTTTGGTCTGCCGAATACTTGCTTCATTGGGAAATTAGGTGTAACTTTGTCGTACATATCCGATAATCCTAATCATTAATTCAAATGAAGACAAGTGAGATCATTGCCCAGCTAGAGGCAAAGCATCCAGGCGAGCCGGAGTTCATCCAGGCTGTCCGTGAGGTCCTCCTCTCTATCGAGGACATTTACAACCAGCATCCAGAGTTTGAGAAGAACAAGATCGTCGAGCGCCTCGTCGAGCCCGATCGTATCTTCACCTTCCGTATCCCCTGGGTGGACGACAAGGGTGAGGTCCAGATCAACCTCGGTTACCGCGTACAGTTCAACAACGCCATTGGCCCGTACAAGGGTGGTACGCGTTTCCACCACACGGTGAACCTCTCTACGCTCAAGTTCCTCGGCTTCGAGCAGACCTTCAAGAACGCACTCTCTACGCTCCCTATGGGTGGTGGCAAGGGTGGCTCTGACTTCTCTCCAAAGGGTAAGAGCGAGCGCGAGATCATGCGCTTCTGCCAGGCTTATGTCACAGAGCTCTACAAGTACATTGGCCCGGACATGGACATCCCTGCAGGCGACGTAGGTGTAGGTGGTCGTGAGGTAGGCTTTATGTACGGTATGTACAAGAAGCTCACCCGTGAGTGCACTGGTACCTTCACAGGTAAGGGGCATGAGTTCGGTGGTTCACGCCTCCGTCCAGAGTCTACGGGCTATGGTGCTATCTACATGGTCAATGATATCTGCAAGCAGCACAACATTGACTTCAAGGGCAAGACGGTTGCTGTATCAGGCTTCGGTAACGTAGCTTGGGGTGCTACCATGAAGGCTACTGAGCTAGGCGCTAAGGTTGTCTGCATCTCTGGTCCTGATGGTTACATCTACGATGAGAACGGTGTCAGCACACAGGAGAAGTTTGACTACATGTGCGAGCTTCGCAACAGTGGTAACGACGTCGTAGAGCCATACGCTAAGAAGTTTGGCGCACAGTTCTTCGCAGGCAAGAAGCCTTGGGAGCACAAGGTAGACATCGCTCTCCCCTGCGCTATCCAGAACGAGCTCAACCTCGAGGACGCTAAGAAGCTTGTTGCAAACGGCGTAACAATCGTTGCTGAGGTTTCTAACATGGGTTGTACAGCAGAGGCTGCTGAGTACTTCGTTGAGAAGCGTCTCATCTTCGCTCCTGGTAAGGCTGTCAACTGCGGTGGTGTCTCTTGCTCTTGCCTAGAGATGTCACAGAACGCAGCTCACATCTACTGGTCTGAGGCTGAGGTAGACGAGCGTCTACATCAGATCATGAAGGACATCCACACTCAGTGCGTAGAGTATGGTAAGGAGCCAGACGGCTACATCAACTACGTCAAGGGTGCTAACATTGCTGGCTTCATGAAGGTCGCTAAGGCAATGGTTGGTCAGGGCGTCTGCTAAAACAGATATACAGCACAATAGCCTAGCTACACACGTATGCGTGTCAGCTAGGCTATAGCTTATACCTTATTTGTTTGCCTTTTCATTAGAGAGGGTCGCTACTCACACGAATAGCGACCCTCTCTCTCTATTTTTCTATCTATGCCCCCTGAGACCGTTGACTTTTGCAACAGTCTCCCCTATCACCAGCGAATCGGCTCGTAGCCGTATCGCTGTAGATAGGCATTGGCCTTGGAAAAGTGCCGGCAACCGAAGAAGCCCCGGTGAGCCGACAGCGGACTAGGATGTGGTGCCTCGAGGATGAGGTGCTTCTGGCGGTCTATCAGTGCCCGCTTACAGCGCGCATAGTTGCCCCAAAGCATGAAGACGAGATGCTCTCTCTGCCTACTCAAGAGCGAGATGACCTGATCGGTGAAGGTCTCCCACCCGCGTCCCTGATGCGAGCCAGCTTCGTGTGCCACGACCGTGAGCGTAGCGTTCAGCAAGAGGACACCCTGACTGCACCAGGGCGTCAGATGCCCACCGACGATCTGCGAGGGATGCCCTAGATCGGAGGAGATCTCAGTCAGTATGTTGCGCAGGCTGGGTGGCACCTCGACACCCTCTGGCACAGAGAAGGCTAGTCCCTCGGCTTGCCCCACCCCGTGGTAAGGATCTTGCCCGAGAATGACGACCCGCACATCTTCAAAGGGACAAAGGTCAAAAGCCCGAAAGATCTGTCCTCCAGGTGGGTAGATCCTCTTCGTCTGGTACTCCGAGCGCACAAAAGAGGTTAAGGTCTCAAAGTAAAACTTCTCAAACTCCTCCTCTAGCACCAGATGCCAGCTAGGCTCTATGCGGACATTCATACGATACGGCTCAATAGTTTTATCAAAAAGCTAAGCGAGCCTCCTCTGAGCAACGATACTAATGTCGCTACTAGAGAAGACTCGCATATAATGATCGGTAAGCTACGACTACTTGCCCCAGCGCTTGATGACAGCCTCCTGAAGCATCTCTCTAAACTTAGGATGTGCGATGCCTATGAGAGCCTCAGCACGCTCACGAGCTGTCTTGCCACGCAGACGCGCTACGCCATACTCTGTGACGACATAGTCCACGTCGTTGCGACCCGTCGTGATGGCTGCACCCTCTGCTAGGATCGGCACGATACGGCTAATCTCGCCGCCCTTGGCAGTAGAAGCGAAGGCAAGGATACTACGCCCGCCCTTAGAGCGTCTAGCACCACGCATGAAGTCCACCTGACCACCAGAGCCACTCAGCATGCTGTAGCCGATGCTCTCAGCATTAACCTGACCGAGCAGATCGATCTCTAGGCAAGAATTGATCGAGACCATGTTGTCGATGCTAGCCACGACAAAGGGATCATTCGTATAGCTCACAGGATACATCTCAACCTCCTCATTGTGGTCAAAGAAGTCGTACAGCTCCTTCGTACCCATCGCAAAGGCCGTGACCACCTTGTTAGGATTGCGCGTCTTACGCTTGCCCGTGATGACACCCTCACGCATCAGCTTCATAACACCATCGGTGATCATCTCCGAGTGGATACCTAGATCCTTGCGATCCTTAAGATTGCTCAGGACAGCATCGGGGATAGCACCAATGCCTAGCTGTAGCGTGTCGCCATCCTTGATCATGGATGCACAGATCTCACCGATCTTGCGCTCTATCTCACCAGGCACAGCGGGGGGCACCTCAGGTACAGCCGTACTCACCTCGATGATATGATTCAGCTTCGTCACATGGATCAGGTTGTCGCCACCGATGAAGGGGAGCTGATCATTGACCTCTGCGATTACGACACGAGCAGCATCGGTAGCTGGCTTGGTATAGTCACACGAGAGACTGAAGGAGCAGTAACCCTCTTCATTGGGTCTGGTCAACTGGACGATAGCAACATCTACAGGATAAAAGCCATCGGTAAAGAGCCCTGGCACCTCATGGAAGTGGCAGGGGAAGAAGTCCACCAACCCCGCACGGCACGCCTTGCGCGCGTTGGCCTCGAGGAAGTTGATCTTAAGATTAAAGTTCTTGGCTATCTCAGGCGTAAACTGGTACCCAGCACCATAATACAGGACGTGAAAGATATTACCTGCGGGTAGCTCAGCGACATGCTCCATCATACACTTCAGGAGCGTATCAGGGGCGGCAGCCGCATGACCTATGACAATGTTACACCCCTCTGTGAGCTCCTTCTTAAGAGCCTCTAGGGGGGTGGTCAGATGAGATTGATAATAGGACTTCCAGTCCTGATTCTTTTGCATAGTGTGTCTAGCTTATCTGTTGAGTTGAGTGAAGTGATGTCTATACTTAGCCCTAGAAAGCGCAGCCTCGCTCGTAATGGACTTAGAGCGAGGAGCGCATCGAGCTTTGTCGAGTACAAAGATACAAATTATTACGGAAGCGACTTACTCGTAAGCCAGCTCCAGGATCTGTCGTACGATCTCGGGCGTCATATTCTGATGCTCACCGAGCACGGTGCCACGCTCCGTAAATCGACGCACCACCTCGTCGATCACCTCATGAGGTACCTCCGCATCGCGTAGCGTGACCGAGAGACCGAGCTTGGCAAAGAACTGCTTCGTCGCTTCGATAGCTGCCGTGATAGCGTGCTCCTCGCCTTGGCACGCCTGAGGGGTCAAGCCCCATATCCGAGACGCATACTGGATTAGCTTGTCCTGCTTGCCTAGATGGCGCATCACCTGTAGCGTGGCGGGCAGAATGATTGCGAGCGTATGCCCGTGTGTCAGTCCCGTCAGGGCGGTCACCTCGTGACCTATGTAGTGCGTACTCCAGTCTTGATCCACACCCCACGAGAGGTAGCCGTTGAGTCCGACAGTAGCGCAGAGCATAAACTCACCCATCAGGTCGACATCTTGATGATTGTGCGTCAGCCCCGGAGCAATCTCAATGAGCGTGTGTAGCACCCCCTCGGCCATACGATCCATCAGAAGCGGACTACGCATTGTCGTCATGTACTGCTCCATAACATGGACGAAGGTATCGGCTATACCACACGCTACCTGATAAGGTGGTAGAGAGGTCGGTACACGAGGGTCTAGGATGGAGAATTGTGGATGCTTGCTTGAGAATGAATACTTCTCCTGCGTCTCACGACAAGAGATAACCCCGCCGCTATTCATCTCCGATCCCGTAGCGGGGATCGTGAGCACGACACCGAGCGGTAGATGCTCGCCCCGATGCTTGCCAGCACGAACTATATCCCAGGGGTCCTGGTCACTGCACATTGCAGCAATGATCAGCTTGCTCGCATCGATGACTGAGCCACCACCCACGGCTAGGACAAAGTCGCACTGCTCCTGACGCCCCAGCTGGACAGCCTTACGGATTGTCTCGACCGTAGGATTGGACTCGATGCCCCAAAACTCGGTCACTGAGCGTCCCTCCAGTGCTTGGCATACGGCATCGTAGACGCCATTGCGTCGTATACTACCACCGCCCATCACGAGGAGGATGCGGTAGTGTGGATCAATGAGCCGAGGAAGCTCAGCAATGCGTCCCTCGCCGAAGACAAGCTTCGTGGGATTGTAGTATGTGAAGGGTTGTATCATGCTTCTTGGTAGATTAAAGTGTGAATTAGAAGACAGGCTTCGTAGCCTTGCCAAGAGCAAAGATACGAGTTTAGTCCATTATCTTCAGGTAAAGCTGGTCAATGATGCCATCTGCGACACCAATCGTTGGTACAATCACCTGATCAGCGTGTAGGGCCGCGACGACTCTGGTGAAGAGCTCACCCGCCGGGACAATCACATCGGAGCGGTCGGGCTTGAGATTAAAGCGGGTCATACGCTGCTCATCTGTCAGTGCCGCCAGCGTCTCGTAGATCTCTTGCAGCGCCTCAGCAGAGATGAAGCGGGTGTCAGGCTTAGCGAGGTCGGTCGTGCCGTTGAGGCGAGCGAGCCGGTTGATGTTGCCACCCGTACCAACGATGGTCGCAGCTCCATACTGACTGTATAGATCCGAGAGATACTGGTCGAAAGCCTCGAAGGTCGCATCCCGCACCACCCCACTCAGCATACGCACCGTACCGATGTCAAAGGAGCGTGTGGCGACAGGCTCTCCGCCCACATAGAGATTCAACTCCGTGCTACCTCCACCCACATCCATAAAGAGGTAGTTACGATCTGTCGTGACGATACGGTGTATCTTGCTCTGCGCCACGAGAGCCGCCTCCTCCTCACCTGAGATCACCTCTATATGTATACCCGTCTTACGTAGCACCTTGTCCACAATCTCATCAGCATTGCTCGCCTCGCGCATCGCTGAGGTAGCGCAGGCGCGGTAGTGAGCCACGTCGTAGATCTTCATCAGATGCTTGTAGACCTTCATAAGAGAGAGTATGTCACGCTGCTTCCGCTTAGATATCTGTCCAGAGATAAAAGCATCTTCGCCCAGTCGGAGTGGCACACGCAGGAGCTGCACCTTGCTGAGCGGTTGCTCGGAGAGATCGCTATTGACGCACTTGATGAGGAGCCGCACGGCATTTGAGCCGATGTCGATGGCGGCGAGGTTGAGCTTTCTCATATCTTCGTATCAGTGTCTATGTCTTGCTGTAGGTAATAAGCGTAGAGGTCGGTCTGCGAGCGGTACCATGGCGTCGGAGCATCCTCACGCCGAGGACGACCGTCGTGACTATTGACGTAGTGTCCCTGCGATACATCTTGCAGTCCGCACGCCACAATGTGATGCAGATCTCGCTGTATCTCCTTGTCGTAGACAGGAGCCACCACCTCGATACGCCGGTCTAGGTTGCGCTGCATCCAGTCGGCAGAGCCGATGAAGTAAAGCGGATCGTCATTATTGCAAAAGATAAAGATACGCGAGTGCTCCAGATAGCGATCTATGATGCCGTAGACGCGAATGTTTTCGCTCACTCCCTTGACACCCGGCACCAGCGAACAGTTACCACGCACCAAGAGGTCAACGTCCACACCCGCCTGAGAGGCTGCGTAGAGACGCTTGATGAGAGCGGGATCGACGATGTGATTCACCTTGACCATAATGTAAGCAGGCTTGCCCGCAAGCTTATTTTTGATCTCCCGATTGATCAGAGCGGTAAAGCGACGACGCATATCATTTGGCGAAACCAGCAACTCCTTAAAGTGGGTGTCTAGGTAAGGCTTCTCGATGTACTTAAAGACATCCGCCACCTCCCTCGCCACACTCTTATTGGCGGTCATAAGCATCACGTCGGTGTAGACACGGGCTGTACCCTCGTGCATATTGCCCGTACCGATGCAGGCTATATCGCCATGTCGGGTCGTGATATGGACCAGCTTGCTATGTATCTTGAGCGTCTCAGGACCAAAGAGCACATTGATGCCCGCCTCGATCATCTCCTTAGCCCAGGCTATGTTGCTCTCCTCGTCAAAGCGTGCCAGCAGCTCCACGACGACCGTCACCTTCTTGCCATTCTTAGCCGCAGCGATTAGGGCATTGATCACATTCGAGTCCTTAGCGACACGATAGAGCGTACACTTGATTCCACGCACCTCATCGCTAATAGCTGCCTCACGCAGGAGGCGCAGGAAGCGGTTGAAGCTGTGATAGGGGAAGTGCAAGTGCCGGTCTTGATGCAGCACCTGATCGATCATACTCTCCGTAAAGTCGATACCATCGCCTAGGATCGGCGTCTGTGGCGGATTGCACAAGTCTTGGCGACCGCATTTGGGGAAGTCCATCAGGTCACGCAGATTGTGGTAACGCCCGCCCGCCACCTTGGCATCGTTACTGTCTAGTCCCGCCTTGCGAAAGATCTTGTTGCGCAGCGAACCAGGCATATCGGCATCGTAGACCACACGGAGCATCTCGCCCTTGCGACGGCGACGCAGCCCCTTAGAGACGCGCTGCACTACACCCACATCGACATCCTCCTCACGAATGTCCATCTCCGCATCTTTGGTAAACTTGAAGGTATAAGCCTCAAAGTCATTGCACCGCAAGCCCGCAAAGATATACTTAAGGTTGAAGCGAATCACATCATCGAGGAACATGATGCAGACCCTCCCCTCCTCATCGTCTGCTATGCGGATAAATCGGCCGAACTTCTCTACCGGAGCTTTGATGATGCCGACGCTCTGACGCAGTGGTTTGTCGCTGCCCGGCTCCAGCTCTTTCATCTGCACCGCTAGGTAGATCGACTCCTCTATCTGATCTGCCGAAAAGTCCATCTTGCGCAGCGAGAGCGGATTAGTACTTGCACCCAGCTGCCTAATATAGAAGTCAAAGACCTGCTCCTCCTGTCGAGGCGTCAGCTCCCGCTCGTTGACCACTCGTATGCCCTCCTTAGCGAGATCATCCAGAGCCTGCTGAAAGTTCTCCTCAAAGGTCTCTGCATACTCCTTATTGAGCTTGTAAATCTTGCGCAGCGTCCGCTCCGCTTCTTTACGCTGCGGTGCTGACAGCTCCTCGTCCTCTGCGATACGCCGTAGCGAAGCCACACGCACACGAAAGAACTCGTCCAGGTTGTTTGAGTAGATGCCCAAGAAGTTCAGACGCTCCATCAGCGGTACATCCTCTCGGGCACTCTCTAGGAGGATGCGCCGATTGAAGTACATCCAGCTTATATCTCGATCTATGTAAGGGAATTTGTTCACTTTGCGTTTCGTTATTTTGCCCATAAGTTGCGATACAATGGTATTTGGGCAAATGTACCACTTGTATGTTGAGGATCTGTTAAGGGATCGTATATTCCCCCACCGCTTTAGTCACGGCGGAAGATATCTCGTGTGTAGACCCGCTCAGCGACATCGTCGAGATCCGTATGGTAGCGGTTCGTAATGATAGCCTGAGAGCGAGCCTTAAAGGTCGCCAAGTCGTTCTCCACAAGGCTCCCGAAGAAGGTCGTATGCTGAGCCAGCGTAGGCTCGTAGATGATCACCTGAGCTCCTTTTGCCTTGATGCGCTTCATCACCCCTTGGATCGAGGAGTGGCGGAAGTTGTCGCTGTGGCTCTTCATCGTCAGGCGGTAGATGCCGATGACGCACTCACGCTCTTGCGTCGGGTCGTACTGATTCTCCTCCATATAACTATAGTAGCCCGCCATCTTGAGGACCTGATCAGCGATGAAGTCCTTACGTGTGCGGTTGCTCGCCACGATAGCGCCGATGATGTTTTGCGGCACAGCATCGTAGTTGGCGAGGAGCTGCTTCGTGTCCTTCGGCAAGCAGTACCCCCCATAGCCAAAGGAGGGATTGTTGTAATGGTCGCCAATGCGAGGATCTAGGCAAACGCCCTCGATGATGCTCTTGCTGTCTAGCTCCTTAAGCTCCGCATAGGTGTCCAGCTCGTTGAAGTAAGATACCCGCAGTGCTAGATAGGTATTGGCAAAGAGCTTGACCGCCTCAGCCTCCGTCGTACCCATCAGCAGCACAGGCATATCTTGGCGAATGGCCCCCTCACGTATCAGCTCGGCAAAGCTCTCTGCTCGCTCTCGCTGATGCGCACTCTGCTTGTCATAGCCCACGATAATGCGCGAAGGGTAAAGATTGTCGTAGAGTGCCTTGCTCTCACGAAGGAATTCTGGCGCAAAAAGGATGTCGTCGTAGTCCATCATCTCACGCAGGTGAGCCGTATAGCCCACGGGCACCGTCGACTTAATCACGATCGTCGCTGCGGTATTGCAGGCTCGCACGGCAGAGACCACCGCCTCGACGGCAGAGGTGTTGAAAAAGTTCTGCACCGAGTCATAGTTGGTCGGCGTGGCCACCACGACGAAGTCCGCCCCACGATAAGCCTCCTCGGCATCTAGCGTAGTGCGTAGCTGGAGCTGTCGTGTCGCCAGGTACTCCTCGAGGTAGTCGTCCTGTATCGGTGACTTACGCTGATTGATCAGGTCTACTCGCTCGGGCTGAATATCCACGCCCACGACCTCGTGGTGCTGCGCCAGAAGCACCGCCACCGAGAGACCCACATAGCCCATGCCTGCGACTGCTATCTTCATACGTTGAGAGGTTACATTTTAGTGTCTGGACAAAAATACAACAATTCGTGGATAGCGGCTCATTACTCCCCTATCCTCACATCGCTACAGGTCGCATCGCTATTCGTCTTGTCTTGATACAGTGATCACCCTCCCGCCACTCCATCTCTGTGAGTCGCCATCAAGCAGTCGCTCCCTCCGCAACGCTCACATCGTGCTGATTACGTAACACATACGAGTTCCAAAAAGAGTTCCCCTCTTGGAACTTTTTAGTTCCAAGGGAGGAACTTTTCGGTTCCTAGGTAGGAAATCAAAATTTCCAAGGCTGGAAAACTTTTTTTCCACCGTTGGAAATTTATTTTTCCAAGGCTGGAAAGTTTTTGGAAACTTGTAGGAGAGACTCATCGTTTGACGAAATGAGACGAGCCGCCCTGTGTGGGGAGGCTCGGAAGTAGCTAGCGGGAGTAACTAGCGGAAGTAGCTAGCGGGAGTAGCTACACGTCGGCTTAGGTCGGCAGGTTGAGCTTGCTCGCGATCTGATTTGCGAAGTCAAGGCGATCACAAGCAGGGAGTGTTGACTTTTGCAACAGTCTCAAGTAGTGTGAAGACATCGAGTAGGTCGGGAAACGAAAGTTTTCTGACCTACTTTCGTTTCCTTTCCTCT
>OLQD01003345.1_pt1 | contig 10609 bp, 10 predicted proteins | sample 1672841 | NCBI WGS metagenome assembly OLQD01 (sample SAMEA3136729, study PRJEB25190) | human gut metagenome | biome: human gut; feature: human-associated habitat; material: faeces | place: Austria | collected 2013 | reverse complement strand
GGTCATGTTCTTGCCCACTTCGCCCAGACCGCCCAGCGGGTAGATGTGGATGGGCGTTGCAGCCTCCTTGGGCTGCTGCGGGCGGCGGGGGCGGCGGTTGTAGTAGGGCCGCCGGGTGGTGCGGGGGCGCTTTTCCCCGGCCGCTGCCGGGGCTGCGGCTACGTTCTGCTTTGCGCGGGCAGCCGGGACCGTGTTTTCTTTTTCTTTCGTCTGAGCCATTCTTGACCTCCAAAAATAATGGCGGCGCGGACCGTCTCCACAAGGGAGACAGCCGTGCGCTGCATGGGGAAGCACCGGATCTTTGCATCGGCTTCCGTTGGATGCACCGTATAGAATTGTCCTGTCAGCGTGCTTTTGGCACCGCTGGTCGTTCCACAAGAATCCCTCAGCCCGTACAGTCCATCTGTTCGATGCGACCGCGGCTTTTCTGCAGGAACGTCTGAGCGCACGCCTTCGGTGCGCCCCTATACGCATTTTGTTACGCTTAGTATAGTATTTCGCACCGGTTTTGTCAATTCCAAGGTTTGGCAAAGGGTGCCGTCTTTATGCATTGCCCCTTGACATCCCGGCCAAAATAGCGCTAAATAGAGATACTATTTTATAAAGGAGAACCCGCATGAAGCAGGTCGAAGTATACACCGACGGTGCCTGCAGCGGCAACCCCGGCCCGGGCGGCTGGGGCGCTGTGCTGCGCTACCGTTTCAACGGCAAAGTTTACGAAAAGGAATTGAGCGGCGGCGACGCCAGCACCACCAACAACCGCATGGAGCTCACTGCTTTCATCGAGGCCCTGCGCCAGCTCAAGGAGCCCTGCGAGGTGCGCTACTGCTCCGACAGCCAATATGTCATCAACGGGCTGCAAAAGGGTTGGGCCAAAGGCTGGAAGCGCCGCGGCTGGAAGAAATCGGACGGCTCTCCTGCCCTGAACCCGGACCTCTGGGCGCAGGCGCTGGAGCAGGAAGCAAGACACACCATCACATACGTCTGGGTCAAGGGCCACGCAGGCCATCCGGAAAACGAACGCTGCGACCAGCTGGCCGTAGCCCAAAGCAAAGCACACGGCGGGAGGCAGGGAACATGAACGACACATTTTTGCCCGGCAGCGGGTTTGACACCTACGAGAGCCAGGACAAGGTCCTGATGCAGATGGACGGCAGCACCGAGGCAGCCGTGGCGGTGCGCATCCTGCAGCAGCAGGGGTTTGCCGTGGTGGGTGCCGTGGTGCGCCTTGCCCCGGAGCAGGCCGAAGCCGCACAGAGAGCCAAAAAAGCCGCCGAGGCGCTGGGGATCGAGTGCATCCTGCTGAACGCCGAAGCGCTGGCCCAGCAGCCGGAAGCCGCCGGGGCTTGGCCGCAGTTCGCCGCCCTGCTCACCGCCGCCGACAAGCTGGGCATCCAGTACATCGGCAGCAGCAGCCGCGCCCGGCTGGAGGTGGGCACCGACGGCGTGCACACCGTGCTGCCCCCGGTGGACGCTGCCCGCGATGACAGCACCGCACTGGCCGCCCTGCCGCAGGAGACGCTGGCCCGTCTGCTGCTGCCTCTGGGCGAATTCGACGCCGGAGATCTGGCTGAGCTGGCGCAGGAGCTCCAGTTGTAAGACAACTTTTTTCATAGTTCCCTGTTCCGGGACGCAAAAAAGGCACCGCTTCTGCGGTGCCTTTTGTTGTGGATAAAGGTTTCGTGCCTCAGTCGTTCTGGGGGTGCACGATGTCACGCCAGTCCAGATCGCCGCGCTCCAGGCCGTGGATCAGCACCTCGGCGGTGGCGATGTTGGTGGCCATGGGGATGTTGTGCACATCGCACAGGCGCAGCAGAGTCATCTCGTTGGGCTCGCTGGGCTTTGCATTGATGGGGTCGCGGAAAAACAACAGCAGGTCGATCTCATTGCAGGCAATGCGGGACGCGATCTGCTGGTCGCCGCCCTGCACACCGGCCAGAAAACGTTGCACCTGCAGACCCGTCGCCTCGGCGATGAGCTTGCCGGTTGTGCCGGTCGCCACCAACTTATGCTGGCTCAGGATGCGGCAGTACGCCGTACAAAACTGAACCATCAACTCCTTTTTGGAGTCATGCGCAATCAGTGCAATCGTCATCTGTTATCTCTCCTCTGTCGTGTCATTTGCGGAAATTTCCCTTTGTACAAAATGATATCACAAAATCCAATCATTTACAACCAGTTTTTATACAGAATATTCAATTTTGTCTTAAATTTTCAGAGTGTGCACCGCAAAACGACGTTAGTCTGCACTTCCCTGCTCCGGCTGTGTCTCATCCTGTGCGGCACCGGCAGTGTCCGTGGTATCGGCCGCGCCGGTCGTGTCATCCGAAGGATCCGCGCTCAGAGCAGGGTTCACATAGGGATCCACCTCCAGCGTGCCATCCTTCATGGCAAAGTAGGCATTGGCGATGTCCACCACCAGATCACCGGTGCGGGCACCGTAGCCGCCGTACTCCACCGTGATGCCGATGGCGATCTCCGGGTCGTCGGCCGGCAGGTAGGCGATCATCATCGCGTTCAGGTAGTGCTTGCCGGGGGCGTAGGTCTCACTGCGCTGGGGGGTGCCGGTCTTGCAGGCAATGGCGATCGGGTAGCTGGAGATCTTGCCGGTGATGGTACTGGGCACCAGTTTCATGCCCTGCCGCACCAGTGCAAAGGTGGTGCCGTTGTCCTCCACCACATCCATCACTTCGGGCTGGGTCTCATGGATCACCTCGCCGGTATTCGTGTCGAGGATGGCCTTGACGAAGTGGGTGCGGTAGCGCACACCGTTGTTGGCCAGCGTAGCCGCATAAGTGGCCAGCTGAATGGGGGTGACCACCGTATTGCCCTGACCGATGGCCGCCTGAATGTCCAGCGAGGTGTTGTAGTTGCTGTCGTTCTTGGTGGTCAGACGGCCCAGGCTCTCGCTCACCTCCACGCCGGTGCGCTGAGCCAGACCCAGCTTGTAGGCATAGGCGTCGTAGACGTCACTGGTCAGACGGCGGCCCACATCGTAGAAGAAGATGTTGCAGCTCCACTTGATGGCATCCACCACGCTGATGTTGCCGCTGTGGCCGTGCTGGGTGCAGCGGGGACGGTAGTCCTTGTAATAGGTATACACACCTGTACAGTTCACGGTGGAATACTGGTTGATCAGGCCGCTGTCCAGTGCGGCCACGGCCACGGCCGGCTTAAAGGTGGAGCCGGGCGTGTACAGACCCTGCAGGCTGCGGTTGAACAGCGGCAGGCTGGGGTCGGCGCTGTATTCGTCGTACTGAGTGGCATACAGGTTCTGGTCAAAGCTGGGGTAGTTGGAGGCCGCCAGCACGCCACCATTCTTCACATCAATGACCACCGCCGCACCGGCTGCCGCTTTCATGTTGCCGGTGTTGTAGGTGCGGTTGATCATGTCAATGTTGTCGGCCAATGCCTTGTTTACCGCCCGCTGGAAGTCGCTGTTGATGGTCAGCTGCACCGTGTGGCCCGGTTCCGGCACAGTGGTGAGCTGCGTGTTCACGATCACACCGTCGGAATTGCGGGTGATGGTCTCCACACCGTCCTTGCCGCGCAGTTCATCCTCATAGGCCGATTCCAGGCCCGAGATGCCCATCACATCGTTCATGTTGTAGCCCTTGTCCCGCAGGGGGTAGGTCACCTGGCCGTTCTCGTCGGTCACCTTCCACTTTTCGGCGGTGATCTTGCCCACACGGCCCAGCACCGCCGGGACGATATCGCCCTGCTCGTAGCTGCGGGTGCTGGTCTGCACGATTTCCACGCCGGGCAGCGACAGGCTGTTCTCCTTGATGGTGGCCACGGTCACGTCGCTGACGTTTTCCGCCATCACAAAGCTGTTCACGTTGGAAAATGCCTGCAGTTCCATCTCATAGTGGATGCCGGCCAGGGTGCGCTGCCAGCGCAGCGGCAGATCCTGCAGGTTGTTTTTCTCCACCAGCATTTCCATCACGTCGTTGGCGGTGGCATACTGCTGCAGGCCCAGGTTCTCCTTCATCGTGGTCAGCTGCCGCTGGTCGCTGCTGCTGTCATCCCGGGCTGTAAAGGTATAGTTGCCCGCCGCGTCCGGCTGGCTGATGAGCAGGGTATCGGTCCAGCTTTCGCCGTTTTTCTCAAACAGCTCCACCAACCGCTGCAGCAGGCTGTCCAGATCCTCGTCACCCATCTGCAGCTTGTTGAGCACCACGTTGTAGCTGGTGGTCGTGGTGGCAATGCGCTTGCCGGTGCTGTCCACGATGTCGCCGCGGGCAGCGGTGACCGTAAAGTTATAGTCCGTCGTGTTGGTGGCCTGGGACTTGTACTCGTCGCCGTTGACCAGCTGCAGAAAGATCAGCCGCAGGGCGTACAGGCCCATGACCAGTGCCGCCACAGCGATCAGCAGCACCATGCGCCGCATGACGGTCTTGCGTTCGTTTTGGTTCATCCGTAGTTCCTCCGGCGGTCAGACCACGCCGTTGTCGATCTTGAACTTGTTGTAAATGTGCCGCACGATGGCAAACTCCACCAGCGACGCCGGAATGGTAAGGGCCGCCGAGGGCAGCACGAACCACAGGTAGCGCTGTGCCGAGCCGCTGTAGCCGGGCATCCGGTAAAAGAACAGCCAGTCGCAGGAGAGCACCAGCAAAGCCGCTGCGGCCGAGATGACCGCAAAGTTGCCCGGAGCGCTCTGCAGGTACAGCTGCACCAGCACGCCCACGGCAAAGCAGAGCAGCATCATTTCCAGTGCCAGCATGCCCACGGTGCGCCCGGCGGTGTAATCCCACAGCAGGCCGCACACCATGCCGAACAGTGCTCCGGCAAATTCGCCCTCACACACCGACACGGCCAGACAGAGCGGCAGCAGCAGCAGCGGCTTTGCCTGACCCAGCTGGAACAGCCCCGGCGTGGTCTGCAGCGCCGCACACACAAACAGGCCCAGCACATAGCAGCACCACTTCAGGATCTGGCTGCGGCTGCGCTTGCGGCGAGATTCCATACATCTGCCTCCTTAATATTCGGTAACGATGAACACATGCTTGACCGTGCGCGGGTCGGCACCCGGCAGGATGACCGCACTGGAGGACTTGCCGCTCTGCTCCGGCACCACTTCCTGCACAGTGCCCACCAGCAGGTTTGCCGGGAACACCCCGCCCAGACCGGTGGTGATCACCTGATCGCCCTTGCGGGCCTCGGTGGCGCGGTCCAGATTGGTCAGCACGCACTGACCGTCGGCGGCATAGTCGGCGCTGCCGGTGATGATGCCGTTTTCCCGCGTGCGGGAGATCACGCCCGCTGCGTTGAAGCTGGGGTGCAGGATGGTCATCACCTTGCAGCTGGTGGCGTCCACTTCCACCACCACGCCCAGCAGATAGCCCCGGTCACTGATGATGGCATCGTTCACCGCCACGCCGTCCGTGCTGCCCTGATCCAGCGTAAAACCGCCAAATTCATCCAGCGGGTCACGGCCGATGACAAAGGCCGACACATAGCTCGCCTCCGAATTTGTGTCCTGGATGCGTGCCAGTGCCTTGTAGGCGTCGTTCTCGGCCTTGATGCGGTCGTAGTCCACCATCTGCTGGCGCAGCTCTGCATTTTCGGCTTCCAGCTGCTCGTTCCGGTCCATCACATCGTCGATGCTGGTGTATTTTTCCCACACCGAGGCCGCACCGCCGCTGAGGGCCGACGTGACCTTCTGGAGGGGGGTGAGCACCACGCTCAGCAGTTCCTGCGGGGCTGCCGTCAGGCGGCCGTTGGCACCGGCATAGGCCATGATGCCCACCAGGAACACCGCCACGATGACCAGGATCTTGAATTTCCAGGTGTCAAAAAAATCTTTCAAAGGGTCTGTCCTCCCATTCGGAGCAAGCCTGCGCGTTCACAAAAAAAGCGCGGACAGCCGTGCCATCCGCGCAAGGGTCCTGTTTGCAGCGGAAAACAGCGCAGGTGCAACGTCAATAGCTTTTCCGCAAGAGATCCGGCAGCCCGCTTCCGGGCCGCTGATTACATATGACCGCCGTCGGTGTCCAGCACGTCGTGCAGCACATCCACATGATCCAGCACTGCACCGGCACCCTTGGCCACACAGTCCAGCGGGTCCTCGGCAACATGCACGTCAATGCCGGTCTCGCTCTGGATCAGCTGATCCAGACCGCGCAGCAGAGCGCCGCCGCCGGTCAGGGTGATGCCGCGGTCGATGATATCGGCGCTCAGTTCCGGCGGGGTACGCTCCAGCGTCTCCTTGATGGCGCTGGTGATCTTCTCCAGGCACTCCAGCAGGGCGGCACGCACGTCCTCAGAGTGCACCACGATGTTCTTGGGCAGGCCGTCCACCAGGTTGCGGCCCTTGATCTCCATGGTCAGCTCCGGGTCCAGAACGTAGGCGGAACCGATCTCGATCTTGATCTGCTCGGCGGTGCGCTCACCGATGAGCAGGTTGTACTTGCGCTTGATAAAGGCGATGATGGCCTGATCGAACATGTCACCGGCCATGCGCACACTGCGGGAGGCCACGATGCCGCCCAGCGAGATCACGGCGATCTCGGCCGTGCCGCCGCCGATGTCCACGATCATGCTGCCGGTGGGCTCGCTGATGGGCAGGCCCGCACCGATGGCAGCGGCCATGGGCTCCTCGATCACCGACACCTGACGGGCACCAGCCTTCAGGGTAGCTTCCCGCACGGCGCGGCGCTCCACCTCAGTCACGCCGGAGGGAATGCAGATGACCACGCGGGGGCGGGAGAACATGCTGTTGCCGCAGGCCTTCTTCAGGAAGTTCTCCAGCATATTGGTGGTGATGTCAAAATCGGCAATGACGCCGTCCTTCAGGGGACGCACTGCCACGATGCTGCCGGGGGTACGGCCGATGACGGCCTTTGCCTCGCCGCCCACACAGCGCACCTCGTCGGTCTTGGTGTCCACAGCCACCACCGACGGCTCCCGCATGATGATGCCCTTGCCCTTCATATAGACCAGAGTATTGGCGGTACCCAGGTCAATGCCAACGTCCTTCGACAGAAAACCCATTGTAAAGTCTCTCCTTCATCGTTTCCAGTAGATCTATCCCATAGCGTCTGACGGCCGTTTTGCGCCGTCCTTCGCAGAATAACACGGTTATATTATAGCCCCAAGCTGCTGTTTTCTCAAGCGTTTCCGTTCGTTTTCTTACATTTTTCCATTTTTCTCACACAAAACGCTCTACCAGCTGTACAGTACGGCTGACCGGCAGGCCCATAATGGTGTAATAATCGCCCTCGATGCGGTCCAGCCAGAGGGCTGCCCGGCCCTGGATGGCGTAGGCACCCGCCTTGTCGTAGGGCTCCTTTGTGGAAGCATAGAAGTCGATCTCCTCCTCGCTCAGCGGGAAGAAGGTCACCTTGCAGCTGTCCACAAAGCTCTCGGTGCGGCCGCCGCGGCTCACGCACACGCCGGTGTGCACCTGATGGGCGGCACCGGACAGGGCCCGCAGCATCCGTTTTGCGTCCTCCACGCCGTGGGGCTTGCCGAACACTTCCCCGTTCACGTCCACCACCGTGTCGCAGCCGATGACCACGGCGTCCGGGTGGTCCTTTGCCACCGCCAGGCACTTGCCCCGGGCCAGCTGTTCCACCAGATGGGCCGGGGTGTCGGCGGTCACGGTGCTCTCGTCAAAGTCGCTGACGCAGACCGTGAAGTCGGTCGTATACAGGGAAAGCAGTTCCCGGCGGCGCGGGCTGCCGGAGGCTAAGATCAGTTCCATATCGCGTTCCTTTTCTCTCATTTGCCGGTGGAGCCAAAACCGCCCACGCCGCGGGTGGTGTCGCCCAGCTCCTGCACCGGCACAAAGGCTGCCGTGTACACCGGGGCGATGCACAGCTGTGCCACCCGCTCCCCGGGCTGGATGGTGTAGGCCTCCTTGCCCAGGTTGATCATGGGCACCTTCAGCTCGCCGCGGTAGTCACTGTCCACCACGCCCACACCGTTGGCCATGCACAGGCCGTGCTTGATGGACAGGCCGCTGCGGGCATACACCAGCGCCACACTGTGGGCACCGGGCAGCTCAATGGCAAGGCCGGTGGGCACCAGCACCCGCTCCATGGGCTGAACGGTCAGCGGCTCATCCAGCACGGCGCACAGGTCGGCGGCGGCAGAGCCGGGGGTCGCATAGGCGGGCACCTTTGCCCGCGCATCCAGAACTTTATAGTTTACGGTGATCGGTTCCATAGTATACCTCGTTTATTTTGTCATTCCTCGATCCAGCTCACCCTTCGGGAGAGCTCCGACATTGCACCGCCGCAGGCGGACAAGGCCAGTGAGAGGGTCAATTGGTCCCCTTGAAATACAGTCCGCGGGTGAAATCGCCTTCAAAAGGCGCATGGGTGCGGATCATATCCAGAATTGCGGCGGCTTCCTCGCGAGTCTCCAGCGTGAAATAGGCCACGCCGTAGTCCACGGCCAGCGCACCGGGCTTGTCGCCCATGTAGATGGGCACCGGGTTGTAGATGGTGCGCATGCCCAGGCTGCACCGCACCGGGAACTTTTTGGCCTTGCGGTCGGTCAGCGTGCCGGTCTTGTCGCAGTGGGCGCAGTCGTGGATGTTCTGCAGCGGGCAGGCTCGGGTGAGCATCAGCGGCATGTGGCCGTAGACCATCACGCCCGTGGGCACCGGCTTGCCGTCCCGCACCGGGGCAATGGACGCGATGTCACTGTCCTTGACCTCGGGCAGGATGAGCAGGCTGTTCAGTCCCTGCTCCGCATAGAACTGCGCTGCTGCGTTGTTTGTGATGTTCAGGCCAAAACCGCCGGACAGCGGCAGGCCCCGGCACAGCCGCAGGTGGGCGATGTTGCTGGCCTCGTACCCGGCAAACCCGGCCTCCTGGGTGGCGGCGATGCGGCGTGCCGTATCCTGCTCCAGGGCCCCGAACATGGCCCGGGGCAGCTCCAGAATGGTCTTGCTACGCCACTCGCGGGGCACCCGGTCGGCCTGTGCAATGGGCAGGATGAGATACTCCACTCCGCTCAGGGCCTGTTCCGGCACCTGATCCCAGCGCTCGAACCGGGCACGCAGGGTGCGGTGCGGCGGCAGGGTGCGCTGCGGCAGGGCAGGCACATGCTCCTCGGTGGTGGGCCAGGGGCGCAGCACTTCCCGCTTTTTGAGCAGGGCGTCCAGCGCTTCCCGGCGCAGCTCATTCACCGTGCTGCCGGGCACGAACCACGGCCCGCCGTCCATCTCCACGGCGATGTCCGCCGCTTCAAAGGGGGTGCCGCCGGTCTTGGCCAGACTGCGGCGCAGGCTCTCGGTGGGATCGGTGCGGGCGGGCTGCGGCTCAAAATCGCCGTAGGCAAACGCTTTATTGCCGTCCGCATCGGTCACGGTGAGCTTCTCGCCGCCCTCTTCGATCTCCAGACGCATGGTCACCGACACCCGGGAGCGCTCCCGACGGTAGAGCTCCCGCAGCATGGGCAGGGTCTTTTTGGTCAGCTCAGCGTCCGCTTCGCTGCGCACGCCGAACATGGTGCCGTCGATTTTTCCGTCCAGATAGCCGGAGGTGAAGCCGGAGCGGCTGAAGGCGTTCTTCAGCAGGTCGCGGTCGTAGGCGCGGCCCTCGCGGCCCGCCAGACAGGCGCTGACCGCCGCCGCCACATATTCCGGCGTGCGCAGACGGCCCTCGATCTTGGCCGAGGCCACCCCCAACGCCTGCAGCTTGTCCAACTGGTCGATGACCGAGTTGTCCTTCAGCGACAGGTGGTGCAGGCGGCCCGGCTTGCCTTCCGGCAGGGTGTTGGCCTCAAAAGGCAGGCGGCAGGGCCCGGCGCAGGAGCCGCGGTTGCCGCTGCGCCCGCCCAGAAAGGCCGACATATAACACTGGCCGCTCATGCTCATGCACAGCGCACCGTGCACGAAGCACTCGGTCTCGATGCCGCAGTGCTTCGTGATGTGTTCCACCTCGGGCAGGCTCAGTTCACGGGCCAACACTACGCGGGTAAAGCCCAGCTCCTTCAGCTCCAGTGCGCCCTGCAGGGTGTGCACGCTCATCTGGGTGGAGCCGTGGCGCGGCAGCTGCGGGGCGATCTTCCCGATCAGGGTGGCCACCGCCAGATCCTGGCAGATCACGGCATCGGCTCCGCTGGCAGCCACCGACCGGATGGCCTGTTCCAGGGCCGGCAGCTCGGTGCCGTACACGGTGGTGTTCAGCGCCACATGCACCGCCACGCCGCGGGCATGGCAGAACCGCACCGCCTCTTTCAGGCTGTCGGCGTCAAAGTTGCCGGCTCCGGTGCGGGCATTGAAGCCCGAAAAGCCCAGGTAGACCGCATCCGCCCCGCTGAACACGGCGGCACGCAGCATTTCTTCACTGCCCACAGGGGCAAGGATCTCAATCTTCGACATAATTCTCCATTCCATTTATATAAGGTAGTATTCAGCCCTGTTTTTCGTCGGCGGCAGCCTGTTCTGCGGCAGCCTGCTCTGCCCGCTCCTCGCGGCGGCTTTCACGGCGGCGTTCCTTGGCCAGCTGTTCCCGCAGGGCAGCGGCTTCCCGGCGCAGCACTTCGTTCTCTGCCTTGGCCTTGTCCTCGGCCAGCTTGGCGCGGGCGGCATCTGCAATGTAGTCCTGGATCTGGCTGCGCATGTTCTCGGCGCTGCCGGTGCTCTTGCGGT
>OLQD01003344.1_pt1 | contig 10610 bp, 7 predicted proteins | sample 1672841 | NCBI WGS metagenome assembly OLQD01 (sample SAMEA3136729, study PRJEB25190) | human gut metagenome | biome: human gut; feature: human-associated habitat; material: faeces | place: Austria | collected 2013 | reverse complement strand
CGCACTTCTCGCACTGGTCGCCGTAAGCGCGGTCGTTGCCGCACTTGGGACAGGTGCCGACGATATAACGGTCGGCGAGGAACGTCTGCGTCTCCTCGTCGTAATACTGCATCGAAGTCTGCTCGATGAACTTCCCCTCGTCGTACAACTTGCGGAAAAATTCCGAAGCGGTCTTGGCATGCGTCGCCGACGAAGTCCGCGAATAGATGTCGAACGACATTCCCAGCCCCTCGAACGACTTTTTGATCATATTGTGGTAACGGTCCACGATCTGCTGCGGCGTCACCCCTTCCTTGCGGGCCTTGATGGTGATGGGCACGCCGTGTTCGTCGCTTCCGCAGACCGAAATCACGTCGCGGCCCCTGAGCCGCAGGTAACGGGTATAAATGTCCGAAGGTATGTAAACTCCCGCCAGATGGCCGATATGCACCGGACCGTTGGCATAGGGAAGAGCCGAGGTAACGAGATAACGCTTGAATTCTTTTGCCATAAAAACAGATACAGTATTACTAATTTCTGTCAAAATTAGTAATTTTTAGGCTAAAAAAAAGCAAAGCGCCATTATTTGTTTACAGATGGTAAGAAACAAAAACCGGAACCTGAAATCAGGCCCCGGTTCAACGGTCGATTCCGCACCGATCAGTCGATCGACAACTCGTCGATCAGCCATTTCGCGCCGGCGAACTTGTCGATGACGAAGAGCACGTAGCGGACATCCACGGCGATCGTGCGCTGCAGCTGCGGCTCGAAAGCCACGTCGCCCGACATCGCTTCCCAGTTGCCGTCGAACGCCAGACCGATCAGCTCGCCCTTGGCGTTCATCACCGGCGAACCCGAATTGCCGCCCGTAATATCGCAGTCGGCCAAGAAAGCTACCGGAAGTTCGCCCTCGGCGTTGGCATACCGCCCGAAATCCTTCGCGGCGTACAGCTCCTTGAGCTTGTCGGGAACCGTAAACTCCGTAGGATTCTTGGGATCTTCCTTCTCCATCACGCCCTTGAGCGTCGTATAATAGTTGTAGCGAATACCGTCCGCCGGATCGTAGGGCAGAACGCGGCCGTAAGTCAGGCGGATCGTAAAGTTCGCATCCGAAGCCCACGCCTTGTCGGGCTGCATACGCATCAGACCGGCGATGTAGAGACGGTGCCCGTCCTTGAACCTGCGGTTATTCTCCCGCTGGGCATCCGCCAGTTCGAGCAGTTTCGCATCGAGCGAACGCACGAATACGACCGCCGGATCGGCATCGCGTTTTTCCACCGAAAAATCATCCACGAAGGCCAGCGTGCCTTCCTCGGTGGCGAAAACCGAGTTATCGTACAGATAATCGACATAAGCATCCGTATCGCCGCCGAACCGCTTGTCGATCACTTCGGCGAACACCGTCGGAAGGTCTCCGCATTTCTCCTTGACGATCTGCATCATGCGTTTGGCTACACGTCGGTCCGTCGCCGGGTTGTAATCCTTGTAGAAGGCCCTCATGGCCTCCTTAGAACGCGCCGGGTCGGTGATCTTCTCCACGGCGAGGAACGAACGCGCCGGCGTCAGAATCTCCACGGCACGGTAAAGCGCCTCCCTGAGCACCTGCTCGGCCGCAAAAGCGGAAGCGTTGCCTTCCACCGCTTCGCGGATGCGGTCCAGCGCATCCATATAGCCTTCGGTCGGCAGCGTATTGGCTTCGGCCCATTTCCGAAAAGCCGCCTCCTGCGCCTCTTTCTGCGCCTTGACGTTCAGTTTGCGGATACCGCGCGACATGCCGATCGAATTCTTCCAGTAGTTCGACGACTGGGCGTATTTCGAAGCGTACTGAATCCGCACCTTGTCACTTGCGGCCATATCCTCCTTGAGAATAGCCTGACGCTCGCCGCGGATGAAGATGCGCTGCGGGTTTTCCACTTCGAGCAGACGGTCGATCTCGTAGGAGGTCATGTAACGCTGCGTCGACCCCGGGAAACCCATGATCATCGCGAAGTCTCCCTCCTTGTATCCGTCCACCGAAACCTTCAGAAACTTGTCGGCCTTGTAAGGGCGGTTTTCGGGCGCGTAATCGGCCGGCTTGTTGTCGGGTCCGGCATAGACGCGAAAGACCGAGAAATCGCCCGTATGACGCGGCCACATCCAATTGTCGGTGTCGCCGCCGAACTTGCCGATCGACGTGGGAGGCGCACCGACCAGGCGGACGTCCCTGAATACCTCGATCACGAAGGCGAAATACTGGTTGCCCCCGAAAAAGGACTTGATCTCGACATCCATACCGGGATTCTCCCCGGCGAGGCGTTCCGAAACGGCCTTCACCTGTCCGGCGACCAGCTCTTCCCGCTCCCCGCCGCCGGCGATGTCGGGCACGGCGCCCAGCACGTCCGGCGTCACATCGACGATCCGGCGGATAAAGCGCACCTTGAGTCCCGGAGCCGGCAGCTCTTCGGCGCGCGACATGGCCCAGAAACCGTTCTTGAGGTAGTCGTGCTCCACGGACGAAAGCGACTGGATCGACCCGTAACCGCAGTGGTGATTGGTGAACAGCAGTCCGTCGGGCGAAACGATCTCACCCGTGCATCCGCCGCCGAAAATGACGATGGCGTCCTTGAGCGAAGAGTTGTTCATGCTGTAAATCTCCTCGGCCGAGAGTTTGCATCCGCGGGCCTTCATGTCCTTGCTGTTCATTTTCTGGAGATAGGGCAGCATCCACATGCCCTCGTCCGCCGCCGCCGAGAGCGTGACGCACGCTGCGGCGAGCAGTAAAAAGATTTTCTTCATAAAGTGCATTAAAGATTAATCGTATGTAATCGCTTCAGATTATTTGACATTGATCATATTCAGAATGGACCGCTCCGCCGCCCGGCGCACCTCGTCGTCGAGCACGATCTCGGGCGATTCGTTCTCAAGGCACGCGCAGATGTTCTCCAGCGTCACCATCTTCATATACTTGCAGTCGTTGCATCCGCACGTCTCGTCGTCGGGAGGCGCCGGGATGAACTCTTTTTCCGGATAACGCCTCTTCATCTCGGCGAGGATTCCCGCCTCGGTCACCACGATGAACTCCTGCGCGTCGCTCCGGCCGCAATATTCGAGTATCCCCGCCGTGGAACCCACATAGTCGGCCACTTCGACAATATAGGCCCGGCACTCGGGGTGCACGACGACCTTCGCCGCCGGATGCTCCCGTTTGAGCGTCAGCAGTTTTTCGAGCGAAAACTCCTCGTGGACGTGGCACGCTCCGTCCCACAGCACCATGTTCCGACGCCCGGTGAGCTTCTGGATATAGGAACCCAGATTACGGTCGGGAGCGAAAATCACGGGCTGGTCGGCGGGAATCGACTCCACTACCTTCAGCGCGTTGGACGACGTGCAACAGATGTCGGTCAGCGCCTTCACGCCGACCGTGGTGTTCACATAGGAGACGACCGTGTGACCGGGGTATTTTGCCTTGAAAGCCGCGAATTCCCCGGCGTCGCACGACTCGGCCAGCGAGCACCCCGCCTCGGGACAGGGGATCAGCACCTTCTTTTCGGGGCAGAGGACCTTGGCGGTCTCGGCCATGAAGTGCACTCCGGCGAAGAGGATGATGTCGGCGTCGACCGACTGCGCCCGGACGGAGAGGGCGAGCGAGTCGCCCAGAAAATCGGCGACGGCCTGCACCTCGGGCGTCGTATAGTAGTGCGCCAGGATCACGGCGTTTTTCTCGCGCTTGAGATCCCCGATGCGGCGGCTGAGCTCGGAGGAGTTTTCCACGTTCATTTTTTATTTTTATTCCTTTAATTAATTTAAATAATAAAAAGAAGAATAGATATAATAGCTGTTGATACTGTTGACAAGTGGAAGTGTTATTTTCCAATCAACACTTTTTATTTTTATTGTTTCTTATTTCAAATTTTAATTGATTCAAAATAAAAAGAATATAAAAACAATCGACAATTGTTGAAACAGTTTGTCGACATATCGACAGCCTTTTGTTTTAAACATTCTCTTCCGTTTTCATCCCTTTTCCGGGTATGACAACTTCTTAAAACTATTTTTGGTTTCGGCGAAAAGATTTTTATACCCGTTCTCTTTTTCGAAAAGCAAATTTTTCAGCTTCGACTTTTCATTCTTTTTCATCGGTTATCAACGCGGTTTTCGACAAGTTGTCAACCGTTTTTCATCACTTTACCGACAATCTTTTCGGCGATCCCGCGGTAGTGTTCCTCGACGCGGGAATCAATTCCCGCTGCCGGCGTCCCTGCGTCTGCTCCGTCCATAATCGACTGGATGATAGGTATTTCTCCCAGGAACTCCACCCCGTTTTTTTCGGCGTATGCGCGTGCCCCGCCGCGGCCGAAGATGTAGTAGCGGTTTTCGGGCAGTTCGGCGGGCGTGAACCACGCCATGTTCTCGACGATGCCCGCCACGGGGATGTTGACGTTTTCGTTGCGGAACATCTCCACGCCGCGCACGACGTCGGCCACGGCGATCTGCTGCGGCGTCGAGACAATCACCGCGGCGTCGATTTTCAGTTCGCCGATGATCGACAGATGCACGTCGCCCGTGCCGGGAGGGAGGTCCGTGAGCAGGAAGTCCAGCGTCCCCCACCGGGTCTGGTGGATCATCTGTTTGAGGGCGCTGACAGCCATTGCGCCGCGCCACAGCAGCGCATCGGTGGGTTTGATGAAGAAGCCGATCGACATGAGCTTTACGTCCATTGATTCGGCCGGGACGATGTGGTCCACCCCGTCCTCGGCGACGGCTTCGGGCATGTACCCTTCCACGCCGAACATTTTGGGCTGCGACGGTCCGTAGATGTCCGCATCGAGGACGCCGACGCGGAAATCCATGTTCCGCAGGGCGATAGCCAGGTTGGCCGTGACGGTGGACTTGCCTACCCCACCCTTGCCCGAGGCGACGGCGATTACCCTGGCGATGCCGCCCGTGGTCGTCTTCAATTTGGGTTCGGGACGCGGAGCCGCCCCGCCCTCCTTGATCACGACGAGCACCTCCGCGCCCGGAAACGCCTCGCGCAAAAGCGATTCGGCCTGGTTCTTGATCTTCACGGCGAACGGGTCGCGGGCCTTGGCGAAGCGCAGCACGACGGTGACTTTGCCTTCGGCGGACGCCGTATGTTCGATAAATCCGCTCGAAACGATGTCCTGTCCGGTTTCCGGGTGGACGACCGATGCGAGCAGGCGTTTGATTTTTTCTTCCATTGTCGTATTCAGTTTCTTTTCGGCAAAAATATGAAAAAGCGGAACGGGCTTAAAACCGAATCGCATGGGGTTCGGTAAAACGCTCCGGCAGATAAAAGTGTCGTTACGCCACCAAAGATAACGTATATTTTGGAGAATATATATAGTATGTCTAATTATTTTATCGAAAAACGATAAATTTTATTTGTTTTTCGTATAAAATCGCTATATTTGCGACAACATACGGAAGAAGACAACAACAAAATAGAACGAACTATGAATTTTATCAAGACTTTTCTGGCAGGGCTTCTCGCGGTCGTCGTGGGGACGTTCCTGGTGTTTTTCCTTTGGATTTTCATTTTGCTGGGCATTGCCGGCTCGATGGAGAAAAGTGTGGCGGTGCATCCCGAGTCGATCCTGAAGATCGACTTCTCGGAGGTGCTGACCGACGCCCCGTCGTCCGATCCGCTGGCGGGTCTCGACCTGATGACGCTCCAGACCCAGCGGCAGCTTCCGCTCCTGAAGGCGCTCCGCGCCCTCGAAGCCGCGCGTGACGACGACCGCATCAAGGGCATCTACCTGCGGATGAACGGCACGGGGGGCGTAACCGGTTCGGCGATCCTGGAGGAGCTGCGCGAGGCGCTCGTGGAGTTCAAGCAGAGCGGCAAATTCATCGTCGCCTACAACGAAACCTATTCGCAGGGCGGCTATTACCTGGCTTCGGTCGCCGACAAGATCTACATGCAGCCCGAGGGCATGATGGAGTGGGCCGGACTGTCGATGAACCTGATGTTCTACAAGGGGCTGCTGGACAAACTCGACCTCAAGGCCGAAGTGTTCCGCCCCACGGCCTGCAAATACAAGAGCGCCGTCGAACCTTATATCTATGACAAGATGTCCGACGCCAACCGCGAACAGATGCAGCAGCTCGTCAGCTCGATGTGGGGCGTCATCGCCGAAAGCGTCGCCGAGGCGCGCGGCATCGAACTGAAGACGCTGAACGAAATGGCCGACAGACTGGAGGTGGCGCTTCCCGGCGAGGCGCTTGAAAAAGGGCTTGTCGACAGTCTGATCTACGAGGACCAGATGGAGGATGTCTTTGCCGAACTGGGCGTTTCCGACGATTACGACTTCGTCACGCTGGGCGACTACGCCGCGCAGGTGGGCGCCGACCTGAAAAACATCTCCGCCGACCAGGTGGCCGTCGTCTATGCCGACGGTCAGATCGTCGACGGCGAGGGGTACGGCAAGGAGATTTACGGCAATACGCTGGCCGCGAAGATCGCCGGCGTGCGCGACAACGAGAAGGTGAAGGCCGTCGTGCTGCGCGTCAACTCCCCCGGCGGAAGCGCGCTGGCATCGGACGTCATCTGGCGCGAGATCGAACTGCTGCGTGCCGAGAAACCCGTCATCGTGTCGATGGGCTCCTATGCAGCCAGCGGCGGTTATTACATCTCCTGCCCTGCCGATGCGATCGTGGCCGACAAGATGACCCTCACAGGTTCGATTGGCGTGTTCGGCATGTTCCTCGATACGCGCGACGCCCTGAAAAACAAACTGGGCATCACCGTCGACGGCGTGAAGAGCAACGCTTCGGCCGATTTCGCGGCCACGTCGCCGCTGACGCCCTTGCAGCGGGCGATGATCATGCGCGGTGTCGACCGGGTTTACACCACCTTCACCAACCATGTGGCCGAGGGGCGCAATCTTCCGATCGGGAAGGTGCTCGACATCGCCGGCGGCCGTGTCTGGTTGGGTAAGGATGCGCTGGAAGTCGGCCTGATCGACACCTACGGCGGATTGAAAACGGCCATTGCGCTGGCCGTAGACAAGGCGGAACTGGGCGACGGCTACCGGGTCGTCGAAGTGAAGGAGGAGCCGACGGGTTTCGCTGCGATCATCGCTTCGCTGAACGTGAGCGTCCGCGAGGCTTTCGCCCGTTCGGAACTGGGACTGATGATGAAAGAGTACAACACCGTGCGCGAGGCCCTGAACCAGCAGGGCGTCCTGATGTACTCGCCCTGGAAGGTCGAAGTGCGTTGATCCGCACGTATCGTGAAAAAGAGGCGTCTCCGGATGAAGGGGGCGCCTCTTTTCAGTTCGTCGTATCCGGCGTGAGCGGCGAGGTTTTGAACCGGCTGCGGTAGTCGCTGGGCGTGGTTCCGAGGTGGGCGCGGAACAGATGGTTGAAATTCGAGACGTTGGTGAATCCGCAGCGGGGGCCTATTTCCGAAATGGGGAGCTGCGTCTCGACGGTGAGCTGCGCGGCCCGGTTGATGCGGAAGCTGTTGATGTATTCCCACAGGTTCTGGTGCGTGCGGCGTTTGAAGTAGCGGCACACCGACGACGGGGACATGTCCACCGAACGGCCGATCTCCTCCAGCGAGAGTTTGCGGGAATAGTTCTCCTCCACGAACCGGACGATTCGGCGCACCCGGTCGTCCTGGTAGGAACCGTCGTGACGCGAACCGATCTGCTGCACCTCGTCGGGCGGCGCTGTGGCAAGGTCGTTGAGGATGCTGAAAAAGAGCGAGACGGCTTCGAAGCCGTCGAGTTTGGGCAGCGATATCATCCGTTCGAGCACGGTGTCGATCGTTTTCGGGGCGAATCGCAGTCCGGCCGCAGGGCGGAGCAGCATTTCGCGGATGGGACGCATGTGTTCGAGCGAGAGGAACTTCCAGTCGGGCATCTCGCGGCTGAACATGACCGTGGCGGTTTCGCACTTGGCGTCGGCATACGCCGCGTCGCGCTTGAAACGGTGCGGGGTTCCGGGATTGATGAGCACGAGGTCCTTTTCGGTGAAATCTTCGACCGCGTCGTCCATGATGCGCTGGCCGCGCACGTGGAGCGTCAGGCAGAGCATGTAATCTTCGTGGTAATGGAGCGGAGGATCGGTCTGCTTGTCGGGCCAGTAGTGGGTCACGAATAAATTGTTGCTGCCCACAGGAGTAATATCGGCGAGAATCTGCTTCATAGTCGGGCAAATATAACTAATTTTAAAGAGAAACGTCCGATCGGGGTGAATATTTTGCGCTTTACATTATCTTTGCAATATGGCAGTTATCAGATTGACTAAAGAATTTTCGTTCGAGGCGGCTCATGCGCTCGACGGATACGACGGTCCGTGCCGCGAGATTCACGGGCACTCCTACCGTCTGTTTGTAACGGTTAAGGGTACTCCGGCCGAAGATGCGTCCAACCCGAAATGCGGCATGGTGCTGGATTTCGGCGTACTGAAACGGATCGTCAGCGAGGAGATCGTCTCGCGTTTCGACCATGCGCTGGTGCTGCGCGCCTCGGAATCCGGGGAGGAATTTTTCCGCGTGCTCGCCGAACGCTTCGGCAATGTGGTTACGGTGGGCTACCAGCCGACGTGCGAGAACATGCTCGGCGATTTCGCCGCCCGCATCGCCGCGCGCCTTCCCGAAGGCGTCGCGCTCCACTCGCTGCGTCTGCACGAGACGGCGACATCGTTCGCCGAGTGGTTCGCCGAGGACAATATGTAAGAAGACAGGCAGGGATTCCGGATGCGGCGGGTTTGTGAAAATGGCCGCAGCGGGGAAAAGGTGACTCTAATTGACGCAACTTATCTGATATGAAAAAACTCTTTCTGGTCGACGCCTATGCGTTGATTTTCAAGTATTACTATGCCTTTTTGGGCCGTCCGATGCGTAACCGCGAGGGGATGAACACCTCCGTGGTGTTCGGCTTCGTGAAGTTCCTGCGCGACATTCAGAAGCGCGAAAGGCCCGATCTGTTGGGCGTGGCGTTCGATCCCAAGGGCGGCAGCTTCCGCCGCGACATCTTTCCGGAATACAAGGCCAACCGTTCCGAAACCCCCGAGGACATCCTGCTTTCGATACCCTACGTGAAACGGGTGCTCGACGCGATGTGCATTCCGATTCTCGAAGTGGCGGGTTACGAAGCCGACGACGTGATCGGAACCCTTTCGCAGAAGGGTGTCGAAGCCGGTTACGACGTCTATATGGTGACGCCCGACAAGGATTACGGCCAGCTGGTGCGCGACAACTGCCGCATCTACAAACAGCGGGGCGCCGAGGGCAGCATCGAGATCGTCGACCGCGAGGCCATCCGCGAGAAGTACGGCATCGACGACCCGCAGCTGGTGCGCGACATCCTTGCGCTGTGGGGCGATGCCTCGGACAATATTCCCGGCGTCCCGGGCATCGGCGAGAAGATCGCCTGCAAACTGGTCCGGGAGTGGGGAACGGTGGAAAACATTCTGGAGAATGTCGGCAAAATTCCCGGGAAGCAGGGCGAGAAGATCGCCGGGTGGGCCGACAACCTGCGGCTGGCCAAGCGCCTGACGACCATCTGCCTCGACGTGCCGATCCCCTTCCGCGAGGAGGACCTCACGGTTTGCGACCCGCATATCGACCAGCTGCGCGGGATCTTCGCCGAATTGGATTTCAAGGCTTTTATGAACGATCTGACGAACCTCGCACCCGCCGAGCCGCTTCCCGAAGGTCCGCGCCAGGAGGCGCAGACCCAGCTGGCGGAGATGGCCCGCGCCAAGTCGGCCGCGGCGAAGAAGGCCGCGCTGGCGGGACAGGGCAATCTGTTCGGCGACCCCGTCGTGCCGCTTCCTGCGGCGCAGGAGGTTCCTGTGGCCGAACTTCAGGCCGAAGCCGAGGCGATACAGTTCCGGACGGCCCAGACGACGCCCCACGAGTACACGCTTGTGGAAACTGCCGCGCAGCTGCGCGAGGTGGTCGCCGCGGTCGGCAGATACCCCGAATTCTGTTTCGACACCGAGACCACGGGTTTCGACATCTTCAACGACCGCATCGTCGGGCTGTCGCTCGCCGTGGAACCGTTCAAAGCGTGGTACGTGCCTTTCCTGGAGAAGGATACGCCCGAGTATGCGGAGATCGTGCGGCCGCTGTTCGAGGATGAGAAGATCGCCAAGATCGGGCAGAACATCAAGTTCGACCTGATGGTGCTGCGCCGGCTGGGCATCACGATCCGGGGCCGCATGTACGACACGATGATCCTCCACTACCTGCTCGATCCCGAGTCGCGCCACAACATGAACGCCCTTGCGGAGAAATACCTCAATTACAAGCCCATCGAGATCGAAACGCTCATCGGCAAAGGCTCGAAGCAGCTGACGATGGACCTTGTGAACGTCGAACGCGTCAAGGAGTACGCCGCCGAGGATGCCGATGTGACGCTGCAACTCAAGCAGGCGCTCTACCCCATGATCGAGCAGATCGGCCTCCAGCACCTCTATTTCGAGATCGAGGAGCCGATGATCGCCGTGCTGGCCGACATCGAGATGGCGGGCGTGAGGATCGACTCCGAAGCGCTGGCGGTCTATGCCGTCGAGTTGAACCGCAAACTCGCGGAACTGGAGGCGGCGATCCGCACCGAGGCGGGCGAACCGAACCTGAACATCAACTCGGCGCGCCAGCTGGGCGAGGTGCTTTTCGG
>OLQD01003340.1_pt1 | contig 10614 bp, 10 predicted proteins | sample 1672841 | NCBI WGS metagenome assembly OLQD01 (sample SAMEA3136729, study PRJEB25190) | human gut metagenome | biome: human gut; feature: human-associated habitat; material: faeces | place: Austria | collected 2013 | reverse complement strand
TTCATCGTGGAAACCTCCTGTCGGCACCCGCCGGTATGGAACCGGCTCCGGGCGGGCATACTGCTGTGCAAAGGAGTGGATGTTGTGTGCAGCAGTTGTCGTTGCATCTGGCCGAAAATCTGGCAGAGCTGGACGCCCGGTTCGGTGCCTCTGCGGATTATTATGCCAAGGAAATCATGATTTATCATTGCCGGGGCTGCATTGTGCTGTTTGACGGCATGGCCAGTCTGGATTCACTGTGGGAGCTGCTGTTGGACGCGGCCAGTCGGCAGGCGCTGCAGCAGCCCTGCCCATGCACCGGGCAGGAAGTGTATGAGCACATCCTGCATGGTTCCGCTTCCCCGGCCGAGAGCACCCCGGTGGAGGATCTGCCGGATCTTGTCAAGCGGTTAACGGCAGGCATGGCTGTGCTGCTGCTGGATGGCTGCGCGAAAGGCATTGCTTTTTCGGTGCAGGCCCTCAAGTACCGCTCGGTGGACGAACCGGAAGGAGAGGGCAACCTGCGCGGGTCGCGGGAAGGCTTTGCCGACCTGCTGCGGGTGAATCTGAGCCTGCTGCGTCGTCTGGTCCGCACCGATGATCTGGTGTTGGAGGTGGCGCAGGCCGACACCGCCGCAGGGACAGAGTACGCTATTTGCTACTGCAGGGGCAAAGCAGACCCTGCCATGGTGTGCCAGGTGCGGCAGACCCTTGCCGCTGCAAAGCCGGAGCTGCTGCTGGACAGCAGCTATTTTGTACCGTGGCTTCTGCCCAGCCGGGCACGGCTGTTCACTCCGGTCAGCTACACCCAGCGCCCGGCGGCGGCTTCGGCCAAACTATGTGAGGGCCGCATTGTAGTGCTGGTCAACGGCAGCCCGTCGGCCATGGTGCTGCCGGCGCTCTTCTGTGAAAACTTTGAATGCTTGGACGACTATGCGTCCACTGCTGTGTTCGCCTCCTTCTTGCGGGTGCTGAACTATGCTTCCTTTTACCTCACGGTCTTTCTGCCGGGGGCGTTCGTTTGTCTGGCGGTCTATCTGCCGGAGCTGATCCCGCCCCAATTGCTGTATAAGATCGAAGCCGCCGAAAAGGCTACGCCGCTGCCCCTGTTTGCAGAAATGCTGCTGGTCATCCTACTGCTGGAGGTCATCCGGGAGGCCGGGCTGCGGATGCCGCAGTCGCTGGGGCATTCGGTCAGTCTGGTGGCCGCCCTCATTCTGGGCGATGCCGCCATTGCCACCGGCCTGATGAGCACCCCGGTCATCTTTGTGGCCAGCATTACGTCCATTGCGGTGTTCGTCACGCCCGCTTTGTACGAACCGGCCACCCTGCTGCGCATCGGCGTAGTGGTGGCTGCGGGGCTTGCCGGGCCGGTGGGACTGGCCGGGGCTTTTTTTGTGCTGCTGCTCAGCCTGTCCGGCACCGGGATGTTGGGGGTGCCGTATCTTGCGCAGCATCCGTTCCCGCAAAGCCCGTTGGCCGAGGACGGCGTCATCCGGCGCAACTATCGGCACCTGTCCCGCAAGGGGTTCAACATCTGGCAGAAACGGAGGCCCCGCGCATGAATAAAACGCAGGACAAATTTTCATTGCCGGCAGTGACCCTCAGCATCTTTGCCGCGGCGGCGGCAGAGTGTCTGCCGGTATGCAGTTCGTCCCGGGCACTCCTCTGGCAGGAGGTGCTGGCTGCAGTACTGCTGATGATACTTTCTGCTTTGGTCAGTCGGTTCTGGCAGTCCGGCCCGCCAAAGCCTGCCGCCTGGGCAGCTGCATTTTGCCTGCAGGTCTGGCTGGCGGTGGAACTGGCCGGAACATTCTGGAAGGCTCTGCAAGTCTGCCGGGAAGAGTTTTCTTCGCTGGCATTGCTGGGGTTTTTGCCGCTGCTGCTTTGGGCGGGTTGGCAGATGCCTGCCCGCGCATGGGGTGCCCCGGCGCAGGTGTTGTGGTGGTTTGTGGCGGTGGGAAGCGCGGTGTGTCTGCTGGGGCTGGCCCGGCAGATGCACTGGGCCGGGCTGTTTGCGCAGGCTGCGCCGCAGAGCACGGCATTCACCGTTCCGGTCTATGCGGAATACTTTGCGGTACCGCTGCTCTGCGGCCGGGAGGAGCGGCGTGGTGTCTGCCTGCCCATTCTCACAGCCCTTGTACAAACGGCGGCAACGCTTGGCATGGCACTGGTGTTCGGTCGGACATACCCGGCGCGGGAATTGCTGCGTGCATGGAGCACCGGGACATTTTCCCGGCTGGACGCGGCGCTGCTGCTGATCTGGCTGACCTGCGCGATTTTTCGCATCGGGGTGTTGTGCACGGCCATCCGGATGCTGGGGCAGGAGTACGCCATACAAAAGCGAAAGGAAGTGCGGCAATGAAGCAGCGGTGGGCCCGAATTCTGCTTTATGCGGCGCTTGTCGGCTGGTGCCTGCTGTTCCTGCGCTGTGAGACCACCGAAAAAAGTATGATACGGGTGGTTTATCTGGAACAGAAGGAACAGACCTGGTCGGTGGGGCTTTTGTATCAGTCACCGGAAGCGGCAGCCGACGCAGCCGATGCCTCAGCCGCACTGCGCATCGCCGATGGCCGAGGGCAGACATTGGAAACAGCCCTTGCCGCTGCCGAAGGAACTTTGCCGCAGACGGCAGATTATCGTCTGTGCGATTATGTACTGTTCCCGGAGCAGACGGAGGATGCCGTGCTGGCAGCTTATGAGAATCTGGTGCTGGAACGCGGCTGCGGGCGCACAGCGGCCCGACTTTCCTGCACGGAATTCGATCTGGAAATACTCTTGCAGTCGTGCGGAAAAACGGAGACGCTGCCCGACAAACTGCTGGACAAACTCAAGGCCAGATCAGCGGCAATGCCACGGCTGTATGCACACCGGGAAAGCCTGCTGCCGGTGCTTTGCCTGCAGGATGAGGAACCGGAAGTTTCCGGCAGCGGGGCGTTGTATGTCCGGAGCGGTGCGGTGCAGCGCCTGACAGAAAACGAGACAGAGGCGTTTCTTCTGCTGACGGGCACCCCGGGCAAACGAACCTTCTGGCTGCAAGGAAAGCGTGTAGCCATCCGGCGGTGCACCGTCTCAGTTGCTCTCCGGAAGCAGACGGCCACCCTGCGTCTGGACTGCCAGACGGCCTACGGCACGCCGCAACCGGATGCGGCACAGTGTCAACAGTTGGAAGAGCTTTGCCTTGGGGTGGTACGTTCCTGCTGGCAGCAGGGGACAGACCTGCTGCATCTGCAGGAGCACAGTCTGCTGCGCACAGGCTCTCCCGACGGGTTTGACCCAACAAAAAACGCCTGCCCGCAGCTACAGGCAGACGTTGTATTTCTTGGTGCTTGAAAAATCAGGATGCCGTGGGGAAGGTGACCGTGATGGTCGTGCCGACGTCCACCTGACTTTCCAGCTTGATGTGGGCCCCGTGGATGAGGGCAATGTGCTTGACAATGGCCAGCCCCAGACCAGTGCCGCCGGTGGCCTTGCTGCGGCTCTTGTCCACTCGGTAGAAGCGCTCGAACACACTGCTCTGCGACTCGCGCGGGATGCCGATGCCGTTGTCGGTCACGGTCAGGCTGCAATGGCCGTCCCGGGTGCATGCTGTCACGATCTGCACCTTGCCGCCGGGGCGGTTGTAGCGGATGGCGTTGTCACACAGGTTCTGGCACAATTCATCCAACAGATTGCGGTTGCCCCGCACCGGTGCGCTCTCGCCCAGATAGGTCAGGGTGATGTAGGCGTGGCGGGCGTTCAGCTTCTGACGCTCCACACACTCCTTGGCCACGTCCAGCAGGTCCACGACCTCCATTTCCGGCATGGAGGAGGTCTCGGAGGCGTTGTCCAGGCTGGACAGCTGCAGGATATCGTTCACCAGCTGGATCATCCGGCTGGCTTCGCCATGGATCTTCTGGGCAAAACCGGGCACATCCTCCGGCTTGGCGATGCCGGTCTCGATCAGTTCCGCATACCCGGAAATGCTGGTCAGCGGGGTCTTGAGCTCGTGGCTCACATTGGCGGTGAAATCCTGCCGCATCTTCTCGTTGTTTTCCCGCAGGATGCGGTCGGCATGGATGCTCTCGGCAAAGGGGATCAGTTCCTTGTACGGGACCTTATCCTGAATGTGGTCCAGATCCTCGGTCATGTTCAGCACCGGCTGCACAAGGGCGCGGGTGAGCAGGGTGGATAGGATCGCGGCAGCCAACATCAGGGCAACGCAGCTCAGCACGATGGCCGGCAGGGCTCCGTCGTAGACCGACCACACCGTTTCGGCGTCCTGCGCCACGCGCAGGATGTTGCCGCCGGGCAGCTGCACGGCATAATAATAGGTCTCATATCCCATGGTCTGGGAATCACGGATGTCCTTGCCGATGCTGCCCTGCAGCGCCTGCACGATCTCCGGACGGGTAAGATGGTTCTCCATGGGCTGATCGGTGGCAGACTCAAAGATCACGTCGCCGTCCGGGGAGATCAGCGTAATGCGCAGGTCGCCGGTCACAAAGAAAGAAAGCTGCTGCGGCTCGCTGGTCAGGTCATACCCGGCACGGATGAGATCGCTCTCTTTTTCCAGGTCATCCCAGGCCTGGGCGGTAAAAGCCCGGTGAAAGACAAAGATGCACAGTGCTGCGGTGAACAGCAGCCCCAGAAAGCCCATGAGGAACAGCCGGTAGCTGATTTTTTCTTCCATGCTGTGCGGCTTCATTCGTCTCCAGCCTCCTCGTCATCGGCCAGCTTGTAGCCCACCTTGCGGATGGTGCCAATGTAGCGTCCGGCATCGCCCAGCTTTTTGCGCAGGGTGCGGATGTGCATGTCCACGGTGCGGCTTTCCACCGAAATGTCGGTGCCCCACACCACCTGCAAAATCGTCTCGCGGGTCACCACAAGGTTGGTGTTCTCCAGCAGAAGGCGCAGCAGGCTGTATTCTTTGTAGGTCAGTTCGACGGGCTGGTTGTTCACCGTCACGCTGTGACGTGCATTGTCCAGCAGGATCTCATGGAAGCTGAGCACATTGGGCCGTTCCTCCGGAGCCGCCCGGCGCAGAGAAGCACGCACCCGGCTGAGGAACTCCATGATGCCGAACGGCTTGGAAATGTAGTCGTCGGCACCGCAGTCCAGCCCGCGCACGGTGTCAAGCTCGCTGGATTTGGCCGTGACCATGATGATGGGCAGCCGGTGCAGGGAAGGGGTGTTGCGCAGCTTTTTCAGGATGGAGAACCCATCCTCGCCGGGCAGCATCACGTCCAGGATCACAAGCTCCGGGGCTTCGGTGCGCATGGCCTGCCAGAACGGTTCGGAACTGGCAAAGCTGGCCACTTCATAACCGTTGGACTGCAGGGCATACTGCTCCAGCTCACGGATGGCGTCATCATCTTCTACGATATAGATCATTTGTCAAATTCCTCCGCAGATTGATTGTCCGGGAAGAGATACCGCTCCCGGTATTTGTCCAGTCGACGATGAAATTCTTCGCTCTCCTTGGTATCTTTGCCATGGCGCAGATCGTTGAGGTAAGCGTGGGTGTCAAAACTGTCCTGTGCTACCTCGATCTGGGCAACAGCCACATTGCTGCAGTGGTCGCACACACGCTCGTAGTTGGTCAGCAGATCGTCCAGCACAAAGCCGTACTCAATGGAGCAGCTGCCGGTCTGCAGGCGGGCGATGTGGTGTGCCTTGATGGCACGCACCAGCTCGTTGACCACAGCTTCCAGCGGCTCTACCTTGCTGGCCAGGTGCAGGTCTCCCTTGCGGAAGGCGTCGGTGGTGCGGCTCAGGATATCCTGCACGGCATCTTCCAGCACCTGCAGCTCCTCTTGTGCGTCCTTGGAAAATTCAATGTTCTTCTGGTGCATTTCCTCTGCGGATTCCAGCAGGTTGACCGAGTGGTCACTGATGCGCTCGAAATCGCTGATGGTGTGCAGCAGGGTATTCACGCTCTGGCTGTCGGCGTGGCTCAGCTCGCGGCCGGACAGCTTGACAAGGTAGGTGCCCAGAGCGTCCTCATAACGGTCCACGGTGCTTTCCTCGTCACGCACCTTCTGGGCCAGCTCGTTGTTCCACTGGTGGGTCAGGCTCATGGCCTGCACCACGCCCACGCGGGCCAGCTCTGCCATGTCGGCGGTGGCGCTGCGGGCGCGCTCCACGGCCACAGCCGGGGTGTTCAGCAGACGCTCATCCAGCAGGGCAAAGCTCTCTTTTTCCGGGGAGTCCGGGATGGTGAGGATGGCCAGCTTTTCCAGCCCGTTGGCAAAAGGCAGCAGGATGAGGGTGGCCAGGATGTTGAAGGCGGAGTGCACCACGGCGATGCCCCAGGCTTCAATGGTGGAATCCACAAAGGCAAAGTGGCACACGGCGTTCAGACCGTAGAAAACAAACAGGAAGATGGTCACGCCGATGATGTTGAAGTACAGGTGCACCATGGCGGCCCGGCGGGCATTCTTGGTGGCACCCACCGAGGAGATCAGCGCTGTGACACAGGTGCCGATGTTCTGGCCCATGATGATTGGGATGGCACTGCCGTAGGTGATCACACCGGTGGCGCTCAGTGCCTGCAGAATGCCCACACTGGCGCTGGAACTCTGGATGATGCCGGTGACCAGTGCGCCCACCAGCACACCAAGGATGGGGTTGGAGAAGCGGACGAACAGGCTGGTGAACCACTCTTCGCCCTGCAGCGGCAGCACTGCGTTGGACATGGTGGTCATGCCGGTCATCAGCACGGCAAAGCCGATGAGGATGGTGCCCACACCTTTTTTCTTCTCACTCTTACACATATACAGCAAAATGCCGATAAATGCAAGCAAAGGACTGAAAGAAGTGGGTTTGAGCATCTTGATCAGCACACTGTCGCCCTGCAGACCCGAAAGGCTCAGGATCCAGCTGGTGACGGTGGTGCCCACGTTGCTGCCCATGATCACGCCGATGGCCTGATGCAGCTCCATGATGCCGCTGTTGACAAAACCGACCACCATGACGGTGGTGGCGCTGGAGCTCTGGATGATGGCCGTTACGCACAGACCCAGAAAGAAACCTTTGAGCGGGCTGTCGGTCAGCTTGCTCAGGATCTTCTGCAGCTGGCCGCCGGCCTGCTTTTCCAGCGCCTTGCCCATGATGTCCATGCCGAACAGGAACAGGGCCAGGCCGCCCAGCAGAGAAAAGACATTGAAAATAGTCATAAGGATTTTCCTCACTTTGATTTGACATGTTTTCTTCCTGATCTCAGTATAGGGCGGCAATGTAAAACTTGAAATCTGCGGAATGTAAAACTCATGTAAAGTAAGAAAAATGTAAAAATCTTGTGCACGGGGCACAAAAAAACACAGCATAGCAGGTCGTTCCTGCCAGACTGTGTTATCGGGTCGGTTTTGGATAAGGCTTTGGTTCGTCGGTCAAACCAAGGATATAGTCAACACTTGTATCATAGTATAGGGAAAGCGCCTTGAGCACATCGGTCGGGATATCACGCTTTCCAGTTTCGTAATTGGAATAACAAACCTGTGTGCATTTCAGATATGCTGCAAGGTCTTTTTGCATCAGATCCCGGTCTTCGCGCAGATCGCGGATGCGTTGATACATTGGCAAACACCTCTCATCCTGGAGAACTTTCTAGCAAACCAACTTTTTAATGCAATAGCAACAACGTTGGTTTGTGTATCGCAACTATGCCGTTGCAGCTACGCTGACATCTAATCTTGCGATAATGGGAATATAGCGCATAACGAATTGTTATATTGACATATAAAACAAAACGTTATATAATTGCTGTATAAGTGGATGAGCCTTGCTTATCCTTGGAAGAATTTCAAGCGCAGAGAGGAGCAAAATCATGACCCCGAACGAATTAATTATGATCCTTGTTATTTTTGGCCTTCCAATCCTTGTGGTCATAGCCTTGCTAAAATATATTTTCAAAAGATAAAAAACAAGGCAGGGAAAAGCACCTCATCTGCGGTACACGGTAAAATTTGTACGGCAGATGGGGTGCTTTGCTTTTTCGGGTGGAAGTTCAGGACCCGGGAAATTGTCAGGAACTTTTCCGAAAAGAGTGATTGTAATCTGGAATCGTCTCGATTATAATATAAGGAGGAATATATTGTGCCGCTGCCGGCGCACAGCCGGGCACAAGAACACAGGAGGAACAAGGATGGGTACGTTCAACGTCTCGCTCAAAACGCTGACCGAGCGCGTCAGCCTGGAGGTGGTCTATACCCCCAAAGAACTGGACCAGATCAATGTTGAGATCGCAGAGGTCAACCGTCCGGGTCTGTTTCTGGCCGGATACTATGACTATTTTGATAAACTCCGTCTGCAGATCATGGGTCTGGCAGAGATGAATTTTCTGTCCGGGCTCTCGGCCGAAAAGCGCTACGAGGCGCTGGAACAGCTGTTCCGCCAGCAGCCGCCGGCTGTTATTGTGGGCCGCAGCGAAGAGTTGGAACCGTTCCCGGAGATGCTGGAGCTGGCCAAAAAGCACAGCGTGGCGCTGCTGCGCTCCAACGAGACGACCTGCACCCTGATGGGCAGTCTGATCAGCGTGCTGAACCTGGAGCTGGCTCCCCGCATCACCCGGCACGGCGTGCTGGTGGAGGTGTACGGCGAGGGCATCCTGATCCTGGGCGACAGCGGCATCGGCAAGAGCGAGCTGGCCATTGAGCTGGTCAAGCGCGGGCACCGTCTGGTGGCCGACGATGCGGTAGAGCTGCGCAAGGTGTCCAACCGGCAGATCATGGGCACAGCTCCGGAGAATATCCGCCACTTCATTGAGCTGCGCGGCATTGGCATCGTCAATGTGGCCCGGGTGTTCGGTGTGGGTGCGGTCAAGCTGAGCGAGAGCCTGGACCTGGTGGTCCAGCTGGAAGCCTGGGACCCTACCAAGAATTACCAGCGTACGGGTCTGGAAAACGAATATTACGACATTCTGGGCGTCAGCATTCCCAGCACCAGCATTCCGGTCTCGCCCGGACGCAACCTTGCTGTGGTGCTGGAAACCGCGGCCATCAACAACCGCCAGAAAAAGATGGGTTACAATGCGGCCAAGGAGCTGCTGATCCGTCTGGGTCTGGACGATAAACTGGACTAAAGGAGCACGCACCATGGAACAACTCAAGCAGCAGCTGCAGGCGGCTGGAATCCTTTATAAAGAAAACGAGCCGCTCTCGGCACACTGCACTTTCCGCATTGGCGGCCCGGCCGACCTGTTTGTGATGCCGCGGGATGAAGATCAGCTTTGTCAGACCGTTCAGTTCTGCAAACAGGCGGAGATCCGCTATTACCTGCTGGGCAATGGCAGCAACATCCTGTTTGCGGATGAGGGCTTTCGAGGAGCAGTCATTGATGTTTCTGCCGAAGCAGCGGGAATGGGACTGTCGATTTATCAAAATGCCGATGGCGATTATATTTCGGCACCGGCAGGTCTGAAACTTTCCGAGCTGTGCAAATTTGCCCTCCAGCACGGCTACACCGGGCTGGAATTTGCCTATGGCATCCCCGGCACGGTGGGCGGTGCTGTCTACATGAACGCCGGTGCTTACGGCGGCGAAATGAAGGATGTGCTGGAAGCCGTCAGCTATCTCACCGCCGACGGCCGCTGGGTGGACAGTGAAGCGTCCGAGCTGGACTTTTCCTACCGGCACAGCGCGTTTGAAGAGAATGATGCCTGCATCCTTGGCGCAGTGTTCCACCTGGAAAAAGGCGACCCGGATGCCATCAAGGCCCGGATGAACGAGCTGATGCAGAAGCGCATCGACAAACAGCCGCTGGACAAGCCCAGCGCCGGCAGCACCTTTAAGCGCCCGGCGGGCGCTTTTGCGGCGGCCCTCATCGACCAGTGCGGCCTGCGGGGTTACCGCCATGGCGGTGCCGCCGTAAGCGACAAGCACTGCGGTTTTGTGGTGAACCTGGGCGGTGCCACCTGTGCCGATGTGCTGGCACTGTGTGACGAGGTGCGCGCCATTGTAAAGGAAAAGACCGGCTACGATCTGGAAAAAGAGATCCGGGTCGTGAAATAAGATAGATTCAAAAAGGAGCGGGATCGGATCCATGGAACTGTTGATCGTCAGCGGACTTTCCGGTGCAGGAAAGTCGGTTGCTATGAATGCGCTGGAAGATATCGGTTATTTCTGCATTGACAACATCCCGGCGGCACTTCTGCCCAGCATCACGGCCTTTTCCAAGGCGGGTGATAACCAGCTGGACCGGGTGGCCCTGTGCATGGATGTGCGCGGCTGCCGCACGCGGGAAGAAATCGAACAGGCATTGCAGGAACTGGATGCGCAGAAAAAACCCTATAAGATCCTGTTTCTGGATGCGCCGGACGAGGTGCTCATGCGCCGCTACAGCGAGACCCGCCGCCGTCACCCCATCAGCATCGCAGAGGGACTGTCCACCCGGGATGCTTTCCTGAAGGAACGTCAGATCCTGGAGCCGCTGCGGTCGCGGGCCAATTACACCATCAACACGGCATTGCTCTCGACTGCACAGAACAAGGAACGCATCTGCGACCTTTTCCTAAAAAATGGCGGTGCAAAAAGCGCCATGCGGCTTACCATCATGTCCTTCGGGTTCAAGTTTGGTCTGCCGCCGGAGGCGGATCTGGTACTGGATGTACGCTGCCTGCCGAACCCCTTCTATGTGCCGGAGCTCAAGCACAAGACC
>OLQD01003334.1_pt1 | contig 10620 bp, 8 predicted proteins | sample 1672841 | NCBI WGS metagenome assembly OLQD01 (sample SAMEA3136729, study PRJEB25190) | human gut metagenome | biome: human gut; feature: human-associated habitat; material: faeces | place: Austria | collected 2013 | reverse complement strand
CGCGGTGCGGTTTGATGCATCGTTCCCGCTTATTCACAGACAGTATAACATATTTTCCCCGCGGGACGCTACATCTTTCACGGAAAGTTAACACTTTCCCTATTGCGTTCTGCCGGAAAAACGGTAAAATAGGGACAGAAACTTCCGACCGACCGGTCGGTCGACCTTGTTAGCTGTCTATTCTGCCTTCGGAAATGGAGAAATCACCCTATGCTTTCACGCCTCAGTGTTAAAAAGCCCATGACCATATTTGTGGCGGTCGTGCTGGTGCTCATTCTCGGCGTCATGTCGTTTATCAATATGACCACCGACCTTTTGCCGAATATGGATCTGCCCTATGCGATCGCCTACACCACCTACATCGGCGCCAGTCCGGAGCAGGTGGAGCAAAGCGTGACCAAAACACTGGAGGAGGCGCTGGCAACCACCAGCGGGGTTAAAAACATTACCAGCGTTTCGCAGGAGAATGTCAGCATCGTGGTGCTGGAGTTCGAGGAAGGCACCGGCATGGATTCCGCCATGATCGAGATGAACGCCAGCCTCGATCAGATCAGCGGCAGCCTGCCCGATGGCGCCGGCAGTCCGGTTCTGATGAAGATCAACCCCGACATGCTGCCCATCATGGTGCTGGCGGTGGATAGCGATGATATGGCGCGGGAGGAGCTTTCTCAGTTTACCTCCTCCACCGTGATTCCGGCACTGGAGCGGGTAGACGGCGTCGCGTCCGTTTCCGGCAGCGGTCTGGTAGAAAGCCAGATTCGGGTGGAATTGGATCAATCCCGGATCGACGCCCTGAATGCAAGGGTGCTGGAGGCGGTCGACAGCTCCCTTGCCGAAGCCGAAAAGCAGCTTAAAACCTCCCGCAAGCAGGTCGAGGAGGGAAAAAAGAAGCTGGAGGAGCAAAGCGGTACCGCCTATTCCCAGTTGGTCTCCGCCGTCCTGCAGCTGGAAAGCGTCCGGGATCAGACCAGCATCGGCTCCAGCGTGACCTCCGCCGAGGTAGCCGTGCTGAAAAAGACCTTGGAGCAGTACGAGCAGATGGTTTCCCTGCGGGATCGCTGTACCGAGCAGGAGCAGTCGGCAAAGGAATCGCTTTCCACCTTGGAGTACGCCCGTCTGCTGCGGCTGCAAAGCCGGCGGGAGACGCTGCGCACAACGCTGCGTACTGCGCAGAATGCCGTAACGCAGGCGGAGGCTGCCCTGAAAAAGCTGGGGAGCAAGGCAGCGATCGAACAGGATCTGCAAAATGCAAAGGACGCCCGTGACGCCGCCCAAAAGGCATACGATGAGGCAGCAGCAGCGGCGCCGGAGCGCCTGAAGGACGATGCCGGATGGCAGGCGCTTTTGGCACAGCAGACCGAAAAACAAGGAAAAATTGATGCCATAGAGCAGGAGCTTGCCGATTTGAGAGGCAGGCTGGACGCAGCTGACGAGGCAGAACGCCTTGTTCTGCAGGCGCAGATCACCGCAAAGGAAGCCGAGCTTGCCGCCGCCCGCAGCGATTTGGAATCGGTAAAGGCGCAGCAGACGGCTTATATCGTGCAGCATGATGAACCGACCGCTGCGGCAGCCGCGGAGCTGGAGGCTGCGGTGCAGCAGGTGACGGAGGTACAGGGACGGCTGACGGCATGGGAGCAGGCGGAGCAGACGCTGACCGATGCCAAGAAAAACGCGGAGCAGGCGGCTGCCGAGCTGGAGGAAAACACCGCAGAGATCATTGCGCTGCTGGGAGAGACCGAGGGAAAGCAGTGGATCGAGCTGCATGATGAGATACAGGACGGCTATGGCGGCAAGACGGGCTTGGAAAACGCCATCAATGCGCTGGAGCCGAGAATTCCGGAGCTGAAAAAGGAGCTGGCGACCGCCGAGGACAGCCAAAAGGAGCTTGCCAAGGCGCTGACACAGCTTAACAGCGCGCTGGGCGAGCTGGAAACCGGAAAAATGGAGCTTTCCCAGCAGCTGATCCTTGCCACGCTGCAATTGCAGCAGGCGGAACAGGCGCTGGACAGCGCCGAGGAGCAATTCCGTCAGCAGCGGGACGCTGCCTACAAGGCTGCCGGACTGGACGGTATTTTGACCCAATCTACCATTTCCCAGCTATTGATGGCACAGAATTTCTCCATGCCGGCCGGTTATATTCAAAGCGGTGAAGGGCAGCTTGCCCTTAAGGTCGGTAATCGGTTTGCCGATTTGCAGGAGCTGCAAAGCTGGGTGCTTTTCGACTATTCTGTCGGGGAGATCGGCGCCGTGCACCTTTCGGATATTGCCGAGGTGCGCCTTGCCGATAATGCCGAGGAGCTTTATGCCAAGATAAACGGCAATGACGGCGTGCTGCTCACGGTGCAGAAATCCTCTGTTGCCTCCACCTCCGGCGCGTGCGAAAACCTGTACGCTGCTATGGAAAAGCTGGAGGAAAAATACGATGGTCTGCATCTTACCGCCCTCAGCGATCAGGGTCAGTACATCGACCTTGTCATCAGCTCGGTGCTGGAAAACCTGCTGTTCGGCGCGCTGCTGGCAGTGGCGGTGCTTATGCTGTTCCTGCGGGATTTCCGTCCGACTGTCATTGTGGCGCTCAGCATTCCCGTCAGTCTGCTTTTGGCGGTGGTGCTCATGTACTTTACCGGCGTCACCCTTAATATCATCTCTTTGTCCGGCTTGGCTCTGGGCGTCGGTATGCTGGTGGATAACAGCATCGTCGCCATTGAGAATATCTACCGTTTGCGCCAGCTCGGCTACAATGCCGCTACTGCAGCAGTACACGGCTGCCGCCAGATCGCCGGCGCCATCACCGCCTCCACCCTTACCACCGTCTGCGTGTTCGCCCCCATTCTGTTTACCAGCGGTCTTACCCGCCAGATCTTCGCGGATATGGGGCTTACCATCGCTTACTCGCTGGGCGCCAGCCTGCTGGTCGCCCTTACGTTGGTGCCTGCCCTTTCGGGCAAGATCCTCACCCGTGATGCTGCCGGAGAAAAACGGAATCGTCTGATCGACCGCATGATCGGCGGCTATGAAAAGCTGCTGGGCAAGGTACTGCGGCACAAAGCCCCCGTTCTGCTGGGAGCGGTGGCGCTGCTTGTTGCCAGCGCGCTGCTGGCAGTCAGCATGGGCACCGCCTTTATGCCGGAAATGGACAGCCCTCAGGTCTCGGTCTCCATCGAAATGCCGGAGGACGCCACCCTAAGCGACAGCAGGGAAATGTGCGATACCGTGATTGAGCGGATCCTCACCGTAAAGGGCGTGGATACCGTCGGTGCCATGGAAGGACAGAGCATGATGAGCATGGGCAGCAGCCTTTCCGTCTATGTACTGCTGGGTGATGACCGCAGTGCCACCAGTCAGGAAATCGCAAAGGAGATCGAGGCGGTCTGCGCCGGCTTGGACTGCACCGTTACCGCCAACGGTTCTACCATGGATATGAGCATGATGACCGGCAGCGGGATACAGCTTTCTGTGACAGGCGACGACATGGATACGCTGCGCGCCGCCGCCTCCGGACTTGCCGAAGCCCTCTCCACCGTGGAGGGGATCGCCTCGGTCAGCGACGGGCAGGAGGAGAGCAGCACCGAGGTGCGCATCGTTGTGGATAAGGCAAAGGCCGTCCGGTATAACTTGACGGTGGCGCAGGTGTACCAGCAGGTTGCCGCTGCGGTTCTTTCCCAAACTACTGCCACCTACATCACCGTGGAGAATAACGATCTGCCCGTAGTGGTCGTGCCGGATCAAAGCGGGATCACCACGCGGGAAACGCTGGAGGAGCTGCGGATCACCGGCACAAAGGATCAGGAGGACTGCGAGGTGCGCCTTTCCGAGATCGCCACAGTTACCGAAGCCGCCTCTGCTGCCTCCATCAGGCGGGAAAATCAGGCGCGCACCGTTACCGTTTCCGCTCAGATCGCCGATGGCTATAATATCGGACTGGTCAGCCGCGAGGTGGAAAAGCTGCTGGCAGATTACGAGATGCCGGAGGGCTGCTCCTATATCATTGAGGGTGAAAACGAAATGATCACCTCCACCATGAGCGACCTTACGCTGATGATTGTGCTTGCCGTTGCATTCATTTATCTGATTATGGTTGCGCAGTTCCAGTCGCTGCTTTCGCCGTTCATTGTGCTGTTTACGATTCCGTTGGCATTTACCGGCGGTCTGCTGGGTTTGTGGATCACCGGCAAGGAGCTTTCGGTCATTGCCATGCTGGGCTTTTTGATGCTCGCCGGCGTTGTTGTTAATAACGGTATTGTGTTTGTGGATTACGCCAACCGGCTCCGGCAGGAGGGCATGGCGCGCACCGAGGCGCTGATACAGACCGGACGTGACCGGATCCGTCCCATTTTGATGACCGCAATGACCACCGTTTTCGGTTTGATCACCATGGCGCTGGGGCTGGGCGCCGGCGGCGATATGCTGCAGCCGCTTGCCATCGTTACCATCGGCGGCTTGACCTACGCCACCCTGCTTACCCTGTTCATCGTTCCCGCCATTTATGATATTTTCCTGAAGAAAGACCCCAAGAAGATCGTTATCGAGGAGGTAGAAGAAGTATGAGCTTGCCGGAGAAAAAAGCGGCGGTGTTTCGTGCGGTGCTGGGACTGCTGCGGCAGGGACGCCCGCTGGGCGATTTGAAGGTCTCCGAGATCGCCGAAGCTGCCGGAATCGGAAAGGGCACGGTATATGAATACTTTCCCTCACGGGAAGAACTATTGCGTGATGCCATGCAGTACAGCCGTGCGCAGGGCTTCGGCGAGCTTTTCGCCGCCATTTCCGGCGCCGAGGGCTTTGAGGCACGCTGGCAGGTCATCGAGGTGACGGTACGCCAGCTTCTGGAGTGCAGCTCGGTGCTTTTCTCGCAGGTACCCTCGATAGGAATCCCGCAGGCGGCGCTCCATGATATCTGCGGAGGGCCGCAGGAGCGCGCCGATACACGCCGCATGATCGGCGAGATCATGTCTGTTCTGACCTCTGCTGCCGTGCAGGAGGGGCTTGCCCCCCGTATGCCGGAGCCGGAATACCTTTCCATGGTCGGAGAGGGCTGTGTTTTTGGCTTTCTGCTGCGCTGCGCCCTCTCGGAGGATCAGCAGCAGGAGATCACCGCCGCCCTCGCCGATACCCGCCGTATGTATCTGGCAGCCCTGCAGTAAAAAGGATCGGGCGCTTCGCCGCTGCGGTGCGCCCCATCTCCGCCGTTTTGCGTCCTGCCCGGACGCCTGCCGGCGGTTTTCTTTTTTTCGGCGCAAATTCTCTTTTGCAAACAAATGCAAAGAGATTTGCACTCCGCCTTATTTTGCGGTATGATATGGTCAGAATAAAAAAGTCCCCGTAGAGAAGGGAGGACGCCCCGATGAAACGCTGTTTGATCCCGCTGCTGCTCCTGCTTTTGCTGTTGGCAGGCTGCGGCGAACCCGCACAGGAGCCCATGCGGCAGGAATCCATGGCGGAGCCCTTGGCTGCAGACCATTCCCGGTGGCAGCAGGAGCCTTATTATATTCTGCAGTTTAATATGGACTCCGTCATCAGCAATGCGCCGTCGGCTGCTGCCTCCTCCTCCCGCGTGGTGCTGTCGCAGGGCGGCACCTATCTGCTCAGCGGCACACTGGAGGACGCCCAGCTTGTGCTGGACGCTCCCGCCGGAGAAACGGTGCGGTTGGTGCTGCGCGGCGTGAATATGCACTTTGAGCACGGTCCCGTCATTCTTTCCAAAGGCACGGGTACCGTGGTGCTGGTGCTGGAGGACGGTACCGAAAATACCATCACCGATGGCAGAACCTATCTTTATACAACCGCTGCCGCAGGACAGGAGGCAGTCGTCAGCACGGGCGGCGATCTGCTCATTACCGGCGGGGGCAGCCTTTCGGTGCAGGCGGCGCACAATGACGCCGTTTGCAGCCGAGGGACTCTTTGCATGGCGGGAGGAAATGTTACCGTCACCGCATGGCGGAACGGGTTCATCGGAGAGAAAAGCCTGACAGTCAGCGGCGGACGGCTTTCCGCTACCTGCGGCGATACGGGTCTTTCCGCTTTCGGAAAGAAAACCGGTTCGGGCGAGCTGACCATCTCCGGCGGAGTGGTGACGCTGTTTACCGGCGGCAACGGTGCTGCAGCGTCGGGCGTCCTTTCCGTCACCGGCGGAGAGACCCTTGTAGTCAGCGGCGGCGGCAGCGAAAACCGCAGCTACGGCGAGGGCAGCGAAAACTGGGGCGCGTGGGGCGGCTTGCCGCAGCAGACCCCGCAGCAGGACGAGGAAGCCGGATCCCCCGAACGGGAGGTGCCGGTTGCTGCCGGCGCGCACGGTCTCACCTCCGGCAAAACCGTCAATCTGTCCGGCGGTGCGCTTACGCTGGATTGCAGCGATGCTGCCGTTCATTCCGATGGAATGCTGTTGCTCTCCGGCAGTACCGTTACCGTTTCCGGCGGCGATACCGCATTTGCAGTGCAGGGAAAGCTCACCCTTTCTGCGGGCAATGTCACCGTGCTTACCGCCCGCCGTGGGATCACGGCAGGGGATATGACCGTCAGCGGCGGCAGCCTTTCGATATCCGCTGTCGAGCAGGGGCTTGTCCTTTCCGATGACGCAGAGACAGAGGAATCGGTTTCCGCCCCCGATGTCCGTCGTTTGACCGTCACCAACGGGCTGCTTTCGCTGCGCTGCGGCGGCAATGCCGCCGAGATCGCCGGCTCACTGTTCCAGTCGGGCGGTACCATGCTGCTCGGCTCCGGTCGGGAGCAGACGCCTCTGCGCTGCACTGCGGCACGGGTCAGCGGCGGTACGCTGCTTGCTGCGGGCTATCTGCAGCAGAACGCCGAGGTTTATACCGGGCTGCCCCGCATCGGGGTGGAGCTGTGGCTCACCGGCGGGCGCCCCCTTACCGTTACGGCGGCAGGAGAGAGCGAACCGCTTTTGACCTTCACGCCGGAGACCTCGGTGGGTCATGTTACTTTAATCAGCGATAAGCTGGAGGCGGGTGCTACCTACTACCTGATTTCCGGCAGCGCCCGCATTGGCGTTACCCCTGAATAAAAAGCCTCAGTCCCTGCCGCAGCAGGGACTGTTCTTTTACCCGTTTAAGGGGCAAACACCGTTTCTACCACTCGTTCACACTCCGGCGGAGAGTACCGCCAGCGCCTCAGCACCCCCTCGGTGAGAAAATACTGCACCGGCTGCGGGGAATAGGGCGCATCAAAGGCGTCTACGATGATCAGCTTGATCTTCATCTTTTCCGGCAGAATGCTCTTGATATACACGCCGGCGTGCTGACCGGCTCGCACCCCCTCGCATGGCTCCGCCAATCCGGCTAAGTTCGGCGTCAGCTCCACAAATACGCCGTAGTCCTCCACACTGCGAATGATCCCCGCCACCGTTTCGCCGGGCAGGAACAGCTCGGCGTTCTGCGCCCATGTCCCCAAAAGCTCCTTGTGTGAAAGCTGCACCCGCCCCTCCGGTTCCACCGCCTTTACCACCGCATAGATGTGCTCCCCTACGGCAAAGCGGTCATGCGGGTGGCTGATGCGGGAGACCGAGATCTGGTCGATGCTGATGAGAGAAGGCAGACCGCACCCGATATCCACAAAGCACCCGAAGTTTTCCAGATGTGTCACCCTTGCGGGAATGATCTCTCCGACCGTCAGCTGTTCTATGTACTCACTGCGGCAGCGCTGCTGCGCCGCCCGACGGGAAAGAACCGGGCGCACCGTGCCGTTCTCATCATATTCCATCGCCGTAATGAGGAAGCACACCGGCTTGTTGACGCGTGAAATAATGGCAATATCCCGTACCGTTTGCTCCTTGATGCCCAGCGCACCCTCCTCACGGGGGATCACCCCGCGGCAGCAGCCCATATCCACAATTAAATTATGGTTATAATCGCACAGTAGCGCCCGCCCCTCCAGAATCTGCCCGATGCGCATGGCACTTTTCAGCGTTTCCTCGTTTTGCAGGTAATACCGGTTTTCCTCCGTCTCCAGCAGCTGCCCCTCCGGCACATAATATCCCATGCTTTACCCTCCTGTTTTGCCTGTTGCTTTATCTATATTCACACTTCGGCGGCGCTATGACGGGTAAAGGAAGTTGCCTAAGTAGAGCGGCAAGTCTGCAATTTGGTTTATTGGCTTCTCACCAAAAATAATTAGCTGCTTTACAGAAAAAAGTTTTTCCTCTATAATATCAACACGAAATAAAATTTCTAGGGAGGAAGTAGTTATGCGCTTAACGAAAGATGTTATTGCGAAAATTCTTGAAATGAATGAGGGTTTTACTCAAACTACCTTCTATTCCGCAAGAAATTTCAAAGAAACTAGAGATTATCTAATTCAAGGTGGTAAGCTTTTTATTCGTTCAATAGGAAAAACGTCATGGGCAGATAGCCGATTTGACGACCTTGTCGTCGCCGATATAGATCAAACAAGAAGGTTTATTCGATGCTTTATCAATCTTCTCAAGACAGATGGTCTTTCTTAAACCAAGAGGACGCTCCCATTTCGGAGTGTCCTTTCCTCTTTTACGCTCTTGCTGTTTTCCCTTTTACGCTCTTGCTGTTTTCCCCTCATTGCAAAAGCATGCCCTGCGTGATATAATATAAAATCATTCGTCAAGACAAAGGAGGAAGACCCATGGACGTCCGCATCGGCGATATTCTGCAAATGAAAAAAAAGCACCCCTGCGGCGGCGATGAATTCACCGTGACCCGCAGCGGCATGGATTTTAAGCTTGTCTGCCGTACCTGCGGCAGAGAGGTCATGATTCCCCGCGTCAAGGCGGAGCGCCATATCAAAAAGCTCACCCGTCCGGAGGAGTAGCGGACTTTTCCTTTATACAGACTGATTTTGTGTAAGGAGTTTTTGTGATGCTTGAGGGACTTTCGGCGGCACACCGCCGCTATGATGAGCTTTCCGCCCAGCTTTCCCAGCCCGATGCCGCCACAGATATGAGCCGCTATCGGGCACTGATGAAGGAGTATAAGGAGCTGGAGCCGCTTTCACAGCAATATCTCGCTCTTGCTGCCGCCGAGGAAGCGCTGGCGGAGGCAAAGGAGCTGCTTTATTCCCGCGACGCCGAGCTTTCGGCAATGGCGGCGGAGCAGAAGACAGAGGCAGAGCAGGAGATCGCCCAGATCCAAGGTCAGCTCACCGCCCTGGGGGACCCGGTCCTGGTAGATGCCCGGCTGGACGAGATTCAGGAGGCCTCCGCCCGGCTGCAGGGGGATTACGACGCCATTGAGGTGGCCATGGAGGCCCTAAAGGAGGCCGATGATCAGCTCCACGCCCGGTTCTCCCCCCAGCTGAGCCAGACAGCCGCCGGATACTTCCAGCAGCTGACCCAGGGAAGGTTCTCTCAGGTGGCCCTGGACCGCAGTTTCAACGTCACCGTCCGGGAGACCGGCGCCCTGGCCGACCGCCCCCTGGCGCTCCTGAGCCAAGGCACTGCCGACCAGCTCTACCTGGCCCTCCGTCTGGCGGTGGCGGACCTGGTCCTCCCCTCTCCCCAGGCCTGTCCGCTTATCCTGGACGACGCGCTGCTGTCCTTTGACGATGACCGTCTGGCGGTGGTCCTGCACCTGCTCACAGAGCTGGCCGAGGACCGTCAGATCCTGCTGTTCACCTGCCAGCACCGGGAATTCTTCATGCTGGAGGACCGGCCGGAGATCACCACGGTGACACTGCCTGACTTTTAACGGGCATCCTGGACGGTGGGTTCCGGCGGCGGCAATCTATGGTTGCCATCCCGGAAAAAGAAGCGTATAATAGAGGACTGACCCTGAAATTGTTCCGTTCCAAAAGGAGGTTCCCATAATGTCCCAATCCCATCTCCCGCCGGAGGAGCCCCGCCTGTCTTCCGAGGCGCCGCCCCAGGAGGGACCGGCCGCATCCCAGAACCCCGCGCCCCCCGCGGAGGATACGGCCGCCCAGAAGGCGGGCAAAGAGAAGAAGCCGGGGGCTTTCGGCGCCGACCTCTACGGCTGGCTCCAGGCCCTCACCTTTGCCCTGGCCTTTATCTTGATCTTCTTCACCTTCTTCGGCCGCGTGATCGGCGTGGACGGCCACTCCATGGACCCCACCCTCAACGACCGGGACATGCTCTTTCTCCAGTGCATCGCCTATGAGCCCAAGCAGGGGGATGTGGTGGTCCTGCACAAGGACTTTGGAGACGTTGAAACCCCCATTGTCAAGCGGGTGATCGCCGTGGGCGGCCAGACGGTGGAAATCGACTATGACACCGGCACAGTCTACGTGGACGGTCAGCCCCTGGAGGAGGACTACATCATGGAGCCCATGGTCCGCCCGGAGAGCCCCTACCTGCAGGGGACCTACTGGGAGGTGCCCGAGGGGTCTGTCTTCGTCATGGGGGATAACCGCAATAACTCCTCCGACAGCCGGGACAGCCGCCTGGGCCCGGTGGACACCCGGTATGTGCTGGGGCGGGCCATCTGCACCGTTCTCCCCTTCCAGCACATCGGCCTGGTGGAATAAGGAGGTGAGACCGTGCGACTGGACAAATGGCTGAAGGTCTCCCGCCTGATTAAGCGCCGCACTGTGGCCAACGAGGCCTGTGACAACGAGCGCATCTCCGCCAATGGCCGGGTGGTGAAGGCCTCCTACGATGTGAAGGTAGGCGACCGGCTGGAA
>OLQD01003333.1_pt1 | contig 10624 bp, 10 predicted proteins | sample 1672841 | NCBI WGS metagenome assembly OLQD01 (sample SAMEA3136729, study PRJEB25190) | human gut metagenome | biome: human gut; feature: human-associated habitat; material: faeces | place: Austria | collected 2013 | reverse complement strand
AGCTGCATGGGCGCAAGGCGGACATCGCCGGTCTCCAAGCTGATGATCAGCCGGGTGAGGGCGTCTGCCGGGATGGTGACGGTGAGCATGGCTTCCGGGGCATTCTCGGCTACCTGCCAGTTTTCTGGCATTTCAAAGGTCAGGGTAGTACGGCCATCCCCGCCGGTGGTGCGCAGGACGGGCGAATGCGGGAAGTTGTCGAACTGGAAGGTGGCGTATTTGTCCGAGGTGAGGGACGGGTCGGTGACAAAGGTCACAGAGCCGTAGTTCAGACTGAGCTTCAGTTCCTGATTTAGCTTTTCCAGCGGGATCTGCAGGGTGCTTTCCCCAAGGTCATCAGCAGGAATGGTGAGGGGTACGGTATCGGCTGGGACAGCGAGGTAGCTGCTGCTGGCCTCCTCCGGGGCAGAGCTGCTGTCTGCTGCCGGGGACGCAGGTTCGACCGGCTGCACCGGGGTGGCCTTGGAGTGCTGGAAGAAAAAGCAGGCCAGCACCAGCACCGCCAGCCCGCCGCCCAGCACCATGCGCCAGCGGGAACGCGGGGCAGGGGATGCCGGGGCGGCAGAACTGCCTGCCGGGGTCTGTTCGTCCAGAATTTTACGGGCGACCTCCTCCGGGCTGCCCAGCTCCGCAATGGCGCGGGCTTCGTTTTCCGGCCCGGCGGCATCCAGATAATCCTCGTAGTAGCTCAAAGCGTCCTTGCGCTCGGCCTCCGGCAAGGGGGCCAGAAGCTGCTCCAGCGCAGCAAGAAATGCAGTACGGGTCATAGATCATTCCACCTCTCTGAAAAATGTGTCAATGGAAGAACGGTAGCGGCTCCACTCCTGCGCGTAGGCGGCAAGCTGTGCCCGCCCGGCGGAGGTGATCTGATAATAGCGGCGGTTGCGGCCATTGAAAGGCGCATCGTAGACCGTGAGCAGCTGGTCTTTCTGCAACCGGCGCAGCACCGGATACAGGGTGGATTCGCTTAGCTCCAGCGTGTGGGTGACCTGTTGGGTGATCTTGTAGCCGTAGGTACCTTCCGGCTCCTGCGCCACCACGGACAGCACAATGGCGTCCAGCAGCGCGGCACTGATGGGAAAACTCATGCAGGAACAGCCTCCTTTCGAAATGGTGTGTTTCTATAATATTATATATCATATAATATTGCACAAGTCAATAGAAAGACATAAAAAACACCGCTGCGGGTTTTCCACAGCGGTGCAAGGTTACATATAAAATTAGTTTTCAGAAGAGATATCCTGTCCGAAGTACTTTTCGCTCAGGGTCTTTAAGGTGCCGTCGGCGCGCAGCTCATCAATGGCGGTGTTCAGCGCGTCCAGATAGGCGGTGTCCTCGCTCTTGAGCACCGGGATGGCCACATGGGAGGCTTCGGCGGTCTGTGCCACCAGCTTGAAATCTGCGTCCGGGTGGACGTTCAGGTAGTCGTAGAAGGAAACGTCCGCGTTCAGGGTGGCATCAATGCGGCCTGCGGTCAGCAGCTGGATGGTCTCTTCCAGCGTGTCGATACCTTGCACGGTAGCGCCGTAGCTTTCGGCAAGCTCCATGTAGGTGGAAGCCAGACTGTTGGCGGTGGTCTTGCCCTTCAGGTCTTCAAAACTGGTAATGTCAGTATTGTCCTTGCGCACCGCCAGCGCAGTGTGGATGTAGCCGTAGGGGGTGGTGAAAGCGTAGGTCTTGGCGCGCTCCTCGGTCACCTCCACGCCGTTGCACACCATGTCGTAGCGGCCGGCGTCCAGACCGGCAAACAGGCTGTCCCAGTCGCTCTCCACGTATTCCGGCTCCACGCCCAGCTTTTCGGCAATGGCGCGGGATACCTCCACGTCATAGCCTACCAGCGTGTCGGAGGAATCGTGGTAGCTCCACGGCTGCCATGCGCCCTCCAGCGCCACCACCAGCTTGCCGCTCTTCTGGATGCTGTCCAGCTTGTTCAGCGGTGCGGAACCGGCGGTGCTGGAGGCAGCGGTCTTGTCGGAGCAGCCGGTCAGGCCCAGCACCCCGGCGGCGGCCATCACGCCCATCAGAGAAATAAAGGTTCTGCGTTTCATAAGTAAAAATTCCTTTCTGTCGTGAAAAAATGCAAAAAGAGAAGCGGTTTTATTCCGTATGGGCGATCCTGCGCAGGAAAGCCCGGGTGCGCTCCTCCTTGGGGGATGCAAAAAACTGCTGAGAGGGTGCCTGCTCCACCACCACGCCGTTTTCCATAAACACGGTCTTGGAGGAAACGTTGCGGGCAAAGCCCATCTCGTGGGTGACCACCAGCATGGTCATGCCCTCTTCGGCCAGTTGCCGCATCACGCTGAGCACCTCGCCGGTCAGCTCCGGGTCAAGGGCGCTGGTGGGCTCGTCAAAGTAAATAATTTCCGGGTCGGCGGCAAGGGCGCGGGCAATCGCCACCCGCTGCTGCTGCCCGCCGGAAAGCTGGCGGGGGTAGTAGTCGGCACGGTCTGCAAGCCCTACCTTGGCAAGCATCTTCATGCCGATAGCATCCGCCTGCTCTTTGGGCAGCTTGCGCGCCACAATCAGCCCTTCGGTCACGTTTTGCAGGGCGGTCTTGTTGCGGAACAGGTTGTAGTTCTGGAACACAAAGGCCGTCTTTTTGCGCAGCCGGGCAATGTCGGCGCGGCTGGCATGAGCAAGGTCGAAACTTTCGCCGTCAAACACCAGCTGCCCGGCATCGGCAGTTTCCAGAAAGTTCAGGCAGCGCAGCAGGGTGGTTTTGCCGGAGCCGGACGGCCCAAGAATCGCCACCACATCGCCTTTTTCCACGGTCAGGTCCACCCCGCGCAGCACGGGCAGCTCGCTGGCGACCTTCCGTGCACCGGGGCGGTGGAAAAGGCCGGGTTTTGCATAGGTGCGGAAGGTTTTTTGCACATTGCGGATCTCAAGCATAGCCATAGGTGCGCACCTCCTTTTTACTGGAAGCCGCGGGCGTTGAGCTGACGTTCCAGCAGCGCCTGCAGCTTGGTGATGACGGTACAGAACAGCAGATACACCACAGCCACCTCACAGTAGATGGGCAGGAAGATGTAGGTGCGGGCGGCTACCCGCTGCCCAGCCATGAACAGCTCTGCCACCGTGATATTGGACGCCAGCGAGGTGTCCTTGATCATACCGATGAGGGAGTTGGACAGCGCAGGCACGGCGGTGCGCAGCGCCTGCGGCAGCACGATGCGGCGCATGATCTGCCACCAGCTCATGCCCACACAGTACCCGGCTTCCAGCTGCCCCTGCGGCACGCTTTCCAGCGCACCGCGCATGGTCTCGGCGCAGTAGGCACCCTCGTTGAAGGCAAAGGCGATGACCGCCGCCGGAAAGGCGTTTAGCATGATGCCCACGCTGGGCAGGCCGTAAAAGATGATGAACAGCTGCACCAGCAGCGGCGTGCCGCGGATGACCCAGATGTAGAACCGGGCGATCTGCCGCAGCACCGGCACATTGGCGTACTGCACCAGCGCCACCGCCACCGCGATAATCATGGCAAAAAAGAAGGAGAGAAGGGTCAGCGGAATGGTCATGGTCAGGCCTGCCGTCAGGATGCGGGGCAGCGCCTCCACCAGCACGCTGACCGTGCGGTTGGTTAAAAGTGCTTCAAACATTGGTTTTTCCTCAAAATAAAAATACGCAGACCGGCAAAGCCTTTGCCGGCTAAAGCAGTATATACCTTAAAGTAGGGTCTAAGTCAAGAGACTGAATCACCAATCCCTACAAAACCTACCAGAATACTATAATAGCATGAAATGCCCCGCAGCGCAAACGGTTTGCACAAAACGTGTGATGTGCCCGAAAAATTGCATAAACTTGTTAAATATTTGTGCAATGCGGCAGATGCTTGACGCTGTGAGCGCTTTCGTGTACAATGGTCATAGTAGTGCGCAGGCGCGGGGCAACGGCCCGGCGCGGCGCAAATCCACCGGCAGGGGCTTGCCCTTGACCGGTGCAGACACGGAGGATACAAACGTGAAAAAGTTTAGTATTGGTGTTCTGGGTGCAGGTACCTGGGGCATGGCTCTGGCACGGATGCTGACCGTCAGCGGCAACGATGTGCAGGTGTGGTCGGCCATTGAGGCCGAGGTGGACAACCTTTCCGCCACTCGGGTACACCCCAATCTGCCGGGGATGGTCATCCCGCAGGAGCTGCGTTTTACCAAAAGCATAGAGGAAGTGTGCACCGGCAAGGACGTGCTGCTGTTTGCAGTGCCGTCGGTGTTCGTGCGCGCCACGGCAGCCAAGGCGCGGCCCTATATCCGCTCCGGCCAGATCATCGTGGATGTGGCAAAGGGCATTGAGCCTGATACCTTATATACCATGACCGAGATCCTTGCCGACGAGCTGAGCCACGAGAACGGCCCCCGCGCGGTGCGTCTGGTGGCGCTCAGCGGCCCCACCCACGCCGAGGAGGTGGCGCTGGATCTGCCCACCACCATCGTTTCCGCCAGCCCGGATCTGGAGGCTGCCGAGGTGGTGCAGGAGGTGTTCAGCAACACCTGTATGCGCGTGTACACCAACACTGATATCAAGGGCGTGGAGCTGAGCGGCGCCATGAAGAATGTCATCGCGCTGGGTGTCGGCATCTCCACTGGCCTTGGCTACGGCGATAACGCCCGCGCCGCCCTGATCACCCGCGGCATTGCCGAGATCGCCCGGCTGGGCGTGGCTATGGGCTGCAATGTCCAGACCTTTGCGGGTCTGGCCGGTATCGGCGATCTGATCGTTACCGCTACCAGTATGCACAGCCGCAACAACCGCGCCGGTATCCTGATCGGCAAGGGCGAAAGCCCGGAGCAGGCCGTGAAGGAGGTCGGCATGGTGGTGGAGGGCATCAACGCCCTGCCCGCCGCTATGGAGCTGGCCGAGAAGTACCATGTGGAAATGCCCATTGCCCAGACGGTGAACGCCATTGTCAAGGAGGGCATGAGCGCCAGCGACGCACTGCGCAACCTGATGTCCCGCGACCGCAAGAGCGAGATGCCGCAGGGCTATGAGAGTGTGTGAATCTGAATGATTAGAAAGGGACCTCCTGAAATGCCTGCGGGCATTTCAGGAGGTCCCTTTTCTGTTTGGGGGAGCGGCGGGAAGTGCAGCAAAATTATTAAAACTTTTTACAGAAAACAGACACAAAAGGGTAGAAGGTCGGCAAACTTTCTGCTATACTGGAAACGATAGGATTTTTGGTCAGTGCAGCCGGAACAGGGCGGCGGGCACTGGCACAGCAAGAAGGAGGAATGAGAGATGCCCTCTACCTACGCACACCGCCGCTTTGGCGCAAATGTGCTGGATCATCTGCCCGCGCCGCTGCGGGAAAAGCTGGAGGCACACCGGGAACTGTACGATATCGGTCTGCACGGGCCGGATCTGCTGTTCTATTACCATGCGGAAAAGTCCACCCCGGTCGCCGCGCTGGGCAACGCCATGCACGACGAGCCGGGCAGAACGTTCTTTGACCGGGCACGGCGGGTGGTGCATGAGGAAGCCGACCGCGAGGCTGCGCTGGCCTACGCGCTGGGTTTTGTGTGTCATTTTGCGCTGGACAGCACCTGCCACCCCTTTGTGGAGCAGTTTACCCGGGAGAGCGGTGTGACCCACTGCGAGATCGAGACCGAGTTCGACAATATGCTGATGCGCCGGGACGGCTATGACCCGCTGACCTTCTTTTCCGCCAGCCATATCCACCCCAGCGCGTCAAACGCCCGGGTCATTGCGCCGTTTTACAGGGATATTTCGGAGCAGACCGCGCTGGAAGCCCTGAAGGGGATGATCATGGTGCATAAGGTGCTGCAGGCTTCGAGCCCGGTCAAGCGCTGGGTGGTGCTGACCGGCATGAAGGTGCTGGGCAAGTACGATGGGATGCACGGCCTTGTGGCAAACCCGCAGCCGAACCCGCAGTGCACCGAGAGCAACCGCAAGCTGGACGCGCTGTACGCCAAGGCTTTACCGCTGGCAGAGCGGCTGATCTTAGAGTATGTGGCAAAGCTGGATACGGACGAGCCGCTGGATGCCGCCTACGACCACACCTTTGGGGAATTTTAAAAAACGCGCCGCCCGGCGGTGCAAAGAGGACAAGGGAAATACGATGAAAACTGAAAAATTCAAGGTGACACCGCTGGAGCGGGCATGGATCTTATACGATGTGGGCAACTCAGCCTTTGTGCTGATGATCGCCACGCTGGTGCCCATCTTCTTCAATGCACTGGCCGAGGCCGGTGGGGTGAGCAAGGTGGATTATCTGGCCTACTGGGGCTATGCAAGCTCCATCGTCACGGTGGTCACCGCCATTCTGAGCCCCATTCTGGGCACGCTAGCCGACACCAAGGGCTTTAAAAAGCCCATCTTCATGCTCTGCCTTTTTGTGGGCGTCATTGGCTGCTGCGCCATGGGTCTGGCGGGCACATGGCTGGCCTTTCTGGTCATTTTTATCATTGCCAAGATCGGCTACTCCGGCAGTCTGGTGTTCTACGACTCCATGCTGGGCGATGTGACCACCCCGGAGCGGATGGACATGGTGTCCTCCCGCGGGTACGCGTGGGGTTATATCGGCAGCTGCGTGCCCTTTGTGGTCTGTCTGGCGCTGGTGCTGGGCAGCAGTGCGGTGGGGCTCAGCCAGATGACCGCGCTGTCCATCGCGCTGATCATTACCGCCGTATGGTGGCTGGTGGTCACCCTGCCGCTGCTGAAAAAGTACCGCCAGATCAACTATGTGGAGGTGGAGCAGCACGCCATCCGTCAGAGCTTTGTGCGTATCGGGCAGACCCTGAAGCATCTGCCGCAGGACAAGCAGGTGTTCTGGTTTTTGCTGGCGTTCTTCTGCTACATCGACGGCGTGTATACCATCATTGATATGGCTACCGCCTACGGCACGGCGCTGGGGCTGGACACCACCGGCCTGTTGCTGGCACTGCTGGTCACCCAGATCGTGGCTTTCCCCTCGGCGCTGATCTTTGGCCGCCTGAGCCAGAAATACGCGTCCAAGACCCTCATCCCGGTGTGCATTGCAGCCTATATCGGCATTGCCGTCTTTGCCTTCTTCCTGAAGAGTCAGTGGCAGTTCTGGGTGCTGGCCGTGGTGGTGGGGATGTTCCAGGGCGGTGTGCAGGCGCTGAGCCGCAGCCACTTTGCAAAGATCATCCCGCAGGAAAAATCCGGTGAATACTTCGGCCTGTTCGACATCTGCGGCAAGGGTGCATCCTTCCTTGGCACCATGATCGTCAGTGTGGGCAGCCAGCTGACCGGCAGCGCCAACGTGGGCGTGGGCTCCATTGCCATTTTGTTCGTCATCGGCTTTGTGCTGTTCAGCATTTCCACCCGGACGGAAGAAACAAAGTCTGTCTAAACTATTTTACGGCGAATCGCTTAAATTCTCTTTATAACGATACAAAGGACTGCTGCACGGCATCTGGTGCAGCAGTCCTTTTTTGATGTGAGCGCATTTCCTGCTTCCTGAAAACGTGCCGGAACAAAAGCCTTCCCCCAGCCGGGGGAAGGTGGCGCGCAGCGCCGGATGAGGGTGCAGACGCCTGCTTTGCCCGCAAGAGAAGCCGCTGTACAAAATGCTGTCGGGCGAGGGCGGTACGGACAAAATTATCATGCAAAAAATACATCCTTGAAAAAAGTAGAATTAACCTATTGACAAACTAGGTATAACGGAATATAATGCAGACATCCAATCCACCAGTCTTGTAGGGAAATGAAACAGAGGTTCCCCGGCGGGTGGTACATAGAGGGATGGAAAAGTTTTACCGGAAGGAGGGCACAAAGATGAGGCTGATCTGGAAAGAACTGCTGCACGCGAATTATCGCTGTGGGCGAATGCATACCAACCGGGCACCGGCATCGGATGTGTACTGTATGTTGCCCTCGGCTGCGCGAATGTGCACCCGAATGTGACAGCAGCAGCTCCGGTAGACCACACTGCCCGGTGCGCCTTTGAAAACGCATCGGGATTTTTTGTACACAACAATAATACTTTTAGTATATAAAGAGAGGTAAATGACAATGTCTGAATATAAATTTGAGACCCTGCAGCTTCATGTCGGTCAGGAGCAGGCCGACCCCGCCACCGATGCCCGTGCGGTGCCCATCTACCAGACCACGTCCTATGTGTTCCGCAACAGCCAGCACGCCGCCGACCGCTTCGGTCTGGCCGATGCAGGCAATATCTACGGCCGTCTGACCAACTCCACGCAGGATGTGTTTGAAAAGCGCATCGCAGCGCTGGAGGGCGGCGTGGCAGCACTGGCTACCGCTTCCGGTGCAGCCGCCATCACCTACACCATTCAGGCACTGGCACAGGCCGGTGACCACATCGTGGCACAAAAGACCATCTACGGCGGCAGCTACAACCTGCTGGCGCACACTCTGACCCAGTTCGGCGTCAACACCACCTTTGTGGATGCCCACGACCTTGCACAGGTGGAGGCCGCGATCCAGCCCAACACCAAGGCTGTGTATCTGGAGACGCTGGGCAACCCCAACAGCGACATCCCGGATATCGACGCCATTGCCGCCATCGCCCACAAGCACGGCCTGCCGCTGGTCATTGACAACACCTTCGGCACCCCGTACCTCATCCGTCCCATCGAGCACGGCGCAGACATCGTGGTGCACTCTGCCACCAAGTTCATCGGCGGTCACGGCACCACGCTGGGCGGCATCATCGTGGACAGCGGTAACTTCGACTGGAAGGCCAGCGGCCGTTACCCCAACATTGCCGCCCCCAACCCCAGCTACCACGGCGTCTCCTTTGCAGACGCTGCAGGCCCTGCCGCGTTCGTTACCTATATCCGCGCTATCCTGCTACGTGATACCGGCGCTACCATCTCCCCCTTCAACGCCTTCCTGCTGCTGCAGGGCACCGAGACGCTGAGCCTGCGCATTGAGCGTCATGTGGAGAACACCAAAAAGGTGGTGGAGTTCCTCGCCAACCACCCGCAGGTGGAAAAGGTGAACCATCCCTCGCTGCCGGATCACCCGGATCACGCCCTGTACCAGAAGTATTTCCCCAACGGCGGCGCATCTATCTTTACCTTTAACATCAAGGGCGGCCGCGAGGAGGCCTTTACCTTCATCGACAACCTGAAGATCTTCTCTCTGCTGGCCAACGTGGCGGACGTGAAGAGCCTTGTCATCCACCCGGCCTCCACCACTCACAGCCAGCTGACCGATGCCGAGCTGGCCGAGCAGCAGATCTACCAGAACACCATCCGCCTGTCCATCGGCACCGAGCACATTGATGATATCCTTGCCGATCTGGAAGCCGGCTTCGCAGCCGTCCGCGGCAAGTAAGCAGCGATTCTCTTTCCCGCAAAGGGAATGTGATCTTCCTTTTATTCCTGTCCTAGTCTCCATAAGTGTGCGACAAGACCCCCGGCTGCCCGCCGGGGGTCTTGTCATCATTAAAAAAGTGGTTCAGAAACGCCTGTGGGCGTTTCTGCACCACAAATTATACTGCCGTTTTTCCGATTAGCGGCCGATCAGCAGGTCGCGGCGGCAGCGCAGACCCACAGAGAGGGTGGCATTGCTGCCCAGATGCCGCAGGGTGACGCGGGCGCCGGACTTCTGTCCCTCGCACAGCAGCGAGAGATTCAGGGTGGTGGAGTTCTTCTCGGTCACCAGCACCAGCGTTTTCACGCCGTTTGCCTGCAAAGTCTGCATATCCTCGATGGTGGTGCGGAAGGTGGCCACCTCGGCGGGGACGTCCAGCGTCAGCACGCCGTCCTTCTGGCGGGCGGTGTACAGCAGCTGCTTGCCCAGCAGACCCTTGACGGTGTAGCGCGCCTCGGTCTTGGCGGTGTCAGCCAGCTCGTCGCCGGAGATCAGCATAATGTTGCCCTGAATGGGGTTGCCCTCCGGGGCACCGTAACCGCCGTAGCTGGGGTCTTTTTCGCCCACGGCAACGTCACCGCTGTGCAGTGCGATGTCGCCCTGCACCATCTGCTCCTGCGGAGGCAGATAGCCCTCCACACAGGTAGAATCCACCTCGGCGGCAAATGCACCCACGCTCAGCATGGCAGCGGCACACACCGCCACAGCGGCACAGCTCAGGGTACGGACAAACTTTTTGTTCAGCATCTTCATAGGAAATACCTCCTGAAAACGGCAGCCGCAGGGACTGCCTTGTTTTTTTGCATCATAATCTTTTTTAAACCATGGTTCAGCTGCGGCGCATTCACAATGGAAAACCGCCGTATCTGCTTTGTAAACGGATACGGCGGCCGGATTATTGCAAAAGATTCAAAAATTTTTATTTTCAGGGATTTTCTGGTTTGTTTTCGGTGTCATCGCGGTTAAGGATATCCATGAACTCCTCGCCGGTGATGGTCTCTTTCTGGTACAGGTACTGTGCCAGTTCGTCCAGCTTTGCGCGGTTCTCGGTCAGGATGCGAATGGCCTTTTCGTGCTGGGTCTTAACCAGCTCTACCACCTTCTGATCGATCTCGCGCTGGGTCTGGGCACTGCAGGCCAGCGAGGTATCGCCGCCCAGATACTGGTTGTTCACGGTTTCCAGCGCCACCATGTCAAATTCATCGCTCATGCCGTAGCGGGTCAACATGGCGCGGGCAAGCTTGGTGGCCTGCTCGATATCGTTAGACGCGCCGGTGGTGATGGAGTTGAATGCCACCTCCTC
>OLQD01003325.1_pt1 | contig 10641 bp, 7 predicted proteins | sample 1672841 | NCBI WGS metagenome assembly OLQD01 (sample SAMEA3136729, study PRJEB25190) | human gut metagenome | biome: human gut; feature: human-associated habitat; material: faeces | place: Austria | collected 2013 | reverse complement strand
GGTCATTGATCTGGACAATGGGCGAATACGGTTGGAATATGACCACCGGGCCGGCAGCCTGCGGGAGAGCTTGGATGCCCTGGCAAACCATTTTCCAACGGCAGGCGCCAACAGAATCCAGAACAGGCTCATAGCTTTCCTTGCGGAGCATGACGGAAGTGAGGAACTCTACAAGACGCTTCACAATGAGTTGGGACTGACTAATCAGGAGATTGAGGCCATGGGCTTCGATCTCGCCCACCGCTATGAGCCTGACTGCGATGACGCATACCAGGACATCGTGGACTACATTCGCTTTGAGCAGGAAACCTCGAAGATGTGGCCCTGGCTTATCTCCGGCGATGAGATGCTTGCCCAGGAAACGACCCTGCGGGAGATCGCTGGCCGGCTGACTGCCGCTGGCGAATGGGATACGGAGAGCATCTACGAGAGCTTGACGGAAGCCTTTGGAAACAATCTATCGCTGGATAAACAGTCCAAGGATGACACGAAAGAGGAGGAAAGAAACATCAATATTAAACAGGATCAGTTGGATCTGCTTTGGCAGTTGGAGGAGTTCAGAAAGAAACATGAACATCAGGCAGAGCCGTCCGACTGGGCGATCCGGATGTGTGAGGCGTTTGTTGCCCGAAGTATGGGCTTCACAGACCGGGTACAGTGGACGGAACTGCTCCGGCAGAAGGGTGAAACTCTCTTCACCTTCGACTGGAAGTCCGGCAGCGTCAGCGACCATGTAGTCCAGTGGTGCAAGGAAAATAATCGGAACTGGAGATACAGCCATCTTGGGGAGTTGCAGGTTGCCCATGGCGGCGAGTGGAGAAAGGTCGATTATTTCTGCAGGGATGGCAGTGAAACCAGAGTGTATTTTCCACCAGAGCCTGTGCAGGAGCAGCAGCTCCATGCGCTGGCGGAAGCCCCGGCCGTCCATCTGCGGGATCTGTTGACACTTGGACTGCCGGATCATGATGTCTATTTAGTTCATGCCGCCGAAGATGTTGGCTGGGTGCCCGCAGCGGACCTTCCCCGTCTGACCGCCCAGGGCAAAGAAGAATTCTCGGCTCTTCTGGATGCCAAGATTGCCGCCATCCGCCCCGGCCCCTATGGAGTGGAACTGGTTCTGGACGGCGTCAATTCACAGCTTCTGGCACAATACGATGAAACACTTGCCAACAGTTCCAGGGCAGAACATGCCATGGAACTGTTTCTGTAATGGAGGGATCACGATGAAAAAAGCCACAGTCACGGTTTCATTTGAGCAGGAAAAACTCAAAGCCGTCCAGTTCTATGCGGGAAAGAACGGTACCTCTTTAGAGTTGGAACTGGATATGTTCATGGAGAAGCTCTACAAAAAATATGTGCCTTCTCAGACCAGGGAGTATATTGAAAGCATGGCGGAGCCGGAGGAACAGCCCCGCCCGCGGCCTGCCCGGTCCCCTCGAAGCGCCGCGCCGGATACTTTTGACGAGAAGAAGGGGGTTGAATAATGGCCGATTCTGTATCTACCGAGGCGTGGCTGGATCAGCGGCGCTGGGCGGCGCTGGAGGAGGCGCTGAAGGCGCAAGGCAGTAATGTTAAACGGCATCTGCAGGATTATTTGATAACGCTGTACAACGAAACTGTTCCATTAGAACGGTGGGTACAGATTGAAACAGCTATCACAAAGGAAGAACTGGAGTCAGCACAGGCAGCGGAAGACCAGAAAGTCTATGCGGCTTTTCATATTCGGGAGAATGGCCATGACAGTATCTTCTCAACGGGTAATGGCGAGGAATTTCTGGATGTGGCCATACGGCTGCGCCGTTATCTGCAAGGAGACGCCGAGGCGGTGAAGGGCGGTTTCTCCCACCACTTTTATAAGACACAGCCCATTACGCGGGAGCGGTTTGATGAATTGGCCGCCTTGCGCCTCGAAAATACTGGCAAAGTATCAGGTGCGTTTGAGATTGATCTGGATGCCGGCTGGTGTTCCGCGCTGAATCTCGCAGACGGTTGGCAGACCTTCAAAAACAAGGATGTATCTACGGCCGCCTACCACGCCAACCGAACTCGCAACCTCCAGAGAAACGAACAATGGCGCAGACTTGTAGATTATCTGTACGGCCGGAATATTGAATTGCAGACCTTTGGTTCGATTGAAACCAGAGGAATCCGACCTCTGCGGGAGGGCGATCTTACCTTCTCGGAGGAGATCATTCTGTCAGGCCATGGACTGAATTTTCAGTTTGACTTCACCAGCGATGAGGCCCAGCGGGAGGTTCTGGGCCCGGCGGCGGACTGTTTAGAGCCGGGGGGCTGGCTGGATATTCTCTGCAATTACGACGCCGCACGGCAGGAGGCCGACGCCACCCTTTCCCTTACTCTACATCGCCAGGATGGAGTGGTACAGAAACTTTTCACCTATCCCCTGGGAAAAGAAGAACGGGCTCTTTTGCGAAAACAGATGGAAGCGGACTACCTCGGCAGGACCGGGAAAACGCTGAACGATTACTACGCACAGTTGGATATGGAGCGTGAAGCCCCTCCGGAACTCACTGCAGGTACCAAAAGGCTGCCGGTAGATGCGGTATCCTTCACCGATGAGATCACAGAGTGCGATGGGAAACTGAACTTCTATATCCCCATAAACTTCGATCCTGACGCAGTATTTGGTACCAATGTTGCCTCTGCCTTCAACGATGACTGGCTGAATGTGTACGCCAATTTTGGCTGGAAGACCGGGCGGATAGACAGCGCATTGACCGTATGTCTCGTCTGCTCTGACGGTCATGAGTTTGAGTTTTTCTACCCGCTGACTTCCGCGGAACAGGTCCAGTTGTGGAACCAGATGGACGCCTACTGTCACCAACAGAATGGACAGAGCTTGGGGGAAACAAGGACCGCCCTGCTGCGGGAGCAGGCGGAAGAAGGGCTGGAGATTCGGCTGTAGGAAACGCCGCTCGGTAAATTTTATCGACTTCCCACAGCTTCTCAAGCCGCTTTTTATTGGCAATGATGAATGGATTTCTCTCCGGAAGTGTGGCATTGTGTTGTTGCATGGGCAGCCAACCGGCGCCTGAAACAAACCAAAAATCCGAGGAAAGGAGTTCAACGAATGAAAGCCAAACAAGTATGTAAACTGCAGGAAAATCTCGCAAAGGAGGCCATTGCATACCTTATGCTCTATGGAACAGCTGTGGATGTAACTCCATATCGAAAGGCTGTGACACAGGTTGGAACGGCATGGGGACTTCCAATACCAGACACACAGCGGTGGCTGGACTTGATCCGTCAGGAAGAAATCGCAGTTACCCAAGCAGCCGAGCCCGAAAAGGTGAATCATGTGATGGAGGAAAAACCCCCTGCCGATAAACGCCAGCGGCCTCCAAACCCTGGATAATATCTGGGGCTTGTTCGAGACAGCAGTGAAGCTGAACAGCGCCGATGGCCGCCGTGAAATGTACGCACTGGCCAGGGAATTGAGTGAATGCCAGAACCTGACGGACTGGATCATCAAGAGCCAGACAGAGAACGAGGGGGCCCAGGTGTCTATGGCCTGCACACAGAACTGAGCAAACCAATAGCCGATGCTCCATGAGAAGCCGTGCGGCAGCACGGCTCTTTTTGTGAAGTGGAGCGCATTCCCCCGCCATTGCCCCCTGTGCGGCCCGGTGTGCCCTTTTCCGGGGCTGGGTGGCATCCGTACCCCTGCCGTCCCTCCCGGCGATTTGTGGGGGCTTTGTGCGGGCCGTTCCTAAAATGAGCAGTGACCGTCCTGCGTTGATGGCCTCTCACTTTCGCCTTTAGCGAGGGTGAACCGAGGGGTCGAAAACAGTGCAGGATAAAGAGCGGGGGTCGCAAAGCGTCCCCCGCTCGGCTCACACCGCCCCGCAATGCGGGCCGGGGAACGGTTTTGCGGGGGTCACTTTTCAGGGGATGGGATCACACCGGGGGTCACCACGGCTGGAATGGCCCATCACTTCGGCGTTTATCCGGCATTATAACAGGGATATGGACAGAAAAGGAGGCACAAAAGCAAAGTATGGGCGGCATTCAGCTTTGAAGTAAAGAAGCCTCTTAAAGAAAACGAATCCCTGGCCATGCAAAGGTCAGGGATTTTTGATTGGAGGAAAGTATGGCGAGAGAAAAAATCAAGTTCGCTCTGCGTATTGCTCCCGAAACACAGCAACTGGTCAAAGAACTCTGTGAAAGGGATAACTGCCAGAGCCAGAACGAGTTTATTGAAAAGGCAATCCGCTTCTATGCCGGCTATGTTTCCGGCAAGGAAGCCACAGCATATCTGCCGCCCGCACTGGTGGCAGCCATGCGCGGAACCGTCCAGGACAGTGAGAACCGCATCGCCCGCCTGCTCTTCAAACTGGCGGTGGAGGTCAACATGATGATGAATGTACTGGCGGCGGGCATGGAAATCAGTGACGAGGATCTCAAGACACTCCGCGCCCGGTCCGTCCGTGAAGTGAAGCAGACCAATGGGCGCATCAGCTTCAAGGACGCCATCGACTACCAGCGGGGCGTGGAGTGATGCACAAAGGTGGTGACAGTCTGTGCCGCGCCTGATTTTCAAGTGCCCCTACATCAAGGGCGGTACCTCCTCCGCCACCGCTCATCTTGAAAACTATGTGAAATATATGGCCACACGGAATGGTGTGGAGCGCATCGATCCGGGACGCAGTGAGTGGCCGGCCACCTCAAAGCAGAAAAAGATGGTGGAACAGATTCTGCGGGACTTCCCGCTCAGCCGTGGGATGTTTGAATACGAGGACTATGCGGCCGAGCCGACACGCACCAACGCATCGGAGTTCATCACTCGCGCTCTGGAGGACAACTATAACCAGATCGCCAAGAAGGATAACTATCTGAAGTACATCGCCACCCGCCCCCGCGCCCAGCGCGTCGGTTCCCATGGATTGTTTACCGGTGAGGAAGATCAGCTCGTACTGGCGCAGGTAGCGGAAGCGGTCGCGGCCCACCCCGGTAATGTGTGGCTGCCCATCATCTCTCTGCGGCGGGAAGACGCTGCCCGTCTCGGCTATGATAAGGCGGAAGAATGGAAAGCACTGCTCTCCGAGTATGCCATGGAAATGGCGGAGGCGATGAAGATCCCCTGGGAGGATTTTCGGTGGTACGCTGCATTCCATGATGAAGCACACCATCTCCATATCCACATGGTCTGCTACAGCGCCGATCCGTCGAAAGGCTTTCTCACCACGCAGGGCATCGCCCAAATCAAGTCGGGACTGGCAAAAGAGATCTTCCGGCAGGAGCTGACAGAGCTTTACCAGCAGCAGACCCAGAGTAGGGACACGCTGAATGAGGATGCCCGCTCTATGCTGGAGCAGTTAATTGAACAGATGTGGAGCGGCGCCGTGGTCAACCACCGCATGGAGAAGCTCATGGAGCATCTGGCGGAACGCCTGCGGCACACCGGAGGCCGGAAGCAGTACGGCTACCTCAAGGCTCCGCTGAAGGCTGTAGTGGATGAGATTGTGGACGAGCTGGCCAAAGAGCCATGTGTCGCCGCAGCCTATGCCCTGTGGTATGAGCTGCGGGAAGATGTGCTGCGTACCTACAAGGATGACCTGCCTCCACGCCTTCCCCTTTCCCAGCAGAAGGCATTCAAGCGGATCAAAAACATCGTCATTGAGGAAGCGGTAACACTGGGGGCGCGCCAGCAGGTTTTCCATCCAGATGACCAGCAAGACCGTGTCCCTGTGGAGGACCAGGAAGAAGCGCCGCTGCCGGAGGCGCCCCAGCCTGATAATGACTGGAATGATTTCTCGGAGTCCCCACCGGACGATGTCCCAGACAAAACGGTGTCTGCGCCAGCCAAAGCGCAGATGAACTGGAGCGATGAGTACCGCCTGGCCCGCCGCTGTTTGTTTGGCGGCAAGGATCAGCCCCAGGATCTTGAGCAGGCGTTTACCCTGTTCCAACAGGAGGCGCAAAAAGGCAATGCGCTGGCCATGCACGATCTGGGCCGGATGCTTGCGGACGGGCTGGGCCGGAAGATTGATATGCAGGCCGCCCATGTGTGGTACAGCAAGGCGCTGGCCGCTTTCTATGCTGTTGAGAGGCAGAAGAAAAAACGCTATGCGGAGTACCGGATCGGCAAACTGTATGCCGCGGGCCTCGGCTGTGAGCAGGACTATGGTGATGCCGCCCGGTGGTTCCAACTTTCCGCAGACAAAGGGTACAAGTATGCGCAATATTCCCTTGCCGGCCTGTTTCGCCGTGGACAGGGTGTGGAACAGGACGATGCGCGGGCGCTGGAGTTATACACAGCCTCCGCACAGCAGGACTTCCCCTATGCCGCCTACGAGTTAGGAAAGATGTATCGGGACGGCATTGGCTGTGAGAAGGACGCCGAAGCGTCGGAACAGTGGTACCGGCAAGCCTTCGCCGGATTTCTCGAATTGGAACAGCAGAGCCATGACGATAAATTGCAGTACCGCATCGGATGGATGCTCCTCCATGGTGTAGGGACTGGTAAAGATGAGACGGCAGCCAGGGAGTGGTTTGAACAGGCGTCCAAACTGGACAATCCCCACGCGCAGTACCAACTGGCCCGGATGATTTTCAATGATCCATCCTCTACACCGGAGCAGACAGCCCAGGCATTGGAGCGGCTGACAAAGGCGGCGGAAGCCGGCCAGGACTGTGCTCAATACGCGCTCGGCAAAATCTATCGGGATGGTCAGGGCGTGGAAAAAGACATTCAAAAGGCGGTGGCTCTGTTCACACTTGCGGCAACGAAGGAAAACAGCTTCGCCGCCTTTGCTCTTGGCAAGCTGTATCTTGCCGGTGACGCAGCCCTGCCCAGAGACCCGGCGGCCGCACTGAAATGGCTCACATACGCTGCGGAACTTGGGAACCAGTTTGCCCAGTACCGCCTGGGAAAACTGCTGCTGAAGGGAGACGACGGTATCCCAAAGGATGTAATAACCGCCATCCGCTGGCTTACTGCCGCGGCCAAACAGGAGAACGGGTATGCGGAATACGCCCTGGCTCTGGTCTATCTCACAGGAGAAGATGCACCCAAAGACAGCGTAAAAGCACTAAGTCTGCTGAAGCGGTCAGCAGGCCGGGGTAATCAGTTTGCGCAGTACCGGCTGGGCAAGCTGCTGCTCCAGGGGGAAGATGCGCCAAAGGATGTGAAAGCCGCCATCCGCTGGCTCACCGCCGCAGCGGAACAGGGCAATCAATACGCCCAGTATGCCCTCGGCAAGCTCTATCTGCTTGGGAAGGAGGTCCCAAAAGATAGATCCAGTGCGATCAAGTGGTTCCAGCTGGCAGCGGATCAGGGCAATGAATATGCTCAATATTTCCTGAAACACATGGATGACCGCTTGGGCCAGCCTCCTGTGGCGGCCGTCATTTCGCTGTTCCACCATCTGGCCAACATTTTCCAGGAGCAAAACCAACCACCGCCCTCCGGTGGCGTTCGGGTCGCGGTGGATCGGAAGCTCCTACGAAAAATCAAGGCGAAGAAGATCGCTCAGGGCCACAAGGCGGATGACCATGAGCCGGAAATGCAGCTATAAGGGAGGTAATCTTTTGAAACAGAAAGTGCAGTTTAAACAGCAGATTTTATTGGCGCAGCCAAAAGGCATTCAAGGGCTGAAAAGGCAAAAGCCAATCCCGTGCAGACCTGTTCTGTTCCACCGGAAACTCAAGGGAAGGAATCAGTGAGAGGCATATGAGGTATGAACCTGCGGACTCCCATTAATAGCCTCTGGAGCTTCAACAAGAAGTTCTGAAATCTTTTTCTCTTTTTCAGTTACCCTTTCAGGCACCTTTCCAGTCACACTATCGCTGTGGTCTATGGGCGTTGGGATCAAGTCCAAGAGCTCCGAAAGATGCCAACCAACCGAATGAATTAACACAGATTTGAGAGGCCGCATACTGCGGTCTCTTTTTTGATAAGGAGGGATGTAGCGTGCCATATATCCACTTCACAGAGGACCAAAAACTCCGTGCCAACTCCGTTGACCTGGTGGAGTTCCTGCGCCGGCAGGGAGAGAAACTCATCTCCTCCGGCCAGGACAAACGCCTCACCTCAGATCACAGTATTACTGTGCATGGGAATGAGTGGTATGATCATGCTGCAGAAAGGGGTGGCCATGCAATCTCCTTTGTCCAAAATTTCTACGGCCTGACTTACCCTGAAGCAGTGACCCGTCTGCTCAATGGTGAACAGGGGGAGGTGTATATACCGGCGGAGAAAAAAGAAAAAGAGCCGCCAAAGGAATTTGCCCTGCCTCCCTCAAACCAGGCCATGCGGCGGGTATATGCTTATCTGCTCCAGCAGAGGCACATCAGCCGGGAGGTACTAAGCGCTTTCGCACAGAAGGGACTGATCTATGAGAGCCGGGAATTGTCCATAGATCAGACAAAGGTGTATCACAACGCCGTGTTCGTCGGATTCGATGAACGCGGCGTTGCCCGTCATGCCCACAAGCGGGGGCTCTATACCCAAGGCAAAAGCTACCGGGGCAACATAGAGGGCAGTGATCCCCGGTGCAGTTTCCACTGGGTCGGTACCAGCGACCGTCTCTATGTATTCGAGGCCCCCATCGATCTGCTTGCCTTTCTCACCCTGTACCCGGACGGCTGGCAGCAGCACAGCTATGTGGCTCTCTGTGGTACGGCGGAACATGCCATGCTGTGGATGCTGGAGAAAAATCCAAATCTGCGGAAAACCATCCTCTGCCTGGACCACGACGCTGCCGGAATTGAGGCCGTCGGCCGGCTCTCGGATGTTCTGCGGGAGCATGGCTATTCTCAAATTGCCCCGCTGCAATCCGAATACAAAGACTGGGACGAGGATCTGAAAGCACGGCATGGACTGGAGGCACAGCCCGCCGAGGAGCATCCGCAGTTTGTGGCGGCAGACCTCGTCTGCCAGCGAATCGGGACCAGGTGCAAGGAAGTTCAGCCGGACCGGGCGGCTTATCAAATCCCCGGCCTGCTCCTGCAGTACCGGAACGACCTTCATTGGGGACGCTTTGACCAGGCGATGGAGCACATGGAAACCATGGCGGCGCTGTCCCTCTCGGTGGTGCTGCGGGAGTGCAAACAGATGGGTACCGCGCTGACCGTTGAGCAGGGAGTCCGGTTTTTAGAAAGCCACATCCTGCCTCACCAGAACCGGAGTATCCTCAAGAACCGGGCGGATGAGATCGCCATGCAATTCCAAAGCGTATTGGCCAAGAACAATCGCCAGGGTATCCGTACCCAGGCAGAGAAAAAAGAGGTGGCCAGCGCATGGCTGGAGCTGGCCATCTCCTGTGCCAAGGTGCCGGTCAAGTACGAGGCCGACGAGATCAAACGGCGGCAGAAAGAGGAAAAGACCCAGAGGGAAACTGAGCCAGTGATGGCCTAAGCCTGAAACAGCAAAGCGGAGGAATGGCTCAGTCCCACTCCTCCGCATCTTCCTGGCTGCTTGTTTGTCTGCTGAGATATTCTGCCCGCTCCTGCTTATTGGCTGGCCGGGTTGCCTGCTTTCCACAGTCCGGGCATTGCTCCGGCAGTTCCGGCGCCTCAAACAGATAGTAGCAATGGTCACATGCGCAAATCAAAGCAATCACCTCATACCAATTTATTATAGCAGACAAAGCGAAAACTGAACATCCCCTTCTGATATTAAGGCGTAGATATCAAAAGGAGGATCATGTGCCAACGCAAGTTATAACACTTATCGTGGTAGGCGCCATCATGTTTCTCGTGATCGGCGGCCTCGCGTTTCTCTCCCATTACTATACCCTTGACGGAATCAAATCCAAGACTGTGGGCGACGGCCAGCACGGAACCGCACGCTGGGCTACCAAACAGGAGATTCGGCAGACCTATGCCCATGTCCCTTTTGAACCAGAGCTGTGGCGCAAGGGAGAGCATCTGCCGGAAAAGCAGGGCCTTGTCCTTGGCTGCGAAGGGCCCAAAGACCATGTTACAGCTCTGGTGGACACCGATGACATCCACGCCATGGTCACCGCCGCCAGCGGCGCCGGAAAGACCGCGTTCTTTTTGTACCCCAACATCGAATATGCCCTCGCCAGCGGGATGTCCTTCCTCTGCACGGATACCAAGGGCGACCTGTTCCGCAATTATGCCGGTATTGCCAAGGACTGCTACGGATACCAAATCGCCGTGTTGGATCTGCGTAATCCCACCCGCTCGGACGGCAACAACCTGCTTCATCTGATCAACAAGTACATGGATATCTATAAAGCCGACCCCAAAAACCTGGCGGCAAAGGCCAAGGCAGAGAAATACTCCAAGATCCTCGCCAAGACCCTCATCAACACCAGCGGCGGCGACAGCGCCCAGTATGGGCAGAATGCTTTTTTCTACGATTCCGCCGAGGGCCTTCTGACTGCCATGTTCCTGCTGGTGGCCGAGTACCTGCCCACCGAGGACGCGGACGGCAATCCCATTGAAAAGCGCCACATCGTGTCGGTGTTCAAGTTGGTGCAGGAACTGCTGGCCCCCAGCCGGGTGAAGGGAAAGAATCAGTTCCAGCTCCTGCTGGAAAAGCTCCCGCCTAATCATAAGGCCCGCTGGTTTGCCGGGTCCGCCCTCAACACGGCGGAGCAGGCCATGGCCTCCGTAATCTCAACGGTACTGTCCCGCCTCAACGCCTTCCTC
>OLQD01003317.1_pt1 | contig 10676 bp, 7 predicted proteins | sample 1672841 | NCBI WGS metagenome assembly OLQD01 (sample SAMEA3136729, study PRJEB25190) | human gut metagenome | biome: human gut; feature: human-associated habitat; material: faeces | place: Austria | collected 2013 | reverse complement strand
TTTTAGAATATGAGTGTAATTTTGTCTTGACAAAGGTCACTTCATAACAGGTGTTGGGTTTTGTTTCATAGCTCAGCCCTCCTTTTTAGAGCTTCGTTTTAACATACATATACACTAAAATCATTTCATCAACAAATCTTTTAGACAATTTAAAAGAACAGACTATTTTTTAGCCTGTTCTACAATTTCATTAATTCTTTCTAAGACAGGTTCAAAACCTGTTTTTTCTGTACTACTAATTCCAAAGATGTTTTTCATTGGCAATTGAAGCTGTTGAGAAATATCTTTCAATGCACGTACACGTTTTGTCTTAGGAATCTTATCAACTTTTGTAGCTACAATCACGATTTGAATTCCGAGACTTTGAATCATTTCAATCATATCTAAATCATCATGTGTAGCACCATGTCTTGCATCTACAAGTTGTACAACACAACAAATCTGTTCTCTTTGGTTAAAATATGTGTCCATCATTTTTCCCATTTTGATCAACATTTGTTTAGACATTTTCGCATAGCCATAACCAGGAACATCCACCAACATCCATGTATCATCAATCTTAAAGAAATTGATCAAACGCGTTTTACCTGGTGTATTTCCTACATAGGCAAGTTTCTTCTTATTAGTCAATGCATTAATAAAGCTTGATTTTCCAACATTACTACGTCCAACGACAACAACTTCTGGTAAGTCAGATTCTGGCCATTGATCTTTTTCAACAGCACTAATCACAAATTCACTAATCATACTATCTTACCAATGCATTATGTAATACCTGAGAGACATTTGAACAAGGAATAAAAGTAACTGCGTCTTTTACTTCTTGAGGAACATCATCCAAGTCTTTTACATTTTCTTTTGGAATTAAAATTGTATCAATTCCAGAACGATGTGCTGCCAATGATTTCTCTTTCAATCCACCGATAGGAAGAACATTTCCTCTTAGTGTAACCTCACCAGTCATAGCTAAATTTGCCTTTACTGGAATATTTGAGAAGCAAGATACCAATGCCGTTGTCATTGTCACACCAGCACTTGGTCCATCTTTTGGAACGGCACCTTCTGGTACGTGAATATGTACATCATTTTCTTCAAACAATTTAGGATCAATTTTGAATTCTTTCGCATGAGTTCGAACATAGTCTAGCGCAATACTAGCACTTTCCTTCATAACATCACCCAATTGACCAGTAAGAACTAATCTACCTTTACCTGTAAAGCGAGTAGCTTCAATTTGAAGAATATCTCCACCAAAACTTGTATAAGCAAGTCCTGTTACAGTTCCAACTTGATCCTTCTTTTCTTTTTTACCATAATCTACTTTTTCATTACCCAACCATTCATGAACTAATTTCTTAGTTAATTTGATGCTGCGCTTGTTGTTTTTCAAAATTGCAAGTACTGTCTTACGGCAAATTGTCGCAATCGTACGTTCTAATGAACGAACACCCGCCTCACGAGTATAGTAACGAATTAAGTATAATAACATATCATCATCAATTTTTAATTGAGATGGTTTTAAACCGTTTAGCTTCAATTGTTTAGGAACTAAGTGATCCTTGGCAATATGAACCTTTTCTGCATCTGTATAGCTTGATAATTCAATGATTTCCAAACGATCTCTTAATGCAGGTGGAATGTTTTCCAAATAGTTTGCGGTAGCGATGAACAATACCTTTGATAAATCATATGGCTCTTCAATGTAGTGATCTGAGAACACTGAGTTTTGTTCAGGATCCAATACTTCAAGCATTGCACTTGATGGATCTCCCTTATAATCACTTGCCATCTTATCGATTTCATCAATTAAGAATACAGGGTTTGTAACTCCTGCTTTTTTCATTCCTTGAATAATACGTCCAGGTAAAGCTCCTAGATACGTTCTTCTATGTCCTCTTATTTCAGCTTCATCACGAACACCACCAAGTGACATCTTGACAAATTTACGATCTAGAGCACGTGCAACACTTTTAGCTAAAGATGTTTTACCAACTCCAGGAGGACCCACTAAACAAATGATTGGTGCATTTAATGAATTTGTCATTTGTTTAACAGCCAAGTATTCAAGAATACGTTCTTTGACTTTCTCTAAACCATAATGATCCGCATTTAAAGTAGCTTCTGCTGCACTTAAATCCTCATTATCCTTAGTTTGTTGCCACCAAGGAAGGTCCATCAACCAATCAATATAAGCCTTGATGACACCTGTTTCTCCACTTGCCATCGGAAGCATTTCATAACGAGAAACTTCATCTGATACTTTTTTCTTGATGTAGTCAGGATATGGATTTTCAGCTAGGCGCTTGCGAATCTTAGCTGCATCTTCATCTTGTGCAACTGTATCACCTAATTCTTCACGAATGACATTCATCTTCTCACGAAGATAGTAGTCTTTTTGACCTTGATCAATTCGTTCTTTAACAGTTTCGTTGATTTGTTTTTCAACTTCATTCATCTTTTTCTCTTTAGCCATATCTTGAAGTAACATCATTAAACGGTCATTAATACCTAATGTTTCAAGATATTGTTGTTTTCTTGCAGTATCTAAAGGTAAGCCTTGAACAGCTTTATCACTTAAGAATTCACCGCCCATTCCCTTAGAGATTTCCATAATAATTTCTTTTGTAACAAAACGCTCTTGACCTTGTAAACGATCAAGCTCATCCCCAATCATACGAACCAATGCTTCTTCTTCAACAGCATCTTGTTTTTCACTTTCAAGAATCTCAACTTCTGCCAACTCACTTAAGCTTCCATTGATCCATTTATTTAATTTTACACGTTTAATTCCACGGAATTTCACACGTAAAAAGTTATCAAAACGACGAATATGACGAACTTCACACAAAGTTCCAACAGAATATATGTCTTTTGCCTCAGGATTTTCCTCTTCTAATTCAATTTGAGAAAATAAACAAATCTTTTTGTCATAGTTATCCTGTGCATTTTCAACAGCATGTACAGAAGTGTCTCTACCAACATCAATCACAATTTCTTGATTTGGATATAAAATAACGCCTCTTGTACAAACCAAAGGATAGGTATTTAATTCCATACGAAAACCTCCTTATACTAAATATGGAAAAAGACGCTAGGCGTCTTTTTTCTTTAACATTATACTACTTTACAGAAGTTTTAATGAAGTCTAATGCTTTTTGATTTGCTAAATCTGCTTTAATACTTTCTGGAGAAATCAATTGTTTGATTTTTTCAACTTCCATGTTGTACATTTCAGACATTGTAGTAAATTCTTTTTCTACATCTTCATCACTAGCTTCAATGCTTTCAGCCTTAACGATAGCTTCTAATACTAACTGAGTTTTAACACGAGCAGCAGCTTCTGGACTCATTTGAGCACGAATTGCTTCTTCAGTTTGGTGAGTTGCTTCTAAGAATTGTTTAGCTGTAAATCCAGATTGTTGCATACGCCCTTCGAATTCTCTGTACATACGATCAACTTCTGCGTCAATCATTACTGAAGGAATTTCAACATTTGCATTGTCACAAACTTTTCCTAATAATTCATTAGTGAAGTTTTCTTCAGCTTCTCTTTCCTTTGAAGCAGTTAAATCAGCTTTTACTTTTTCTTTATAAGCATCTACTGTTTCAACATTTTCGATTTTTAATTTTTTGATTAATTCATCATTTAATTCAGGAAGATCTTTATATTTCACTTCGTGAACTGTGCAGTGGAAAGTTGCAGGTTGACCAGCAAGTTCAGCTGCTTGGTAGTTTTCAGGGAAAGTAACTTCAACGTCTTTTTCTTCACCTTTCTTAACTCCAACTAATTGTTCTTCAAATCCTGGAATGAATGATCCTGAACCAAGTTCTAATGGATAGTTTTCTCCAGATCCACCTTCGAACGCAACACCATCTTTTGTTCCTACGAAGTCGATAACTACTTGATCACCTAATTGAGCAGCATCATCATCTTCACGAACAACCCAGTCTGCATAACGATCTTGAACACGTTTAACTTCGTTTTCAACATCTTCTTCTGTAACTTCTACATCCGCTTTTTTGATTTCTAATCCTTTGTATTCACCTAAAGATACTTCAGGAAGTACTGTACATGTAAATACTAATACGGCTTTTTCTTCATCAGCTTCTTTAACATCTAATGTAGGACGAGCTACTAATTCAATGCTGTGTTCTTTGATTCCTTCAGCCAATACTTCATTAGCAACTTCTTCACTAGCCATATCGAATAATGCTTTTGCAGAAAGTTGTTTTTTAACTAAAGCATCAGGGATTTGTCCTTGACGGAATCCTTTCAAATTCATGTGAGATTTAGCATAGTTTAATGCTTTTTTCTGTGCTTTTTTCCAAGCTTCACCTTCTACAGTTACTTCTAATTCACCAGTAGAATTTTCTTTCAAAGTCCAAGTACTAGTCATTGTTTTCTCCTCGCTTTTCAATGGATAACTCAATATCCTCAACTTTTTCAAGCCCTTGTTTCTTTATAAAACTAGGCCATTCATCGGATTTCTGCATTGCATAAAATACAAGTCTACATATACTTTTCGCAAGTTCATAAGGATCTTTATCTTCTTGATCAAATGGTCTTTCGCATAAAACAAGCTGCATCAAAAGCGACATACAAAATTGAATCATAGTAGGATCTTCATTTGTAAACCAGCTTTCAAACAGTGAACTTGCCTCACAAATCGACTGATCTTGCTGCATAGGTAAAATTGCACTTGGTATAAATGTAATGTTCAATCCGGATTTTATCAAATCAAATGGATCATCGATTTTCTGCTCCATTAAAGCCTCAATCAATGCACCCTTACATTCATCAGGTAAATCTGAATCTAGCAAGATCTGCACTTCATCATGGTACATTCTTAAATTCATGTTTTCCAAAACACCAATCGCATAGATTTTCTGCTCTAAAGTTCCATGAATATAGTCCTGTAACTTGTTAAAGTCCACACCCTTATTCCTTTGTTCCAAATAAGGCTTACACTCTGATTTATAATATTCCAACAAATCCAATGCATCCTGTGGAACATAAGGCATATCCAGTTCCTGACAAATTAATTCGTACGCCTGGGCATAACTTTTTTCATCTATCTCTTTTTTTATTTCTTCGATTAAAGAATGATAATATGCGTTCACTTATACCTCCATGCGAAACATTAGTATTCTACCATAAACATCGATAATAATCAATTCTACACGCTTTTAAATAACATTATTGGTCTTTTGTCAATCAAGAAAAAACTCTCTAATTAAAGAGAGTTCGAATTTAAACTATTTTCTAATTGATTCAACTTTTTAAATTCATTAAGAATGCATATGACTGAAACCAAAAAAGCAACCATATCTGCGATTGGAGCTGAATATAAAATTCCATTCAACCCAAAGAATTTTGGAAGAATCAAAACTAGTGGAATCAAGAATAATACCTGTCTTGTCATCGATAAAAACATACCTAAATATGCTTTTTTAATTGACGAAAAGAAACTTGACGAAAGCATCTGTACTCCATCAACACATACTAGCATTAGATAGATTCGCATAAACATTGTCGCAAATTCAAAATAGTTTGCATCGCCTGATCCAAAAATCGATAGTACTGTGCTTGTACAGAATTGGAATAAAGCCCAACCAATAAAGGAAACAATTAAATTCGCACTTACCGCAAGCTTAAACGTCTTTTTGACACGCTCATATTTTTGGGCTCCATAATTAAATCCAATAATTGGCTGCATTCCTTGTGAAATACCAATAATAATAGCTAACAATATCGCATTTGTTTTCATTACAATACCACATGCAGCTAAAGGAATATCACTACCATACTTTGTAAACTGTCCATAATATGTCAATGAATTATTCAAAACAATTTGTACAAATAAAATCGCAATCTGGTTCAATGAAGCACTCATTCCAATGGTTGCCATTTCTTTTGTATCCTTCAAAGAAATTCGTAAACTATTTTTATTAAATTCAATATGCTGAAAGTTCTTGATATACCAAGCAGCAATAATAAATGAAATCACCTGACCGGCTACTGTGGCAATGGCGGCTCCGGCAACTCCCATATGAAACGCAAAGATAAATATTGGATCTAAGATTGTATTGACTATAGCTCCTGCAACCATACATGTCATTGAGTAATTTGGTGATCCATCCGCACGAATTAAGTTACTAATAACATTTGTTGTAATCAAAAATGGGACTCCCAATGTCGTAATACGTGTATATTCTAAAGCCAAAGGCATAATTGTACTTGTAGCACCGAACGACTTCAATAATGGCTCAAGAAAAACAAACACTAAAACAACATAAATCACAGAACACAGCACAGACATACTAATGCCATTACCCGCAATACTACTTGATCGTTCTGGCTTTTTTTCACCTAGATATAAACTAAATAAACTAGCTGAACCAATCCCAATCAACAAGGCAATGGCCAACGCAATCGTAGTTAGTGGAAATGCTACATTGGTTGCAGCATTACCTAAAAAACCAACGCCTTGACCAATAAAGATTTGGTCCACAATGTTGTATAGTGACGATACAAGCATTGAAATAATACTTGGTATCGCAAACTTTTTTAATAATGACGACTCTTTTTCATACCCTAATGGATTTTGCATACTAATTCAATTCCCTCTTTCTAAACTGTGCAATTAAATGCTTATTTCCCATTGAATGCTCTCGAATGACATTTAACTCATTTCCTCTTTCATCAAACCAGCCCACAAATTCATAGCCTGGTTTAGATGCAGGCAACAAGTGAATCGTATCCGAAAAATACGTATATAACTTTGGATTTCTTCGACTACTTAATCCACCATTCAAATCATATGTAATCTTATATTGACTTACCTGCCAACGTGCATATAATGTACAAGACTCATGAATTGGTTCATCCAAGTTATAACGCCAACGATAATCACAATCCCAGAACCATCCATCAAAGGTATATCCAACTCGAACTGGCGGCTTTAAATCCCCCAATAATCCATGTTCATCTGTACATACATCCATATAATTGGCTCCACCACACGTTTCAAAGTGGATAACTGGACATTCTTTATAAATAGCTGTCAATATAACAGGTTCATGAATGCCTGCTGGTAAACTCGTTATAATTTCACCATTAAATTCCCAACCTACAAACATAACACCCTTTTTAAATGCTGGATACAACAACAATTCTTCCGATTCAATACATGTATATCTCGGATTACGACGCGACATAACTCCACCATCCACATCATATTCAATTGGGTACCAAATAGGAATCCATTTATCATATAAAGTTACAGAATGAGGAAGCACTCCACCTGGATTTAATCTTTTTGTACACTCTTTATCTATATACCAACCAACAAACTGATAACCTTCTCTTTTTTCGCTCATCAAATATCACCTGCCCATTATTTTAGCACAAATAGAAAACTTCTAGAAAAATTTCTAGAAGTTATTCAAATAATTATACAAACTATTCCCAAAAGTCATTTCTATAAGTTCATTTGCGATTTCTTTATTTTGAATCCGCATAATATGATCTTCTACATCTTGCTTACCCAACAAATTAATATTTCCATACCATACGATTTCCTGATCAATAATCGCAAAATGTTCACAGTTATCTTCTGCAGATTTTAGATAAAAACCAGATTGTCTCATTTCTTCTAACAACTGCATTCTGTAATTTGAACTTCCAAACCTAATTTTATCCGGCATCCAAGAAACTATGGTTACTTCAACCCCACCTTCCATCTTGTCTTTGATCAATTTAGTAAATTCTACAACTCTATCGCCAGATAATGAAGGACTAGATACAACTATATTCTTATTAGCTCGCAATAAATCTTGACTATACGTATCGTAATAATTACTTGCATCAAATATAGATTGAGAAATTTGCAATTCACTTTTTATATCACTCATATCCGAAATCAATTCATAACCTGATTTTTTATAGGCCTTTAATCTTTTTCCGTACATTCTATCAAACATCGGAATATGGACATCTACATAATCATATACAAGTATTGTATCTTTTTTATCATATAGTCGATGAATTCTTCCTGTAAATTGTTCTATAACACTACTGCTAGCTACAGGCATTGCTAGAAACAAAGTATCTAATCTATCAAGATCAAAGCCTTCTCCAACGAGTGATCCTGTCGCAACTAATATCATAGTTTTATCTTCAGGTACACTTTTCATTAATTCAACAATATGATTGTTTTCTTTTTTTGATTGACTACCTATCAATAAGAAAACTGAATCTGCCACACCTTCTAATTGTTTATATAGCTTCTTACAATGATTTACATATTTTGATAATACAACAGGCGTACGTTTTTTCTTTATACATTCTTTTATATCCTGAATAATCATTTGATCTCGCAAATCATTATCTCGCAATATTGAGTATGCTTCATTTGGATTCTTTTCATCTTTCATCATTCCTCTTGGTGCAACTACATGCGTAAACCGAGGATATAATAAACGAGGAATCCCTTGTTGTTCAGCCTGTTCTTTTGCGGAATATTTATGTCGTATTGGACCAATAAGCATAAAATTCATTTTATCCAATTGATCCGTTCGATCAACGGCTGTAACACCATACACATACTTAGCTTTAATTTCTTTTAAAACAGCACTTTCTGTATTTGAAGCCGCATGATGACATTCATCCACAATGATCATGCCATACTCATTCAACAGTTTATGAAATTTTCCCTTTTTACATATAGAACCAGCCATTGCGATATCAATTATACCTGTCATAGAATCATGAGATCCTTGTAAAGTACCTATCAATGATTTTCTCTTTTTTATCAAACCCTTAGGTGTCGTATATTCAGGTAACTCTTCATTTATACTCAAAAATGTCTGCAGCTTATCTTTCCATTGTTCTAATAAGGATGAACTCTCCAATAAAATTAATGTATTCACTTTCTTTGTCGCAATTAAATCTGCACAAAGAACGGTCTTACCAAAAGCTGTAGCCGCTAATAAAATACCATTATCATGCTCAATCATTTTATTTAGAGCTACATTTTGTTCAGGCTTTAACTCACCCTTAAAAGTAACATCAATACCTCTTCCTTGTTGCCTTTTATCATCAACCATCATTTTAATTCTTGCATCCTTATTGTAAGACATTAAAGTATCATAACATCCTCTAGGAATTTGTATGTATCCACTATCATGATCTTCACCAAGATAAATATATTTATACATGCCAAAAGTAGAAATTCCCATACCTTGATTTTTATAATAAATAGGATTACTAATTCTAGCCAATTTACGAATTTTATTTTGAATCGATACACTTAAATTTGAAGTATCCACATAAATACCATTCGATAAAGTGATATGCATTTTTCCATTCACTTCATTCTTGTCAAATTCACTCATTGAATCCCATGGCTTATCATTTAGATTACCATGCCATTCTTTTATCTTATCTTCAATAAACACCTGTGAAAGCTTAGGCTTAGACCACAATATGTTCCATTGATTTGAATAGGCATTCCAATTTTCATCAATAAATGCACTGTTGCCATCTTTCAACGCTTGTCCTTGTAATGGCAATGCGATCAAATTTCCCAGACCACCTTTTGGCATACTATCTTGTGCTGGTATCATACGATCATAGTATTTAAATGATTTTAAATTCACTTGTTCTGCCCCTTTATCCAACAAAGCATTCCCAAAATTTCTTGCCAAAATAGCTGAAATCGGTTTATCAAAGAAAATCCAAATATGCGCTCCTTTCCCTGATCTAGAGCGCTCAATCAATGGATCAATTCCATTCATTTGACATATTGTTCGCATCGCATTAACTTCTTCTTTCCAACTCTCATCTATATTCGCAAAATCATTTCCTGCATCTTTATCATGATTATCAAAATCAAAAACCAAAAAGCGACACGTATTATCTTTATGCAATGGATAAACACCAATCACTTCATTTCCTTTTAAATGTGACATAATACTATCAATTGTCAAAACCTTATACTTTTGGTAATGACAATCTTGGCAACGAAATCCTGCATTCCATTTCTTGCCACAACCGTCTGACCAAAAATTAATACATTGTGGATAGTATCCCGCTTTATTTGTTTTCTTGTTTTCTACTCTTTTTGCGTATACATCTGTACGACCCCAAAAACGTGCAAAAAATCGATTTGCCATATCTTTTGTGATTTCATTTGGAAAAACAATACGACTTCCTTGATTCGTTTCAAAAGGTTCTGTATTTGTAGAATTCTTTAATTGATCCAATTCTTCCTGATAAGAAATTCCTTCTCGCTCCAAAATGTTCTTCAAGCATTGAATCTCTTTTTGTAAGTCATTTATAATAGTCAAATTATCATTCGTCTGTTTCACAAAACCACCTACTCTTTTCATTACTATTCTAATTGAATTCATAATAAAAAAACACCCAAGACTCCGTTAGTTAGACGGAGAGGAGTGTTTTCAGAACACATCTGCAAGTAGTAGTCTTGTAGTAGTTCTATTTATATAATAATCCTTTTCCTTTCCTTCTGTGTTAACACAAACACACAAAACAGATAAAATTTTCTATTGATAATTCAATCAACATGATTATAATGAAGTCTAAATTATAGATAAATTAGAAGTTGTGAACTTAGAATTAGAGGTGTTGAAAATGAAAATAATAATTATATTTA
>OLQD01003316.1_pt1 | contig 10676 bp, 10 predicted proteins | sample 1672841 | NCBI WGS metagenome assembly OLQD01 (sample SAMEA3136729, study PRJEB25190) | human gut metagenome | biome: human gut; feature: human-associated habitat; material: faeces | place: Austria | collected 2013 | reverse complement strand
ATTCTGAAATATCCGCTTGCTACGGATAAGGCGATGAAACGATTCAGGGACAATGATACTTCCCTATGGGGCTGGCGGAGTACCCGGCAGAGGTGAGATTCCTATGAGTTCGGTCAGCAGCCGAACGCCTGTTGATTTCCTTTTCTGCATTTTGGGTTCGAGGAAAAATGAAATGCAGCGACGAAAGCCCCAAAAGGCATTTTGAGGCTTTCGTGGATCAGAAATGATTCAAATAAAGAGAAAGGAGGAAAACCCCATGGAAAACTGTAAGGTGATCGCCATCACAAATCAGAAGGGCGGCGTTGGCAAAACGACGACCACCGTCAATCTCGGTGTGGGACTTGCAAGCTCCGGGAAACGGGTCCTGCTGGTGGATGCTGATCCGCAGGGCAGCTTAACCGTGAGCCTCGGCATAAAGAACCCCGACGAGCTGGAGGTATCGCTGTCGTCCCTTATGCAGTCGGTCATTGATGATGAGCCGCTTGCGGAGGGTGCAATTATCCGGCACCAGGAGGGTGTGGACTTGCTTCCCTCGAACATTGAGCTTTCCAGTATGGAAACGGGCCTGTTCAATGTTATGAGCCGCGAGTATGTTCTGAAGAATGCCATCGACGGCATGAGAAAAAGCTACGACTACATTCTGATTGACTGTATGCCCTCTCTGGGTATGATGACGGTCAACGCGCTGGTTGCGGCAGACAGTGTGATTATCCCGTCTCAGCCGAACTTCCTGTCAACCAAAGGTCTTAACCTGCTTCTGCGCTCCATTTCAAAGATCAAGCGGCAGATCAACCCGAGATTAAAGATTGACGGCATTTTGCTGACGATGGTGGATAACCGCACCAACAACGCCAAGGCGATTATTTCCTCGCTTCGTTCTACCGTGGGAGAGAACATCCGCGTGTTTCGTTCCGAGATTCCCTTTTCGGTAAGAGCTGCGGAGTGCAGTCTTTCCGGAGAAAGCATCTTCTCTCACGACAGGAACGGCAAGGTCGCAGCAGCGTATGAGGATCTGACGAAGGAGGTGACAGAGCTTGAAGAGCGTGCAAAAAATCGATCTGGGCCTGACCGGGTACGATGAGCTTTTCATGAATGACGCGGAGCGAAAGGAAAACAAGCTCCCGCGCATTTATGATATTCCCCTCTCGGAGATCGACGATTTTCCCGACCACCCCTTCAAGGTGAAGCTGGACGAGGACATGGATCAGCTTGTCCAGAGTATCAAGGAGCGCGGGATCATCACCCCTGTCACGCTCCGACCGAAGGAAGACGGGCGGTACGAGATCGTATCGGGGCATCGCAGAAAGAAGGCCTGCGAGCTTGCCGGGTTTGATACCGTGAAGGCCGAGGTGCGGGAGATGACCCGTGATGAGGCCATCATTCTAATGGTGGAATCGAACCTGCAGCGCTCTGTGATATTGCCGAGTGAAAAAGCTTTTTCGTATAAGATGCGCCTGGAGGCCATGAAGAGGCAAGGGCAACGGACAGATTTAACTTTGTCTCCAGTGGAGACAAAGTTGAGAAGCAGCGAGTTGATTGCTCAAAATTCGGGAGACAGTCGAGCACAAGTTGATCGTTATATCCGCCTCACGGAGCTCATTTCGGAGCTTCTGGATTTGGTTGACGAGGGGCGCATTGCGTTCAGACCGGCGGTGGAGCTTTCGTACCTGCAAAAAGAGGAACAGCGCGCCCTGCTGGAGCAAATCGCCTACGCAGATGCCACGCCATCCCTTGCCCAGGCCATTAAGCTGAAGCGATTCTCCCAGGACGGGAAACTGAATAACGAGGTCATTGAGTCGATCATGAGCGAGGAAAAGCCGAACCAAAGGGAGAAGATCAACATCAAGTACGCTGAGGCTCGAAGGTTTATCCCTGCCAGCGTTCCTTACGAAAAAACCGGTGAGTATATTCTGAAAGCGCTGGAATATTATCACCGGTATCAGGAACGGCAGAAAAGTCGGAATGACGCAAGATAGGTTCTTCGCCAAGGGGGCAGTTTACCCTTTTGACGCTGCGTCAGCGCCGTTCCCCCTCTCACACTCTCCCCCCTCATTTACCGGCAATACCAGCTCAAAAGGAAAATATACAGGCGGCACAATTGAAGAAAACCAAGTGCATTCGTACAATATGAGAAAAAACAGTCATTGGAGGTCATCCCATGAAAAAGAATCTCATGTTGTGCGCGCTCCTGCTTTCTGTATTGCTTTCCGGATGCGCCGCAGAGCCCCTGCAAGGGCAAACGGTGGGAAACACACCGAAAGCTCCAACGCCGCAGGAAGAAACGCCTGCTTTCTTTGAGCCGGTATCCACAGATTCAAGCGCTCCCGCCAAAGCACCGACAGAAGCCGCCGATCCAGCAGCTTGCACATCAAATGAGGACAAGCGCGAAAGCGGCGCTGCTATTTCTTCTGAGCCGGTAAGCGCACCCACGGAATCGAACGCGCCGGCATCGGAAGAGACCAAGCAGCCACCCGTGCTTCCGGAGAAGCCGGAGGAAACAGAAAGCCCCACAGAGGAACCATCCGCTCCTGCAATAACCGAGCCGAAACCGACTCCGGAGCCCGAGCCCGCATTTGATATCGAGCACTGGATTTCTTACGCAAAAAGCACGGCGGTGAGCTTGGGACTGACCTTGGATAGCTCGGCAACTGATTGCTGGGACAATCCGATCACCGCGAAGCCGACCTGCATCTACCTGGAGCGAGACATCAGCTCCCGTCTGAACAGATATGCGAAGGACGAGGAGATAACCGCTGTCTGGTTCTGGTACGAGTGCATCGGCACAGGCAGCTACCTGATCTACATCGGGTACGCATAAGCATCAACAAATCAATACACCGAAATGAGCATCGTGGAAGCACGGTGCTTTTTTCATGCCTTGAAGGAGGACAGAACGAATGAAGAAGATTCTCAAAAGAGGAATGTCGGGGCTGCTTGCAGTCCTCATGGCATTCACCGTACTTGCGGGCTTTGGCACGACCACGGCCTTCGCCGCAAGCGAAACAGCGGAGTCCTATATGATTTCCTTCCCCCGTGACGGGGACGCTGCTCAGATTTACTCCGAGGACGCATGGGGACACTCCGCCAAAAGCTATATGAATGGCTGGGCAACAGGCTCCAGCAACTACACCACACTGCACTGTATGGATTCCTTTGACGGGAAGGTGTGCTACTGCATCGAGCCCGGCCTTTCCCGAAATGTCGGCGATACCTATCACGGCTTCGGTGAGGATTTCTGGGATAACTATCCCAGCCAGTACAACAACACCATCGAGCCGGACGATATTAAGCTGCTGCTGGGCCGTATCATGCAGTATGGCTATCAGGGCAACCTTTCCACCTCGTGGAGATCGCAGAACGATTCCGATGCGGATAAACTGGCCCACGCCTTCGCTACCCAGCTGCTCGTTTGGGAAACGGTTGTGGGCGAGCGCGATGCGGACTTTGACCATGTGAGCACCGGCGGCTATGACGAGATCCTGTCGCTGGTTTCCACCAATCATCCGCTGTATAGCCGAATCATGGACTATTACGACAGCATCGAGTATAGCGTACAGAGCCATGCCGTTTGCCCCAGCTTTATGAGCAGAAGCAGCGGCGGCGCAAAGACCATTGAGCTTGCGTGGGACGGCAGTCAGTACATTGCCGAGCTCACGGATACCAACCGCGTGCTGTCGCAGTTTACCTTCTCCGCCAGTGAGACGGGCTTTCATTTCAGCGTGTCGGGCAACACACTCACTATCACCACCGATACGGCTCCCAGCGGCAATGTGACGATCTCCGCAAGTCGAAGCGCTTCCCGCTGCGGCGTTCTTGTTTGGACGGACTATAAGTACGGCCCCAACGGCGGCGTTCAGGATACCATCACCTATACGGCCTCCGTCAGCGACCCTGTAAGAGCGTTTCTCAAGCTGAAGGTCAGCTATGGCGGCGCTAAAATCATCAAGACCAGCGAGGACGGCAGGGTGGACGGCATTACCTTCACCATCACCGGCGAGGGCGTCAATCAGACCGTTACCACCGACCGAAACGGTGAAATTCACATCGACAATCTGATGCCCGGTGTCTATACCGTCACTGAACAGAGCTACGACAAGTATGTACCCCAGGAAAGCCACCGTGTTACCGTGCTCGCTGGGCAGACGGCGACGGTTTCCTTCAACAATGTACTCCGCCGCGGCGATCTGACCGTGACCAAGACCTCCGAGGACGGGCTGAATCAGGGCGTGAAGTTCCACCTCTTTGGAACTTCCCTTAGCGGCCTGCCTGTAGATGATTACGCCGTCACCGATGAAAATGGTGTGGCGACTTTTAAGGATGTGCTTATCGGCACCGGCTACACACTGGAGGAGATGGACACCGCCATTCGCTATGTGGTTCCCAACAGTCAGAGCGCCGCAGTGGAATGGAACAGTGTAACCAATAAGAGCTTTTCCAACATCCTCAAGAAATTCAATGTCACCGTCACTAAGAGCGACTGTGAGGTCGGAACGGCGCAGGGCGACGCTTCGCTTGCCGGTGCCGCCTATGGCATTTATAAGGGCGATCAGCTTGCGGATACCTACTACACCGACGAGAACGGCCAGTTTACCACCGGCTATTATGTCTGCGGCGACGACTGGACGATTCGTGAGATCAGCCCCTCCGAGGGCTATCTTCTGGACAGCACCGTTTATCCTGTCGGTGCAGAGGCGGCCAATTACACCGTTGAGCTGAACGCTGCGCCTGCCGTGGCTGTGACCGAGCAGGTGCAGAAGGGCAATATCGCCATCATCAAGCACACCGACAACGGCGATACGCAGATCGAAACTCCCGAGGAGGGTGCAGTATTCGCCGTCTATCTGAAATCTGCCGGCAGCTATGAAGCCGCCAAAGATAGTGAGAGGGACTATCTGACCTGCGATGAAAACGGCTTTGCCCAAAGCAAGGACCTGCCCTACGGCGTGTACACCGTGCATCAGGTTTCCGGCTGGGAGGGTCGTGAGCTGATGAGCGACTTTGATGTGTTCATTGCCAAGGACGGCGAGACCTACCGCTACCTCATCAACAACGCCAACTTCGAGTCCTTCATTAAGGTCATCAAGGTGGATGCGGAGACCGGCAATACCATTCCCTATGCGGGTGCGGGCTTCCAGATCTTTCGTCCGGATGGCTCCAAGGTGGAAATGACCTTTACCTATCCGGAGGTTACCACCATCGACACCTTCTATACCAATGACGCCGGCATGCTCATCACGCCGGAGAAGCTGGAGTTTGGCAAGGGCTACTCCCTCAAGGAGGTCTCCGCTCCTTACGGCTACATCCTCAGTCATGAGGCGGTCAAGTTCGATGTGACCGAAGAGAATTCCACCGAGGAAGGCGGTGTGACGGTCGTTGCGGTGAAGCTGGGCAATTACGCACAGAAGGGCATCATCAAGATTTCCAAAACCGGCGAGGTGTATGCCTCTGTTACAGCGACGGACGGGGTCTATCAGCCGGTCTATACGGTGCAGGGCCTTGCGGGAGCGACCTATGAGATCAAGGCAGCAGCGGACATCTACACCCCGGACGGTACGCTGCGCTGCAGCGCCGGCGAGGTGGTAGATACGGTGACTACCGGCGCAGATGGCACGGCGGAGAGCAAACCGCTGTATCTGGGCAAATATGAAATCACCGAGATGAAAGCTCCCGATGGCATGGTCGTTAACAAGGGATTCCATACCGCAGAGCTTGTCTACGCCGGGCAGGAAATTGAGATCACCGAAACGGCTGCCAGCTTCTGCAATGACAGACAGAAGGCGCGGATTTCTCTTTCCAAGGTACTGGAGCAGAACAAGCAGTTCGGTATCGGCATGAATAACGAGCTTTCCGCCGTGACCTTCGGCTTCTATGCCGCCGAGGAGCTTACCGCAGCAGACGGCCCCGTCATTCCTGTGGACGGTCTCATCGAGATCATGTCCCTTGATGAAAACGGAAAGGCTGTGCTCAAGAGCAATGTTCCCTTCGGCAGCTACTATGTCAAGGAAATCAGCACCGACAGTCACTATATGCTCTCCGATGAGAAGTATCCTGTGATCTTTGCCTATGCCGGTCAGGAAATCCCCGTTGTGGAGCTTGCCGTCAATGACGGAAAGAGCATTACCAACGAGATGATTTACGGAGAAATCCACGGCATGAAGAAGGACGAGGACGGCAAGGCACTGGCCGGAGCTACCATCGGTCTGTTCCTTACTGACGGCACAGAGCCTATCCTAACCACCGTTTCCGCAGAGGACGGCAGCTTCTCCTTTACAGGTATCCCCTATGGCGAGTATGTGGTCCGTGAAATCGCCGCGCCGGAGGGCTATGTGATGGATGAGACGCCTTATACCGTGAAGGTAGATCAGAACGGCGCTGTGGTCGAGATCGAGATCACCAACAAGCTCATTCGCGGCAGCGTTCAGCTGACCAAGGTGGATAAAGACTATCCCGATCATCACCTGAGCGGCGCAGTCTTTGAGGTATACCGTGGCGGAAAGCTTGTGGGCCAGATGGAGGAGCTGTCCGACGGCGTCTACAAGCTGGATGATCTGCCCTACGGCGATTACACGCTGAAGGAAACTGAGGCCCCCAAGGGCTTCTTCCTTGATGAGAAGACCTACAGTTTCTCCATTAAGGAAGATGGTAAAACCGTCGTCGTGGAAAATGAGGCCGGAAAGGGCTTTGTCAACCAGGCACAGACCGGAGGCATCCGCATTGAAAAGACTTCGGATGACGGCGTGCTGAAGGGCTTTACCTTCCGCGTGGAGGGCACGGATATCACCGGCAATGCCTTCAGCAAGGACTTTGCGACCGACGAAAAGGGGCAGATCCACATTGAGGGGCTGCGCATCGGTGATTATGTGATCTCCGAGGTGTCCAACAAAGCCAACGAAAAGTATGAGCTTCCCGCAAATGTCACCGTAACCGTTCACGAAGGAAAGACGGTTGTTGCCAAGTTCCATAACAAGCTCAAGCCTGTTACGGATATACCCAAGACCGGAGATACCACCAATATGCCTCTTTGGGCGGCACTTGCCGGTATCTCTGCAATCGGCGCAGGTGCAGCGGCCTTCTTTACCTTCCGCAAAAAGAAGGAGGTAGGCAAGCATGAACGCTAAGGTCATTATCGGCATCGGTCTTGTGGTGTTTATTATCGCAGGGCTGATCGTTCTTCGCCTGAAGAACAGAAAGTAAAACGGCAAGGGGCGGCATCTTTTTACAGATGCCGCCCCGCTTATAAAAGGAGACGCTATGGAAGAGACAAGAAAAATCGGAGATTACTCCGTGAAGTATTCCATGTATATCGGGCACAAGGATATTGCGCTGGGTGAGAACCCCAGTGCCGACAAGGATGAACGGTATATGTGCTGCTTTGTAGAGACCAACGCTATTTTCGAGCGCTATTCCGGGGTGCTGGTCAGCGACGATTTTGCGGAGATTGCAAAGGTGTTCGGACAGCGCGTATCAGACGCAGCCGAGGAAATTATTCAGGAAAACGAAAGAGCCTGTCAGGAGGTCGGCATGAATGAGGAACTCACAACAAATAGTTGTAAGCCCATTTCCTATGAGGATTCCATCGAGAACAAGGTGGTTGTCGTCAAGGGCAGCATTCTCCGGCCTGAGTTCCGCCACGCCAATCACCAGCTTATGGTGTGTACCGGCGGCTTCGGCGCGCAGGCCAATGCGCGAGGCCGTACCTGCTGCTGCATTTCTCTGTACGACGGGAGAAAGACCTCCTTTTATCGCACGGATTTTCTCGGTGTCATGGAGGAAAAGAAGCTTCCCGAATGGGCGCAGAAGGGCTTGGAGAAAGCAAAAGAGATGCACGCGCAGGAAAAGAAACCGACTAAAGAAAAAGGTAACGCAAGATGATCGAGTATGAAAAAAGAGCAATGATCGAGGCAGAGGACAAATATACCTTCCGCCAGAGCACGCAGATTTCCATGCAAACCGGACTGATCGGCCACCTCCGGGCAGACATGGATACAGACGGCAACGGCTTTTTCAGCAGTTGGTTTGACTTCCGGGAGGAGCTGAAAACCGATGAGTTCAAGGCAGAGTTTGATGATGTAATCAACTCTCTGCGTGAGGAAGGCGACATTCTTCATAACCGCAGGGCGCTTGCCAAGTACTGCTATTGCACACCCCAAAGCCGGATGCAGGAGGAGCCGGGCTACTATGGCGTTCGTGTGGATACCGAAAAATATGCCTATCTTCTGCGCCTGAACCCGGACAGAGGCGAATACAACCTGTACTGCTATTGCTATCGCCGGGATTGGCTCGATCAGCACCTGAAGGACGCAGAGAAAGGAATCCGTTTTATTGACAGCCATTACAAGGAGCTGTTTCGCATTCCGGATGGCGGCAAGGTAAAAATCCACTATTCGTGGAATGAAGATCAGATCCGCACCTGCCGGTATATCGACGACTACCATGTGGAAATCGGGAGCAACCTCTATCACATCTGCGAGTTTGCCGAGCGCATGGAATATGGCGGCCATACCTGCGAGCCGGTTCGGGACAACCTGCCCGAGCGGTGCTACAGCGTCCTTTCCGGCAGCGACGAAATCATTATCATCAAGCGCGGCGAAAAGGGCTACTTCAAAACGGACATTCCCGTTACCGACAAGGACGAAGCCCGGAGCATCGTGAACGAGTACAATGCAAAGCTCGGCGTCAGCAAGGCGCAGGAAGAAGCGATGAAGGCCGGCTCTATGTTCGGCTTTCAGGTGCCCGCCGCAGACCCGAGAAATTACGATGCGGACGGAAACCCTGTGATGCCGAAGGACAGAGGTGATGCACGATGAGTAAGGACGATTATCGCATCTGGTCCAATGCTGACCTTGACTATGAGGAGTGGAAAGACTGGATGGAGGAAGAATATCCGACGCTTTCCGAGGACGAGCGCGTCGCCATGATGTATGAGGAAAATGGGCATTATCTTGAGGACGAACGCCTGAATTTGGACATCCAGCTTTCGCAGCCGATACTGGTTGTTGCCGATCTGGGACTTTGGAATGGCAGGCGCACGGGATACAAAGAAATTCCCAGCGGCAATATCCGGGACTGCCTTTACTCTGATTACGACTACACCACATGGTATGTGGACCGAAACGGAGACTTCCGGTGCGATGACACCCACCATGACGGCACGAACCACTATCTCTATCGGGTATATAAGGACAATGTTTCCCAGGCGCAGAAAGACCGGCTCAAAGAAAAAATCTACAACGGCACAGCCACCAGAGCAGATATCGTCTGTGTCACCCGCAGACTTGGCGATGAAATCGGAAAGGTGTACGGCTGGAGCTTTCCTACCCGACAGAGAGAACGAGGTGAGGCGCGATGAACCAAGCACTGCCGAGCGAAAGTTATATTGCCAGGCTGGACTATTTGGCTTTCAACGGAAAAGTTTGCAGCAGCGTTGAGTACAGCGACGAGCAGCGCTTCCTGGAAGACCTGAAGGAGTCGCTCTATCACGGAGAGCCGCTGTGCGTCGTTCTCTACCGAGACCGGAACGGCAAGACCATTTCCCGTGCGTTTCTGAACGACCTGGATACACTGCCAAAAGGACTTTTCATAGAGGACAGTTCCCCCAGAAAGCCGAAGGAAAGGGGTGAAGCACGATGAGGGTAAATGCCATGACAGAGAAGTTTGAGGATGTGACGGTTCTGGGGCATCCCATGCTTTTTACCTGCCTGCGGGTAGACCGCGATACCGTTCCACAGGGCATGTACATGTACGAGGTTCGCCACGATGATGACCAACAGGGCGAGCCGGTTCAGATTGCCAACTGGATCATGGTGAATCATTGGGGAACGTTGATTTCCAATAGACCCATTCGCTTGGAGCCCCGACCGGATGGGAGAAACGCCTACCGCGACATTGATCCTGAAAACGATTGGAACTATGAGGGCACGCTTACTACCGTGAAGGAGTACATGGAGAAGAATCCACCGGCGGTTCATAAGCAAAAAGACCACGAACCTGCGAGATAAGGAGAAGCTATGGATAAGAAGAAAGCCATCTGCGAGTATCTCCGTAAAAATCATATTGGCAAAGAAAATGCCATCCACAGCAAGGAGCTTGAAAAGCTGTTTCTGCTTGACGGACGAAATATTCGCCGCAAGATCAGCGCATTGCGACAGGATGGCTTTCCTATTTGCAGCGACGAAACGGGCTACTATTACGCAGATAACCAGAAAGAGATCAATACCACCGTCTGCCGGCTGAATGAGCTTGTGACGAAGGTGTCCAACGCCAGAACCGGGCTTTTATTTGCATCGATCCTCGGAGAGAATGCGCAGACCGTTGAGGTCACGATCAAAGTAAGATAAGGAGGGAGTTCCCATGCCGAGCAAATACAGAATCATTTTGGAGATGGCGTCCCAGACTGCCAGGGATATCGCCTCCAATGCCGACCGATATACCGATTTTCTGATTACGGCGGCAAACAACTACAAGTACAGCTTTAAGGAGCAGCTGCTCATCCATGCTCAGAAGCCGGATGCAACGGCGTGTGCGGAAATCGACACATGGAATAAACTCGGCAGATGGGTAAACAAGGGTACGAAAGGCATCGCGCTGCTGATCGACAGAGATGTTCCCTACAAGCTGAGACATGTCTTTGATATCTCCGACACCAACAGCCGTGCCGGACGGAACATCACCCTTTG
>OLQD01003310.1_pt1 | contig 10690 bp, 10 predicted proteins | sample 1672841 | NCBI WGS metagenome assembly OLQD01 (sample SAMEA3136729, study PRJEB25190) | human gut metagenome | biome: human gut; feature: human-associated habitat; material: faeces | place: Austria | collected 2013 | reverse complement strand
TGGCATCTGCCGCACCTCGCTCGCCGTATCGGCACTTAGAATTATGCGGTATTGCTCAAAGACAGGTGGCGGTGCGCGAAATAGGCACCGCCGCGGCCTGGACCCGAAACAGCAAAAAGAGGAGTGTGAACCCCCATGGATATAATGGAATTTTTGAAAACCCGCCGCACCTACCGCCGCTTTGAACAAAAGCCGGTGGAACCTGCCATTGCCCGGGAAATTATGGAGGCCGCCCGCATTGCCAGCTGCGGTGCCAACCGCCAGACGCTGAAATATGTGCTGGTGCAAAGCCCGGAGATGGTTGCCAAAATGCAGCCGCTGGTGCACTGGGCTGCTTACCTGCCGCCGGAGCAGGGCCAGCCCAAACCGGATGAGACCCCGGTACTGTTTGTGGCTGTCTGCCAGGATGAAAGCCTGCCCGGCTGCAATGATACCGATACCGGACTTGCCCTTGCCAACATGACGGACGCCGCCTGGGCGCACGGTGTGGGGAGCTGCATCATGGGGGCGATCGACCGCCCCGCCATCAAGGAGCTGCTGGGCCTGGGCGAAAATCTGCGCCTGCACAGCGTGGTGGCGTTCGGCTACCCCACCCATAAAAGCCACCTGGTTGCCATGCAGAACGGCAATGTAAAGTATTACCTGGACGATGCCCGCGATTACTGCGTGCCTAAACGCTCGATGGAAGAAATTTTGCTCAAGACCCTTTGATTTTGATTTGATTTTGATATAAAATAAACCGCCCGTGCGCTCCCCATAAACGGAACGCACGGGCGTTGGTTTTGCTCTTATTTTGCTTATCGCTTAATAGGCCATGATGTCCTTTACACTGCCGGACATGGAGAACAGCTTGGCGGACAGGTGGTCCAGGTAGATAATACCCAGCTTCAGGCCGGTTTCCTCGTTGTACATATCAGCCAGCTGCGGCATAATCTTGAATGCGGCGGCCTGTGCTTCGGGGGTATTGTCAAAGTTGGCAGTACCCTGCACGCGCAAAAACTCGCCCTTTTCGTTGCAGGTGCAGATTTCCAGGTTGGTGTTGTCCAACAGCTGCTTGTATGCGGCCTTGTGCTTGCCGATGCCCAGGCACAGGTGGTCCTTGTACCACATGGCAAAGCCCAGCGGGCGCACGCGCGGCAGATAGCCATCCACCGTGGCAAGATAAAAGGTCGGGTTGTCCTTCAAAAACTGCATAATTTCTTCGCTTGGGGTCATGGTTGCTCCTCCAATCATCCGCGTGTTATCAGGTTCGGCTGCGGGGCAGCCGGGTAATTATTACAGGGTTTTCAGTGCGGCCACAATGCGGGCGGCTGCTTCCTTGGTCTTGGCGGCATCGCCAAATGCGGTCAGGCGGAAATACCCCTTGCCGCACTCGCCAAAGCCCTCGCCGGGGGTGCCAACAACATTGGCGGTCTCCAGCAGCCAGTCAAAAAACTCCCAGCTGCCCATGTTGTTGGGGCAGCGCAGCCAGATGTACGGGCTGTTTTTGCCGCCGCAGTACCACACACCGGCTTCGTCCAGTGCTGCTGCAATCACGGCAGCATTCTGGCGGTAGTAGTCCAGGTTGTGCTGGATCTCTTTCATGCCTTCCTCGGTGAACACGGCTTCGGCGCCGCGCTGCACCACATAGGCAACGCCGTTGAACTTGGTGGTCTGGCGGCGCAGCCACATCTTGTTCAGGCTCTGGCCGCCAGAGACAATGGCCTGCGGCACAACGGTGTAGCCGCAGCGGGTGCCGGTAAAGCCTGCGATCTTGGAGAAGCTGCAAACCTCAACGGCGCAATCCTTAGCACCCTCAACCTCATAAATGCTGCGGGCCAGACCCGGTTCGCTGACAAAGCATTCATAGGCGGCGTCAAACAGGATCAGGGCGTTGTTGGCCTTGGCCCAGCGCACCCACTCTTTCAGCTGGTCCACGGTGTAGGTGGCGCCGGTGGGGTTGTTGGGGCTGCACAGGTACACAATGTCGGCATGAACATTGTCATCCGGCATCGGCAAAAAGTTATTCTCGGCGCTGGCGGACATGTACAGGATCTTGCGCCCGGCCATCACGTTGTCATCCACATAAACGGGGTAAACGGGGTCCGGAACCAGCACGGTATTGTCCACATCAAACAGATCCAGCAGGTTGCCCAGGTCGCTCTTGGCACCGTCGGATACAAAGATTTCGGCCATGTCCAGCTCCACGCCGTGGCCGGCATAGTATTTCTGGATAGCGGAACGCAGGAATTCATAGCCCTGCTCGCTGGGAATATAGCCGTGGAAAGTCTCTTTCTTGCCCTGCTCCTCAACGGCTTTCAGCATGGCGTCGGTCACGCTTTTGGCCAGCGGCAGCGTTACGTCGCCAATGCCCAGGCGGATGATATCCTTATCCGGGTTGGCTTTCTGGTAAGCAGCAACCTTGTGCGCAATGGTGCTGAAAAGATAGCTTTCGTTCAGCTCGGAATAATGCTTGTTCAGTTTCATCTTTCGCTCCCTCTGCATTTCAACATGGTGGTTAGGAATATTTAATACTATGGAATGTATGTCTGTATGGTACCATAAAACGCCGCCACATTCAAGAAAAACCGCGAAAATCTACCCCTTATGATAAACAGTATTTTCGCCAGATTTCTTTAATTTTATATGGCTTCATATGGTTCAGTGTGTTACCGTCAACCTTGCCATACCTCCAATTTCTAATTTGAGAAAACTCCTAACGCCTACTTCCTAACTCCTAACTAACTTTACACTTCCACGCAACCCACAAACGCCGTCTCCGCCGGGCCGGTCATCAGGATGTTGTCATCCGCTGTGATGGTGATGGAAAGGGTGCCGCCCAGCAGGTGTACATCCACCGGAACATTGCGGGGGCACACGCCGCGCAGCACCAAAGCGGCCACCGTGGCGCAGGAGCCGGTGCCGCAGGCGAACGTCTCGCCGCTGCCGCGCTCCCAAACCCGCATCACTACGCTGGTGGGGCTTTCGATATAAACAAACTCGGTGTTGACCCCTTCGGGGAACGCCGGGTGGTGCTCAAACTCCGGGCCGATTGCGGCCAGGGCGTGGCCGGTGGGCAAGGTGTCGCAATCCGGCCATTCAATGATGCAGTGCGGGTTGCCGGTGCTGATGCAGGCGGCATCCCAGGTTTTGCCCGCTGCCGTCAGCGGGGCGTGGACCAGCGGCCCGGTCCCCAACCCAACGGCGGGCAGGGTGTCCGCCATGGCGGAAAAATGCCCCATCTCGGCCTGCCACAGCCCTTCGCCTTTGCGGTGCAGCGTTTTACGGCCCGCCATCAGGGTGTCGATCTCGATCACATCCTTCGGCACGCCGTGCGTGTACAAAAACTGCGCCACACAGCGCACCCCGTTGCCGCACATTTTGCCCTCGGAGCCATCCGCGTTGAACATCCGCATGGTGGCGTCGCCGTCCGCCGTCAGCGGCGGGCAGATGCAGATAATGCCGTCCGCCCCAATGGAAAAATGCCGGCGAGAAAGTTTTTGACTCCAGGCGGCAATCTCCGCAGGCAGGCCGGTTTCGCGGCAGTCAAGATAGATATAGTCGTTGCCGCAGCCGTGCATTTTGGTAAAGTGCAGTTGCATAAAGTGCCTCCTTGTTGTGCGGTGTGGAAAGAATCAAATAAAAGAATAAAGAAAAAAGAATAATGGTTGTGTGATGCCCATGGCGTCACATTTTAATCAGGCCAACCACTCCGGCAAAAAGCATTCTAGCCAGAGCAGTCCGCCTGTTTTATTCGCGCCGCGGGCGGCGCACCAACATGATTCTTTATTCATTATTTCTAATCCTATATTATAGCATCCCGCTGCACCGGCGTACAGGGATGTAAAAGCTCCCGGATAAAAAAGTTGCCGGGAAACTTGACAAGGCTGTGCAGATACGATATAAAAGTACTATGACATTCTGTATATGTGTGCCCTGCGTGCTGATACCGGCATGGCAGAAATACGATATTGATACGGGTAAGGAGTAAAAGCTATGGAATCCGAAGTTTTTGAGCGCATCCGCGATTATCTGGCTGACCAGCTTGACATCGAGGCTGAAAAAATCACCCCCGAAAGCGATATTATCAATGATTTTGGCGCAGACAGCCTGGATGTGATCGATATGATCACTACCCTGTCTGACGAGTTCGGGGTCGAGATCCCGGACGAGGAGATCGAAAATTTCCACACCGTGGGCGATGTGGTTGCCTATGTGGAAGAGCATATGCAGTAATGCGGCATGGCAGCATGCAGTTTTGTAAGAAAGTGTGAGGGGAACCAATGGCAAACGATAAGAAAAAAATGGTCGAAGCAATCACCGCGCAGGAAGTTGATTTCGCGCAGTGGTATACGGATATCTGCACCAAGGCAGAGCTGGTTGAATATTCCAGCGTCAAGGGCTTTGTTGTGCTGCGCCCCTATGGCTATGCAATCTGGGAGAACATCCAGAAAATTCTGGATGGCCGCTTTAAGGCAACCGGCCACGAAAACGTGGCCATGCCTGTGCTAATCCCCGAAAGCCTGCTGAAAAAGGAGGGCGAGCTGGTAAACGGCTTTGCCCCCGAAGTTGCCTGGGTCACTGCAGGCGGTTCTGACCCGCTGGAAGAGCGCCTTGCTGTGCGCCCCACCAGCGAAACGATGTTCTGCGACCATTTCAGCCATGTGCTGCATTCTTACCGTGACCTGCCTATGCTGTACAATCAGTGGTGCAGCGTGGTTCGCTGGGAAAAATCCACCCGCCCGTTCCTGCGCACCCGTGAGTTCTGGTGGCAGGAAGGCCACACCATCCACGAGACTGCCGAGGAGGCCAAGGCTGAGACCGAGCAGCAGCTGAACTGTTATGCCGACTTTGCCGAGCATGATCTGTGCATCCCCGTGCTGAAAGGCCGCAAGACCGATAAGGAAAAGTTTGCCGGTGCCGAGGCTACCTACACCATCGAAGCCATGATGAAGGACGGCAAAGCCCTGCAGAGCGGCACCAGCCACTATTTTGGCGATAAGTTCAGCCGCGCCTATGACGTTACCTTTACCGGCCGCGACAACACCCTGCAGTACCCCTTCCAGACCAGTTGGGGCGCTTCTACTCGTTTGATCGGCGCTATCATCATGACCCACGGCGATGACGACGGTCTGATCCTGCCCCCGGCCATTGCCCCGGTGCAGGTGGTCATCGTTCCCGTTGCCGCCCACAAACCCGGCGTACTGGACAAATGCCGCGAACTGGCTGCCGAAATCGGTAAGTATGCCCGCGTGAAGCTGGACGATTCCGACAAGCAGCCCGGCTGGAAGTTTGCCCAGTGGGAAATGAAGGGCGTGCCTGTTCGCCTGGAAGTCGGCCCCCGCGATATCGAGAACGGCCAGTGCGTGCTGGTCCGCCGCGATACCCGCGAAAAGCAGTTTGTGAAGTTTGAAGATCTGGCCACCGCAATTCCCGCCGCAATGGAAGCTCTGGCCAAGGATCTGTATGACCGCGCTTTGCAGAACCGCGAAAACCGCACCTGGAGCGCCACCACCATGGACGAAGTGAAAAAGATCGTGTCCGAAAAGACCGGCTTTGTCAAAACCATGTGGTGCGGTGACCTGGCCTGTGAGGAAGCCATGAAGACCGAAGCAGGGCTTTCCAGCCGCTGCATGCCGTTCGAGCAGGAACACCTGTCCGACGTATGCCCGGTCTGCGGCAAGCCCGCCAAGAGCATGGTCGTCTGGGGTATCGCATACTAAGCCAATCCCGGCAGTGCTGCTTTATGCGGCACTGCCGGTTTTTGTATGGGGAAACGGGTGCTTTTTGGGAAACTCAGGGTATATATAGGGCACCGCTGTTGTGCCACGATCGGTGTGTGGCTATTTTTGATTTTTGTTGCCCATGACAAAATAGTCCGTAGGGAACGGTCTATCTCCGGCCTAAGAGCCGGGATTAAAATCCCGGTTGGCCTCCGAAACGCGCCTGCGGGCGCAGTGACCGTTCCGGGACTTTGTGAGAGATGTCTTTGTGATTTTGGTATCGATCCGAAGATATGCGTTGGCTTGCCTTGAGGGTGACTCCCCGCGGGGCGGGGAGATGTCGCGAAGCGACAGGGGGGACCGGGCGCTGTTTGCGCGCTGTCCGCGCAGCGGACTGAAGGGTGATTCCCTGTGTAGAGCCTAAAATATATGCTATGTTCCAGCTTTCCGGCGGCCAGAGGGCTGGCCGCCCTACCGCGCAATAAATGGCAAATGTCCGGTAATTTTCATACCAGTCCGGGGCGTCGAGGACGCCACCCCCCAACTTCTAACTAAAAAACTATGCTTCTTCTCCCTACATTGCTGCTCTATGCTCTGGGCTTGCTGCTGACTGGTATCGGCAGCAGGCTGGCTTCGCGCTGCGCAACGTGGTGCGGGGCGCTGTGCGGGCTGCCTATGTGGATGGTGGGCGGCACGCTGGTGGCGGTGTGTACGGCGCTGCCGCAGCTGGTGCTGGCGTTTCTGGCGGCAGGTATGTCCGTTACTGCGCTGGCCGTTGGTACGGCTCTGGCGGGTGCTGTCACCCAGCTGGGGCTGGTACTGGCGCTTTGCCTGCTGCGCTGTAATGTCACGGTGGACCGCGGCGAGCTGCTGCGCAAATGCGCCCTGCTGCTGGTGGCTTGCGGCGTGGTGGCCCTGTTTGTGCGGGACGGCACCCTGAGCTATACCGGTACCGGCCTGCTGATGGGCCTGTTTGTTCTGTTTGTCATGCAGAGCATCGCCTACCAGTACCGCTTTGCGTTCCGGGAGGGGCTGGAGCTTATCACTGTCCAGAAGGAAAAAGGCGAAAAGACCCCGCCGGAAGACCCATCCGGGCGGACCGTCCTGTTCCCGGCTATGAGCATCCGCACCAGCCTGCGCAACCTGGCCGGGGTGGTGGGCGGCATGGCAGTGCTCTGCGTGGGAGCGTGGGCCCTGCTGAACAGCGCCGTGGCGCTGGCCAACCTGACTGGCACCATTCAGGCCCAGTGGGCGGCAACCCTGATTTCCTTTGGCCTCTGTCTGCCCCTGCTGGTGGAAGTGTTCGACCATCCCCTTGGCTCTGCCTGGAAGCGATTTGCGGAAAAATGCCGCATCTACCCGCCGCAGGCACTGCCCATGCAGGTGCTGAACAGCGCCATTTTGAGCATCACGCTGGTGCTGCCTGTTTCCAGCCTGATGTACCGCCGCCGCTTGCCGGTGGGTGAACAGTTCCGCCAGTATGATATCCCGTTCTGCGTTTTGATGGCATTGATCCTGCTGCTGCCGCCGCTGGTCAAAAAGCGGCTTTACCGCTGGCAGGGCAGGGTATGCCTGATACTTTATGTTATGTACCTTGCCGCCGTGCTTATCATGCCGCGGGCAGGCGCATAACTCAAAACAAAACCGCCCGGCGGGAACATTGCAGTTCCACGCCGGGCGATATTTTTGTAATGTGTTTATTGGTTGTTGTCTGTATGATACAGAACATCCATCAGGTAGGTCTGGTTGGCAGCCAGGTCCGGTACCAGTACCTGCATGCCGCGGATTACCGCGCCGGTATAGGTGCCCTCTGCCGGGATGCGGTAAGAGTGCTCACTGTCAAAATTCATCTGCAAAGCTTCCATCGCATACCCCAGAATTTCGCCGGAGGTCATGTCGGTGGTCAGCAGTGGCAGAACCTGGTTAATAAAGTTGACGATGGAAACAGCATCCATCTGTTTCACTTTATTGGTGATCGCCATCAGCACAGCACGCTGGCGGTCGGTGCGGGCATAATCGTTGCCCAGGGAGCGGTTGCGTGCATGGATCAGGGCCTGCTCGCCGGTCAGGTGGTTTACCCCTTCATGCAGGTTCCAGTCCGTGCGGAGCTGCTGTGGGTAGGTTACATCTCGCTTTCTGCCGCAGATATAATCTGCCTCGTCCTGGGTCAGTTCTAGGTCAATGCCGCCAATGCTGTCGATCAAGGTCTGGAACTCGCCAAAGTCAACTTCCACATTCCCAGCAATCTCTACACCAAAATTGGTGTTCAGCGTGCTGTCCAGCAGATCCATGCCGCCAAAGGCATAGGCTGCGTTGATGCGGTTGTCGCTGTAGCCGGGAATCTGTACATACAGGTCCCGCATAAAGGAGGTCATGCTGATCTGTTTGGTCTTTTTGTTCAGCGTGACCATGATCATGCTGTCGGCCCGCTGGCGGTCCTGGCCTTCGCGGCGGTCCTGGCCAATCAGCAGCAGGTTCACAATGTCTTTGTCCTGCATCACGCTGGTGTCGGCCCCGTTCCAGATTACATCCTCCGGGCTCAAGGTATCATCGGCGTTTTCGTCCGATTCAAAGGTCTCTTCCTGTTGGGAGACTGCCTCGGTGGCCGATGCACGCTGGATGTGCCCCAGCATGCCCTGCAAAGCGGCATAGCCAACGAATATCAACAAGAGGAGTGCAATGCCAAGAATCAGCAGTACCCGCCCCCACAGCGGAATAGCCGCCCAGCGCGTGGCAGGCTTTGCGGCCGCTGCGGGCTGTTTCGGCGTTTCAGTCGGGGCCGGAGCAGAAACTTCAGGTGTGCCTTTTATTTTGCTTTCTTCTTCACGTGTAATTTTCATCTGTTTTATACTTTCCCTAAAAGTGTTTTCCCCAATTACAGTGCTTCGATCATATTTGCTACAATGGCGGTGGCAGTTTTGATGTATTCGCCGATGCTGAACTTTTTCACGACAAGAACTTCATAACCGCTCTCGTCCGCGTTGTCGCTCATGGCGCGCAGGATGACGCAGGGTACGCCGTTGCGGGCGGCAACCTGGCTTACAGCAGCGCCTTCCATCTCCACGCAGTCGGGCTGGCATTTGTCCTCGATAGCCTTTTTGGTGGCGGCATCGCCAACAAAAAGGTCACCGGTGGCAATCTTGCCGGCAATGGCCTTAACACCACAGGCGTTGCAGGCATCCAGTGCAGCTTTGACCAGGGCCGGGTCGCCGTGGTACTCTGCGGTGAACGGTGCGCTCTGGGCAATCATGTCGTTCTGGGCGTCGTGATATACCACGGTTTCGCCCACGCAGACATCACCAATGCCGATCTTGCTGGTCATGTTGCCTGCAATGCCGGAGAAGATGATCTTCTCGGCACCGTACTTGGTAATTAGAACCTGCACGGTGGAAGCGGCGTTTGCCTTGCCCATACCGGCGCAGCACACAACGACCTGGCGGCCGTTCAGCATGCCCTGGTGGTACTCCACCCCGGCGTAAGTTTCTTTGGTCACCTGCTCCAGCTTGGCACACAGCTGGTCAACTTCATCGGGCATAGCGCCCATAATGCCAATGATCATGGTATTGCTCCTTTTTATCAGACGTTGAAGAGGAATTCGATCACATCGCCATCATTCACAACGTATTCCTTGCCCTCGGTGCGCTGCAGGCCCTTGGCCTTAACCGCAGCATAGTCAAAGTTGTTGTCGGCCAGTGCGTCATAGCTGATGACCTGGGCGCGGATAAAGCCGCGCTCAAAGTCGGAATGGATTTTGCCGGCAGCCTGCGGGGCTTTGGTGCCGCGCTTGATGGTCCAGGCGCGGCATTCCTTTTTGCCGTCCGTCAAAAAGCTGATGAGGCCCAGCAGATCATAGCTTGCCTTAATCAGGTTATCCAGGCCGGTGGATTCAATGCCCATCTCGTGCAGGAACGCCAGCTTTTCTTCCTGGCTGGAACCGGCGATATCTTCCTCGGTCTTGGCACAGATGGGGATTGCCTGTGCGTTTTCCTCTTTGGCGCGGGCGGCAACCAACGGATAGTATGGGTTCTCGTCCAACCCGCCCAGCAGGTCATCCTCGCCCACGTTGCAGGCATAAATCACCGGCTTGGCGGAGAGCAGACCCAGTTCTTTGCGAGCGGTGTTCTGGCTGTCGTCATCCGGGTCAAAGGCAAAGGAACGGGCGGGCTTGCCGCCTTCCAGATGAGCGGCAAGCTCTGCCAGCCAGGCAGCTTCGGCAGCAGCGGTCTTATTGCCGGTCTTGGCGGCTTTCTGCTGGCGGCCCAGGCGGTTGCTGACAACTTCCAGGTCGGCCAGGATCAGCTCCAGGTCGATGGCGTCAATATCGCGGATGGGGTCAACGCTTTCGGGCTTGTTCACATCCTCCACAACATGGATGATGTTGTCATCGTCAAAGCAGCGCACCACATGTACAATGGCATCGCACTCGCGGATATGGCCCAGGAACTTGTTTCCCAGACCAGCGCCCTGGCTGGCACCTTTGACCAGACCGGCGATATCCACAAACTCCACAATGGCGGGGGTCTTTTTGTCTGTCTGCCAGATCTCGGCCAGTTTGTCCAGCCGGGCATCAGGAACCGGAACAATGCCGGAGTTCGGCTCAATGGTGCAGAACGGATAGTTGGCTGCCTGAGCATTCTGGGTGCTGGTCAGCGCATTGAACAAAGTGGATTTGCCAACATTGGGCAAACCGACGATACCTAATTTCATTTGTACTCATTCTCCTTAACGGAATATTTTGACTGTCTATCATTATACCCAACCAGCGCACTGCGTGCAAGGGCAGGGCGCGGCCATGCTCATAATTTTGCGCAATTCTACACATTTTACCTGTTTTGACCACCGGTTGTTCTTTATTTTTCCACATTTATGCCTTATAATGTTAAAAGGTCAAATCAAAATACCCCCGTACCGGCCCTGTCCGGCGCGGGAAAACATAGGGCAATACCGCATAATTCTAAGTGCCGATACGGCGAGCGAGGTGCGGCAGA
>OLQD01003300.1_pt1 | contig 10700 bp, 9 predicted proteins | sample 1672841 | NCBI WGS metagenome assembly OLQD01 (sample SAMEA3136729, study PRJEB25190) | human gut metagenome | biome: human gut; feature: human-associated habitat; material: faeces | place: Austria | collected 2013 | reverse complement strand
GAAAAAAACTGAAGATTCACGCCTGTTCGGCGTGAAGATCTTTTAACCGTTTTTTTTGGCTCCGCCGATTTGAAGCCCCTCAGTCGCTGCGCGACAGCTCCCCCGAGGGGGAGCGAGCACACCCGGAAAGTTTGCAGTTTAACCGCAAACTTTCCCGCTATGCCAAGGGCTCCCTCCCAGAGGGAGCTGTCAAAACCGTCAGGTTTTGACTGAGGGAGTTTCCTTACCATCCTATGCAGCAAACCTAGTCCTCATGCGGTGCGGGGGTCTTTTCGGGGTCGGGGACGGGAAGGGGTTCCAGCGTCAGCCAGAAGTCCTCCTGCTCCTCACGGTCTTTTTCGTTGTTTTTTTCTGTTTGATCCATACTGCATCCCTGCCTTTCTGCATAAAGGGTCGCCCGGTGGGCTATGCTTTATGCACAAAAAGGAGGAAAGAGCCATGAAACACGCAAAACGCAGCGGCTGGCGTCCCTTCTGGGCGGCGCTGTGCGCCGCCCTGCTGGTGCTGCTGCCGCTGGTGGGCGGCACGGTGCTGCTCAGCCGCGCCCAGCTGCGCAGCAGTCTGCGGCAGGCCGCAAAAAGCCAGAGCGGGGTGCCCATCCGTCTGCCCAAGGCCACCGACCGGTGCACCGTGCTGCTGTGTGTGGCAGACGAGACTCCGGGCTTTGTGCTGGCCTACCTGAACGCCGGGCAGAACTGCATCCATCTGCTGGCGGTGCCCGCCGCGCTGGAAGTGCCCTTTGGGGGCAAAAATGTCCCCCTTGCGGATTGTTACGCAGCCGCAGGCCCTGCCCGCTGCCGGGAAGCGCTGGGCGAGGTATTCGCCCTGCCGGAGGATACCGACTATCTTGCCATCGCCCCGGCGGTGCTGACAAAACTGGCAGCGCGGTACGGCGCAGTGCGGGTGGGCTTTACCGGGGCGCTCACCCCGGAGCAGCTGGCGCGGTACGGCAAGGGCACCGGGGTGCAGGGTATCTCCGCCGCCGATGCCCACAGCTTTTTAGCGGCGCTGGATGCCGACACTTCTCTTTCGCCCCGGCGCAGCGCCGCCGCACGGGCGGCGGTGTGGGATGCATTTTTCCGGCAGGCGCTGGAGCTGCTGCCCACCACCCTGCCGCAGGGTCTGCGGGAGGTGAGCAGCAGCCTGCTGACCAGCCTGACTGCCGTAGACCTTGCTACACTGGAACGCACACTGGAATTTTTAGCCACCAGCGCCGAGCCGGTGGACATCACCGCCGACGCCCTGCCCGGGGAGTGGGCGGGCGGGCACTATACGGTGTCCGATGCCTCCCGGGCGGCGGTGCAGAGCTTTTTCAACCTCTCCCCGGCGGCGGCGCAGTCTGCATCCGGCAGTGAGCCGTAGCCCAGCACCAGCGTCCCGGCGGCAGAGTGCGCCGTGCCGGTCAGGTCGTAGTCGCTCAGCAGGGAACAGCGCACCCCGTACTGCCGGGCAGCAGCCCGCAGGGCGGCGTCCGGCGGCGGGTCTTTCAGCTGTGCCAGCAGGTGCAGACCGGTGTGCAGCCCCGCAAGGGTCAGCTCCTCCGGCGCAAAGGAGGTGCGCAGTGCAGCTACCAGCGCATCCCGGCGGGCTTTATAGGCGGTGCGCTCCCGCGCTAAGTGCCGGGTGAAATACCCCCCGGTGATAAAGCGCGCCAGCGTCTGCTGCTCAAACCGCCCTACCGTGCCGGAGTACAGCCGGTATTTGGCCTGCCATGCGCCCAGCAGCTGCCGGGGCAGCACCATGTAGGCGATGCGGATGCCCGGGGCAAGGCTGCGGGAGCAGGTGGACAGGTACACCACCGGGCCGTCTGCGCCCGCCATGCCCTGCAAACTGGGCAGCGGGCGGGTGTCAAAACGGAACTCCGAGTCGTAGTCGTCCTCTATGATGTACCGCTGCCCCGGGGCGCGGGCCGCCCAGTGCAGCAGCTCTGCCCGGCGTCCGGCGGGCATGGTGACCCCGGTGGGAAACTGGTGGCTGGGGGTGACGTAGCACACCGCCGCATCGCTGGCGGAAAGGGCGGAAAGGGACAGCCCATCCGCGTCCACTGGCAGGCAGCGGCAGGATACGCCGTTGTTTTCCAGCACCTGCCGGGCGCGGGGGTAGCCGGGGGTCTCCACGGCGGCGGGGCCGGGCAGCAGCGGTGCCAGCAGCCCCAGCAGATATTCCAGCCCTGCACCCACCACCAGCTGCTCCGGGTCGCACTGCACGCCCCGGTACTCGGCCAGATACCCTGCCAGCGCCTGCCGCAGCGCGGCATCGCCCCGGGCGTCCCCGGGGGTGAGCAGCTCCGGCGCGGAATACAGCAGTTCCTTTTGCAGCCGCGCCCATGTGCGGAAGGGGAACAGCCCCGGGTCCACGCCTCGGGTGGACAAATCGAACTGTACCGGTGGGGCAGCATCGGCGGGGGGCGCTGCCACCGGCGCAGAGGGCGCGGCGGGCGGCTGCGTCCCCTGCGGCAGGGCAAGATACTCCTGCACCGTAAACCCGCTGCGCTCCCGGGCAGTCAGGTAGCCCTCGGCTGCCAGCATCTGGTAGGCGGTGTCCACCGTGTTCACCGACACCGACAGCTCCGCCGCCAGCCGCCGCTTGCCGGGCATCCGGGTGCCCGCCGTCAGAGTGCCCGCCCGCATCTCGGCGGCAAGGCTGCGATAAAGCTGCTCGTACAGCGGCACCGCCGAAGCCGGGTCCAGTGCCGTGGTCAGATGTACCATAGAATGTCCCTCCCATCTGGGCATTGCGTCAAACTGACCCCATAAAAAAACTTTGTTCTGGGTATTTTCATAGGGTCAGTTCTGCGTATAATAGGAGCATACCCGCCGAACACCCAAATGTCAAGTAGTTTTGTGGGGTTATCGGCGTGATTGGAGGGAAAGTATCATGTCTACTACTGCAATGTGGCTGCTGCTGGCAGTCGTCGTTATCCTGATCCTGTTTTTCAGTGTGCTGTACAAGCGCCGCTTTACGGTGCACGAGCTGGCGCTTACCGGCGTGATGGCTGCGCTGAGCCTTGTGGCCTACCTGTTCTTCCGCATCCCCTTCTACGGCGGCTCCTCGTTCCATCTGGGCAACACCTTTACTGCCCTGACGGCGCTGCTGCTGGACGGTGTATCCGGCGGTCTGGCGGGTGCCATCGGTCTGGCGCTGGCAGATATCCTTGCCGGTGACCCGGGCTACGCCATTACCACCTTCGTGCTCAAGTTCATCATCGGCATCACCTGCGGTGCCGTGGCACATAAGGTGTTCAAGCTGCGGGATCAGGATCGTCACAGCGCCGGGTATCTGGTCAAGGTGATCGTCTCTGCGGGTTCCGGTCTGCTGCTGAACGTGTTCACCGACCCCTTCCTTGGCTACTTCCGCAACGTGTACATCTTTGGGCAGGAGTACACCGTGGCACAGGCGCTGACCAAGATCGCCGGCGGCGTCACCTTTGTGAACAGTGTGGCTTCCACTGCCTGCGCCGTGGTGCTGTATCTGGCACTGCGCCCCGCGCTGGAGCGTGCAAAGCTGCTTTCCAAGGGCGAGTAAAAATAAAAAGGGCTCCTGAAGCGCCAGCTGGCGCTTCAGGAGCCCTTTTTTTATCGTTTTCGGCTGCAAAGGTGCTTTGCGGCGTCCCGCCCGGCGGCAAGGCCGCTGCCGAACGCCCAGTGCAGGTTGAAGCCGCCGCAGCTTCCGGCGCAGTCCAACGTTTCCCCCACGAAGTACAGCCCCGGACAGCCCTTGAACTGGAAGGTCGGTTCCACCTCGGTCAGGGCAAGCCCGCCGCCGGTGGTCTGCGCCTGCCGCCAGCCGCAGGGGGTAAGCCCCTCGAACCGCCAGTGCTTGGCGGTGTGGGCAAGCTTCTGCCAGCTGCCTGCGGGCAGGGCGTGGGGGGCAGTATCCGGCAGGGCGGCGGCAGCCCAGAGGGCACGGCCAAGCTTGCCGTGCAAAAGCCCCAGCCAGAACGCCGCCGCCGTGTCCTCGGCAAGCAGCGGTGCACGCGCCGCAAACAGGGCGGCAAGCTCTGTCTCCGGCACAGCGGGGAAGAGATCAAGTTCCACCGCCGGGTGCTTCGGGCTGCGCCCGGGGGCAAGCAGGCCGGACAGCTGCATGATGCAGATGCCGGAAAGCCCGTAGTCGGTGAACTGCACTTCGCCCGTCTCCACGGCCAGCACGCAGGTGCCGTCCAGCAGGGAAGCCGCCGCTTTGGCGCGGATGCCCGCCAGCGTTTTGTCCGGGGCTGCGCACTGCAGGGCGGTCAGGCAGGGGTAAAGCGGTTCCACCCGGCCGCCGCACTGCCCGGCGAACCGGGGGCCGAAGCCGTCGGTGCCGAACTGCGGCCCGGCTGCGCCGCCCATGGCGCAGATGACGGCGTCGGCCCGCAGGGTCTCGGCGGTGCCCTCGGCGTTCTGGAACTGCACCGCGTAGCCGCCCCGGCTCTGGGCCAGGGCGCTCACGGTGCAGCCGGTGCGCAGCTGCACCCTGCGGCGTGCCAAGTGGTGCTCCAGCAGGGCCAGCACATCCGCTGCCTGGTTGGAGTAAGGGTACACCCGGCCTGCTTCGTCGGTGCGGGTGTACAGGCCGTGGGCGGCCAGCCAGCCCAGCGGGTCGGCGGCGTTCACGGCCTGCAGCAGCGGGCGCAGTGCGGCGGGGTCGGCCGTGAAGTATTTCTCCGGCGCGATGCCGGTGTTGTCCAGGTTGCAGCGGCCGTTGCCGGTGGCCAGCAGCTTTTTGCCCGGCTTCGGGCTGCGTTCCAGCACGGTCACCTGCGCGGAGGGCGCAGCTTCGGCCGCCGCCAGCGCGGCGGTCAGCCCGGCGGCACCGCCGCCCAGAATGAGGATGTGTGCCATGCGGGCACCTGCCTTTCTTGCAAAAATCTGCTTTCATTGTAGCAGAACCGGGGCCAAAACACAACGAACCGGGCCTTTTTTGCCGGTTGCAACCACCGGTTGACAGATTTCCAAGCGCAAATGGTAGTTGTCAACCGCAGAATGTGGTATGCTGGGGGCAGAAAAACAGCTGTGATTTCGTACGAGTGCCCATACAAAAAGGAGAAGATCATGATTTTAGCGGAAAAGATCGCCCAGCTGCGCAAACAGAATGGCTGGAGCCAGGAAGAACTGGCGAACCGCCTGCAGGTGTCCCGGCAGGCTGTGTCCAAGTGGGAGGGCGGAGTTTCCCATAGTTAAAGATACCACACCAAATATAACGAATCCACGCTTATATGATACTGCATGAAAAAAGGTACTTGATAAAAGCAATGAAGCGCAATATCAAGTACCTTTTTGATTTGTTTTTTACATGGTTATTAAGAGAATTACTCTTATTCCGAAGTCCTCAATCGTTCCACCACAGTTCCTTTGTTAAAGAAGTGGAGAACGATCAGCGGAATGACCGCAGCCAGCAACAGATAAAGCACGCCGATGACCAAAGCTGGAACCAATGTAATGTGCAGAGTAAAGAACCACATAGATGGCGAGTTCAAGACATTTTTCAGCACCGTCACAGCAAGCAGCAGCGCAACCACTCCACCAATGATGTCTGCACCAGCGGCATAGTAAACGCCTTCATAAACCATCAGCCTTTGAAGCTGGCGATTTGTCATACCGATACTCTGCATAGTCGCAAACTCATGGCGACGGGTAATAATATTGGTGATGATCATATTTGTAAAGTTAATCAATCCTGCCAATGCCATGATACAGCCAATCAGACTACCTACAACCCAAACCATACTTGCAACAGAATTTAATTGTTCTTTCAGTAATTTTGTTGAGGTATAGGTAACTGAGGGGTTCTTTTCAACATAACTGCTCAGAAAGTCCTCCATTTGCGGATGCAGAGAAGCATCCATATTAAATCCATAGTTCAACAGGGTCGGGGTCGTGTAAATCTGTTTGAATACGGTGTCTGGTAAATACACAAAAGGCGCATCGCCGCCAATATGCATCGTAGCCGTAGTTGTTGTCGGCGTTTCGTCCTCAGTCCCAACGGTGCAGGCTTTTGCCAGAATTGTGCAGGTTTTGACTAACTCACCATCCCTGTAAAAAGAAATGCTATCACCGATCTGCAACTGCTCTGACAGGGATGTTGTTTTCGGGCCACCACTCAGTCGGTCTAATCGGTTTCCGATAATGACATATTCTCCGGTTAGCATTTTCTGTTTCAGTACATTAGGATCTGTTTCACCATCATAAATCATCATGTCAGACCAAAAATGTTCGGAAGCGCCATAGACATTTCCAAAGAAAAGATTTTCTGCATCCGGGGCAGTATTCAGCGCATAATTCCCGAAAGACTTGCTAATCCCATTTTCATATTCAAAAGTATTTGTGCAAGTAAGTCCCTCAAAGCCGTAATCCACAAGCACGTTACCGTCATCTACGGTGTTACGATAAAGATACCGTTCTTCTTCCAGACCGTTCTGCTCACGGATCATATCTACTACTTGCTGTGGAAGTGCATCTTCGTGATGTCTAAAGCCCTCCTGAACATTGACTGCAATCGAATTGTAGACGGTAAAATCTGTTTTTGTTGTGCGGGTAATCCACTTTTCTTCATCCATACTCTGTGTCACGATGATAATAGAGTTGAACAGAACGATACACAAAAGCATAGAAACAACAATGAATACACAACGGCGTCTGTTACGTCCTAAGTTAGAAAATGCCATGTGAGAGAGCTTTGCTCCACTGATTCGTGTAACCGTTTTCTTTTTATAATCATCCTGCTCCGTATAACGAATTGCCTCCATGGGAGATACTTTTGATGCCTTTTTGGCCGGTTTGCGGGTACTGATAAACACTGTCAAAATCGTAAACAATGCGGCTATAACAAATAGCATAGGAGATGCCGATGCCTGCAAACTTGCCGTAGAATACTCATAACTGAAAATTCGCATTACTACCGGAAGCAACGCCCTGCCTGCAAAGAACCCGGCAATTAAACCGATCGGCAGACCGATTAGGGTCAGCCATACCGCCTGCCGATTGACGATGCTTTTAATTTGCCGTGTAGAAGTACCAATCATCCTCAATAAGCCATATTGCCGAACATCCTGCATAACGGAAATATCAAAAATATTATAAATCAGCAGATAGCCACACAATACAAACATCAAAACAAATACTACGGCAAATAAGATGGACTCCGAAGAAATCATGGCTTTTCCCATCTGGTTTTCAACAGAGAGGATAAAGTTATCGGCAGACATATCCTCTGGATTGCCGCCGATGGAGTAGACAAAGCTATCCATCTGCTCCTGAATGTTCGTCTTGTCTTTCAGCACAACTTCAGAAAAAGTAACCCCTGAGATTTCTCCATCCACTGCGTGGGTATTTTTCACCACATCCGGATTATCTTTTACAAACTGCTCTGAGAGAATCGCCACGCTGACCGTATCGTTGCTTGCTTCCCACCAACCGGAAAGCACCATATCATAATGATAGGTTTTTCCCCGCAGTTCAAATTCCAGAGGAACTTCTGCTCCGATCTCCGGTTCCACACCAAGGGCCTTCAAAGCCAGTTCGGTAGTAGCAATTTCATTCGCCTTTTCCGGCGCTGAACCATGCGTTGGCACGCAGAATGTAAGTTCCTGCTGTATGCTGTCAGCATAGTTTAATTCAACAGAATGACCCACGGCGTTGCTTGCATATCCAATCGTCCGCCGATGACCTGCCTGCTCCACAAAATCACTGTTTTTCAGTTGCTCAAATTGCTCCTCTGTCATATAGCCGAAGGTTCCATCTCCCTTGCTGCCTTTCTGCATCTGCATAGAGAGCTGCATGGAGGATACCATGTTAAATGCCAGTGAAGTGATGGATGTAAACAAAAATGCTGTCAGAACGATCGCAAGAATCGCCGCCAGATTACGAACCTTATTCTTCTTGAAATATTGTTTAGACAGCCGCTTGATGGTTTTTGTATTATTATTGCCAAATAGAATGTCATTCATAGTCCCGCCCCCTTTACTGCACGATCTTGCCATCCTCAATCCGAATGATACGGTCGGCAAGCTGGGCAATCTCATTATTATGAGTAATCATCACGAGGGTTTGGTGGAATTTCTGACTTGTGGTTTTCAAAAGCCCCAGCACATCAGCGCTGGTCTTGCTGTCCAGGTTGCCGGTGGGTTCATCAGCCAAAACAATAGCGGGTTTTGACACCAAGGCGCGGGCAATGGCTACGCGCTGCTGCTGACCGCCGGAGAGGTTATTGGGCATATTGTTCAGCTTATCCTCCAGCCCCAGCATCTGAACAACTTCTTTCATAAACTTCTTGTCTACCTTGTTTCCGTCCAGCTCCACAGGCAGCACGATGTTTTCATAGACATTTAGCACCGGAACCAGATTGTAGTTCTGGAAGATGAAGCCGATCTTTCTCCTACGGAAGATAGTAAGCTGCTCATCTTTTAATGTGGAGAGTTCACGCCCATCCACAATAACCTTGCCGGAGGTAGGCACATCCAGCCCGCCAATCATGTTCAGCAGAGTGGATTTGCCGCTGCCGGAGGTTCCAACAATCGCTACAAATTCGCCCTTTTCAATGGAGAGGGTCACACCATCCAAGGCTCTGGTAATGTTCGGCTTTGCACCATAATATTTTTTCAGTTCAGTCGTTTGCAAAATGCTCATAAAGAACACCATCCTTTCTTTTTGATAAATCCATTATAACGACCAAACCTCACAGAAATGTCACAGCCAGCATAATAAATTGCCCTGAAATGTCACAATCCTGTGACATTTCAAAAAAACAGGTTATTCATGGGGAAGAAAAACGGAGAATGTTGAACCTGTTCCTACTTGAGAAGTTACTTGTATATAACCGTTCTGTAAGCTAATAATTTCCCTTGCAAGATACAACCCAATGCCGATTCCCTCTATATCGTGGACATCTTCTTCCCGATAAAAGCGCCTAAAAATTGCTCCTTGCTGGTTTTCGGGAATACCTTTGCCGGTATCGGTAATGCTGACTTTCAGGTGCATTTCCCAGCTTTCAACGCAAACACGAATAGAACCGTACTCCGGCGTGTACTTAACTGCATTATCCAATATGTTAAATAAGGCTTCTGCTGTCCATTTGCGGTCATGGGAAACAACCAATGTTTCCGGGCAGTTTACTTCAACTTGTATGTGCTTTCTTTCAGCGTTCAGAAAAATACCGCCCAGCGCCATAGCAAGAGTATCATAGATAGGCTGCTGTTTCTTTTCAAGTGAGATAACGCCAGTTTCAAGTCGGGAAGTTTTTATCATAGCCTGCATTAAGAAATCCAGTTTATCAAGCTGTGTGCCACTGGCAAGTAGAAATTCCCGCTGTTTATCCGGTGGCACTTCTTGTTCTAATAAGGTGGCATTTATCATTTTTAAGTTTGCTATCGGTGTCTTTACCTGATGAGAAATATCGGAAATTAACTCCTGTAAGTCAGCTCGTTCACTGGCAACGCTGTTTTTGCTTTCCTGCATAACCTCATAAAGACGCACCAGCCGATGATTGATTTTATAAAATAGGTTTTCTTCTTCGGCAACCTGTGATACATCTATTTTTCCATTCATCATTTCGTCTAAGGTGCAGCAAAGCATTTCAGAAAACAAAGTCAGCTTTCGCCGTATCAGTATCACAAAAGCAGTAACACAAAGTAGAAAAAGCAGACCAAAAGCCATGCTACAAAATACCACAGACATTTCTTTGGTCAGGATATATAGAACCGAAAACATGACCACTGATAAAAGTAAAATGGTAGTTGCCAGTATTATGCAGACTTTATTTAAGGAGAGTTTTTTTGAAATCATTTTTGCGCTCCTCCAATCCACATATAGCCCATACCGTAAACGGTTTTGATGTAGGAATGCTGGTTCGTTTCAATTTTACTGCGGATGCGGCTGATCGTTGTGGTTAGTGCGTGTTCATCCACATAATTTTCATCTACATCCCACAGCTTTTCAAGCAATACCTGACGTGTCAGGACAGTTTGAGAATTTCTTGTCAGCACTTTTAATAAACGATATTCCAACGATGTAAGGGTAATCGGCTGTCCTGCGAGACAGGCTGATAATTCGGAAAAATTGATATACAAATTCCCGTCATCGTAGAAATCGCCGCCGGATTGTGCTGAAATGCGGTTCAGTAAAGCAGATACTTTCTTTTGGAACACGCTGATAGGAAAGGGCTTTGTTACATAATCATCTGCGCCCAATTCAAATCCTTTCAGCATATCGCTTTCCATATCATTTGCGGTTAGAAAAATCACGGCGGTATCAGGACGGCGTTCTTTTACCTCATGGCATATATCAAACCCGTTCCCATCTGGCAGATTGACATCCAAAACGATTAAATCATAATCCTGTTTTTCAAGAAATCTTATGGCAACAGCCTTTGACATAGCCCCATCCACGGAATATCCGACAGCCGACAGATTATAGCTTAATGTCTTATTCAAAAGCTGGTCATCTTCAACAACCAGTATTCGCATAGTATCACATCCTTTTTCTTTTTATAGTATCAGCAAAATGTCACAGAAACCTCACAACGAGAAAAAAATTTAATATTCTGTCAGTTCCACAATTACATTACTCTGCTGATACAGCCAGTCCGTAAATTCTTTCGGGCTGGCTGTTCCTGTTTTTACAGCCTTTTTTCTCTGTAAGGCTTCTTTCTTAAAGTCGGAAAAGGCAGCCTGTATTTTTTCCAGACGGTCAGCCGGAAAGCCTGCGGTATTTTTTACCCGG
>OLQD01003299.1_pt1 | contig 10702 bp, 8 predicted proteins | sample 1672841 | NCBI WGS metagenome assembly OLQD01 (sample SAMEA3136729, study PRJEB25190) | human gut metagenome | biome: human gut; feature: human-associated habitat; material: faeces | place: Austria | collected 2013 | reverse complement strand
GCGAAGGGGTCAAGGGGGCGACCGCAAAGCCCCCTTGTCGCCTCCGCAGAGGCGATTCCCCCTGCCACAATCAAAATCAATTCCCTTAGCACCTGTACTAAACAAACAATGCAAAGGAGCGACCACTGCTATGCAAATCCGCAGTTTTTCCTCCCTGATGGAGTCCTACGAGCGCCTCATCGCGCGCCCGAACCCCGCCAATGACCACTTCTATAACGGGCTTTATACCCGCTACCGCTACCCTGTCCTTACCCGCGAGCACATCCCGCCCTTCTGGATGTACGACGCTGACCCCGCGTCGAACCCCTTCATGATGCAGCGCCTCGGCGTCAATGCCACCATGAACAGCGGCGCAATCAAGCTGAACGGCAAGTACTGCCTCGTCGTGCGCGTCGAAGGGATGGATCGCAAGTCCTTCTTCGCCGTCGCGGAATCCGACAAGCCCACTGAGGGCTTCCGCTTCCGGGATTATCCTGTCATCCTCCCCGATACCTGCGCGGAGGAAACGAACGTCTACGACATGCGCCTGACGCAGCATGAAGACGGCTGGATTTACGGCGTATTCTGCTCCGAAAGCAAAGACCGCACCAGCAGCGATTTGTCCGCGGCGGTTGCGGCGGCGGGCATCGTTCGCACGAAGGACTTGCAGAACTGGGAGCGCCTGCCGAACCTCAAGACGCTCCGTTCGCCGCAGCAGCGCAATGTCGTCCTCCACCCCGAATTTGTGGACGGGCAATATGCCTTCTACACCCGCCCGATGGATGATTTCATCGAGACGGGTTCGGGCGGCGGCATCGGCTTCGGGCTGTGCAAGGATATTGAGCACCCCGTCATTGATGAGGAGAAAATCATCTCCCTGCGCCGCTACCACACCATCACCGAAAGCAAAAACGGCGCGGGCGCAACGCCAATTCGCACCGACAAGGGCTGGATTCACATCGCGCACGGCGTTCGTAACACGGCGGCAGGGCTGCGCTATGTGCTGTACGCCTTCATGACGGCGCTGGATGACCCGTCGCGCGTGATTGCCGAGCCGTCGGGGATGCTGCTTGGCCCGATGGGGCACGAGCGCGTGGGCGACGTGAGCAATGTCGTGTTCTCCAACGGCGCAATTGCGGATGACGACGGCAAGGTGTACATCTACTATGCCTCGTCAGACACGCGCCTGCACGTCGCCGAAACGGACATTGACCGCCTGTGCGACTATCTGCTGCACACGCCCAAAGACCCGCTGCGTTCGCCGGACTGCGTGCGCCAGCGCTGCCTGCTCATCTCGCACAATCTCGCGTTTATGGGAAAGAAGGACGACTAATGGCGATTGAATTCAAACTTGCGCCCCTGTTTGGCAATGGCGCGGTGCTGTGCCGCCGCAAGGAAGTGCGCGTCTGGGGTACGGCGGCGGATGGGCAAACTATCACCGGGCGCGTGACGACGGCGGATGGGCTGATTCTCTCCGAAGGCATCTGCACAGCGCGCGACGGACGCTTCCTCCTGCATCTTCCGCCGATGGAACAGGCGACCAGCTGCACACTGACCGTCACCTGCGGGGCAGAAACGTGCACATCCACCGATATTTCGATTGGCGAAGTCTACCTTGCGTCCGGGCAGAGCAACATGGAGCTGGAACTGCAAAACGCCGACGAGGGGCAAGATTTAATCGCGGCGCATGACGACCCGCTGGTGCACTACTTCAACGTCCCGAAAAAGAGCGTCTGGGATGACGACGCGATTGCAGCCGAAGCCGCGTCTCATTGGGAGCGTGTCCGCCCCGGCTATGCGCGGGATATGTCCGCCGTGGCGTACTTCTTTGCCCGCAAACTCGCGCGGACGATTGACTGCCCTATCGGCATTATTGACTGCTACTGGGGCGGTACATCCGTGACCTGCTGGATGGATAAGGAAGCGCTGGAAGCAACCGCCGAGGGACAGCGCTACATCACCCGCTACCGTGAGCAGGGCGGCGACAAGCCTTTTGACCAGTGGCGGCAGGAGGAAGATGCCTTTTGGGTTGAAATGAACGCATGGAATGCGCATGTTGCTCAGCTGAAGAAGGACAATCCCGGTATCTCGTGGCCGGAAATCAACGAAACCGTCGGCCCCTGCCCTTGGCATCCGCCGGTTGGTCCCGGTTCGCCGTATCGTCCGGGCGGGCTGATTGAAACGATGACCAAGCGCGTCGTTCCCGCGACGCTGACCGGCATTCTGTATTATCAGGGTGAGGATGACACCGCGAGAACCGAGCATTACGACGTGCTGCTGACTGCCATGGTGATGCGCCTGCGTCAGCTTTTCCGCGACGATTCGCTCCCCTTCCTCAACGTGCAGCTGCCGATGTGGATTGCCGCCGGCGACGAGGATAAGCACGACTGGGCGCGCCTGCGTCTTGCACAGGCACGCGCGGCGAGCGCCCTCCAGCCCGGCGGTCTGGCGATTCTGCTGGACTGCGGCGAGTTCGACAACATCCACCCGACCGACAAGCGCACCCCCGGTGAGCGCCTGTGCGACGTTGCCCTGCGCGTCGTCTATGGCATGGACGCGCCGGAATCCCCCCGCGCGCTGGGGAAGTATACGCAGGGAGATACGCTCGTTGTCACGCTGAGCGCGCCTGTGCTGCGCCGGGAGACGGGCGAACTGCTGCTGGAGATTGCCGGGGAGGACGGGGCGTATCACCCTGTGCAGTCGGTGACGCTGGCTGGGGCGGAGATGCGCTTGCGGAGCGTGGCAGTGCTCCACCCGGCGAAGGTAAGGTATGCATATGTGAATTGGGGGAAGGTGTCGCTGTTTGGGCGGAATGGGCTTCCGCTCGCCCCGTTTGCATTGGAAGGCTAAAGGGATAAACACGCGGAAGAAGTAAGGAGAAGAAGCCAACTCAATCGCGCGAAGGGGTCAAGGGGGGGACTTCGTCCCTTTTCGTCTGCCCCTTGCAGGGTCAAGGGACAGCGTCCCTTGTGGGGTTTGGGGCAACGCCCCAACTGTTTCTCGTCAAGCCTACTCAAAGGAAGAAGTCAACAAGGCGCAGGCAGCGAAGCGTCCCTGCCAGTAACTTCGCGCTCCCGCAGGAGCGCCCCCAAGCTGCTCTACCAACCACTTGCACATTGTCGCGCCAAATGGGCGCGACCGAATTGCTTGACTTCCGTTTCTATCTGCTTTCCCCGAACATCCTCTTCAATCCATCACCAAAAACAGACCAGCACGGCATCACACCATGCTGGTCTGTTCTTTATTCTGCTTACTTTTCCGGCGCATCCGGGGTGGTCGGCGTGGGCGGCACCGGGGCTTTGCCCTGAATGTACACCGGGTATGCCGTGCTCACCCGCTGACCGTCATTCACCGTCGCAGTGACGAGGATAATCTGTGTTTCCGCGTTTGCGGACACGCGCAGCTTCCCGTCGCCAGAAATCGTCGCAACGTTCGCGGGGCAGTTGACCGCCCACGTCACACGCTTCACCGTGGCGTTCGCGGGCTGCACCGTCGCCATCAGCCGGAGCGTCGCACCCGCGCGGACGATGCGGTTGCCTGTAATCACCACGCCCGTCGCCGGAATGCCGACCGTCACGCGCACGGACGCGCGCTTGTTCGAGCCGTCGGTCGTGCGGGCGGTAATCGTCGCTGTGCCCGCCTTGAGGCCGCGCACAACGCCGTTTGCATCCACCGTTGCAACGCGGGTGTTGCTGCTGCGCCAGCGGACGGGCATCTGCGCCGTTTCGGGTGTTGCCGACACATGCAGCTGCGCCGACGCGCCAACGTTAATCCAGTTGCTGGCTGCCGTCAAGGTGAGTTTCGTCGTCTTGGGGTAAATGACAAGCGTCCACGTTGCGGAAATTGTGCTGTTTTCCGCGCTGACAGCGTTCACCGTTACCGTCGTGATTTCTGTCACGTTCTTCGTGGTCAGCACGCCGCTGGTCGAAATCGTCGCGACGCTCGCGGGGCAGTTAAGCGAGTAGATAACCTTCTGATTTGCGGCATCCTTGGGCAGAATCGTCGCCTTGATGGTCGTGGACTGCCCGCCGCCGAGTTTTGCCGCGCCGCTGATGGTCAGCGACTTGACCGTTTTCTGTACCTTGACGGTGAACTTCGCGCGGACACCCGTGCCGTCCGTCGCCGTCGCGGTAATCGTCACTGTACCCGCCTTGAGCGCGGTCACAACGCCATTTGCATCCACCGTCGCAATGCGCTTGTTGCTGGTCGACCAAGTGACGCTCTGTGCGGCATCTTCCGGCAAAACGCGCGCCGTCAGCTGAAGCGTCTTGTCCTCGCCGTCCACATCAATGTAGTTTTTCGGCGCGGAAATGGCAACCGTCGTTACCGGGGGCAGAATCTGCACGGTGCGCGTCGCGGAAATCGCGCTGTTCTCCGCGCTGACCGCCGTTACCGTGATGGTCACGGGCGCGGTGAACCCCTTGCCAGCCTTCAAGCGCCCATGCCGGTCAATGGTCGCGATGTCTTTTCCGCAATCCACCGACCAGATAACCTTCTGGTTCGTCGCCGTAGCGGGGGTGATGACGGCGTTCAGCGTGATGGTCTTGCCCTGCGCGACAGCACTTGCGCCGCGGATTTCCAGCGTACCGACCGCGCTGCCGACCGTCAGGGTGATTTTCGCCGAGCGGCCCGAACCATCCGTCGCCTTGGCGGTAATCGTCACCTTGCCGACCTTCTTCGCCGTCACCAGACCGTTTGCATCCACCGTCGCAATGCGCTTGTTGCTGGTCGACCAAGCCACCTGCTGGGAGGCATCCTCCGGGAGGCATTTTGCCGTCAGCTGAAGCGTCGGGGATGCGAGGTCAATCGTCAGGCGCGGCGCGGAAATCGCAAGTCCCGTCGTCACCGGGCGAATCGTGACCGTGTGGGTGGCGCGAATCGCGCTGTTCTGCTTGGACACCGCCGTCACGGTAATGGTCGTAATCGCGCTGATTTTCTTGGTCGTCAGCTTGCCGCTCTGGCTGATGCTGGCGATGCTCTTGTCGCAGTCCACCGACCAGACGACGCTCTTTTCCGTCGCATCCGCCGGCATCATCACCGCCTTGAGCGTGATGGACTTGCCCGCCGCGACGCTGCCTGCGCCCTCGATGGTCAGCCCCGTCACGCCGCTGACGACACGCAGGGTGATGCGGCCCTTGACCTTGCTGCCGTCCTTCGCCGTGGCAGTGATGGTCACTTTGCCGGTCTTGCGCGCCGTCACCAGGCCGCTTGCATCCACCGTCGCAATTCTGCTGCTGCTGCTCGACCATGTGACATCGGCAATCGCGTCCTCCGGGTCGCACGTCGCTTTCAGCTGCAAAGTTTTGCTGCCGCTCAAATCAACATACGTCGTGGGCGCGCTGACGGTGATTTTTTTCACGCCCGGCGCAATGCACAGGCGGAAGTTCGCATAGCGCGACGGGTCGCTTTTCAGCGCCGCCGACACCTGCACATAGTGCGTGTATGTCACACGTTTGGTGGTAATAACGCCGCTTTTGATGGTCGCCAGCGAAGCATCCGCCGGGTACAGCGTCCATTCCAAATCGCTGTTCGGGACGGTTTTTCCATCGATGGTGACGGAGAACGTCAGCTTCTCGCCGCCGCGAACCGTCTTTGCGCCGGAAATAACGACTTCGCCTTTCGCGGGCGGCGTCGGCAGCGGCGGCGCGGGCGGCAGGTCACTGCCCGTGGTGATATCCGACGGCGTTGTGACCGCCAGCGCTGTATTGCTCCATTGCGGCACAAGCAGCACCACCAGCGCCAGCATCAGCACCAACGCCGCCTTTTTCATGCTTTGCTTCATGGTTCTTTCCTCCTACCAATTTCCGAAAAAGGGATTCCGCATTCTTCATTGTAGCGCAGAGCGCAGCCCTGCGTCAAGCAAATTTCGCCTGTGGGTGAAGAATTTACAAGTCACCGCCTTGCAAAGGCGTAAATCCCAATCGCCGCGGCAATGGACAGATTCAGCGAATCCACCTTATTGCTGCTTGGAATGCGCACAGGCTGCCCCAGACGGCTGAATTCCGGCGGCAGACCGCTGCCCTCGTTGCCGAAAATCAGCGTCCAGCGGTCAGGAATGTCGCCCAACACATCCGGCAGGGACTTCGACCCGTCGAGCATGAACGGATAGAGCGCGTGTTCCGGGAACTGCGCCTGATACTGCGAAAAATCATCATAGACATGCAGCCGCAGCTGGAAGATGCTGCCCATGCTGGCGCGGACGGTCTTGGGATCAAACACATCCACGCACGGGCGGATGACGGCGATATCCTGCACATCAAAGCCAAGCGCCGTGCGGAAAATCGTGCCCACATTGCCGCTGTCCGACGGGTGATGCAGGACGATATGCGGCTTGTCAGGGCGCAGGTCATCCTCGAACTTGCTGAACACCGCCGCCGCGAAGCAGTTATCCTTCCCCGAAATGCGGGAAAGCGCCTTGTCTGCCTCTTCCACGCGGATATGGTGCTTTTCCGCTTCCTCGCGAAGCCGCTGTGCGCCCTCGGTTCCGGCGCTTCGGCTATGCAGCAGCAGGCGGCGGCAGCTTTCCGGGCGGTGCAGCAGGCATTCCATCGCCGGGAACATCCCCGGTGCGTAGGCATAATCCAGCTCCGCCGAATAGGTTGATAAAGACGGCATAATTGCCCTCCTATATTTCTGCTATTCCATTGTAAATGGCATTCATCACGCAGGGAATTTCGCCTCTGCGGAGGCGAGGAGGGGGCTTTCCGATCGCCCCCTCCACCCCTTCGGCGCCGACACTTTTGGGGGTAACCCATGTTGTCAGCAGCCGTAGCATTCGTTTGAATATCTTTATCCAACAATCATCAGAATAGCGCTTCCACAAAGTCCTTGGCATTGAAGGGCTGCAAGTCGTCGATGCCCTCGCCTACCCCGATGTACCACACCGGCACTTCCAGCTCCTGCCGGATGGCAAGCGCAATGCCGCCCTTCGCCGTGCCGTCGAGTTTGGTCAGGATGATGCCGCCGATTTCGCAGACTTCCTTGAACGCGCGCGCCTGCACCAGACCGTTCTGCCCCGTCGTTGCATCCAGCACGAGCATACAGCGCACATCCGCTTCCGGGAACTCGCGGTCAATCACGCGGCGCATCTTGTTCAGCTCATCCATCAGGTTCTTCTTGTTGTGCAGGCGGCCGGCGGTATCGACAATCAGCAGATCTGCGCCCTGTGCCTTGGCGGACTGGATGCCGTCATAGACGACCGCCGCGGGGTCAGCGCCCTCGGCGTGCTTGACAATCGGCACACGCGCGCGTTCCGCCCAGACGGTCAGCTGGTCAGCCGCCGCCGCACGGAAAGTATCCGCCGCGCAGAGGATAATCCGGCGGCCAATGTTCTGGAAGCGCAGGGCGAGCTTGCCGATGGTGGTCGTTTTGCCCGCGCCGTTCACGCCGACAACGAGCATGACCATCGGCCAGCGCAGCGGCGGACGCGGGATGTCCATCTGCTCAATCATGATATCTTTGAGCATCTGCTTGGCGGTATCGGCGTCCTTGACCTTGTTTTCGCTCACGCGGCGGCGCAGTTCATCCATAATGGCGGTTGTCGCCTTCATGCCGCAGTCGGACATGAGCAGAATATCTTCGAGTTCCTCATAGAAGTCCTCGTCAATCTTCCTCGTTTCCTTCACCAGCGTATCGACGCGCCCCATCAGCGAATCACGCGTCTTGGTCAATCCCTCACGCAGTTTTGCGAACAGTCCCATCGTCATTCCTTCTTTCTAAGGGGCACTGCCCCTTGACCCTTTCGCGCGATTGAGTTGCGCGCATCTTCATACTTTTTTCCGCATGTTTAGCAGGGATTTCGCCTCCGCAGAGGCGAAATCCCCTGCAACAAGAAAATTCAGTTGCAAAGATGTATCCAGAAATGCCGCCCGCCCAAAGGCATTCAATCATTGCCCTTATGCTTCTCCAAGAACACCATCAGCACCGCCACATCCGCGGGCGACACCCCCGGAATCCGGCTCGCCGCCGCAAGCGACCGCGGACGCTGCTTCATCAGCTTCTGCCGCGCTTCAATCCGAAGCCCGGTCACTTCCTCGTAGGGCAAATCCTCCGGCAGCAGCGTCTCTTCCATCTGCCGCGCGTGGCGAATCAGCGTCTCCTGTCGCTCCAAATAGCCCTCGTACTTCACCGAGATTTCCGCCTGCTCCTGCGCAGGCTTGCCGAATTGCCTAATCTCCGGCGAAAGCTCCGCCAGCGCTGACAGCGTGATTTCCGGACGCTTCAGCAGTTCCACTGCGCTTAGCCCATTCTGTGCTTCCGGCTGATGATGCTTCTCCAGCCAGTCGTTCAGCGCAACGCCGGGCGTGTATTTTGCCTTGCGGAGTTCGCCCAGCAGCTGCGCGGTTTCCGATGCCTTGCGTTCCGTGCGCTCCATGCGCTCCTGCGTCGCCAGACCCGCCTCGTAGGCGATGCGCGTCAGGCGCAAATCCGCATTGTCCTGCCGCAGGGATAAGCGATGCTCGGCGCGGCTCGTCATCATGCGGTACGGCTCGTCCGTGCCTTTCGTCGTCAGGTCGTCGGTCAGCACGCCGATGTACGCCTGATCGCGCGTGAGCACAATCGGCGGCTTGCCCTGCGCCGTCAAAGCGGCATTCATGCCCGCCAGCAAGCCCTGCGCGGCGGCTTCCTCGTACCCGGATGTGCCGTTGATCTGCCCCGCAAAAAACAGCCCCCGCACATCCAGACTTTCCAGTGTCGGGCGCAATTGCCGGCTGTCGATGCAGTCATACTCAATCGCATACGCCAGCCGCGTCAGCTCGCACCGCCGCAAACCCGGCACGGAGCGGTACATCTCCCACTGTACATCCTCCGGCAGCGATGTGGACATGCCCTGCACATACCATTCGCGGCTTTGCATTCCTTCCGGCTCAAGGAACACCTGATGGCGTTCCTTGTCGGCGAACTTGACGATTTTATCCTCTATCGACGGGCAGTAGCGCGGCCCGATGCCGTGGATTTTGCCGGAATACAGCGGCGCGCGGTGGAGATTTCGGCGGATGATGTCGTGCGTCTCCGGCGTCGTCCATGTCAAATAACATGCGTAGGTATTGTGCAGCGTGCGGTCGGTCATAAACGAGAACGGCGTCACTGGCTCGTCACCGGGCTGCGGCGTCATTTCGTCGAAATCAATCGTCCGCACGTCGATGCGCGCGGGCGTCCCCGTCTTGAACCGCCGGAGCGGAAAGCCGATGCGCGTCAAGCTGCCGCTGAGGTTCGGCGCGCTCATCAGCCCCTGCGGCCCGCCCGGCGTGATGCTCTCCCCGATGATAATCTGGCTGCGGAGGTACACGCCGCACGCGACAACCGCGACCTTGCAGGAGATATGCTGCCCCGTCGTCGTCGTTACGCCGGTGACATGCCCGTTCTCGACGTCAATCGCGGCGACTTCCCCCTGCCGGACGGTCAGGTTGTCCTGCGTCATCAGCGCGGTACGCATCCGGTTCTGGTACTGCTGCTTGTCCGCCTGTGCGCGCAGGGCATGAACCGCCGGGCCTTTGGACATATTGAGCATTCGGCTTTGGAGGAACGTATCGTCGATGGCGCGCCCCATTTCGCCGCCCATTGCGTCCAGTTCCCGCACAAGGTGCCCCTTTGCGCTGCCGCCGATAACGGGATTGCACGCCATGAGGGCAATCCCGTCCATATTCAGCGTCAGCAGGAGGGTATCAAGCCCCATACGCGCCCCTGCGAGGGCGGCTTCACAACCCGCGTGTCCGCCGCCGATGACTACCAGATCCTTCATCATACGCCTTCTGCTCCTCGGAAATAGGATTCCAGTATGATTATACCATAGGGAGGGGGAAAAGGAAAGAGGGAGAGGCGAAATTAGGGCGGGAGGAATGTGGATAAACACGCAGAAGGAGCAAGGGAAAAGCGAACAACGCCATCGCGCCGGATAGGCGCAGCTTTCTATCTCCCCATCTCAAGCAAAATCAAGCGAAATCAAATGAAATCAAGCCAATTCAAATGAAATCAAATTTTCTTGCCAATTGCGGGCATCCGTGCTATCATGCGCATATAGCGAACGTAAGTTCCTATATTTCGCGGCGTACCTGCCCGCGCCGCCGTACCCATCACACAAGGAGGAGCGAAATTGACTGACATTACCACTACTCTCACTTATACCGCTGACCTCACCCGTCCCCTGCGCCGCATGAACATCCCCGCGCTGTTCATCACCGATGCGCGCCGGGCGCACCGAATCACCGTCACGGTTCTCCGCGCGGGAAATCCCGTTGACCTTGGCGGCGCCGCCGTTTCCGGCACGGTCAAGCACCTGCGCACCGGCACAACCATCCCGCTTAGCGGCAGCGCGCAGGGCAGCATTGCGTCCGTCACCCTGCCGCCCGCCGCCTACGCCCAGCCCGGCGACATCGAAATCTATGTCACCCTGACCAGCGGCGACGTGCAGAACTGCATTTTCGCCGCAACGGGCTGCGTTTTTCCCTCTTCCACCGACCGCGTGGCGGATGTTCCCGGTTTTTACTCGCTTGCGGCGCTGCAGGAGCAGTTTTCGTCGCTGGATGCGCGTCTTCGCGCGCTGGAGGAAATCGGCATCCCCGTCACGACCGCTGACCAGCTTGTATCCGCTGTTCCGCTCAATTCGTGGAAGTTCAACCTGATTTCCGCGACGGCGAACACGGCGTATTCCTCGACGGCGGAAGCGGAAGCGGGGTTTGACGACGCAAGCTGGCGGACGGTCAGCGTGCCGCACGACTGGTCG
>OLQD01003297.1_pt1 | contig 10707 bp, 7 predicted proteins | sample 1672841 | NCBI WGS metagenome assembly OLQD01 (sample SAMEA3136729, study PRJEB25190) | human gut metagenome | biome: human gut; feature: human-associated habitat; material: faeces | place: Austria | collected 2013 | reverse complement strand
CCTTGCCTTTTGAATGACAAATTGTCGCTCTGGACGTCGCGCAGCGTCGAGCCGTTACGGCGTTTGGTAAAACGCCGTAACCTACACCCGCTCCGCGATCTCGTGGATGAGGTAGTCGGTCTTTTCCCAGCCCAGGCACGGGTCGGTGATTGACTTGCCAAAGACACCGCCGTCGACCGGCTGGTTGCCGTCCTCCAGGTAGGACTCGATCATAAAGCCCTTGACCAGCTTGGAGATGGACTCGTTGCGGCGGCAGCTGTCGAGCACCTCCTTGCAAATGCGATACTGCTCCAGCGGACGCTTGCCCGAGTTGTCGTGGTTGCAGTCGATGACCGCCGCCGGATTGGCGTAGCCGGCATGCTCGGTATAGCGCTCGGCCAGGCGCTCCAGGTGCTCGTAGTGGTAGTTGGGGTAGGTGCGGCCATCGAGGCCGATGTAGCCGCGCATGACAGCGTGCGCAAGCGGGTTGCCATCGCACTCGACTTCCCAGTTACGGAAGATAAAGCTCTGGTGGGCCTGGGCGGCGTAAATAGAGTTGAGCATGACGGTGGTGGAACCGGCGGTGGGGTTCTTCATGCCCACAGGCACCGAAATACCGCTCGACACCAGGCGATGCTCCTGGTTTTCGACCGAACGCGCACCCACGGCAACATAGCTCAGCAGGTCGACGAGGTATTGGTAGTTGGACGGGTAGAGCATCTCATCGGCGGTAAAGAAGCCCGTTTCCTCAATAACGCGCAGGTGCATATGGCGGATGGCCTTGACGCCCTCGAGCAGGTCGTCGGGAGCCTCGGGGTTGGGGTTGTGCAGCAGGCCCTTGTAGCCGGTGCCCTTGGTGCGCGGCTTGTTGGTGTAGACGCGCGGAATGATGATGAGCTTGTCCTTGACCTCTTCGGCGGTCTTGGCCAGTCGGTTCATGTACTCAAGCACCGAATCCTCGCGGTCGGCAGAGCACGGGCCGATGATGAGTATTTTGCGCGCGTCCTCGCCGGTAAAGATCTTGGCGACCTCGGCGTCGAATGCCTGTTTTTTGGCGGTAAGCTCGGCGGAAAGCGGCATTTCCTCGCGGATCTCCATGGGGATCGGCAGCCTGCGTTTGAATTCCATGGCCATAAGGGCCTCCTCAATCTATAGAAAGAGCAATAAGCGTATTGTCGAGTGTTCGGCATTATCCGCTGTCGCACGCTAAAGTGCAAGCGAAACCTACCAAAAAGGGACAGGTTTATTTTGACAGGTTTTATCTGGGGAAACGTTGACGGGCCCCAGAATGGAATGATGTCACGTGGCTTGGGAGAGGCCGTCGATCGAGTTCCAGGGGAGGCGGTTCGAGGCCGCAGAACGAAAAACGGGGGCGCAGGTTGTCCTGCGCCCCCGTTCTCGGGCGTTATTCGTTCCCTGCGGCAGAATTTACGCCGCCTCGTCGAACTGCGAGTTGTACAGGTCGGCGTAGAAGCCGCCCTGGGCGAGCAGCTCGTCGTGCGTGCCCTTCTCGACGATGTCGCCGTCGCGAATTACCAAGATCACGTCGGCGTTGCGGATCGTGGACAGGCGGTGCGCGATGACAAAGCTGGTACGGCCTTGCATCAGCGCATCCATGGCGCGCTGAATGAGTTCCTCGGTACGGGTATCGACGTTGGAAGTCGCCTCGTCCAAAATCAGCGCCGGACGGTCGGCCAAAATGGCACGGGCGATGGTCACGAGCTGGCGCTGGCCCTGCGACAGATTGGTGCCTTCCTCGTTGATCATAAAGTCGTAGCCGCCGGCGAGCGTATGGATAAAGTGATCGCAGCGTGCGGCGCGTGCGGCGGCTTCGACCTCGGCATCGCTCGCATCGGGGCGTCCGTAGCGGATGTTCTCGCGGATGGTGCCGTTAAACAGCCAGGTATCCTGCAGTACCATGGCAAACTCGCCGCGCAGTGCCGCACGGTCCCAGTCGCGCACGTCGACGCCCTCGACGCGCAGCGAACCGCCGTCCACGTCGTAAAAGCGCTGCAGCAGCTTAATGAGCGTGGTCTTGCCGGCGCCGGTGGGGCCGACGATGGCGATGGTCTGGCCGGGCTGCGCCTCGCAGCTAAAGTCGTGGATGATGGTCTTGTCGGGCGTATAGCCAAACTTGACATGGTCAAACTCCACGTGGCCGGGGCGCTTTTCGGGAATTTGCGCGTCGGCCTTCTGCTCCTCCTCGGGCGCGGCCAAAAACTCAAACACACGCTCGGTGGCAGCGGCCATCGACTGCATCGTGTTGCTCACGTTGCCCAGCTGCTGCACGGGTTGCGTAAAGTTGCGCACGTACTGGATAAAGCTCTGGATGTCGCCGGGCGTGGCATTGCCGGTCAGCGCGAGCTGCGCGCCCACCACGACAACGCCCACGTAACCCATGTTGCCCACCAGGCTCATAAGCGGCATCATCAGGCCCGACAGGAACTGCGAACGCCAGCCACTAATAAACAGGCGGTCGTTTTGACGGTCGAACTCCTCGATTGAGGCCTCGGCGCGGTCGAACACCTGAATGACGTTTTGACCGGCAAAGTCCTCCTCGATAATGCCGTTGACGGCGCCCAGGACCTGCTGCTGCTCGCGGAAGTACGGCTGCGAGAAGTGAATCATCACCATCAAGATAATTGCGGCTGCCGGCAGCGTGAGCACGGTGACGCCGGTGAGCGGCAGGCTGATCGACAGCATCATGACGAGCACGCCGATAATCTGCGTGACGGACGTAATAAGCTGCGTTACGCTCTGGTTGAGCGACTGGCCCAGCGTATCGACGTCGTTGGTGATGCGGCTGAGCACGTCGCCCTTGCTGTGGCCGTTGAAGTAACTCATCGGTACGACGGCAATCTTGGCGGCGATCTCCTTGCGCATGCGGTAGCAGATCTTTTGCGTGACACCGGTCATGAGCCAGCCCTGGATCAGGCTGCAGGCAGAGCTCGCCAGATACAGGCAGAGCAAAAAGCCGAGCGTCTTGGCGATCCAGTTAAAGTCGACATCGCCGGTGCCGTTGACCTTGGCAACCAGGCCCTCGAACAGTTTGGTGGTGACCTGGCCGAGCACCTTGGGTCCCACAATATTAAAGATGACCGAGCATACGGCAAAGGCGACGGCGGCAAACACGGCAATCTTGTGCTGGCCGATATAGCCGAGCAGCTGCCTCATGGTGCCCTTAAAGTCCTTGGCCTTTTCGCCGCGACGCATGCCGCCCATGCGGCCCATGGGTCCACGCTGACGGGTGGGCTTGGGAATTTGAGTCTTGGTCTCGTCTGCCATTAGCGCTCGCCTCCTTCCATAACGGCTGCAATTTCTTCTTGGGTAAGCCCCAGCTCCTCGGCGGAAAGCTGCGACTGTGCGATCTCCAGGTACGCCGGGCAGCTGCGCAGCAGCTCCTCGTGCGTGCCGGAGCCCACTACGTGGCCGTCGTCGAGCACGATGATCTGGTCGGCGTGCATGATGGTCGCGATGCGCTGGGCCACGACCACGAGCGCGGCGTCGGTAACGTTTTTAGCCAGCTCTTCACGCAGACGCGCGTCGGTCTTGTAGTCGAGGGCGCTAAACGAGTCATCGAAAACTACGACCTCGGGCTTCTTGGCCAGGGCGCGGGCGATGGCCAGGCGCTGGCGCTGACCGCCCGAGACATTGGAGCCGCCCTGGCTGATGGGGGAGTCGTAGCCGCCCTCGCGCTCGGCGATAAAGTCCTCGGCCTGGGCGATGCGTGCCGCCCGGTACATGTCCTCGTCGCTCACCATGTCGCCGGCAAACTTAAGGTTGCTCTCGACGGTGCCCGAGAACAGGCGTCCCTGCTGCGGGATGTAACCAATGCGGCGGCGCAGCTCGGAAAGGGTCATGTCGCGCACGTCGATGCCGTCGAGCGAAATGCTGCCGCCCGTGACGTCGTACAGGCGCGGAATCAGCTGCACGAGCGTGGACTTGCCCGAACCCGTGGAGCCAATGATGCCGAGCATCTGGCCGGCGTGCGTGGTGAAGTTCACGCCGCTGATGACATCGGCGCGGGCATCGGGATACTGGAAGCTCACGTCGCGGAAGGTGAGCTCACCGCGCGGCGCGCTGGCCGCGGGCAGTTTGGGCGAGACGGGGTCGTTGATGCTCGTGGGGCAGGTGATGACCTCTTCCACGCGCTCGGCTGCGACCTCGGCGCGGGGCAGGATAACCGAAACCATGGTGAGGATCATAAACGCCATAACGATTTGCATGGTGTAGGAGATAAACGCCATCATGTTGCCGACCTGCATCACGCCGTCGGACACGCCCTGCGCGCCAAACCAGACGATAAGCACGGTGATGCAGTTCATGACGAGCATCATGAGCGGCATCATAAAGCTCATGGCGCGGTTGGTGTAGAGCTGCGTGGTCATTAGGTCGAGCGAAGCCTTGTCAAAACGCTCGAGCTCATGCTCCTCGCGGTTGAACGAGCGGATAGGCATAAGGCCGTCGAGCAGCTCGCGGGCGGTAAGGTTCACGCGGTCCACAAAGCTCTGCATCTTTTTGAACTTGGGCATGGTGAGGCCCATGAGCACGCCGACGACGGCCGAGACCGCGATGATGGCCACGGCGATGGTCCACTCCAGGCCGGTGTGGTTGGCCAGGACGCGCATGACGGCGACGATGCCCATGACGGGGGCCATCAGGCACATGCGGATAAACAGGGTTGCGGCCATCTGAATCTGCTGAATGTCGTTGGTGCAGCGGGTGATGAGCGAGGCCTGGCTAAACTTGCCCACCTCGGCCGGCGAGAAGTGCATAACCTTGTTGAAGGTCTCGTGGCGCAGGTCGCGAGCGATGGAGCAGGCGGTGCGCGACGCCACGGCACCGGTCAGGATGGTGGCGACGAGCGACACCAGGCACAGCCCAAACATCGTGGTCGCCATGCGGCTCAGGTAGGCGTTCTGCACGTCGGCGGGGTCGATGCCCTGTGCCTTGTACTCGTCCTGTACATAGCTCACGGCGCGCTGGGTGACGATGGAGCCTGACATGGAGCCCATTTTGTCTGCCATATCGTTGGCGCCCTCGACGAGCTTGCCCTGGTCGATTAGGCCGCCTTCAACGCCCAGACGCAGGCTCTTCATGGTGATCTTACCGCCGTCGGCGTCGATCTGCTTTTGCATGTTCTGCGCCGCTGCGGCCTTCTGCTGCATCTCGGCGAGCTGCTCGGGCGTCATGGCAGCCATCTGCCCGGGGGTGGGCATGGCCTGGGCAGCGCCGCCATCGCTTGCCTCGGTGGACGTGCCGGTCATGTCGCCCATGGAGTCGGCGTCGATGCCTTGGTTGAGCGAAAGGACGACGGTCTCGGGCAGGCTCATAATGTCGGCGAGCTTGCTGCCATCGGCACGCTCTTCCTCGGTGCCCATGTACGTTCGAATGCCATTTTTGTCAGCCTTGCTAAACACGGCCTCCACAGCTTTGGCGTCCTTGGTGCTCATAAAGAGTTCAAGGTCGTCGAGCGATTCGGCGCGAATGGTGTCGGGCACGGGCGAGGCGATGCCGCCTTGCTGCACGCCCACGTCGACGATGTCGCTCATATAGGTAGGCAGTGCCAGATCGGCGTTGCAGCTGATTACGATAAGTACGATAGCTGCGAACAGTGCCAGGACATGCTTTTTAAAGAGCTTGAGAATCCTCACTCGGCATCTCTCCTTTCTTGATTGCGGTCGATAATTTCGTTGGCACGTCTAAGAAGGCGCACCATCTCTTGGGTATCTGTTTCGCCGAGCTGCTCGAGGAAAGCCGCGGTGCGGTCCTCGAATTCCCGGCGTTTGATTTCGAGATCCTGGAATCCCTTGTCGGTCACTATGACGTGTACGCGACGACGGTCAGTCTTTGAGTGCTCGCGCTCGACCCAGCCCTTGGCTTCGAGAGCGCGTAGGATATTGGCGATGCGGGCACTCGAGACCCAGGCGCGATCAGCGAGTTCGCTCGGCGTGAGCGAACCGCCGGCGAGTATGAGGGCGCGCATGACGGCCATCTCGCCGCCGAGGGCTTTGTCCGCAAAACGCGAAACGCGCTGATGCATGCTGCCGAACTCGGAAAGGAGCTGACGCCCAAGTTCACGGAAATCGGTATCTTCCACCGAAAACCCCTAACACTAGAAACTATTTTCGGTGAAAGATGATACCCTTGCACGCGCACCCTATGCGATAGATTTTGGGACATGCCTAGAAAACTACCTTTAGGCGACCTCCGTACACCGTCGGTGCCAGCAAAGTTAGGGGCAGATCGTTAGGCATGTCCTAAAGCCTACTCAGAGGTACTTTACCCTGCTAAAGCTGGCATAACAGCTAGAGTGAACGTCGTACAAAGGCAAGGAAAAATACCAAACAAATCGGTGAACGGTAGTTGTTCGCGCGCGCATTTCCTGCGGGTTTGTAAAAAAAGCCATTATGATATAAAAAAAGAAACATATAACAGCCCAGATGCAGAGGGTCGCTATGTTATCCTTCTCAGACGGGTGAAATCTTGGGTTTTGGGTTGTAGTTCCAAGGTGGACAAACGTTTTTCCTGCACCAACGTGTGGTGAAGAACGGAAGAAGCCGGTAATGCAAGCCGAACATTCAAGAATTCAATAAGCAGCGGTGTGAGAGAGCGCCGCATTACACGTAACTAGGAGCGTGGTTACACAATGCAGGAGGCATGGGAAGGCTTCAAGGAAGGCATTTGGACGGGAGAGGTTGACGTCCGAGACTTCATCCAGAAGAACTACACCCCCTACGAGGGCGATGAGTCGTTCCTCGTAGGTCCGACCGAGCGTACCAAGGAGCTGTGGGGCGAGGTTCTCGACCTGCTGCTTAAGGAGCGCGAGCAGGGTGGTGTCCTCGATATGGACACCAAGACCGTCACGGGTATCGTGAGCCACCCCGCTGGCTACATCGATAATGCCCATCGCGACAAGGAGACCATTGTTGGCCTCCAGACCGACAAGCCGCTCAAGCGCGCTCTGCACGTCAACGGTGGTATCCGCATCGCTTGCCAGGCTGCCAGCCAGCACGGCTACAAGGTCGACGAGAACGTTGTCGAGCGCTACACCTTCGAGCGCAAGACCCACAACGCTGGCGTCTTCGATGTCTACACCCCCGAGATGCGTGCTTGCCGCTCGGCTCACATCATCACCGGTCTGCCCGATGGCTATGGCCGCGGCCGCATCATCGGCGACTACCGTCGTGTTGCCCTGTACGGCGTCGACTACCTGATCAAGGACAAGGAGGCCCAGAAGGCTTCCACCCCGACGGTCATGACCGCCGACAACATCCGCGATCGCGAGGAGCTGCAGGAGCAGATCCGCGCCCTCGGCGAGCTCAAGATGATGGCCGAGACCTATGGTTTCGATATTTCCAACCCTGCTACCAACACGCAGGAGGCCATCCAGTGGATGTACTTCGCCTACCTTGCTGCCGTCAAGGAGCAGAACGGCGCCGCTATGTCCATCGGCCGTACCTCTACGTTCATCGACATCTACGCTGAGCGCGACCTTGCCAACGGCACCTTCACCGAGGAGCAGATCCAGGAGTTCGTGGATCACTTCATCATGAAGCTCCGCATGGTCAAGTTTGCCCGTACCCCCGAGTACCAGGCCCTGTTCACCGGCGATCCGCAGTGGGTCACCGAGTCCATCGGCGGCATGGGTGTTGACGGCCGTACGCTCGTTACCAAGATGAGCTACCGCTACCTGCACACGCTCGAGAACATGGGCACCAGCCCCGAGCCCAACATGACCGTTCTGTGGTCGACCCGTCTGCCCGAGAACTTCAAGAAGTTCTGCGCCAAGACTTCTGTCGCCAGCTCCTCGATCCAGTACGAGAACGACGACCTCATGCGCGTCTATCACGGCGACGACTATGGCATTGCCTGCTGCGTGTCCTCCATGCGCATCGGCAAGGAGATGCAGTTCTTCGGCGCCCGCGCCAACCTCGCCAAGTGCCTGCTGTATGCCATCAACGGCGGCGTAGATGAGATCAACGGTCATCAGATCGGACCCAAGTATCGTCCCATCACCTCCGAGTATCTCGATTATGATGAGGTCATGGAGAAGTACATGGATATGATGAAGTGGCTGGCTGGCGTTTATGTCAATGCCCTTAATATTATCCATTATATGCATGATAAGTATTGCTACGAGTCCCTCGAGATGGCACTGCACGATAAGGAAGTCACCCGCTGGTTCGCTACCGGCATCGCCGGCTTCTCGGTTGTTATCGACTCCCTTTCCGCCATCAAATACGCTAAGGTCAAGGTGATCCGTAACGAGCAGGGTCTTGCCGTTGACTATGAGGTTGAGGGCGACTATCCCAAGTACGGCAATGATGATGACCGTGCCGATGAGATCGGTAAGGATATCCTGCACCGCTTCATCAACTTCATTCGTGAGTATCCCACCTACCGTAACGGTATCCATACCACCTCTATCCTTACCATTACCTCCAATGTCAGCTATGGTAAGAATACCGGTTCCACTCCCGATGGCCGTAAGGGCGGCGAACCCTTCGCTCCCGGCGCCAACCCCATGCACGGCCGTGACAGTCACGGTGCCGTTGCTTCCCTCGCCTCTGTCGCCAAGATTCCCTTCATGGATTCTCAGGACGGTATTTCCAATACCTTCTCCATCGTTCCTGATGCGCTGGGCAAGAATGAGGATCAGCGCGTCAATAACCTCGTCGGTCTGATGGACGGCTATTTCGGCAAGAATGCGCATCATCTCAATGTCAATGTGCTGAACCGCGAGACCCTGCTGGACGCTCAGGCTCACCCCGAGCTGTATCCGCAGCTTACCATTCGTGTTTCCGGTTATGCTGTCAACTTCATCAAGCTGACCCGCGCCCAGCAGGATGAGGTTATCTCCCGTACCTTCCACGAGAGAATGTGATTGCAATGACGGAGCTTACCGGACGCATTCATTCTCTTGAGAGCTTTGGCACTGTGGACGGTCCCGGAATCCGCTATGTTGTGTTTTTCCAGGGCTGTCCCATGCGGTGCCTGTACTGCCACAATCCCGATACATGGGAGATGGCAGGCGGTACCGAGATGACTGCCGATGAGATCATCGAAAAAATCACCCGCAATCGTGCCTTCTATACCTCCGGCGGCATCACCGCCACCGGCGGTGAGCCAATGCTGCAAATAGATTTTCTCACCGAGCTGTTTACCAAAGCCAAGCAGAACGGGATCCATACGGCGCTGGATACCTGTGGAATCCTGTTCGACCCCGATCATACCGAAAAAACCGATCGACTGATGGCGGTCACCGATCTGGTGCTCCTTGATATCAAGCATATGTTTGACGAGGAGCACAAGAAGCTGACCGGGCACAGCAATGCGCGGGTCTTCGCCTTTGCGGAGTATCTTAAAAAAATCGGTAAACCGGTATGGATCCGCCATGTCGTCGTGCCCGGCATCACCTTCCAAAGGGAGGAGCTGCTGGCGCTCGGACGCTACCTGAAGATGCTGACCAATATGGAAAAGCTGGAGGTGCTGCCTTACCACTCGATGGGCAAGGTGAAGTATGACAGTCTGGGGATTGAATATCCCCTGCGGGATACCCCCCAGCTTTCCAAGGCGGAAGCCGCCGAAGCGGAAGCGATCATTCAGGAGGGCATGCGCGGAGAATAATTTCGCTTTCCTCTTTATTCTTCTTTCATTTTCTCTCTAAACGGAAGAACCTCTCCACCGGCTGGTGGAGAGGTTCTTCCGTTTATCTTGCGTGTATATTCTGTAGTTATGCCAACGCCGTAAACAGCCCATAGGCAATGCCTCCGGTGATAAAGCCGCTGACCAGAACGCCTGCTGCAATAACAAGGAACGCCGTGACGATCCTCATTCGCAGCACTGCCGCCACCAACGAACCGGTCCATGCGCCGGTGCCGGGCAGGGGAATGGCGACAAAGAGAAACAATCCCCATTTTTCATATTGTCCGATCTTTGCTGCCTTTTCATCTGCCCGCCGAATCATTTTTTTGAAAAAACCGCCGATGCGGGGCAGAGTAGAGAGAAACTCCAATATCTTTTTGGCGAACAAGATGAGGAACGGCACCGGCAGCAGATTGCCCAGTACGCAGGTAAGGTATACCGACCAAAAGGGCAGCCCCATCGCCGCCCCCGCCGGAATGCCGCCCCGCAGCTCCACGATGGGCAGCATGGAAATGCAGAACAGATAAAACCATTTATTTTGCAGTAAACTATGGAACATTTGCCATTCGTCCCTTCTTATCAAGCGTTTTTGCGTTAGGCGGGCAGGTAAAACCGCCCCGCAGGGCACCGCTTTGCGGTGTCACGGGCGTTCCGCCCGTGCCGGCGGCTGCGCCGCCGCCCCTGCGGGGCGTTCCGTACCTTGCTGCTCTATACTACTCTATAATAAGTTCCCGCGCGCACGCGCGCGTACGCATGGGCGCCCGCCCGCGAGAGACACATCTCCTGTTGTTTTTCATTATAGCACGGGACTGGCACTCCGCAATGCCGACTGCAAAAATAGTTGTAAATTATTTGTGAACCCTATTGACAACTGCAAAAAAGTGAGTACAATAATAATCGTTAGCACTCGAAGTGAGCGAGTGCTAAAAAGGAGGGAGCAACATGGAGCTGGATCCGAGAAAAAGCAGGATCCTTACCTGCGTGGTGGAAAGCTACATTCGCACCGGCGAACCGATCGGCTCCAAGCTGATCGCCGCCATGCTGGAGGACGCTGTTTCCTCTGCCACCGTTCGCAATGAT
>OLQD01003294.1_pt1 | contig 10717 bp, 9 predicted proteins | sample 1672841 | NCBI WGS metagenome assembly OLQD01 (sample SAMEA3136729, study PRJEB25190) | human gut metagenome | biome: human gut; feature: human-associated habitat; material: faeces | place: Austria | collected 2013 | reverse complement strand
TCTTATACCTTGCCAAGGGCTACGGGGATTTGATAGCATTTCTTTACTAACTTTCAATTTAAATAGAAAAGAGGGACTGGGATGAGTGATGCAATACCTGTGAACAGAATAAAAGGTGTGGGAGAGAAGACGGCGGCTCTGTTTGGTAGGATCAATGTTTTTACCGTGGAGGATCTGATCGGACATTATCCCAGGGATTACGAGACTTATGATGCTCCGGTATCCATCCGGGAGGTGTCTGCCGGCAGTGTGCAGGCCATCTATGGGCGGATCACGGCCATTCCCAATGTGAAGAAGGTCCGGAATCTGTCGATCCTGAACGCTGTGCTGACGGATGACAACGGAGATTCCATTCAGCTAACTTTTTTCAATATGCCATTTTTAAAAAAGGTGTTAAAACCCGGCGGATTCTATCTGTTCCGTGGTCTGGTACAGCAGAGGGGCACTCATAAGATCATGGAACAGCCCAGAATGTTTACCTGGGAGGAATATCAGAAAAAATCAGGTCGGCTTCTGCCCAGATATGCCCTGACCAAAGGACTGACCAACCAGACGGTGCAGAAGTCCGTAGCCCAGGCACTGGAATATTATCCCCCGGAAAAAGAATATCTGCCGCAGTCCGTATTGCAAAAAATACCCATGCTTTCCCACAGGGAAGCTGTCAATTCACTGCACTTCCCGGATAACCGGGAGGAACTGCTGGCAGCAAGGAACCGTATCGTATTCGAAGAATTCTTTTCTTTTTTACTGGTTCTTCGGAAAAATAAAGATCTGGCGGCGAAGACGGAGAATCATTTTCCCATGTATGAGACCGCGGATACCGTAAGATTTCTGGAGCAGCTGCCGTTTCCTCTGACAAAAGCCCAGAAAAAGGTCTGGGGGGAGCTCCGGGAGGATATGGGAAGTCCTTATGCCATGAACCGCCTGATTCAGGGAGATGTAGGCTCCGGTAAGACGATCCTGGCAGTGCTGGCACTTCTCATGTGTGCGGCTAATGGTTATCAGGGAGCAATGATGGCCCCTACGGAGGTATTGGCTGTACAGCATTTTGAGACCATTTCGGGCTATGTAGAAAAATATGGCATTGCTTTTCGTCCGGTGCTTCTGACAGGCTCTATGACGGCGAAGGAGAAGCGGGAGGCTTATGCGAAAATTGCTTCCGGAGAAGCTAATCTGATCATTGGAACCCATGCCCTGATCCAGGAAAAGGTGGAATATTCTTCCCTGGCACTGGTGGTAACGGACGAGCAGCACCGTTTCGGAGTAAGACAGCGGGAGACACTGGCCGCCAAAGGAAAAGAACCCCATGTACTGGTCATGAGTGCCACCCCCATTCCCCGGACGCTGGCCATCATTTTATACGGCGATCTGAAAGTTTCTGTCGTGGATGAGCTTCCTGCAAATCGTCTGCCGATCAAGAACTGCGTCGTAGGAACTTCCTATCGTCCCAAGGCCTATGAATTCATTGCCAGAGAGGTGGCTGCCGGCAGACAGGCTTATGTCATCTGTCCTATGGTGGAAGAAGGGGAATCGGAAGACCTGGAGAATGTAGTAGATTATACGGAGAAACTCCGGGCAGCTCTGCCACCTTCCGTTCAAGTAGCTTACCTCCATGGAAAAATGCGCCCAGCAGACAAAAACCGTATCATGGAAGAATTTGCTGATAAGAAGATCGATGTCTTAGTCTCTACCACAGTCATTGAAGTCGGCATCAATGTTCCCAATGCCACGGTAATGATGGTGGAGAACGCAGAGCGCTTCGGTCTGGCACAGCTGCACCAGCTGCGGGGACGTGTAGGACGTGGAGAATTCCAGAGCTATTGTATTTTCATCAGTACTTCCGAGGCCAAAGAGACCATGGAACGTCTGCAGATCCTGAACCATTCCAACGACGGTTTCCATATTGCTTCCGAGGATCTGAAGTTACGAGGCCCCGGTGATATCTTCGGAATCCGGCAGAGCGGTGAATTTTCTTTTGTACTGGGAGATATCTATACGGATGCATCACTGTTAAAGGAGGCTTCTGAAGCCGTAGATACGCTGTTATGCTCAGATCCGGAACTGAGCAGCGAAGACACGCTGCCGTTGCGGCAATATTTTGAGGAACATCGCTCGGCAAATATGGTTGACTTTCGGACCATCTGACAGTAAAATTACTTTTAGGTTCAAAGTTTCAAACTGCGAATCGGGTAATTTCTGCAAAATAATGCAAAGGGAAGGTTTAGATACCAAATGGCAAAAATAGCAATTGTAACAGACAGTAACAGCGGTATTACGCAGGCGGAGGGGAAAAAAATTGGAATTTATGTACTTCCCATGCCTTTTATGATTGATGAAGTCACTTATTATGAAGATATTGACCTGACACAGGAGCAGTTCTATGAAAAGCTGAAATCCGGTGCCAATATTGCCACCAGCCAGCCGTCTCCTGACAGTGTCACCAGTCTGTGGGACAAGCTTTTGCAGGAATATGACGAGATTGTACACATTCCCATGAGCAGCGGTCTGTCCGGTTCCTGTCAGAGTGCCATGGCCTTTGCGGCAGATTATGATGGCAGAGTTCAGGTCGTGAACAACCAGAGAATCTCCGTAACCCAGCGTCAGTCTGCACTGGATGCCCTGCAGCTTGCGGCAGCCGGTAAAGACGCAGCCCAGATCAAAGAATTCCTGGAAAATGATAAATTCAACAGCAGTATCTATATTATGCTGGACACCTTGTATTATCTGAAAAAAGGCGGACGGATCACTCCGGCGGCCGCAGCCATCGGTACCATGCTTCGCCTGAAACCGGTGCTGACCATTCAGGGTGAAAAGCTGGATGCCTTTGCAAAGGCAAGAACCACCTCACAGGGCAAAACCATGATGATCAATGCTATTAAAAAGGACATCAACGAGCGTTTTGGCGGCATGACGGAGGGCAAGCATATCTGGCTGCAGATTGCCTATACCCACGACCGAGCTGCAGCAGAACAGTTTCGCACCGAGGTAGAGGCGGAATTCCCCGGCTATGATATCCATATCGATCCACTGTCCTTAAGTGTTGCCTGCCACATCGGCCCCGGTGCCCTGGCACTGGCATGCTGTAAGAAAATCACGGTATAATAATATTTTCTGGAGGTGCCATATGGTAAATCCAATGCAGTTCAGCTTATTGGAAAACATTTTAACTGTCCTGTTTTTAATAGCAATCGTCCTTTGGATCTGTTATTTATTCCTGCGTCGCCGCGGCAGGGGAGCTTTTCGCACACAGACCGTGGAAAAAGCGGTCGTGCTTTCGAAAAATACAAATGCCGATACCTCCCAGGCCGTTTACCTCCAGAACACAAATGTGACCACTGGGCTGGTAGAGACAGAAGCGGTACATCAGATTACTTTTCAGGACATGGAGCATCCGGAAAAATGCGTCACTTTGGAAGCAGACGATGCTGTTTTTTCAATGTTGAAAGAAGGAGCGCAGGGAAAATTAATGTTCCGTGGCAGCCAGCTGTTGTCTTTTGGGGCATTGCAATCTCAAAATCATAAGGATTATAAATTCAAAGGGATATCTTAACAGACCATTTTGACCACCAGTTTCGAATCGGAGAACAGGTGGTCTTTTATTTCCTCCGGTAGAACCCTATCCCTTGTATTTTTTGCTTTTCCAAACACAAAATCTATGATATACTTAAGACAATAATGTGTTGAGAAGGAGTTCCAGTTCATGGCAAAAGACAATAATTATGACGCCTCAAGTATTACTGTCCTGGAAGGCTTAGAAGCGGTAAGAAAGAGACCCGGAATGTATATCGGCAGTGTCTCCACCAAGGGTCTGAACCACCTGATCTACGAGATCGTAGATAACTCTGTGGACGAGCATCTGGCCGGATACTGCGATACGATAAAAGTAACTCTGGAGGCGGACGGTTCCGCCACCGTAGAAGATAACGGACGTGGTATTCCCGTGGGAATGCACGAAAAAGGGATCAGTGCGGAACGTCTGGTATTCACGACCCTGCATGCCGGCGGTAAATTTGACAACTCCGCTTATAAAACCAGCGGTGGTCTGCATGGCGTAGGTTCCTCTGTGGTAAATGCTCTTTCCACAAAGTTGACTGTAAGAGTCAAGAGTGGTGGCTTCATCTATGAGGACCGTTATGAAAGAGGTATCCCCGTGATGGATCTGGTGGACGGTCTGCTTCCCGTAGTGGGCAAGACCAGAGAGACCGGTACGACTATCAACTTTCTGCCGGATGACACCATCTTTGATAAGACCCGTTTCAAGGAAGATGAAGTAAAGAGTCGTCTGCATGAGACCGCTTATCTGAATCCGAAGCTTACGATCATTTTTGAGGATAAGAGAAAAGAAGAACCGGAGAAGGTTACCTACCATGAACCGGAAGGCATCATTGGCTTCATAAAAGACATGAACCGTTCCAAAGAGACCGTCCATGATGTCATTTTCTTTTCCGGTGAGAGCGAAGGCATCTCCGTGGAAGTGGCATTCCAGTATGTGAATGAATTCCACGAGAATGTACTGGGCTTCTGTAATAACATTTATAACTCCGAGGGCGGTACCCACCTTACTGGTTTCAAGACCCAGTTCACAAACGTTATTAATACTTACGCCAGAGAATTAAATATTCTGAAGGAAAAGGATGCAAACTTTACCGGTGCCGATGTCCGGAACGGAATGACCGCCGTGGTATCCATCAAGCATCCGGATCCCCGTTTTGAAGGACAGACCAAGACAAAGTTAGATAATCAGGATGCTGCCAAGGCTGTGGCTAAGGTGACAGGTGAAGAGATCGTAAGATTTTTTGACCGCAATCTGGAGACTTTGAAGAGCATTATCGGCTGTGCGGAAAAGGCAGCCAAGATCCGTAAGACAGAGGAAAAAGCCAAGACCAATATGCTGACCAAGCAGAAGTTCTCCTTTGATTCCAACGGAAAACTTGCAAACTGCGAGTCCAGAGATCCCTCCAAGTGTGAGATCTTCATCGTAGAGGGTGACTCTGCGGGCGGCAGTGCCAAGACTGCCAGAAACCGTATGTATCAGGCCATCCTTCCGATCCGCGGTAAGATCCTGAACGTAGAGAAAGCCAGCATTGACAAAGTACTGGCCAACGCCGAAATCAAGACCATGATCAACGCTTTCGGCTGCGGATTTTCCGAGGGCTACGGCAACGATTTCGATATTAGTAAGCTGCGCTATGACAAGATCATTATCATGGCGGATGCCGATGTGGATGGCGCACATATTTCCACGTTGCTGCTGACCTTATTCTATCGTTTCATGCCGGATCTGATCTTCGAAGGCCACGTATACATAGCAATGCCTCCCTTATATAAGGCCATGCCCTCCAAGGGAGAAGAAAAATATCTGTATGATGATAAGGCACTGGAAAAATACCGCAAGACCCACAAGGGTCCCTTTACCTTACAGCGATACAAAGGTCTGGGTGAGATGGATGCCGAACAGCTGTGGGAGACCACACTGGATCCGGAACGCAGATTGTTGAAATTAGTAGAGATCGAGGATGCCCGCATGGCTTCCGAGATGACCGAGCTTCTCATGGGTACGGATGTGCCGCCCAGAAAAGCCTTTATTTACGATCACGCTACGGATGCGGCGCTTGATATTTAATATCAGATATCAGAAGAACGGAGATTAGAAATGGACGACAGCAGAATCATAAAAACAGAATACTCCGAGGAGATGCAGAAATCGTTCATCGACTATGCCATGAGCGTTATCATTGCCAGAGCCCTGCCGGATGTCAGAGACGGCCTGAAGCCGGTACAGAGAAGAACTCTCTACGATATGCATGAACTGGGGATCCGTTACGACCGCCCCTACCGTAAAAGTGCCCGTATCGTAGGTGATACCATGGGTAAATATCACCCCCACGGCGACAGTTCCATCTATGAGGCACTGGTAGTCATGAGCCAGGATTTCAAAAAGGGCATGCCCCTGATCGACGGCCATGGTAACTTCGGCAACATTGAAGGAGATGGTGCCGCAGCCATGCGTTATACCGAGGCAAGACTGCAGAAAGTGACCCAGGAAGCTTTCCTGGCAGATCTGGACAAGGATGTGGTAGACTTTGTTCCGAACTTCGATGAAACGGAAAAAGAGCCGTCCGTACTGCCGGTAAAGATTCCGAACCTGTTGGTTAATGGTTCCGAAGGTATCGCCGTAGGCATGGCCACCAGCATTCCCCCTCATAATCTCGGGGAAGTCATTGACGCCGTAAAGGCTTATATGCTCAATAATGAGATCACAACAAAAGAACTGATGCGTTACCTGAAGGGGCCGGATTTTCCCACCGGCGGCATCGTTATCAATAAGGATGAACTGGAAGACATCTATGAGACCGGAACCGGCAAGATCAAGCTGCGGGGCAAAGTGGAACTCCAGAAGGGAAAATCTGGAAAGACCAATGTAGTGATCACCGAGATCCCCTATACCATGATCGGTGCCAATATTGCGAAGTTTTTATCCGACGTGGCCGCTCTTTCCGAGACGAAGAAGACACAGGATATTGTGGATATTTCCAACCAATCTTCCAAGGAAGGCATCCGTATCGTCATCGAACTTCGTAAGGATGCCGATCCCGAGAACTTTGTAAATATGCTCTATAAAAAGACTCGTCTGGAGGATACCTTCGGTGTCAATATGCTGGCTATCGCAAACGGCAGACCAGAGACTATGGGCTTAAAGCAGATCATCAAGGCCAATGTTGACTTCCAGTTTGAAGTGGCTACCAGAAAATATACCAATCTATTGGCCAAAGAGCAGGAGCGCAAGGAGATTCAGGAAGGTCTGATCAAGGCCTGCAATGTGATCGATCTGGTCATTGAAATTTTACGCGGATCCAAGGATCGTGCCATGGCAAAAGCCTGTCTCGTAGAGGGTAAGGTCGATGGCATCAAGTTCAAGTCCAAGGAATCCAGGATCATGGCAGCCCAGCTGATGTTCACCGAGAAACAGGCCAATGCCATCTTAGAAATGCGTCTGTATAAGTTGATCGGTCTGGAACTGGAAGCACTGATCAACGAACACGAAGAGACCATGGCAAACATCTATCGCTATGAGGATATTCTGGACCGCAGAGATTCCATGGCCCAGGTCATCATGAATGAACTGGACGGATTCAAGAAGGAATACAGCCATCCCCGCAAAACTGTCATCGAGAACGGACAGGAAGCGGTCTACAAGGAAAAAGAACTGGAAGAGATGGATGTGGTATTTCTCATGGATCGATTCGGCTATGCCAAGACTGTGGATGTCTCTACTTACGAGCGGAATAAAGAAGCCGCAGATGCAGAAAATAAATACGTCTTCACCTGTAAAAATACCGGAAGGATCTGCCTGTTCACCAACACCGGACAGATGCACACTATCAAGGTGCTGGACCTGCCTTACGGCAAGTTCCGTGACAAAGGCACGCCCATTGACAACGTGAGTAACTTCAGCCAGAAAACCGAAGAGATCGTCTATATCACCAGTCAGAAGGAACTGAATCTGTGTCAGGTGATCTTTGCCACTGCACAGTCCATGTTGAAGGTGGTAGATGGCGGAGAGTTCGATGTGACCAAGCGCACCGTTGCAGCTACGAAGTTGGCGGAGGGCGACAGCGTTGTCAGCGTTACGGCTCTTACGGATCAGCGGAATATCGTATTACAGACAAAGGCCGGTTTTTTTCTACGCTTTGCCGTAGATGAGATTCCCGAGAAGAAAAAAGGAGCCATCGGCGTCCGCGGCATGAAACTGGGCGACGGTGATCAGGTGGAAAATGTATATTATACGAAGAATGCCATAGAGACCACCATTGAATATAAGGGCAAGGAACTTGTCCTGAACAATCTGAAGCTTGGAAAGCGCGACAGCAAGGGCACCAAGGTCAGAGTATAACAAAGTCAGCTTAGAAAACGGAGAAAAATATATGAGAGTCATAGCAGGAACCGCAAGAAGTCTGCCGTTAAAGACACCAGAGGGAATGGATACCAGACCCACCACCGACCGGATCAAGGAAACCCTTTTTAATATGCTGCAGACCTATATTCCGGACTGTGTGTTCGTGGATATTTTCAGTGGCAGCGGCGGCATTGGTATTGAAGCCTTAAGCCGCGGTGCCAGAAAAGCCTATTTTATTGAAAATGCGCCGAAAGCCCTGGCATGTATCGAGGACAATCTGGCATTTACGAAAATGAAAGACCGTGCTATAGTATTAAAACAGGATGCCTGCGCAGGACTGACGGGCATCTATGAAAAGCACGTGGATGTGATCTTCATGGATCCACCCTACGATCAGGAGCAGGAGCGCAGGGTCTTAGAGCAGCTGCGCTATGCCAAATATGTCTCCGAAGAGACTCTGCTCCTGGTAGAAGCCTCTCTGCATACCGATTTCTCCTATGCGGAAGACTTAGGGTTTGAAGTGATCCGTGAGAAAAAATACAAAACCAACAAGCATGTGTTCCTTCGCAAGAAGTAACACTGAAAGGCATGATTTTTATGAAAAGAGCTGTTTACACCGGAAGCTTTGATCCCGTCACCAACGGACATATGGATATCATAAGGCGGGCATCCGAAATATTTGATGTTCTGATCGTCAGTGTTTTGAATAATAAAGAAAAGACCCCGTTGTTTTCTGTAGAAGAACGTGTTAAGATACTAACAAAGGCGACAAAAGATATCCCGAATGTGGAGGTGAAAGCATTCGAGGGCCTGTCAGTGAACTTTGCCAGGGAAAACCATGCCCAGGTGATTGTTCGAGGGCTTCGTGCTGTCACGGATTTTGAATATGAACTGCAGATGGCCCAGACTAATCGTGTTCTGGCACCGGATGTGGACACCGTTTTTCTTACAACCAGTCTGGAATATGCATACTTAAGCTCCACGATCATGAAAGAAGTTGCTAATTTCGGAGGAGATCTGAGCAAATTCGCTCCACGTGAGATTACGGATGCAGTCGAAGAGAAATTGAAAAAAAGAGAAACAGAGAAATAAGGAGAGTGTATTATGAGCAGCAGAATTGAACAGATTATTCAGGAGATTGAAGAGTATGTGGACAGCTGTAAATTCCAGCCTCTTTCCACTACCAAGATCGTAGTGAACAAAGAAGAGATTGAGGAGTATTTACGTGAACTTCGTCTGAAAACTCCGGATGAGATCAAACGTTATCAGAAGATCATCAGCAATAAGGATGCGATCCTTGAGGATGCTCAGGCTAAAGCTGACAGTCTGATCGCAGATGCTCAGGCCAAAGCTCAGGAACTTGTTACACAGCATGAGATCATGCAGAAAGCATATGCACAGGCAAATGAGACCATAAATGCTGCAAACAAGCAGGCTCAGGAGATTCTTGATTCTGCAACACAGGATGCAAACAGCATTCGTCTCAGTGCGATCACATACACAGATGATATGATGGCTAATATCGGTTCTGTCCTGAATCAGACACTTGAAGATGCCGGTGGTAAATACAAAGCATTTATTGATGCTCTGCAGAGCTGCCTTGAGGTTGTTAATCATAATCGTCAGGAGCTTGCACCACAGACTGCTCAGGCAGCGGCAATCTCCAATACCTTCCAGGATGATGACAGTTCTTCTATAACAAAAGAAGACGAAGATCTGTTAGACGATATCGGAGAAAACTAGGATCAGGAATATCGCACTGGCGTTCAGACATTTTGAAATAGCGTAGGGGATCAGTGACAAACTGTTTTCCAATACGCTTTTTGTCTGAACCATGACGCAAAAGCCACCAAAAGAAGTCAGGAGCATAGAAGCAAGGTATCTGCTTTTCCATGGCAGTGGTGCGCCGGCAATCTGTTTCAGCCCGGTAGTTAGTTCCAGTGGTGCTGTGAACAGCATACAGCTTTGTGCATGAAATGGCCAGTAAAAGCTGATACTGGCGAGTATCAGTGAGAAGAGGAGAATATAGCCCCCGAGACGTGTGATGGTTTCAAATCCGTCCATGATCGAGACATCCAGGATGACTCCTAGGGAGTCCTGTTGGTATGTCTCTTTTTTTATCTTGTTTACGCAGACAGAGTCCACGGTATGCCCACGATATACAACGAAACGAAAAAACAGCATACAAAAGAGATCTGCCGCCAGAAAAGTGAGGATCATCTGTACTGCTGATATCTTATTTTTCAAGAGTATCCCGGAAAGATAGGAAATGATAAATGCGGGACTTGCATTGCAGCTGAACGTAAGAAGATATTCCCCTTCTCTGCGGGAAATCTGCTGGTCTATGTACAGATCATGTGCCAGTTTGGCTCCCATAGGATATCCGCATAACAGACCCAGGATCAGAACATAGGCTCCAGCAGGTGAAAGCCCGAAAAACGTTTTCCAGAAGAAAGCAGATGGTTTCAGAAGCTTCCGGATATTTCCAGTTTTTAATAATGCTCCTGTCAGGATCAGAAATGGCAGCAGAGTGGGAATCATGATATTCAACCACAATCCAAGTCCATTTTTTACTCCGGTAAGAGCTTCTTTTGGGTGAAAAAGCAGAAAAAACAACAGGCAGATATAGAAAAATATGATTATTTTTCGTTTCATAAAAACAGGTCCTTGCTTTTTTTACAGTATATGATTATTATAAAAGACAAATGAATTTATGAAGCAGAAGGAGGCAGAATTTATGCCAGTATTAGAAAATTGTGAACCAAAGAGAGTTTTTCATTATTTTGAAGAAATCTGCAAGATTCCTCATGGTTCCAGAAA
>OLQD01003290.1_pt1 | contig 10721 bp, 7 predicted proteins | sample 1672841 | NCBI WGS metagenome assembly OLQD01 (sample SAMEA3136729, study PRJEB25190) | human gut metagenome | biome: human gut; feature: human-associated habitat; material: faeces | place: Austria | collected 2013 | reverse complement strand
GGCTGCACAGGATGACCTTAGCGCCATCGTTGACCAGCTTCTGGATGGTGGGCAGTGCTGCATTGATGCGGTTCTCGTTGGTGATGACACCGTCCTTCATCGGGACGTTGAAATCGCAGCGGACAAGCACCTTCTTGCCGCAGTAGTTCTGATCGTCGATCGTCTTCTTACCTAAACCCATGGTAAAAACTCCTCTCAAATTATAATTCTGAACCAGAGTCTCGCTCACAATCGGGGCGTTGCCCCGTACAGCTACTATTATAAACAAAAACTGCGTGCATTGCAAGGATATGAGATAGATAATTGTTTAACAAACATTTGCCATTGTTGCACGGAAATGTGTCTATTTTGCCCGAAGTGCGGTTTTTTCTGCCCGCAGACGCCGGAAATGCTGTTTTCCGTTCCGTTCTCTTCCGTGAAAAAAGCTTCCGAAAAGTCCGCAGACTTTTCGGAAGCTCAAATAAAAAAATAAAATTCCTTGAATTATGCCCAGAGCACAAGCGGAGGGCATTTCAAATCGTCCCGCATCAAACAAGGCCGCCGCACAAAATACTGTGCAACGGCCTGTCTACTTATGCGTTATGCAAAATATTCCTGTGCACGGCGGGCGGCATCGTTGATGCAGTCCCGCAGCTGGTCCAGCGTATCAAACTTTTTGCTGGGGCTCAGGTAGGCGTGGAACTCCACCACCGGGTCGGTGCCGTACAGGTTGCCGGAAAAGCCCGGGATAAAGGTCTCGCAGGTCACCTTGGTGGCGTCATCGTTCACGGTAGGGCGGCTGCCCAGACCGGTGGCCGAGGGATACCACACCCCGTTGATACAGGTGCGGGTGATATAAATGCCGCTGCGGGGCATCTGGAAGCCCTGCGGGTACAGCTGGTTGATGGTGGGCACCCCGAGGGTGTGCCCCAGCCCTGCCCCGTGCTGCACCGCAAAGCGGATGGCATAGGGCATGCCCAGCATGGCGTTGGCGGCGGGGATATCCCCGCCCTCCAGCGCAGTGCGGATGCGGGTGGAGGACACCGGCTTTTCCTCAAACTGAGCCATGGGCACCACCACTACCTCCACCCCAAGAGGGGCACAGAGGGTGCGCAGCAGCTCCGGCGTACCGGCAGCCTTTGCACCAAAGGTGAAGTTTTCGCCGCAGAACAGCGCCCGGGCGTGGCAGTTTTCCACAATGCCGCGCACAAACTCCTCCGGGCTCAATGCTTTGATCGCCTCAAAATCAGGGGTAAGGTAATACTCCACCCCAAGGCTGTGGATCAAAGCGTGCTTATCCTCGGTAGAGAGCAGGCGCTTGCCCTTCATTTTATTTTCCACCGGCAGGCGGAAGGTGAACACCGCCGGAGCTGCATCATGGGTCTTTGCCCACTGCACAGCCCCTTCGATCACCGCCCGGTGGCCGATATGGATGCCGTCAAAGTAGCCCATGGCCACGGCGGTACCCTTTGCGGGCTGTGCCAGCGGCAACGGGGCAAACTGAGAAATGATCTGCATGGGTCTTGTTTCCTTTATTGCTCAATTACGTTCCACGAACAGTTTTTCCACCCGGAGCACCCCGCCGGTAATGTTGGCAAGGCCAAGGAACTGCCCGGCGGCATTGCGCACCCGGTAGCGTCCGTCTGCTGCGGGGTAGCGGCTGGTGGGACAGCCGTTGTACAGGTGCTGTTCCACCCATGGCTCCACCATCAGCAGCGGCAGCGGGGCGAACACGCTTTCCACCGGCAGCATCAGTGCTTCCAGTGCAGCGTTCCCCTGCTCCTTTGCGGCAAGAATTTCTTCCAGCGTGTGGGCATCTGCTTCGGTGTACAGACCGGCAGCAGTGCGGCGCAGAGCGCTCATAGTGCCCTTCTGCCCCATGGCGGCGGAGATCTCCTCCAGCAGCGTGCGGATATAGGTGCCCTTGGAGCAGCGCACCGTCAGTACATACTCGTTTTCTGCCAGACTGCCGCCGTACTCGATGCCGTAAATTTCAATAGGGCGCGCCTTGCGCTCCACGGTCACGCCCTCGCGCGCCAGCTTATACAGCGGCTGGCCGTTGATCTTGACTGCCGAGTACATGGGCGGCACCTGCATCTGCGGGCCGATAAACTGCGGCAGTACAGCCAGCAGCTCCTTTTCTCCGGCGGTAACGGGCGCGGTTTCCAGCACCGTGCCGGTGCTATCGCCGGTATCGGTGCGTGCGCCCAAGCGCAGGGTGGCACGGTAGGTCTTGTCGTGGTTCAGCTGCAGATCCACCGCCTTGCTGGCACCGCCGCAGAACACCGGCAGAACGCCGGTGGCCATGGGGTCCAGTGTACCGCTGTGTCCCAGCTTGCGGGTGCCCAGCACGCCGCGCAACTTTGCCACCACGTCAAAGCTGGTCCAGTCCATGGGCTTGTCTACGATCAGGATGCCCTGCATCATGCTTCCTCCTGCGGTGCGTCCAGCTCGGCTTCCACCTCTGCAAGGATCGCATTTTTGGCGTTTTCAAGGTCGCCCAGCAGTTCACAGCCCGCTGCGCGGGTGTGGCCGCCGCCGCCCAGACGCCGGGCAATAGCGCAGGCATCCACGCCCTTTGCGGTGCGCACGCTGATGCGGTAGCTGCCGCCGGGCTGCTGGCGCAGGGTCAGACCCACCTTGACCCCCTCGATGCTGATGGGTAGGCTGGTCAGCTCCTCCAGATCTGCGGGGTCTACCCCGCTCTGCCGGATCTCGTCCCTTGTCAGGTAGATCAGGGCGCAGCGACCGTCCAGATAGTACTCCAGATGGTTGCGGGCGATGCGCTCGGCCTCCATGCGGGCACGGGGCTTGGTGTCGAAGAGCAGGGTGTTCAGCTCCTCCACATGACAGCCGGCCTCAATGAGCTTTGCAGCCACCTTGTGGGTGTTGGCTGTGGTGGAGGAGAACTTGAAGCAGCCGGTGTCGGTGGCAATGCCGGTGTACAGGCAGTCTGCAATGTGGGGGGTGATAGTCACGCCCATCTCCACGATGACCTGATACAGCAGCTCTGCTGCCGCAGCGGCACCGGCATCCAGAAGGGTAAAATCGGCATAGCCGTTGTTGCCCGCGTGGTGGTCGATGCACAGGTCCACATGGCGTACAAACTGCGGCACGCCGTTATTTTCTCCAAACAGCTGCAAACCGGCCACGTCCACCGCGATCACGGTGCGGGGCTCGAACTCGCCCTTGAACAGCCGTGGGTTTGTAAAGGCATAGCGGGACGGAATGGCATCGGAGCAGAGCACCGCTGTTGTTTTTTCCAGCGCTTTGAGCGCATAGTACAGGGCGCTGCCGCAGCCGATGGTGTCACCGTCCGGGTTTTTGTGGCACAGAATCAAAATGTTGTCCGCAGCCAGCAGGCGCTGCGCCATCTGCTGCACATCCAGTTGTTCTGTCATCCAATGATCCATCCTTTCCGCAAAGGCAGTCAGTCCTCGGTCTGTTCGGTATCGGCAGGCTGTGCTTCTTCCTCGCCGTTCACATTCAGGCTGCGCAGCAGCTCGTTGATGTGGGCGGCGTAGGCGGCACCGTCATCCTCCACAAAGATAAAGCGGGGTGCCTTGCGGATGTGCATTTTTTTGCTGACCTCGGTGCGCACATGGCCTGCGGCACGGTTCAGCGCTTCAATAGCGGGCTTGGGGCCGTCTGCGCGGCCCATCACGCTTACATACACTTTTGCCACATCCAGATCCGGCGTCACGTCCAGACGGGTGACGGTCAGCAGACCGCCCTCCAGCCGCGGGTCCTTCAGCCGGCCGATGATGGCAATGACCTCACGCTTCATATCCTGCGCAAGACGGCCCATATTTTTCTGAGACATAGTTTTCTCCAAATTCTGTCCGGCAGCCTCCCAAAGCCTTGCCCCGGCCGGGGCAAGGCGGCATTTGTCTGCCAAAACGACGGATGAGGGCGCACGCTCCACACCTGCGAAAGATACGCCCTCATCAGTCTCACTTCGTTCGACAGCTTCCCCCGTCCGGGGGAAGCCTTTTCTGCCGGGAAGCTGTTATATATTCGGTTTTTTCTTAGTCGCGGTACTCTTCCATCTTGAAGGCTTCGTACACGTCGCCTTCCTTGACGTCGGCAAACTTTGCCAGAGTAACGCCGCACTCGTAGCCCTCGGCCACTTCCTTGGCATCATCCTTGAAGCGCTTCAGGGATGCGATCTCGTCCTCGGCAATGACGATGCCGTCACGCACCACGCGCACCTTGCTGTCGCGGGTGATCTTGCCGCTGGTCACGCGGCAGCCTGCAACGGTGCCCACGTTGGAGATCTTGTACACCTGACGCACCTGCAGCTCACCCAGAGCGACCTCGCGGAACTTGGGTGCCAGCATACCCTTCATAGCGTCGGTGACATCGTTGATGGCGTCGTAAATGACACGGTACATACGCATTTCCACCTTGGTGGCAGCGGCTTCTTCCTTAGCCACATTGTCCGGGCGGACGTTGAAGCCGATGATGATGGCGTTGGAGGCATCGGCCAGATCGACGTCAGACTTGCTGATGGCGCCGACACCGGCATGGATGACGCGCACGCGCACCTCATCGTTGGAGATCTTCTCCAAACTCTGCTTCACAGCCTCGGCAGAGCCCTGCACATCGGCCTTGACCACGATGGCCAGTTCCTTCATGTCGTTCTGTGCCATCTGGCTGAACAGGTTATCCAGCGTGACCTTCTGGAAGGAGGAGAACTGCTTTTCCTTGGCGGCAGCAACGCGCTGCTCAGCCAGTTCACGGGCCAGACGCTCGTCCTCAACAGCCTCGAACAGGTCGCCGGCCTCGGGCACGGCGGTCAGGCCGGTGATCTCCACAGGGGTGGAGGGGCCGGCATCGGTCAGCAGCTGACCCTTGTCGTTGCGCATGGTACGCACACGGCCCACGGCGGTACCGGCGATGATGACATCACCGGAGTGCAGGGTGCCGTTCTGCACCAGAATGGTGGCAATGGGGCCCTGGCCCTTGTCCAGACGGGCCTCGACGACCGCACCCTTGGCGCGGCGGTTGGGGTTGGCCTTGAGCTCCATGACCTCAGCTTCCAGCGCGATGCGCTCCAGCAGGTCGTTGATGCCCATGCCGGTCAGGGCAGACACCGGGATGCAGGCCACATCGCCGCCCCAGTCCTCGGTGATGATGCCGTACTTGGTCAGGCCTTCCATCACGCGCTCGGGGTTTGCGGTGGGCTTATCCATCTTGTTCATTGCCACGATAATCTTGACATTTGCAGCCTTGGCGTGGTTGATGGACTCGATGGTCTGGGGCATGATGCCGTCGTCGGCAGCAACCACCAGAACTGCAATATCGGTCATGTTGGCACCGCGGGCACGCATGGAGGTGAACGCCTCGTGGCCCGGGGTATCCAGGAAGGTGATGAGGCTGTCGTTGACCTTGACCTGATATGCACCGATGGCCTGCGTGATGCCGCCGGCCTCGCCTGCGGTAACGTTGGTCTTGCGGATGGCATCCAGAATACTGGTCTTGCCGTGGTCAACGTGACCCATGACACAGACCACCGGGGGACGCTCCACCAGATCTTCCTGTGCATCCTCTTCCTGCGTGAACAGGCGTTCCTCGATGGTAACGTGCACCTCGTGCTCGACCTTTGCGTGGAACTCCTCTGCCAGCAGGGCTGCGGTGTCGAAATCGATCACGTCGTTGATGGCGTGCATCTCACCCATCTGCATGAACTTGGCAATGACCTTACCGGCCTGCTGCTTCAGGCGGGTAGCCAGCTCGCCCACAGTGATCTCGTCGGGGATCAGCACCTTCAGCTGGGCGTTGCGTGCCTTCTCCAGCTGGATGCGCTGCAGACGCTCGAACTCGGTCTCGCGCTTGCCCTTCTGGAACTGCTGGCGCTGGCGCTGACCGCGCTGGGTGAACTTCTGCTTGTTGCCCTGCGGGGTGGGCTTGCGGCGGTTCTCGGTGTTCTTGGTAGAAGCCAGATCATCGTAACGGGCATCAAAGCGATCCACGTTCATATCCACAGTGCGGGTATCCACGGTGACCTGATTGTCCTCACGGCGGACAGAAACAGCCTGTGCGGGGGCAGCAGTAGCCTTTGCGCCGGTCTCGCGTGCCAGCTCGCTGAAGGAAACGGTCTTTTCCTCGCGCTTCTTGTGCTGCTCGTTCTTCTTTTCGTTATGCTTATTGCCGTTCTTATCCTGCTGGGCAGGCTCTGCCTTTTTGGCGGCAGGCTGCTCCGGCTTCTTTTCCGCCTTGGGAGCTTCGGGCTTTTTCTCGGCCTTCTTCTCGGCCTTCTTCTTGGCCGGCTTCTCCTCGGCCTGGATGGACTCGTCCACCTCGATCTCGAAGCCGAGCTCCTCGGCGGCGGCCTTCATGGACAGGGAGATGCGGCGACGCTCGGGGTTGATCTCCATGACCTTGACCTTCCCCTCGTCGCCGGCCTTCACGACCTGCGCGGGGGTGTCGATGTGGCGCTGCGACATCTCGGAGATGTGCACGAGGCCCTCGATGGACTGGCCCAGCTCGATGAACGCGCCGAACGGCACGATCTTCGTCACCTTGCCGTCGACGATAGTGCCCACCGGGTAGCTCTCGACGAGCTTGATCCACGGGTCCTCCGTCGTCTGCTTGAGGCCGAGCGAGATGCGCTCGCGCTGCAGGTCGACGTCGAGAACCTCAACCTCAACCTCGTCGCCAACCTTGACGACCTCGGAGGGATGGTTGACATGGTTCCAAGACAGCTCGGAGATGTGCACCAGGCCGTCGATGCCGCCCAGGTCCACGAAGGCGCCGAAGTCCACGATGGAGGAAACGTTGCCCTTGAGGCGCATGCCCTTGGAGAGCTTGGAGAGGATCTCGGCGCGCTCGTTCTTGCGGCCCTCCTCCAAGAGAACGCGGCGAGACAGCACGACGTTGTTGCGGTTGCGGTCCATCTCGATGACGCGGGCCTCGATGCGGGTGCCCATGTAGGAGGTGAGATCCTTGACGCGACGGAGGTCGACGAGGGAAGCGGGCAGGAAGCCACGCAGGCCGATGTCGAGGATCAGGCCGCCCTTGACAACCTCGATAACCTCGCCCTCGACGTTCTCGCCGGAGTTGAACTTCTCCTCGATGCGGTTCCAAGCACGCTCGTACTCGGCACGCTTCTTGGACAGGACCAGACGACCGTCCTTGTCCTCCTTCTGGAGAACCAGGGCCTCGATGGGATCACCGAGTGCAACGATGTCTGCAGGGTTAGCGTCCTTGCGGATGGACAGCTCGCGGACCGGGATAACGCCCTCGGACTTGAATCCGATGTCAACGAGCACCTCGTCATGCTCGATCTTAACGACAGTGCCGTTAACGAGATCGCCCTCATCAAAGTCGGTAATCGTACCGTCGATGAGGTTGTTCATCTCCTCCTCGTTGACATCGTCAAGAGAGAAAATGGACGAGTTCTGAATCTCACTCAAAGGTGGACCCCTTTCGAACTACGGGGCCCCGATTGCTAGGACCTACAGAAGGGTGCGACAAGCACACAACGTTTAGGAACACTCGGGAGCCGACAGATACTAATGTGACGCTTATGCAATCACGTTCGTATAGGTTACGGGGAAATGGGTTCGATTTCAAGCGTGAACTGCGTTTTTTTACTCGTGTGGAGACTTTTTCGTAATCTTATGGACAGCCGTCTCCACAACTTGACGATAAGCAGTTTGCCCATACGCCTTTGAGGTAAAGTATCCGGAGCCAATGATTCTAGAACGATTTATCGAGAAAGGTGCCCGCGTGCTCAAAGCAGTCGTTTTCGATATGGACGAAACGCTTCTTAGCATCAACCTCAACGCGTTCATCCTTCGCTATTTTAAGGATGTCTCGTCGATGCTCGCGGATATCGGTCGCCGCAGCCACGGTGGCACGATGGCACGCCTCGGCACCATCTTGGTCGACCTCAACGCCAATCGCCGAAGCGGCACGGATAATCGCACCAATCTTGAGTTCTACCAAGAAGAGGTTGAGCGCCGGTGCGGCATTTGCCTCTCGGACCCACTTATCTACGAGGCGTTTACCTACTACGACCGCGAAGTTCTTCCGTACAAGAACGACGATGTCATCAACGCCCACGCCATGCCCGGCGCACATGCCGCGCTTCAGGCCGTACAGGATGCAGGGCTACGTTGCGCGCTCTTTACCAACCCCAGCTTTCCGCAGGGGGCCATCGAGTGCCGCATGGGTTGGGGCGACCTGGCTGACGCTCCCTTTGAGCTCGTCACGCACATGGGAAACGCCACCCGCTGCAAGCCTGATGCCACCTACTATCTAGAGCAGCTTCAGGTGATGGGGCTCGAGCCGCACGAGGTCCTTATGGTGGGCAACGACCCCAAACGCGACTTCCCCAGCCCCGCCTGCGGCATTCAAACCGCCTATGTTGGCCAGGGAAAACCCGGCCGAGCCACCTGGCGCGGAACCATGGAAGACTTCGCCCACGACTTTAACGCCGTAGTAGAAGCCTTCTACGAGCACCAAGTAGCCGACGAACTGTCATAGGACCCCTCGCTCCAAACAAAATGGCGCCGCAGGTTGAGCACAAGTCAGCGAAAATGCCCCTAAGCGAGCAATGTGCCTTGAAAGAGGAGGGCATAGGCCTTCTGGCCATGCCCGACGATTGAACGCCAGATTGCCGCTTAGGAACGTTTGCAGCGTCGAGCGGTTACGGCGTTTGGCAAAACGCCGTAACTTAATAAGTTTGGTACCTTGACATTCATTTCTCATGCTCCTAGATTGGTTAGGCACAAAACAATTCCACTACCTAACTAAAGAAAGGAGCAACACTAATTCATGTGCGATGAACCTCTTAACCTTTGTTCGCACGAGCCCGGCGGTGACCCGTCGCAACCGGTAGACATACCCGAAGCGGTCAGCGCCGAAGACAAACTCGCCAAGCGCATCCTGAGCGGCCTGGGTTTTTGCGGCCATTACATGCATTTTCATGGCGGAGGCGTGTCCGGCAAGGCGCCCATCATCTGCCTGCTGGCCAAGCAGCCCGGCGGCGAGATGTCTCAGCAGGAACTCGGCATGCACTTTGACCTCAAGCCGGGGTCGCTTTCCGAGATCCTGTCCAAGCTCGAGGTCAACGGCCTCATCGAGCGCAGCCGTAACCCCAAGGATCGACGGCAACTCACCATTCGCCTGACCGAAACCGGCCGGGAAAACGCCCGCATCGACCAGGCGGCCCGCATCCGCTTTAGAGAACGGGCCTTTAGTGCCCTCACTCACGACGAGCGCGAGCAGCTCGCCGAAATGCTCGAGAAAATCCGTGTAACCTGGGAGGAACTGGATGATTAAAACCCTCATGGGCAGCATCCGCGACTATATGAAAGTCGCTGTTGCCACGCCATTGCTCGTGCTTGGCGAGGTGCTCTGCGAGGTGCTGATTCCATTTATCACCGCCAACCTGATCGACGCCATCAAAGACGGTGCCACCGTAGCCGAGATGCTTCCCACCGCAGGCTTTTTGGTGCTCATCGCGCTGACATCGCTGGCTTTTGGCGCCGCTGCCGGCGTCACCTGCAGCCATGCGAGTTGCGGCTTCGCCAAGAACCTGCGTCACGACCTGTTCTACAAGATCCAGACGTTCAGCTTTGCCAACATCGATGAGTTCTCGAGCTCCTCGCTCGTCACGCGTCTGACCACTGACATCAACAACGTTCAGCAGGCCTTTATGATGATCATCCGTATCGCCGTGCGCGCGCCGCTGGTCTTGATCTTCGCCTTTACCATGGCATTTATCATGGGCGGCAGCGTCGCCATGGTCTACCTGATCATCATTCCGCTGCTGGGCTTTGGGCTGTTCTTTATCATCTTTAAGGTACGCCCCATCTTCTCGCGCGTGTTCCACAAGTACGACGCCCTTAACGAGTCCGTCGAGGAAAACGTCACCGGCATGCGCGTGATCAAGAGCTACGTGCGCGAAGACTTTGAGAAGGAGAAGTTCGCCACCGCCGCGCGCGACGTCCAGATGGACTTCACCCGCGCCGAGAAGCTGCTCGCCTTTAACAACCCCATGATGAACATCTGCGTCAACGGCGCGTTTGTCGTCATCATCTACCTGGGATCCAAGCTCATCATCACGAGCCAGGGCACGCTGTTCGACGTGGGCCAGCTCTCCTCGATCTTTACCTATGGCTTCGCGATCCTCATGAGCCTGATGCAGCTGTCGATGATCTTTGTCATGGTGACCATGGCCGACGAATCGGCGCACCGCATTACCGAGGTGCTGGCCGCCGAGCCCACGATCGCCGATCCCGCCGAGCCCGTGCTCGAGGTTGTCGACGGTTCCATCGACTTTGACCACGTGAGCTTTAAGTATTCTGCGCATGCGAAGCGCCAGGCGCTCGACGATATCGACCTGCACATTAAGAGCGGCGAGACCATCGGCATCATCGGCGGTACCGGCTCGGCCAAGTCCACGCTGGTCCAGTTGATCCCGCGCCTGTACGATGTCACGACCGGTTCGGTCAAGGTGGGCGGCGTGCTGGGAATCAAGGACACGCCGACGGACAAGACCGTGTCGGGCATGTTCAACATGATGTATTCGGCCTCGCCGATGATGTATCCGGCCTACTACCCCGCCTGGGTGCTGGAGGAGATTCCCGACACGGACTATCCCGACGCCTCGGGAGGCCGTCTGTCGAGTCCGTGCACGGCCTACTTCGGGAACATCCGTACGTCGCTCTCGACGGGTGAGTTCGAACAGACCACGGACAACAAGCTCTATACCGACATCAATTTCGAGC
>OLQD01003289.1_pt1 | contig 10730 bp, 9 predicted proteins | sample 1672841 | NCBI WGS metagenome assembly OLQD01 (sample SAMEA3136729, study PRJEB25190) | human gut metagenome | biome: human gut; feature: human-associated habitat; material: faeces | place: Austria | collected 2013 | reverse complement strand
CCACGACCGTCACCGCAACAGCCGACTCCGGCAGCGCCGCATGCACCGTGGAAGTCCAGCCCCGGTACGATACGTTCGTCGAACCGGCCTACGAATTAATCGGCCAAACGATTTCGCATGCGGAGATAGATGCGGTCGAAAAACGGGAAAAAATCGAAGAAACGAAGTTTTCGATTGCATATAAAGGAGAACTGCCTTACATCAAAAGGGTCGAGTATTTTTATGATGTAGCCGATGAAGATGAGCTTAATGCGATAACCGTTCGGTTTGACAAAGGATATGAAAGCGAAGTAAAGAATTTTTTGTCCGAACGATACCTGCCAGTTCCAATCAATGCCTACGTTATCAACTTTTACACTCATTATGAAACACTTGCTGCTGTAAAAGTCGTATGGTCCAATCGAGAAAAGGAGGTCGTACTCCAATATGGGCATAATCCGAAACAAATTAAACAATGAACCTTATGAAAACTTTTTATTCATTTGCAGCCGCAGCGCTTATGTTTTCCGTAGTTTCCTGCGGACGGGAAACTGCGCTTGAACCATGTTCGCCGGAACAACTCAAGTACGAACAGGACATGAACACCATCCGGGAGATGGGATACGATACATCGGAAGCATTCGCGGTCAAAGACGGATACGTCGTCGAGGGCGATATCCTGCTGACTTCAAAACACCTCGAAGATTTCCTCTCCGCACCCCAGACACGGCATACCCGCAACGGGAATTACTTTGTGGGCAAAGACCTACAAATATTATACGTTACCTATGGCGGACCAAACTTTAACGAAAAGATATTTGAAGCCATGGAATATTGGAACTAAAATGCCCAATGCAACATCGTCTTCGATGATAAGAACTGGATGCACAAAATCTCCATTCGGGAAGAGGTACTTTGGACTTATAACGGCGACGTACTCGACACTCCCGACGAGGAGACGCTGCTGGTCGTTTCACCGCCTTTCTCAACAGGCGAACCGGGCGATATCGTCATCAATACGGCCTGCAGATACCTTCCGTCTGGCGAACAGGCCATGTATATGCTTCTCCATGCCTTCGGACATGCTTTTGGATTCGGACATACGCCCGAATCGCCGGGCGACAAGGGCGACGGCTCCTACATCGAAGGCACGGCGGAATACGACCCCGCATCCATCATGGTCAGGGAATCCGACCCGCTGCGCTGGAGCGGCTTCAGCGAAAACGACATCAAGGCATTCAAGGCCGTATATCCCACCGACGAGCCGGAGCCGGAACCGGAAGTCGATTTTAGCGACCGGTCCATGGAATGGATAGCGGATGACGGCTTCGCCATCGCCATGGGCGGACCGTATGCCTACGGTTCGGTGAATATCGACGTTCGCGTACGGCTGACAGGCAGCGAATGGGCGGACGGTCAGGTCAGGGGGATGCGGATATACGACCTGTACACCGGCGAGGAGGTCATGCGCGGAAAGGCCGGCAGCTGTCGGCTGCAGCCAGGCGAGTACACGCTCCATTACGGGGCGGCCGTCCGGCGCGAAGACGGCACCTTCGAGTGCCGCTACGGCACCGCGGATTTCGAGGTGACTCTTCCCGGATTCGAACTCACCATGCCCATCCTCTCCCATCCCGAAGACATCGACCTCTCGCGCACAATCGTGGTGCGCTGCTCCTTCGAGACCGACGATGCCGCATGGAGAAACTTCTCCTGCTCCGTCGAACTCGTCAATCTGCGGACCGGGGAGGAGATAACGCACCAATCCTACACGCCGAACGAACGTTGGGCCTTCAGGCTGACCGAACGGGGCGCCTATCGTGCGGTGGCCACCGTATCGAACGGTTCCGAGACCCTCGTTATCCGCAAAGATTTCGTCCTTCCCGAACTGACGAATCCCAAAGACATCTACCATACGCTGAACTGGCGGGCGATAGACTTCGACAAAGTCATCCAATACTACATCGACTTCTATTCGGACGAAGCCTGCACGGAGAAGCTTTCGCTGCAGCACTCCGCCGCCTGCCACTACATCGTATGGAGGCGTCACCACGACGCAGAAGGCAATCCGACGAAGAACGACAAGGTGATGGAGGATACGGTCATGCTTCCGGCGGGAGTTACGACCTACAACCTGCCCTACACATTCGAGGCGAAGGATTACCTCACGCTCCACGGATACCGGTACGACTATGAAATCGTCGGTATCGAATACCGGTAGCGATTTGGAGGGACGGCGTCCGTCTTTCTGCCGGCAGTCTGTCCGATACTTTTATATGCCGGCCGTTTTTCGCGTTTCGGCTCCCCCGTATTTCCGCCGGGGGAGCCGGTTCATGCGGACAGACACCGGAGGACCGGGCGGCGGAATGAGCACGGGAAGCGACATTCCGTGTTTTTTTCGTACCTTTGACTTTATTTTAGATACTTCGTTTCGGCAAAAACGAATGATATTCGTTTTTGCACCCGACTTTTCGTATCTTTGGATGCCAAAACAGAAAGCGTATGGGAAAATATATGCTCGAAGAGGTCGTGACCAAACGGCAGGAGCGGGAGTTCCTCTCCATGGCCAAGCGACTCTACCGCGGTAACCGCAACTGGGTACAGCCCCTGGACGACGATATCAGGGCCGTGTTCGACCCCGCAAAGAACCGGATGTTCGAGGGCGGAGAGGCCATCCGTTGGATTGCCCGCAGCGGGGAGGGCGATGTGGTGGGACGTATTGCCGCCTTTTACAATACCGACCAGGCCGCAGAGGAGGAACAGCCTACCGGTGGCTGCGGATTCTTCGAATGCATTGATTCGCAGGAGGTCGCCGACATGCTTTTCGATGCGGCCCGCGAGTGGCTCCGCAGCAAGGGAATGGAGGCGATGGACGGTCCCATCAATTTCGGTAACCGGGACGAATGGTGGGGGTGCCTCGTGCAGGGATTCGAGCTTCAGCCGCTCTATACCAACCCCTACAATCCGCCTTATTACAAGGAGCTGTTCGAGCATTACGGATTCCAGAACTATTTCAACCAGTATACCTATCAGCGGAACATACGGGTGGGTGAATTCAACCAGAGCGTTTACGACCGGGTGAAGCGTCTGGAAGAGACGCCGGGTTACCGCTTCGACCACATCGACAAGAGGAACCTCGAGCAGGTGGCCGATGATTTCCGCCTTATCTATAACAAGGCATGGGCCAATTTCCCCGGGGTGCGTCCCATGACGCGCGAGGCGGCCCAGGCACTTATGCGGAACATGAAACCCATCATCGACGAGAAACTCATCTATTTCGCCTATTTCAACGACGAGCCGGTCGGTTTCTTCATCATGGTTCCCGACCTCAACCGGGTGATAGGGCGTTTCCACGGAAAGATGAACCTCGTGAACAAACTCCGTCTGATGGCTATCCTGAAGTGTACGCACAAGGCCGACCGGGTTTTCGCCATCATCTTCGGCGTAGCGCCGGAATATCACGGCCGCGGAATCGAGTCGGGTATCATGCACGAATTCGAGCAGACGGTGGCACGCGGCGAGATACACTACAAGACGCTGGAGCTGGCCTGGATGGGCGACTTCAACCCCGTCATGATACGCATGGTGGAGAATTACGTCTGTGCCCACCGCAACAAGACGCACGTGACCTACCGTTACCTTTTCGACCGTACCAAGGAGTTCAAGCGCTGCCCGCGCCTGGGGGTGAAACGGAACTGACAGAGACGATTTAACTTCATATACAAACTTCAGATAATGAAAACTACACCATTTACCAAGTACCATATCGCGAACGGTGCGAAAATGTCCGAATTCGCGGGGTACAACATGCCTATCGAGTTTACGGGCATCAACGAAGAGCACCTCAACGTGCGTGAAAAAGCCGGCGTGTTCGACGTGAGCCACATGGGCGAGATATGGATAAAGGGACCGAAAGCGCTCGATTTCCTCCAGCGGATAACCAGCAACAACGTGGCTGCCCTGACCGATGGCAAGGTACAGTACACGACCATGCCCAATGGCCGCGGCGGTATTGTGGACGACCTGCTCGTATATCGTATTGATGCCGAAACCTATCTGCTCGTAGTCAATGCGGCCAATATCGCGAAGGATTACGACCACATCGTGGAGGAGGGCAAGAAGTTCGGTCTCACCGCAGGCAAGGAGATATACAACGCTTCGGACGAGATATGCCAGCTCGCCATACAGGGTCCGCTTGCCATGAAGATTGTCCAGAAGATGTGCAAGGAGCCTGTCGAAGACCTCGTTTACTACACGTTCGTCAAGACCGAAGTGGCCGGTATTAAGGATGCTATCCTCTCCGCGACGGGTTATACCGGTGCGGGCGGCTGCGAGATATACATCGCCAATGAGGATGCCGACAAGCTTTGGGAGGCACTCTGGAAAGCCGGCGAGGAGTACGGTCTCAAGAATATCGGCCTCGGGGCACGCGACACGCTCCGTCTGGAGAAAGGTTTCTGTCTCTACGGAAACGATATAGACGATACGACGTCCCCTATCGAGGCCGGTCTGGGATGGATAACCAAGTTCGTCGAGGGCAAGGATTTCATCGACCGTCCGCTCATGGAGAAGCAGAAAGCCGAAGGGGTTACCCGCAAGCTGGTAGGCTTCAAGATGATAGACCGGGGTATACCGCGCCACGGCTACGATATCGCCGATGCCGAGGGGAATAAAATCGGCGTCGTGACGTCGGGTACAATGTCGCCCTGCCTTAAGATAGGTATCGGCATGGGATATGTGAAGCCGGAGTTTTCCAAGGCCGGCAACAACGTGTACATCAAGGTGCGCGAGAAACTGCTCAAGGCCGAGGTGGTAAAACTGCCGTTCGTATAACGGAGCGTTTTGCATACGGAAACGAGTCGGGCCGCAGGTATCCTGCGGCCCGACTGCTTTGGGGACGTAAGGCTTGGAGGAGCGGACATGCGTCGGCGGGGAGAATGGCTGTGCCAACGGCAGCATTGCTTCGTGCGGAGAAGACGAAAAGGCGAAAAACGGAGAGGATGATTGATGCCGTCGGCAGGGAATGTCCTCGGTATCGGTATCGGCCGACGGCGGGAGAGCGGGTCTGTCTGCCCGGCCGTCAGCCGATTGTTATCTTGCGGCTGTCGGGACCGGTTGTTTCGATGTACACACGCAGTGTGTCGGACGGCAGGAGCGGTTCGATTTTTTCCGGCCACTCGACCAGGCAGAGTGCTCCGCTGTCGAAATATTCGTCGTAGCCCAGGTCGTAGGCCTCGTCCAACTTTTCGATACGATAGAAATCGAAGTGAAAGATGTTGTCCCCCCTGCCGGAACGGTAGTGATTCACGAGGGCGAACGTCGGGCTGGTGACGTTGTCGGCAACGCCGAGCTGCGTGCATATTTCGCGTATCAGGGTGGTTTTCCCTGCACCCATCGCGCCGAAGAAGGCGACTACGCCGCGGCCGCCGCTGGCGGTTATGACCGCTTCGGCGGCCTTCGGCAGTTCGCCGAGCGAATCGATTGCAAGTTGTTCCATATTCGTGTCTTTGTCTGCAAAGATAGGAGATAATCCGTTCGTACGTGCATCCATTCCCGGTTTGCCGCGGAATGTCGGTGCGGGTAACGGCAAATGGCCGGTCAGGTGCGGCTGCGTACCTGTCGGGATGGTATGCAACTGTCGCCGGAGAGGAAAAGTTCTGAGCGGACAGGGCCTGTTCGTTTCCTGCCGGTTGTGTCCGGCAGGAAATCAAGAGTCGGAGGGGGAAAAGACGTCGGTCCGTACTGGCCACGGTACGGGCTGGCGGATACGGGTCCGTCCGGTAGCGGAGGTCAGCCTTTGGGGCGGAGGACGATGAATGGCACCATCATCTCCTCCATCGAGATGCCGCCGTGCTGGAACGTGTTCTTGTAGTAACGGATGTATTTGTTCGCATTGTTCGGGTAGGAGAAGAAATCGTGCCCGGTGGCGAAGACATAGGTGGAGGTCAGGTTGCTTTGGGGTAGCTGTGCCTCCTCGGGGCGTGTGATTTCAAAAACCTCCTTCGGGTTGTAGTTGAGGTTGCGCCCTGTCTTGTAGCGCAGGTTGGGCGACGTTTCGCGGTCGCCGATTATCTTGATGGGATTATCCACGCGGATGGTGCCGTGGTCGGAGGTGATGATGACGGTATGGCGGCGCTCGGAGAGCATCTTGAGGATGGTATAGAGGTCGGAATGTTCGAACCAGGAGCGCGTCAGGGAGCGGAATGCCGCTTCGTCCTCGGTCAGTTCGCGGATGATTTCCGTTTCGGTGCGGGCGTGTGAAAGGATATCGAGGAAATTGTAGACGATGACCGAGAAGTCGGCGTCGTAGACGTGCTGGATATTCTCGATGAGCCTTCGTCCCGCTTCGGGCCGTATCAGTTTGTCGAACGTCGTCCGCCAGCGTTTGCCGGAGGATTGCAGCTGGCGCATCAGGAACTCCTCTTCGTATTTGTTCTTGCCGCCTTCCTCGTTGTCGTTCAGCCACCGGTCCGGCATAATCTTGTCTATGGCGAGAGGCATGAGTCCTGCGAACAGCGCATTCCGGGCATATTGCGTGGCGGTGGGAAGTATGCTGCAATAGAAGTCCTCGGATTCGACGTCGTAGTAGCCGTGCAGGAGCGAGTTGATGCTCCGCCACTGGTCGTAGCGGAAGTTGTCTATGACCAGCAGCGTCGTCTTTTCGTGTTCCTCGACGATGGGAAACACGCGCGTGCGCAGCAGCGTATGCGACATGACGGGCGTGGAGGAGTCGCGGCGGTTTATCCAGTCCAGATAGTTGCGCTTCACGAATTTGCCGAATTCGTTGTCCGCCTCGTTCTCCTGATACGAAAGGATTTCGCGGATGCTGTCGTCCGTGGAATCTGTCAGTTCAATCTCCCAGTTTACCAGTTTTTTGTAGATGGCACACCATTCTCCGAAGTCGCGGGCGTCGGCCAGCGAGGAGGAGATGCGCCCGAATTCGGCACGGTAGTCGGCGGTGTTCCGCTCGGTGACGAGCTGTTGGGAATGTACGTTTTTCTTTATCGAGAGGAGTACCTGGTTGGGATTGACGGGCTTGATGATGTAATCGGCTATCTTGGAGCCTATCGCCTTGTCCATGATGCTCTCCTCTTCGCTCTTGGTAACCATTATCACCGGGGTGGTGGGGCGCTGTTCCTTGATGAGCGGCAGGGTTTCGAGTCCGGTCATGCCGGGCATCATTTCGTCCAGAATGATAAGGTCGTAGGGGGTGGTTCGCACCATCTCTATCGCGTCGGCTCCGTTGTTGCATGTGTCTACATCGTACCCTTTTCCCCGCAGGAAAAGGACGTGCGATTTGAGCAAATCGACCTCGTCGTCTACCCATAGTATCCTCACTTCGTTCATGGCGTTTTGTTTTCACGCGGCTCGGCTCTCCGGCACTCTCCGCAAAGTTACTTCAATTCCCTGTTAATATGAAAGGCTTCCGGCGCTTTATTATTGTGTCGTAAGGGATATTTTTTTGATTTTTTGCAGGTTCGGAGTACGCTGAAATGAAAATGGCATATAAATTGTTGGATGGAACAAAGATGTTGCGGTCCCTGCGCGTGAGTGGTTGTCGGATAATAAAATGGCTTCCGGCCGCGTTCTTTATTCGCGCTGCGGCAGGAAAACGGACCGGATTTGTTATCGTCCAATCCCTCCGGAATCCATTGCGCGGAGCGATAATGTTGATTGTCAGAAGCGCTTTGCAGGATACGGCGAAGAAAAAAATTGGTATACGGTTGATATTATTAATTAATAAATAAGTATATTTGCAGTCCTCAATGGTACTGCAGGATAACGAATATTTAAATACTTACAAACATGACGAAGGCCGATATAGTTAATGAAATCTCGAAACAGACCGGAGTAGAGAAGGCGCAGGTTCAGCAGATTGTTGAAGCGTTTATGGAGAGCGTGAAGAACGCGCTCATAGAAAACAAGGACAAGAAAGGCAAGGACAGGGGCGTATTCCTGAGGGGGTTCGGCAGCTTCATCATCAAAGACCGTGCTCCGAAGGTGGCGAGGAATATTACCGAGGGTACCTCCATCGATATTCCCGCTCACTGCATTCCTGCATTCAAGCCTTCCAAGAGTTTCGTGGCGCAGATTAAGAACGACACGATGAAGGAGCAGCCGAAAAAGAAAAAATAGGCAATTAATTTCTATCTAACCACAAATATTAAAATTGAGAAACTATGCCAAGTGGTAAAAAACGCAAGGGGCATAAAATGGCTACCCACAAGAGGAAAAAACGTCTGAGAAAAAACAGGCATAAAAAGAAAAAATAGGTAGCTGAATTTATGTTTTCGTAAGAATAGATAAAGCTGAAGACGCAAGGTTCTTTGGCTTTATTTATTGATTCTTGGCGGAAAGGCATGCGCAGGAGACCTGCGGGTCCGGCGCATGCGGCTTTCCGGTTTGCGGTTTCCCATAATGAAGTAACAGATGAACAGGGAACTGATTATCAATGTATCCAAAAGTGAGATAACCATAGCCCTCGCGGAGGACAAACGGCTGGTCGAGCTTGGTAAGGAGAGTGTAAAGACCGGATTCGCGGTAGGTGATATCTATCTGGGCCGGGTTCGCAAAATAATGCCTGGTCTGAATGCGGCATTCGTGAACATAGGTCACGAAAAGGACGCTTTCATACACTATCTCGACCTCGGTCCGCAGTTCGCCTCCCTGCAAAAGCTCGTGGGACAGCTCACCGGAGCGAAGAAGAAAAACGTGCAGTTCGACACGTTCAAACTCGAACAACCCATCGGCAAGACCGGCAAGATAGCCAACCTGCTCGCCACGGGACAGTCCATCGTGGTGCAGATAGCCAAAGAAGCCATCTCCACGAAAGGACCCCGGCTTACGTCGGACATCTCCCTTGCAGGGAGGAACGTGGTGCTCATTCCTTTCTCGAACAAGATTTCCATCTCCCAGAAGATTCGCTCGGCGGAAGAGCGCAAGCGACTCAAGAAGATAGCCCTGTCGATACTGCCCAAGAATTACGGTGTGATAATACGTACCGCCGCGCAGGGCAAGAACGAAACGGATATAGGTCAGGATATAACTTCCCTTATCGATAAATGGGAGGAGGTGCTTCGGAATATCAAGACGCTCGAACCTCCGTCGCTGCTGCTCGGCGAGATGAATCGGGCCAATACCATCCTGCGCGATTCGCTGAACGGTTCGTTCAGTGCCATCGTAGTGGATGACAAGGAGATGTACGACGAAGTGAGGGAGTATATCAAAGTCATCGCGCCGGAACAGGAGAAGATAGTGAAACTGTACAAGGGCAAGATTCCCGTTTTCGACCATTACGATATTTCGCGCCAGATAAAGTCGCTCTTTTCCAAATACGTTTCGCTCAAGCGTGGGGCGTATCTCATCATCGAGCATACGGAGGCGATGAACGTCATAGACGTGAACAGCGGCAACCGTGCCAAGGTGGCCGACGACCAGGAGAGCACCGCAATGGACGTGAATCTCATGGCGGCCGAAGAGATAGCCCGCCAGCTCCGGCTGCGCGACATGGGAGGTCTCATCATCATCGATTTCATCGACCTGCACAAGGCGGAGAACCGTCAGAAACTCTATAAGACCATGCAGGAGTTCATGGCCGGCGACAAGGCGAAACATACGGTGCTGCCGCTCTCCAAGTTCGGATTGATGCAGATAACCCGCCAGCGGGTACGGCCCGAGGCCATCGAGCATCTGGAAGAGGTCTGCCCCATGTGCGGCGGTACGGGCAAGGTGACCTCGACGGTCAGCATCGAGCGCGAGCTGGAGAATATGATTTCGTATTATGCGGGAGAGAAAAAGATAAAACAGCTCCGGCTGCTCGTGAGCCCTTATGTGGCGGCTTACCTGAAGAGCGGTTTTCCGAGCGTCAGGCGCCGTTGGATGAGCAAATACGGTTTCCGGCTGAAGATAGGCATCGACCAGTCGCTGGGCATCGTGGAATATAAATTCCTGGACCGGAAGGACAGGGTATTGTTATAGCATCGGAGCACTATCGGATGAAACCCGGCTGCCGGAACCGTTATGAACGGGGAGTGTGGCCGGGTTTCCGTTCCCGGTTGCAGCAGCCGGTACCGTCGGGGTGCCGGCCCGTGTCGGATAGGGGCCTGGCAGAGAGGCGGAACCGTTTCGGACCGACAGGCTGATGTATTTGCGGACGGCAGGGGTTGGCGGGCGTGTCTGTCCCGGGCAACCCGCTTCCGGTGGAGAATCGGTATTGAAATTGCGTGTATGGAAACGATGAAGGAGATATTGGAGCGCGCGGCGGCCTCTCCGGCCGGAAAGGAACTGGCCGCTGCGGCGGCGTCCGGAGAGGTGGCGGTACTGAAAGGCGTGTCGGGTTCTGCCTATGCGCTGTATGCCGCTGCGGTCGTGGAGCGGCGGGGAGGCGTGCACATCTTCGTCTGCGGGGACAGGGATGCGGCAGCCTACCTGATGAACGACTTCTACTCCCTGCTGGGCGAAGAGGGGGTGATGTTCTTTCCGACCGGTTACAAGCGTTCCGTACAGTTCGGGCAGGAGGATGCGTCGGGTGTCGTCCAGCGCACGGCGGCGCTGAATGCCCTCCGCGGTTTCGAAGGGAAAAGGCATCTGGTTGTCTGTACCTATCCGGAGGCTTTGGCCGAGAAGGTGGCCGATGCGGGAGAGCTCGGCCGGCGGACGGTGACGGTCGGTTGCGGCGAGCGGATGGAGATGAGTTTCCTGGCCGATGTGCTGGAGGAGTATGGCTTCACGAAGGTAGATTTCGTCTATGAACC
>OLQD01003287.1_pt1 | contig 10734 bp, 9 predicted proteins | sample 1672841 | NCBI WGS metagenome assembly OLQD01 (sample SAMEA3136729, study PRJEB25190) | human gut metagenome | biome: human gut; feature: human-associated habitat; material: faeces | place: Austria | collected 2013 | reverse complement strand
CATTGCGCAGTTGTCAACGAGCATATGCTCAAGAGTAACCTCGGGATAATCCTTTGCCACTTCGGTAACGACCTTTCTCCACAGCCTTGAAGAATCAAGAACGTTAGCCTTGTCAACGCTTGTTACCTTCTTTCTTCTCTTCATCGCAACGTCAAATGCCTTGATTGCGATTCTGCGGATCTCGTCCTCGCTGTATGTAAGCGTGTCAGTAGCTGTCATAACGCCGTTTACTTCTTCGGTCTTTCTTGCGCCGAAGTAAAGACCGCCGGTAAGCTCACGCATAATGAGCATATCAAAGCCCTTTGCACTTATCTCTGTCTTTAAGGGGCAAGCGCCTGCAAGCTCCGGATAAAGCAGGCAAGGACGAAGATTTGCAAACAGTCCGAGTGCTTTTCTTATACCGAGCAGACCTGCCTCGGGACGCAGATTTGCAGGGAGCTTATACCACGGCGATGTTGTCGTATCACCGCCGATAGAGCCCATAAGCACAGCGTCTGACGCTTTGCAGGCGGCTATCGTTTCATCGGTCAGCGGTACGCCGTTTGCGTCAATCGAGCATCCGCCCATAAGAAGCTGTGTGTAGTTGAACTTGTGACCGAACTTTTCTGCCACCTTATCAAGCACCTTCATGCTTTCGGTAACTATCTCAGGACCTATTCCGTCGCCCTTGATAACGGCAATATTCTTTTCCATAGGTAATATCCTTTCTCTGAGCTTAAAGCTCTATTTTGTATAAAGCGGATTTTCCCTCCGCCTTTTCAAAGCCGAATCTGACAAGAAATCGCACTGCGTCCTCGCTGTCGGGGGTCGCTACGGCATACTTATATCCGCAGGCACGCATTGTTCTGAGCGTGTGGTTCAGCAGTTTTCTGGCAACGCCGTAATGCCTTTCTTCCTCGCAGACAAACAGCTTCTCCAGTCTGACCTCTTTGTTCAGGCTGTCGGGTATTTCTGTTGTTATGCAGACAGCAGACAGCACATCATCCGTATAAAGTCCGAAGCCGTGCATTCCGCCCGATGTATTGTTAAAACCCTGCTCTTGCAGTTCGCTGTCCGATAACGCTTTTATATCTACCCTCATAGCATAACGCTTTCTGCGGTCTTACTTCTTTAAGGAGTTCAGCAGGCCGCCCTTGTTGATTATATCCTTGATGAATTCGGGGAAAGGCTCAGCCTTGTATGTACAGCCCTTTGTCACATTTGTTATAACTCCCGTATCAAAGTCAACCTCGACCTCGTTGCCGTTATCAATATCCTTGGCAGCCTCGTCGCATTCTAAGATTGCAAGTCCGATATTGATAGCGTTGCGGTAAAATATTCTTGCAAATGTGCTTGCGATAACGCAGGAGATGCCGCTTGCCTTGATTGCGATAGGTGCGTGTTCTCTTGAGCTTCCGCAGCCGAAATTCATATTAGCGACTATAATGTCGCCGTCCTTTACATTCTTTACAAAGTCCTTGTCTATATCCTCCATACAGTGACTTGCAAGCTCCTTGTGATCGGCTGTATTAAGGTATCTTGCAGGAATGATAACGTCGGTATCAACGTTGTCACCGTATTTGTGTACTGTACCGTGTGCCTTCATATATGTCTGTCCTTTCTTATATTTCAAAATCTACGCAGCTGCGTCTTGCCGTGTAAGGTCTTACCGTGCTGTCGGCTACCTTAACGTGTTCGGGATGAGTGGAATAGCCCTTTAACGCTTCTGCGCTTTCGAATGTGCTGTCAAGCATAAGGTCGCCCGTGGAAGAACCGAGAATATCGGTTATGACCTTTATCTCAAGAAGTCCGTCTATCTTGCCTGCAAGCCCTTCAAGCCCCTGCTTTATAAGGCGGCATCTTTCCTTCTTTTCTTCGGCTGAAAGCTCGTCCTTCAAGTTCCAGATTATTATATGCTTTACCATATTCTCACCTTACTTTATGCCTGTTATCTTACCTGCTATAGCACTTGCCGCCGCAACTGCCGGGCTTGCAAGATAAACCTCGCTGTCAACGTGTCCCATTCTTCCTACAAAGTTTCTGTTTGTGGTGGAAATAGCACGTTCTCCTGCCGCAAGTATACCCATATGACCGCCGAGGCACGGACCGCAGGTGGGGGTAGAAAGCACACAGCCTGCATTTACAAATATCTCTGCAAGGCCTTCCTTTATGCACTGGAGATATACCTTCTGAGTGCCGGGGATTACGATACATCTTACACTCTTTGCAATGTGCTTGCCCTTGAGAATCTCAGCGGCGATACGCATATCGCTTATTCTGCCGTTTGTACATGAACCTATAACTGCCTGGTCAATCTTTATATCCTCTGTAATCTCGTCAACTGTCTTTGTGTTTTCGGGCAGATGAGGGAATGAAACCGTCTGCTTTACGGTTGACAGGTCAATGTCGATAACTCTTGAATATACTGCATCCTCGTCAGCCTTGAATATATCAAATTCACGGTCTGCTCTTTCCTTCATATATGCCATTGTTATCTCGTCAACTTCAAATATACCATTCTTTGCGCCGGCTTCGATAGCCATATTGGCAATACAAAGTCTGTCGTCAATCGAAAGGCTCTTCAAGCCCTCACCGGTAAATTCCATAGACTGATAAAGTGCGCCGTCAACGCCTATCATACCGATTATGTGAAGAATAACGTCCTTGCCGCTTACATACTTACTTAGCTTTCCTGTCAGATTGAACTTTATAGCGGAGGGAACCTTAAACCACGCTTCGCCTGTTGCCATGCCTGCCGCCATATCGGTCGAGCCTACGCCCGTTGAGAATGCGCCGAGTGCGCCGTATGTACAGGTGTGGCTGTCTGCGCCTATGCACAGCTCACCGGGGCCTATAAGACCTTTTTCGGGAAGAAGTGCGTGTTCGATGCCCATTTCGCCTACATCGTAATAATTTGTAATATCGTACTTTCCTGCGAACTCTCTGCACTGCTTGCACTGAGTAGCTGCCTTGATATCCTTGTTCGGTGTGAAGTGATCCATTACAAGAGAAATCTTATCCTTGTTGAATATGCCGCCGAAGCCTGCCTTGTTGAACTCGTTTATCGCAACCGGGCTTGTAATATCGTTACCGAGTACCATATCCAGCTTTGCTCTTATAAGCTGTCCCTCTCTTACGCTTTCAAGTCCTGCGTGCTTTGCCAGTATCTTCTGGCTCATTGTCATGCCCATGTGTTTGTCCTGCCTTTCTTCTGCCGCTCGTTACAAGCTATGCCTTATGATTTGTTTACGTTAATCACGTTCAAGTGCCGAAATACCCGTTCTTACAATCTCTTTTACTCCGTAGGGCTGGAGAAGTCCTATGAACGAATCTATCTTTTCGGGTTCGCCCGTAAGCTCAAGCATAAGCCTGCTCTCCGCTACGTTTACGACCTTCGCTCTGAAAAGATTTGCAATCTCTATCACAGGCTGACGTGACGCAGGGCCGTTGCCGACCTTCATAATGATATGCTCACGGCATACAGCGTTATGCAGTACCTTGACCTCCGATACATCGTAGAGCTTGCGGAGCTGTTTTACCAGCTGTTCCATCACGCCCTCGTCGCCGTCTGCAACTATTGTCATACGGGAAATTCCGAGGTTTTCGGTTTCCGCAACGTTAAGACTTATTATATTATATCCTCTGCGGCTGAACAGACCCGTTACTCTGCCGAGTACGCCGATGCCGTTGTTTACGCAGACGGAAATTACGTTTCTCTCTGTCATTTTTCTGCCTCCGTTCAGTCGTCGATTTCTATCTCAAGGATAGGCTCAGTTATGGATTTTCCTGCCGGTACCATAGGAAGAACGTTTATATCCTTGTCTATTCTCGCCTCGATAAGCACGGGGGCTGTCTTTGAAACCTCAAGAGCCTCACGCAGTATCTCCTCGCACTTGTCCTCGCTGTCTATAACAAACGACTTTATGCCGAACGCTTCTCCGAGCTTCATATAATCTGTAGGACGGTCAAGCGTCGTCTGTGAAAATCTCTTGCCGTAGAACAATCTCTGCCACTGACGAACCATACCGAGAACGTTATTGTTGATAACTAGCTCAACTACAGGTATATTGTGCTTTGACAGCGTTACAAGCTCGTTTAAGTTCATATGGAAGCTTCCGTCGCCTGCAATGTTTACAACCGTCTTGTCGGGGTTTCCGCACTTTGCACCGATAGCCGCACCAAGTCCGTATCCCATAGTGCCAAGACCGCCGCTTGTGATAAGCTGGTGAGGGTGCTTATATGCGTAATACTGAGCCGCCCACATCTGCGACTGACCTACCTCGGTTGCGATAAGCGCCTCGCCGCCTGTCAGCTTGTCAAGCGTTTCAATAAGGTGCTGAGGGGTAAGAGTAAGCTCGTCTGTGCCTTTCTGCCTGCACTCGTACTGCTTCTCCCACGTCTTTATTTTGCCCATCCAGCTGGTGTGCGACTGCTGAGGGATTAGCTTTATCAGCTTTTTCATAACATCGGTGCTGTCACCGATAACCTGATGATAAACCTTTATGTTCTTGTTTATTTCAGCAGGGTCAATGTCTATATGAAGTACCTTTGCATCGGGGGCGAAGGTCTGCGGATTACCTATTACTCTGTCTGAGAATCTTGTGCCGATACCGATGAACAGGTCGCAGTTCTTTATTGCCTCTGCCGCTGTCTTTGTTCCGTGCATACCGAGCATACCCATATATCTGCTGTCGGTTTCGTCAAAGCTGCCCTGACCCATAAGCGAAGATGATACGGGAGCGTCAATAAGCTCGGCAAAAGCCTTTAATGTCTTTGCACCGTCCTCGCCGTAGATACCGCCGCCTGTATAAAGGAACGGACGTTCAGCGTTCTTTATCAGCTCCGCCGCCTTTGCTATACAGCCGTCCTGATGCATAGTAACATTTACCGTATACGGCTTTAAGGGCTTGTTTACGAACTCAGCCTTCTGGGCTGTAATATCCTTAGGAACATCGACAAGGACAGGACCCTTTCTTCCGCTTCCTGCTATGTAGAAAGCCTCACGCAGTGTATCTGCCAGCTTGTTTACATCCTTTACGATGAAGTTATGCTTTGTTATCGGCATTGTGATGCCTGTTATATCAACTTCCTGGAAGCTGTCGAGTCCTAAAAGCGAACAAGCAACGTTGCCCGTAATGGCCACCATAGGCACACTGTCCATATAAGCCGTTGCGATACCTGTTACAAGGTTTGTCGCACCCGGACCCGACGTTGCTATAACAACGCCCGTCCTGCCTGTAGAACGTGCGTAGCCGTCAGCCGCATGGCTTGCGCCCTGCTCGTGTGCCGTCAGAACGTGATGTATTTTGTCACTGTAATTGTATAAGCTGTCGTAGATGTTCAGAACTGCGCCGCCCGGATAGCCGAAAACGGTGTCAACGCCCTGCTCTATCAGACATTCGCAGATTATATCTGCACCCGTCAGATTTCTCATTTCTTTCATTCCTTTTTCTTTACACTCAGATTATTTATAATAACGGATAAAAAATCCTATCGTTTTATTTTAACACTATACAGCGTTTTTGTCAATGGCGAAACCGCATCATAAAGCAATAAAAGGACACCTCCCGATGTCCTTTTATTATCGTCACGCTTTTTGTACCGTGCCGTCTTTTATCGACAGCACGCATACAGCCGTGCAACACATTATATTTACTGCAAGAGTAATAATGCAAAGGTAAATGCCGACTCCGAAGCTTGCTATGTTGATTTTTATACTCGATATTATAATAAGCTCAATTACAAGTGCCGCTACCGATGCTACAACCGACAGAATCCTACATACAGCCACAAGCTTTCTGCCTTGCCATCTGACAAACGCAAAATACAGCTCAAAACCCAAACAAAGAGCAATTGCTACCCAGCTTCCGCCTGCGATAAATGCAAGTCCCTCTTGAACTTTAACTCCGTTCATATTGCACCACGGAAGTAGAAATCCGATTGCGTGAACAAGTAATGTTATTGCTCCGATCGTGACAAAGATGTTGGTTTTGCGTGTGTTGGTATTCATGATGCCTCCTCCGTAAAATTAAACATATCAGTATTATATCACAAATCAAATCAGCGTAAACCGATACGGCGGTACGCCGTACTTTTGCATGGGATAAACCGCATCAGCGATTTATCAGTCTGAGGTTATTATATCACAATATATCGTCACTGTCAATTATATAAAAAGGACATCTCTCGATGTCCTTTCAAAATATTCTCAATGTATCTCCACGCCGGTGAAGTAATGCTGTAAGATCTGCTTATATGTATAGCCGTTTTCAGCAAGAGCCTTTGCACCGTACTGCGACAATCCCACGCCGTGACCGTGACCGTAGGTCGTAAAGATGAACTTGTCGCTGCTTTTGTCGTATTTCAGATCAAAAGCCGCACTTTTCAGCGAATAACCGAGTACCTTTTCTCTTATCGTTCTGCCGTCTATCGTCTTGCCGTTTGCCTTTGTCATACCGCCGACAGAAATTGATGTTACCCAGCCGTGTTCCCTGTTATCAAGTCTTGAATTTATATTAAACCACTTTGACGGGTCGCCTGTGAGCGCTATTCCGAGTGTATTCTGCACAGCGTTCTTTATATAATCCGAAGAATAGCTGTCGGTACTGCCCCAATTAGGGTCGGTCGTCTTGTCAAGAGGACAATCAACGCTTCTGAGATACGGATAATCAACGCCCCATACATTTTCGGCGCTGTTGGTATAGCCGCACGAGGACGCAAAGAACACACTTTGTATCATCTCGCCGTTATAGTAGATTGCTTCGCCCAGCACCTCGTCAACCAGCTTGTATATCCTGTCATATACGTCTGTTTTTAGTGCTGTCGTGGGGCTGACGCCCATTTCGTTATTCTTTTTGATATAGGTGTATTCCGCTACCGCCTGTGCTTTTACCGCTTCATTGGGGAACTCGTTCCATATCTCGCCGACTACCGCTCTCGCAATTATCTCTCTTGCACCTGCCGTGTAATATGTACCGGTCACCTGATCGTATACCGATAACTGCTCCTCACCGCTGTTATCGGGCGTCGGCGTCGGCGCAGATGTTGTTTCAGCCGTTGTGGTTTCCGGTGCGACAGTTGTTGCCGCTGCGGTGGTTGCGGCAGTTGTTGTTTCGGGGATTATAACGGTATTATCCGCCGCAGGTGCGGGTGTGCGTTTTTTTACCGTAGTTGTAGATGTGGTCGTTTCCGCCTTGGTGGTTGCTGTAGTCTGTGCCTTTACATCGGCAAGTGTAGGTTTTTTGTCGTCTTGCAGCTTAATTGTTGTAGTTTCGGGAGTTTTTTCGGTTTCGGCAGATGTTGTCGCTTCAGGGATAGATACCTCTATCTCTCTTTCATTGTCTGCGCTTACATGAACGACCTGAACTATTCCGAACAGGTAAATGTATACGCAGGATATAACGAGAGCGAGCAGTATCTTTCCTATAGATGCCTTCTGCATTAAATTCCTCCTTTATGTTACAGTTTCCGCTTTCTTTTTATCAGTCGGAGCTTTCCGTCTTGAACGAACTATCCTTCTTGAAGCCTTCTATCCATGCAGGATCCCAGTACCTTCCGCTCCATTCCTTGCCGTAATAGTAAAGCTCTCTTATCGTCCGGCACTGTTTCGTGTCGGGGTTACGCTTGAAGCTTTTTATCTGCTCGTCTGTGAACGAATCCGACTCGCCGTCACGAACCTTTCTCGCAACAACAACGATACGCATATCGTAAAGACCTACCTCGAACTCGCAGGTGGACAGCGTAAGGAACTTATCGCCGTATTTCATATCAACGCCGGTGAAGAATTCGCTCCTGTCAAGGCATTCGGACGTGAAATAATTGAATTCATCCCTGTTTGCAAAATTCAGTATGGCGGGATAATTGAACACGTCGCCGTATTCCTCCCTCGTATTGATGAGCATTACAGAGAATATCTTGTATTTTGCCTTTTCGTACAGCGTATTGAACTCGATTACAGGATGCTCTTTCAGAAACTCAAGACTCTTGTCAAGGTCAACTCGTCTGTACTCGGTTATTTCGGCAAAGAAGTTTTCGGTACGCAGGTTATGACCGTAAAGAATCGTATTTGCGGACGTTTCGCCTGTATTCTTGAATTCGTTCTCATAATCCGCAAAAATAGTACCGTTCTTACTGTAATTGCCGTAAAAATCCTTTTCAAGATAGTCGGTATTGTTTTCGCCCTGTACTACAGGATAGTTTACATTTATACCCTTTATGCTCAGCCAGCCTACAAAATCGTTGTTTATCGCATAAAAAGGCGCATATTCGGTGTTTATGGCTTTTTCGGGAAGCTCGGCTATTTCCTCTGCGGTCGGCTCGTGGTTTCCCAGCTGTAATATGCTGCTCTGATACTCGTTTCTCTGCCTTTCAGGCTCGAACATATATTTATCAATAATTATAAGCACTGCCACGCAAAGAGCGACTATCGAAACAAGGAAAACTATCTTTCGGATAATCTCGCCTACGCTGTCGCCTTTCCACGGGATAAGACCCTTGACAATGGCTAATGCGGCATTTTCCTTTTTCTTTTTCTTATTTTTCTTCTTATCTGTGGTCGATACTACGACCGATTTATAATCAGGCATATTCTAACCTTCCTTTTGCTGTGATAATTACCATAGGAATACTCTGTCAACTGCTCTTCTTCGGCTTATAGCCTTTTAAAAGCGCAGGATCCCAGTTCCTTCCGCCCCACGAACCGCCGTATACGCTGTACCAGTAATCATAATAAAGCGGATCGTAATTGATGATTGTCTTGGATACATCCACCGTAGGATCTTCTCCCTCACGCACTCTCCTTGCAAAAAGCACATATCTTATATCCTTGCTCTTTCCGAAAGGAAAATCGCAGGTTGACAGTGCGATCACCTCATCGCCGTATTTCAGATCGACCTGCGGTGTATATATAAAACTGCGGTCAAGAACCTTTGCATAGTAATCTATAAATTCTTTTTTATTTTTGAAAGTATATGCAGCCGTATAGTAGAATACTTCACCGTCTGCTTTTTCGACATTGACCTGCATCATCGCAAATATCTTATACAGGCCCTTTTCATATATTGTGTCAAACTGTATGACAGGATGCTCGTCATACATCTCTCTGCCGTAGTAGAGAACATCAAACTTGTTTACATCACGGAAAAAAGTTCCGTTTGACATATTGTGACCGTACAGCAGGATATTCGGTGAACGGTAATCACTGCCGATATGTGCACAATAATCTGCCGTAACACACCCCGAAAAGCTGTATTCCTTATTGAAGTCGTGCGTCAGATAGTACATATTCTTATCGTACACTTCTCCGTAGTCAATCGGCTTTTTCGGGTCAAACCCTTTGACGTGCATAACAGGATAATCGACATTGGTACCTTCTATTTTCAGCCAGCTTGCCATATCGTGATTTTTTTCATACATCTCACGGTATTCAGGCAATATTGACGGCTTTTTCTTTTCCTTAGCGACCGGCTCTGCAGGTATATCGACATCAAGCTCGCAGGTATAATCCAGCATATTCGGCGGCAAAGGCGGCTGAGTCAGCTTCATTATCAGCATTACGCCGACAGCCGCAAGCCATACCGCACACGCACCGAGTGCCGCCCACAGCACCTTGCCGCTTATGACCGGCTGCTTTTCCGTTTTTGTTTCACTCTGTTCTTCCAAAGCCACACCGCCTCGCACAACGTCAGGCGACAATATCAATAGTCATATCCGTCGCCGTTGTTATAATCATATATTCCGTCACTGTCGTTTATGTCGTCAATAAACGTGTAACCATCCCTTTCAGCGTCTTCCGCTGTATAGCTGAGCAGCTTTCTTCTGTCCCAGTTGCTCTGCGACCAGTCATATCCGCCGCCGATATTATCATATACCCACTGCCAGCGCTTTACATAAGTGTTTACCTTCGCCTTGCTTACATCGACATAGGTGCTTTCGCCCGGACGTACCTTTCTTGCAAATATCGCAAGACGCACATTATCCATATCCGAGCGGAACGGCCAGTAGCAGGTAGAAAGGGTCAGTATATCGTCGCCGTACTCTATATCTACATCTGTGAAAATATCGCTTCTGTCCATAAGATCAATTATAAAATGGTTGAAGTCGTCACGGGAAGTAAAATCGTGCTTGTTATTGTAGTTATAGTACACTTCACCGTATTCCTCATAGATATTGAAAAGCCCTATGCCGAATATCTTCCATTCAGCTTCTTCGTAAAGGGTATTGAACGTTATGGTCGGATGATCCTTGTAGAACTGCATTGACGGCGCATCATAGCTGTCATAAAGCGTTCTCCAGTATTCGCTGAGGCACGAGAAGAATGTGCCGACAGCCATATTATGACCGTAAAGCACCATATTGCCCGAATTTCCGTCCGGAGAAACCACACAGTTGCAGTCCATCATTACAGAACCGCTCTTGCTCTTTTCCTTGTAGAAATCGTGCGTAAGGTAGTAGTCGTTATCTTTTCCTTTTACAACAGGATAATCAATCGCCGTACCGTCTATTTTGAGGTACCCTACCGTATCGGGATTTATTTCAAGCAGCTTCTTGAACGAGGGAAGTATTTCCTTGCTTGCACCGCCGCTGTTTCCGTCGGGAATATATATGTTCGATATTCCCTGACTTCTCCACTGGTCACGGAACATCATAAATACGTCCGAAACAAGCGGTATAGCCGTAGCAAGAAATACAATCAGTGCGATTATAAACACCAGTTTTCTTATCACAGCCGCCGCACTGTCGCCTTTCCACGGGATA
>OLQD01003278.1_pt1 | contig 10756 bp, 10 predicted proteins | sample 1672841 | NCBI WGS metagenome assembly OLQD01 (sample SAMEA3136729, study PRJEB25190) | human gut metagenome | biome: human gut; feature: human-associated habitat; material: faeces | place: Austria | collected 2013 | reverse complement strand
TGCCCAGCGCAATAAGCGCGTATTTCACGCCCAGCTCCCGGAGCACGCCGGTTACGGTAACGGTGCTTTCCAGCTTTCTGCCCGCAATTTTGCCGGCAATGACCGTTCCCGGAATGCATCCCAAAAGAAACCCGATTATAAGTGAAATAACGATCTTCAGAAACATAGCTCAACCTTCCTCTCCGTCTTTTTCTCTTAACATAAACCTTATCGGTGTTCCCGCAAAGCCGAAGGTCTTGCGGAAATAGTTCTCAAGATACCGCTGATAGGAAAAATGCATAAGCGATGCATCGTTTACAAACAGTACAAAGCTGGGCGGCGCCGCCGCAACCTGCGTGCAGTAGAATATTTTCAGCCTGCGCCCCTTGTCGGACGGCGGCTGCATAACCGCCATTGCATCCTGAAGCGCATCATTCAGTACGCCCGTGGATATCCTGCGCGTCGCCTGCTCATAGGCCGCCACAACATCGGGCAATATGCGGTTTAGCCGCTGCCCCGTAAGCGCCGATATAAACTCCACGCTTACATAATCCATAAAGGCAAGATCCGCCTCCAGCTTCTTTTTGAACTTGTCGGCCGTTTTGGAATCCTTCTCAACAGCATCCCATTTGTTTACAATAACCACCGACGCCTTGCCCTGCTCATGCACATATCCGGCTATCTTCACATCCTGCTCGGTTACGCCCTTTACCGCATCCACCACTATCAGTGCCACATCGCAGCGTCTTATGGCGTCCAGCGAGCGTATAACGCTGTATCTTTCAATGCTGTCGTCATCCACGCTGCGCTTGCGCCGTATTCCGGCCGTGTCCACTATATTGAAGGGGCGCTCCTGCCATATAAAGCCCGTATCTATCGCATCCCGCGTAGTGCCCGGTATATCGCTCACTATCGTGCGCTCCTGCCCCAGTATCTTGTTTACAAGCGAGGATTTCCCGGCATTGGGCTTGCCCACAACCGCTATGGAAATGCTGCCGTTTTCCTCCGTCTCCTGCTCTGCGGGAAGCAGCTGCACAATGCGGTCAAGCAAATCGCCTATTCCAAGCCCCTGCTGCGCGCTTATAACGCTGGGCTCGCCGAGGCCCAGGGAATAAAAATCGTATACATCATGCTCCTGCTTCGGGCTGTCCACCTTGTTTACAACAAGAATTATCCTATGATGCCGCCTGCGAAGATACTGTGCAATATCCGCATCATCCGCGGTAAGCCCCGCCCTTGCGTCGGTAAAAAACAGTATCACATCGGCGGTGTCCACCGCCACCTCCGCCTGACGGCGCATCTGGCGGAAAAACACATCCTCGCTTTTAAGCTCTATGCCCCCCGTATCCACCACGGTAAAGGTCTTGCCCAGCCACTCCGCATCTCCGTATATACGGTCGCGCGTCACTCCCGGCGTATCCTTCACTATGCTCATGCGTCTGCCCAGCAATTTATTGAAAAATGTGGATTTTCCCACATTCGGTCTGCCTACTATGGCCACCAAGCCCTTCATACTTACCTCTTTCATAATCTCCGCATAAAGCCCGTTCTTTGCCTGACGGCTTCACGCAAAAATTGTACCGTAAAATTAAGAATAAACCGTAAATACAGCGAAAAATATCGTTAAACAATGCGTTTTAACGGTTTAGCCGCAGTCACTTGCGCATCTATTGCGGCTTTTCCTGCCCGATAAGGGAATAAACAAAGCTCTCCCCGTCATTATCGGTGGGGCGTATGTCCGTATTCAGCCACCCCTTCAGATCCTCCAGCTTAAGATCGTCCAAAAAGGTGTCCTTACCCTCCTTAAGCATACTCTTTGAAAGCAGCAGCTCACTGCCCAGCTTCTTGCCCTCCAGCTGCACGGCAATATCCTTGCAGGTAAGCAGCCCCGTAACCGTAACGCTTTCGCCGAAAAAGAAATTGCGCACCGGATATACCTGCACCGAAAGGTTGGGAAAGCGCTCCTGCACCTTCTGTGCCATCTTGCGGATAAACGGCGCCACCGATACCCCGCAGGCTATGGATATTTCCCTGTCGGTAATCCACGGCGGCAGCAGCGGATCCTCCAGCGTTTCCGTAACCTCGCGCTCCATCTTTGCAAGCATGCCCACTCCGTTGCCCAGCTGACAGAAATCCTCATAGGTTTCGTACTTGGGCACATCCTGACCCGCTATCAGGTACATCTCATCCGCCGCGAATATAAAGCGCGTCCCCTTCATTTCAAGGCCCCGCTTCTGCCAATCCTCTATCTCCGCAAGAATGTACGCCGCATCGGACGGCATTACCCGGCGCAGCTTTTCAAGCCTTGCCCTGTGATAGGTAAGCCCCACCGGCACCACCGCAAGGCTTTTGCAGTGCGGATGCAGCACCAGCAGATCCTCAAAGGTCTTTCTCAGCTGGAAGCCGTCGTTATATCCCGGACACAGCACCACCTGCGCGTGAAAATCAATTCCTCCCTGCGCCAGCTTCTCAAGCAGCGGCATTATCTCGCCGCCCTTGGGATTGCCCAGCAGCTTTGCCCGCAGCTCAGGATCGGTGGCATGCACGGAAATATAAAGCGGGCTTATCTTTTGCCTTATTATCCTTTCCAGCTCCCCCTTACGAAGGTTCGTAAGGGTAACATAGTTTCCCATTATAAAGGACATCCGCCAGTCGTCGTCCTTTACATACATGGTGGAGCGCATATTGGGCGGAAGCTGATCCACAAAGCAGAAAAGACACTTGTTGCAGCAGTGCCGCAGCTTTATCATATCGTTTTCAAAGCTCAGCCCGATTATCTCATCCTCATATTTGTCAATATCGTATATCGTGACCTCGCCCGAAGCATCCATCACGGACATGGAAAAGCTTTCCTTGGACTGATAATACTCGTAATCCAGTACATCCTCCACCGGCTGCTCGTCAAAGGCAAGCAGGTAATCTCCCGGTTTTATCCCCAGCTCCTCTGCTATTGAGTTTTCCGCTACGGCCGTAATCTTATGCTTCATAATATGCCCTTTACACAAAATCGCTTACAAGTCTTATACTCCTTATATATTATCCGATATTTCGACCGAATTGTCAATGTGCAATAAATAAAATCCGTGCAAAAGCGCAAATAAATCCGGATATCGGCAAATACTAACAGCAGCAATATCCGCACAGGGTCTTCCGACCGAAGCCTTAATTTTTTGCCTCGTTCGCCCTTTGATACCGTCCGCCGATGCGGCCGATACACAGATTTTACATTTCTTTACGATTATTTTTCTTTTGGACGCATGCGGATTTTACCTTGCCGCCGTAGAATGGCAGCGTAGAAAAAAGATATATAAGAAAATGTTTTCTAAGGAGGAAACAGATATGAACAAAGGTATTAAAAAGTTTCTTATAGGCGCAGCCGCCTGCGTGCTTGCACTTACGCTTACCGCCTGCGGTCAGAGCAGCGCCTTTGATGCAAAAAAGGACATCACCGTCATCTCCCGCGAAAAGGGCTCCGGCACCCGCGGAGCCTTCATTGAGCTTTTCGGTATTGAACAAAAGGACGCAAACGGCAATAAGGTGGACCGCACCAGCAGCGAAGCCCAGCAGACCAACAGCACCTCGGTAGTGCTTACGACCGTCGCAGGCAATAAATACGCCATCGGCTATATCTCTTTGGGCTCCCTGAACTCCACCGTAAAGGCTCTCAAAATAGACGGCGCCGAAGCTACGGCGGAAAATGTCAAAAACGGCTCCTACAAGGCCTTCCGTCCCTTTAATGTAGTATATAAGGGCGAGCTTGACGCGCTTGCAAAGGATTTCCTGGGCTACATCATGAGCGCCGAAGGTCAGGCCGTCATCGAAAAGGCCGGCTATATAGCCTCCGATGCCTCCGCTGCCCCATATTCCGGAGGCAAGCCCGCGGGCCGCATAACCGTAGGCGGCTCCTCCAGCGTTACCCCTGTTATGAACAAGCTCAAGGAGGCCTATGCCGCCGTCAACCCCTCTGCCGAGATCATCATTCAGGAATCCGACTCCACCACCGGCATCAACGGCGCCGTTGACGGAGTGTGCCAGCTGGGCATGGCCTCCCGCGCACTTAAGGACAGCGAAAAGGAAAAAGGCCTCACCGATGTAAAGATAGCGCTGGACGGCGTTGCGGTAATCGTAAACAACGAAAACCCCACCGATGCCCTCACCTCCGCGCAGATAGGCTCCATCTTCATGGGTGAAACCAAAACCTGGGAGCTTAAGTAAACACAAACGAATGCATCGGCAAAGTCCCGCAGGCACAATGTGCCCCGCGGGCTTCGCCGTATAATGGCATCCGCAGCATCTGCGCGGTCAATTGCCCGCCCGTCGGTTTAACTATAAATATTTCTCCCGAAGGGATACTCTCCCCGCGGGGAAAGGAGCAGCTATGAAGGCAAGGCTTACGGAAAAATGCAGCCGGCTCGTATTCCTTATATGCGCCTGCATCACCATTATCGCTCTGCTTGTAATAATCATATTCATCTTCAGCGGGGGCGCTCCCGCCATAAAGGCAATAGGCCTTTGGAATTTTCTCACCGGTACTCAGTGGATGCCGGAAAACGATGTTTACGGTCTGCTGCCCATGATATGCGGCAGTATTCTTGTAACCTTGGGCGCAATGCTTATAGGCGTGCCCCTGGGGCTGCTTACCGCCGTATTTATGTCCCGCTTCTGCCCCAAAAAGCTCTACCGCCTGCTGCACCCCTTCCTTGAATTGCTTGCAGGCATCCCCTCCGTGGTATACGGCTTCTTCGGGCTGGTGGTGCTGGTTCCCCTCGTGCGGGATCTCTTCGGCGGCGGCGGTTTTTCCCTGTTTACCGCAGCGCTGCTGCTTGGCATCATGATACTGCCCACCGTAATAGGCGTAAGCGAAGCTTCCATAAACGCCGTCCCCGACGATATCTACTACGGTGCGCTGGCTCTTGGCGCAACGCATGAAAAAAGCGTATTTACCGCCGTGCTCCCCGCCGCCAAAAGCGGCGTGGCTGCCGCCGCCGTGCTGGGCATGGGCCGTGCCGTGGGCGAAACCATGGCAGTCATAATGGTGGCCGGCAACCAGACCCGTATGCCCACCGGGCTTTTCAACGGTGTAAGCACCCTTACCGGCACCATTGTAATGGAAATGGGCTACGCCGCCGACCTGCACCGTCAGGCGCTAATCGCCACCGCAGCCGTGCTGTTTGCCTTTATACTGCTTATAAACCTCGTGTTTGCCCTTATAAAAAACCGCAGTAAAATGTAAGGAGGAATAATATGAAAAGCAACGCCTCTTTGACGAAAAACGCAGCTCACGCCGCAGTAAGCTACCGCCGAAGCGCCTCCTCGGTCGTTCTGCGGGTGCTCACGGTGGGCGCCGCCGCGGTCACCTCCTGCATTCTGCTTTTTCTCATAGGTTATATCCTTGTAAAGGGTCTGCCGCATCTTACGCCGGAGCTGTTCTCCCCCAAATTCACCACGGAGAACAACTCCCTGCTGCCCGCCCTTATTAACACCGTATTTATGACGATTCTGTCCCTGCTTATGGCCGTGCCCCTGGGCATAGGCGCCGCCGTTTACATGACGGAATACGCCCGCCGCGGCAGCCGCCTTGTGCGCATAGTCCGTATGGCAGCGGAAACCCTCTCCGGCATCCCCTCCATAGTATACGGGCTCTTCGGCTACCTTTGCTTTGTGGTAACGCTGCATTTCGGCTATTCCCTGCTGGCGGGAGCCTGCACCCTTACGATAATGGTGCTGCCCCTTATAATGCGCACCACCGAGGAAGCGCTTATAAGCGTTCCGGACAGCTTCCGCGAGGGCAGCTTCGGTTTGGGCGCGGGACGGCTGCGCACCGTAATGAAAATAGTGCTTCCGGCCGCCGTGCCCGGCATACTCTCCGGCGTGATCCTTGCAATAGGCCGTATAGTGGGCGAAACCGCCGCCCTTATATATACAAGCGGCACATATACCGAGATCTGCACCGACCTTATGCAGTCGGGGCGCACGCTGTCGGTGCATATGTACTCCCTTTCCCGCGAAGGCCTTTATATAGACCAGGCATATGCCACCGCCGTGGTGCTGCTGATACTCGTGGTGGGCATAAACGCCCTTTCCTCCCTTGTTGCGCATAAAATCTCCTCCCGCGCCCAAGGTAAATAATTGCGTGGGAGCCTCTGCAAAACACGCAAAAAACAACAGAATCCGCACAGCAGCTTCCGAATACTGAAAGTGAGATGGTTTTATTATGAAAAAAGCGCAAGCAAATACCGATACAAACTCCGCCGCCGTATGCGAAAAGTCGGAATACAAAATGGAGGTGCAGAACCTAAACCTTTGGTACGGCGCCTTCCACGCCCTTAAAAATGTTAACCTGGGCGTAAAGGAACACGAAATCTGCGCCTTTATCGGCCCTTCCGGCTGCGGTAAATCCACATTGCTTAAATGCCTTAACCGCATGAACGATCTTGTAGAGGGCTGCCGCATCGAGGGCAAGGCGCTCCTTGACGGCAAGGATATCTACACCGGCACCGATATAAGCCTGCTCAGAAAACGCGTGGGCATGGTGTTCCAAAAGCCCAATCCCTTCCCCATGAGCATATACGACAATGTTGCCTACGGCCCGCGCACTCACGGAGTACGCAGCCGCGTGCAGCTTGACGAGCTGGTGGAGGAGGCTCTGCGCTCCGCCGCCATATGGGACGAGGTAAAGGACCGCCTCAAAAAGAATGCTCTGGGGCTCTCGGGCGGGCAGCAGCAGCGTCTGTGCATAGCGCGTGCACTGGCCGTGCAGCCCGAGGTGCTGCTTATGGACGAGCCCACCAGCGCTCTTGACCCAATATCTACCGGAAAAATTGAAGAGCTTGCGCTGCGGCTCAAAAACGATTATACTATAATCATCGTAACGCATAATATGCAGCAGGCCGTGCGCATAAGCGATACCACCGCCTTCTTCCTGCTTGGCGAGGTCATAGAGCACGCCCCCAGCGAGCAGCTGTTTTCCGCTCCTGCGGACAAGCGCACCGAGGATTATATCACCGGCCGCTTCGGCTGAAAAAGCCGCCGCTTTTCGCTTTGCCTTTATAAAAATCACTCTGAAAGGATGTTGTATATATGCGTAACAGCTTTGACGAACAGCTTAAAGAACTTAACCGCGAGCTTATAGAAATGGGCTCCCTGTGCGAACAGATAATAAGCGGCGCAATCGGCGCCCTGCTTAAAAACAGCGAGGAGCAGCGCAGGCTGGTGGACAGCATTGACGGCAGCATCGACCGCAAGGAGCGGGATATAGAAGCTCTGTGCATGCGCCTGCTGCTGCGCCAGCAGCCCGTTGCCCGCGACCTGCGCCTTATATCCTCCGCTCTTAAAATGATATCGGATATGGAGCGTATAGGCGATCAGGCCGCCGATATATCCCAGATAACCGTTTTCATGCAGGGGCGTTCCCTCCCCATTCCCCACATCGAGGCCATGGCGCGCCGCAGCGCGGAAATGGTTACCTGCGCCATAGATTCCTTTGTGCGCCGGGATCTTGAAAAGGCCCGCAGCGTCTACCGCATGGACGATGCCGTGGACGATTTGTTTATCGAAATAAAGCAGGAAATAGTACGCCTGCTTAAGAATAACGAGGACGGCGAGCTTTGCCTTGACTATCTTATGATAGCCAAATACCTTGAACGCATAGGCGATCATGCCGTAAATGTTGCGGAATGGGTGGATTACGCCATTACCGGCAGTCATGACGCCGATTTTCCCGAGCAGTAATCCGCCGCCTCCGCAAAGGGCAGCGGCCGAGCGTGCAGCAGCGGCATACTGCGCCCTTAACGCATATTTACTGTTCGCAGCTGCAAAAAACATACTCAGCGCCCCAAAGAAAGGAAAAGGTTATGAAACGCAAGATAAACTTAAGCTTCTGTCTGTTATGCAGCCTGACCGTGCTGCTTACGGCGCTTGTTATAACCACTCTGCTGTATAACGATTACAGTCAGAGTATAAAGGACGATCTCCGCAAGGAGGCCGACTATATAGCCGTTGCCTCCAACACGGAGCCGGATTATCCGGCAAAGATTCTGCACACCGCCACCGACCGCATAACCCTCATCTCTGCCGACGGCACGGTGCTGCTTGATTCCGATGCCGATCCGGCAGAGCTTGGCAGCCACGCTGAACGGCCGGAATTTATCGCCGCAAAGGAAACCGGCTACGGCGAAAGCACCCGTGTAAGCGATACTCTGGCACAAAAAACCTACTATTGCGCCGTCCGTCTTGCAAACGGCAGCGTACTGCGTGTGGGGCGCACCACCGACAGCATCCTTTCCTCCTACCTCTCCGCGCTGCCATGGCTGCTGCTGTGCGCTGCGGTAACTCTGCTTCTCTCCATAGCCATATCCGCGCTGCTCACGCGCCGCATAGTGGAACCCATTAACCGCATCAACCTTGAAAACGCGCAGGATGTTCCCTATGACGAGCTTGCCCCGCTGCTGGAGCGTATACGGGCGCAGAAAAAAGAGATAAACACCCAAATGGAGGAGCTTAACAAAAAGGAGCAGGAGTTCTCCTCCCTGTCGGACAACATGCGCGAGGGCTTTATAATGCTTAATTCCCGCTGCGAGGTGCTCGCCGCCAACCGCAGCGCCTGCCGCATTCTGTCCATACAAAACGCCGATATAAAGGGGCGCAACCTGCTGGAGCTCAGCCGCGACCCCGAGCTTGCAAGGCTTGCTCCCGCAGCCTGCGGCGGCAAAAAGGGCAGCATGGCGCTGGTAATGGAGGGGCGCACCTATAAGGTGCACGTCTGCCCCGTAAGCGGCGGCGGAGCCGTGCTGCTTATGCTGGATGCCACCGAGGAAATAGCCCGCGAACGGCTCAGACAGGAATTTTCCGCAAATGTTTCCCATGAGCTTAAAACTCCCCTCACGGTAATTTCCGGCTACGCCGAGCTGCTTAAGAGCGGGCAGGCCGATCCCGCAAGCGTGGAGCTGTTTTCGGAAAAGATATATTCCGAGGCCGCGCGCCTTATAGCCCTTGTGGAGGATATAATACAGCTTTCCTATCTTGACGAGAACCGCACTCTTCCCCGAACCGAGCCTGTGGAGCTGCTCAGCCTTGCAAAGGATGTAGCCGAATCTCTTGAACCCAAATGCCGCCTGCGCAATATACATTTCAGCGTTACCGGCACTCCCGTTACGGTGCAGGGCATACGGCCGCTCATGCGCGAAATGGTGTACAACATATGTGAAAACGCCGTTAAATACAATGTGGACGGCGGAAGCGTGACCGTCACCGTCAGCGACACCGGGCAGGATATACGCCTTGAGGTAAAGGATACCGGCATAGGCATCCCGGAGCGCGATCTCGAACGCGTATTTGAACGCTTTTACCGCGTGGACAAAAGCCGCTCCAAGGCCTCCGGCGGAACCGGTCTGGGGCTGTCCATTGTTAAGCATGCGGCCGCCGTGCTTCGCGCACGGGTCAAGCTTTCCTCCGTTTTGGGCAAGGGCACTACCGCCGCCGTTATTTTCCAGCGCCCCGAAAGTAAATAAATTATAGAACTGATATTTATAAATGTTTGGCTGAAATTCCGCCTGATTAAGCATTTATGCGTATATGAACATATATGCATAAATGCTTGTTGGCTTAAGCCGGTATTAAAATCGCTTTTACAATGCGGCATCGTCCCGGCCTTTTTCCGACGGGGCGATGCTTATGCTTTATACAGCGCCGCCCTTTTCCGCTTTTTCTGTTGACTTGCCCCATCGCGGCGCGCTATAATACCCGTAACAGCAAAAACGCTTTTGTATCGGGAGGTAATTATGGAAATAAACTGTGAAAAAATGATATTCGCCGTTCTGTCCGCCGAGGACGCTTCCGAGCTTGTAGCCGACCTTAACTCAAACGGTTTCTACGCCACCCTTCTAAGCTCAACCGGGGGCTTTTTGCGCAAAAAAAGCGTAACTCTCATGATAGGCCTTGAAAAAGCCCGTCTGGAGGAGGCTTTGGGCATTCTCAAGAAGCACGCGGGGGCGAGAATGGAAACCACCTATCTTACCGGCGCCGGCATGATAGGCATGCCCGCAATGCCCACAAAGGTGGCCTGCGGCGGCATTACCGCCTTTATACTCAGCGTGGACGGATGCGTGAAATATTGAAAAAAATGCGTTAAAAAGCTGCAAAAAAACGATAAAAAACAGGCAAAAAACGCTTAAAAATCGATAAAAAAACGATAAAAAATCAAGCCGGATCTTTTTAAGTGACGAAACATGAACAAAAACGGCGCCGCCCGCAGGGCACCCCTGCTCTGTGCTGCGCCCCGCAAGGCGGATAAAGCTGCCGCGGCTTATACTCTGTTTGCGTCAAAAGCGCACCCGGGGGCTGTGCAAAAAGAAAGCTATCCCTGCCTTGATGCATTAACCGCCCTGCTTATGTATGTCCAGCCAGTGCTCCTTTGTAAGCACATTGGTGTGCACTGTGCGCACCTCGTTAAGCAGCGGCACGGGAACCTCATTACAGGTGTGATGAAAGACAAAGCCCAGCTTTTGCTGCACGCGCTTTGATTTTTCATTTCCGTCGTAATAGCCGCACCAGACTGCCCTCATGCCCAAATCCTCAAAGGCATGCTTAAGCAGCTCCTGCGCAGCCTCCGGCATATAGCCCCTGCCCCAGAAGGGCTTACCCAGCCAGTACCCCAGCTCGCACTCATCCTCCCGCTGCGTCATATCCGTATGCCCGTTCAGCTTCAGCTCCGCAGAGCCTATGGCTATGTTGTTTTCCTTTTCGCAAATTGCATAGCACTCCGCCCCGTTACGGGCAT
>OLQD01003262.1_pt1 | contig 10800 bp, 5 predicted proteins | sample 1672841 | NCBI WGS metagenome assembly OLQD01 (sample SAMEA3136729, study PRJEB25190) | human gut metagenome | biome: human gut; feature: human-associated habitat; material: faeces | place: Austria | collected 2013 | reverse complement strand
CCCCCAGAGCTGGGCCGGCCAGCCGCAGGAGGTCATCGAGCAGAAAAGCGGCATCCCGGGCATCAGCTTCTGCCACGCCAGCCGCTTCCTCATCACGGCCAAGGACAAGGAGACGGCCCTTGCCGCCTGCCGTCAGGTGCTGAAGAACAATGGCCGCATCTGATGCCGCACGGCCGAAGGCGGCCTTCGTGTATATGGTGCGCTGCACCGACGGCACCCTCTACACCGGCTGGTCCACCGACCCCGCCGCCCGCCTGCGGGCCCACCAGAGCGGCAAAGGCGCCCGCTACACCCGGGCAAAGGGCGCGGCGGCCCTTGCCTATGTGGAGCGCTGCGCCGACAAGCCCGCCGCCCTGCGCCGGGAAGCAGCCCTGAAAAAGCTGCCCAAGGCCCAGAAGGAACGCCTTTGCGCGGCGTGGGCGGCAGCGGGGAGACCCTTTGCCGGAGAAACGGAATAAGAACACCGGAAAGCGTCTGCCTGCAGGCAGGCGCTTTTGCTGCACAGAGCGGACGACAGCAGACCGACGCTTGTCCGAAAATGAACGAAAATGCAGTTTTCGTGTGCAAAACAATTGATTTTTGACACGGAATATGATACTTATAGAATGGTAGATTATCCCTGCCCCGAAAGACGCGGGCAGATGTGATACAGCGAGGAAAAAGGAGGAAGGACTATGAAGCGTTTCAAAGCGGCGGCACAGCGCGCAACGGCCTTTGTGCTGGCGGCAAGCATGATGTCGTCGGCGGTGCTCCCTACCGTATTCGCGGCACAGCCGTTGAATGCGGAAAACAGCGTGGATGAACTGGGCAATGTGGATGTCGCGGACGAAGACGGCACGCTGGTGTACCCGGAGTGGGACGACGATACGGCGGAAGATTTCCAGGACGAGGGGGATGCCATCGACCTGAGTGACGCAGAACTCGATTCGGATGGTGACATTGCAACGCTGGCAGCAAGAAAAGGCACACAGGATTATATAGACAAGCTCAAAAATGCATATAATGAACTGAAAAAAGAGTATGATGCAGCTGTTACGAAAGCAAAACAGGATGCACAAAATGCCATTGACAATAATAAGGATTTTAAAGATGATCACGATCCGAAAAAATCGACTGTTTTGCAGGAACTCGAAAAGCATGATGCAACCTGTATGGAGGACGGGAATGCTAAATACAAGTGTACCCGAGTATGGAAAGATTATCCTGTAAAGGCAACTGTGAAAAACCCGATTGCAAGCGAATATAAAAAACTTAACAGGGGAGTACAGTTTGCAATAAAGTCGGGATTGAAAGCAATAGGACTTAGCTCGATAGCGGATCAGCTGGGCAAAGACCAGTTTACGCTTTCGGGTACAATTGATCTGAAGTGCCAGCATGACGAGAATGACCCCATCGTTGTAAAGACTGACGATGCACTGGGTCACGACTTCGAAGGTGCTAAGTGGATTGAAACAGACCCGGCTACCTGTGATAAGGACGGCGTAGAGACGCTCTACTGTATTCGCTGCCATGGTACAGAAGAAGGCGGCACTAAGACCCGTGCAATCCTGAGTGCAAATGTTCCGCACACACTGGGCGATTTGATTACTGAAGAACCGACCTGTGAAAAAACAGGTAGAACATATCGCGTTTGCAGTGTTTGCGGTGCAGAAGTGGAAGAAAGCACGATTCCGAAGCTTGACCATGTGTTCGAGAACTATGTGAAAGACGACAACCCCGCCTGCCAGGATCAGACCGAGACCGGCACCTGTACCCGTATCGGCTGTGGAAAAACGGATACAAGAACCATCAGCGGCCCGCTGAGCCCCCACAAGTTTACAACGTGGACGGGCACCGGCATATCGGTCAGCGGCCAGTATCTGTATTACGAGTCTACCTGCGATACCTGCCATACAGCGAAAAAGGAGATCAATATTGCGGATAAGAAGCTGGATGAACTGGACGAAGCCCTGAACGGAGACCCGCTGACGGCCACGGATAAAGAGCTGGAAAATATAGGGATTCTTTATAACGGCGCAAAAGCGGCAATTGAGGTGCTGGGGTATGCCAACAAATATTTGGGCACCAGCTTTGATACCGAAAAGTACACCGAACGCCTGAACGGCATGACCGATCGGTACAATAAGTTTGAGCATGAACTGCTTCAGCGCGGCTGTGAGAAGACGGCCAGCGAAGCGATCGAGACCGCTCACGAGACCATTGACAACAAAAGCCCGTCCGAGATGACCGATGACGAAATGAAAAAGGTCATCGGTGCTTATGTGGCTGCGGATACGGCGGTGGGCGAGCTGGACGACGGCCGCGCAAAGAAAACAGAGCTGCAGGCAAAACTTGCAGAGCTGAAAAAGACCGTTGAGGAGATCGAATCCAAGTATGCCCAGAAGGTCATTGAAAGCATTTGGGACGATCTGAAGAACGGCACACTGGATAAGACCAAGCTGGAAGCGCTGAAAAAGACGCTGGACGACCTGAAGGATTATATTCCCGACAGCCTGAAAGAAAGCTACGATCAGGTCGTGGATGCCGTGCAGGCCGCCATTGATGCCATTGACCTTGTGAATGAAGCCAGCGCCCTGATCAAGCGGCTGCAGGAGGAGATCAAGAACGGCAATGTCAGCGAGGACACCCTCAAGGAAGTGCAGGATGTGATCGACCGAGCGGGTGCCCTGGTGGATAAGATCAAGGAAAACCCCATCCTGAAGAATGCGGTGGATACCATTATCAAGAACGCAGAGGAAGCCATCAAGGAAGCCGCCGCCACCAAGGCACTGGAAGCGCTGAAGAAGGCCATTGAAAGCGGCGACCTGAGCAAGATCGAGGAAGCGTTCGAGAAAGCACAGGAAGCCATCGACCAGCTGGAGCCCTATGCCCCGGATGTGGCGAAAAAGCTGCGCGACGCGCTGGAGGAGATCAAGAAGACCTATGTCAACGGCCTGCGCGACGCGCTGGAAAAGGCGCTGGAAGACGGTACCTATCAGGAAAAGCTGGAGAAGCTGAAGGATGTCATCAAGAAGTACGAAGACCTTATCAAGGACATCGACGCTTCCGGTGCGCTGAAAGACCTGTGGGAGACCATCAAGAACGAACAGCTGACGAAGCTTGTGGCGGATGCGGTCAACGAGATCAACCGCATCGTCAACGATGACAGCCTGTCTGCGCTGCAAAAGATCGCCGCGCTGGACAAGCTCTACGACGACCTGCACACCAAGCTGGCCGAGATCGTGGGCCCGGATAAGGCGGCTGAGATGCTTGAGCCGTTCGATAAGCTGATCGAGCAGGCCAAGAACGATGTGGCCAAGGCGGCCGCAGCGGCGGCGGATACCCTCATCAAGGAAGCACTGAAGGCGGTCAAAGCGGCTGTGGACAGCGCCGAGAGCAAGGAAGACGCCATCAACAAGATGGAAGCCATCTACTCGCAGGCGCATGATCTGCTGACCCGCGCCGGTATGTCGGACGAGGACGCTACCGCAAAGCTTGCGCCGGTGCGCTCGGCTCTCGACAGCCTGAAAAAGGTGCTGGAGGATTCCTTCGTCTCCATGGACACCATCAAGGCGGCTGTGGACGTCATCGTGGACGCAGCAGTGGCCAGTGACAGCATTGAGGACGGCCTTTACAAGCTGGTGCGCACGCTGCTGGACGGCGACGATATGGACCCGGCCGTAAAAAGGGTCATCCTTGTGGTGGCGCGCGACATTCTGAAAACGGCAGACTGGACCCAACTGACCCCCAGTCTGCTGGACGATGTGGTGGACCTTGCGGTCAAAAAGCTGGACAAGAAGTACGGCAAGTACCCCTTCGTCAGCCAGCTGCTGAACGAGCTCAAGCCTTCGCTGAATGAGCTGGTGCACCGCGAGGTGGGCCAGGAGACCATCGACAAGGTGCGGGAAGTGTTCTTTACCACCATCGACAACGCCATTGAGGGCATTGACGCAGGCCAGGATAACCGCCAGCTGCTGGCAAAGGCCCGCGAAGACCTGATGGGGCTCAAGCCGGTGGTCTCGGCAGAGATGAAGCGCATCGGCACCAAAGCCGGTGAGATGCTCAACCGCGAGATGAAGGACCGCATTTCGAAGGCCCTGCCCGGCGTGGTGATCCCGGAGTTCATCGGCACCCTTGTGGGCAAAGCCACCGAAGACCTTGTGAACGAAAAGCTGGGCGAATACGATGAGAAAGTCGGCGCGATCATTGAGAAGTACGTCAAGTACCTCACCTGCCCCGGCCATGAGTACGAATATGTGACCATCCGCGAAGCCACCTGCACCCAGGACGGCGTGGAAGTGAAGCAGTGCAAGAACTGTGACTGGCAGCTGACCGATGACGATAACAAGATCGTCCACGAAAAGCTGGGCCATGTGGTGGTGGAAGACCCCGCTGTGGACCCCACCGAAACGGAAGAAGGCCTGACGGCAGGCAGCCACTGCAGCCGCTGCGGCGCGGTGCTGGAGCCCCAGCAGGTCGTCCCGGCCCTGCAGCCCCGCACCGACAAGTGGCTGGTCACCAGCGCTGTCACGACGGAGAACATCCGTGCGGCAGGCTATGAGAACCAGCAGAAGCTGGATGCGGCCATCAACGCAGTCCTGACCAAGGCGGGCTTCGATGCGGCCAGCAGCACCCGCTTCTTCGCACAGGTGAACAGCACCATCGGCATCCTGCCCAACGACCGCTACCCCGAGGAGGGCGTGGCCGGTATGGTGAAGCAGCCGGAAGCCACCCGCAACAAGAACTGCACCTTCTATGCGGTGCAGGTGCTGACGGCGGATTCCCACGGCCACAACGCCGGTGATGTGGTGGTCACCCCGCTCACCGTCACGAAGGAAGGCATCAGCCTGACCCTCTGCACCGAAGCAGTGGTGGCGATCGCCTGGAAAGTGAACGAGTAACTTCAAACCGCAAAAGGAGCGGCTCCCGTCCGGGGGCCGCTCTTTTTTGCGTGTGCGCGGCTTCACGCCATGCCATCTGCCGCCCGCTTCTTGGCTTCCCGCTTTGCGCCGCCGCACACCCCCTCTTGGCTCTCCCTTTGAAAGATTCTCCCCGTGCCGGGGAGAAATGTCACCGAAGGTGACAAAAAGGGGACAAGCTGTTACCGCAGGTGACTGAGAGGGCGAATCCCCCGCAAACGGCAAAGCCCCCCGCCGGTTTCCCGGCGAGGGGCTTTGCCTGTTTGAAAAAACTGAAAAGAAGAAAGAAGTTTCAGAGAAAAGCGATCAAATTATGCGTTTGCCTCGGCGGCTGCATTGGTACCAGCAATGCGGCCGAAGGTGATGATGTCGGGGTAAGCGTTGCCGCCCAGACGGTTGTTGCCGTGGATGCCGCTTGCAACCTCACCGGCTGCGTACAGGCCCGGGATGGCATTGCCGTCGGCGTTCAGCACGTGTGCGTCGGTGTCAATCTGGATGCCGCCCATGGTGTAGTGCACGGTGGGGGTGCGCAGGCTTGCGTAGAACGGAGCCTGCAGGATGGTGGAGTCGGCGCTGGTGGCCTTGCCGAACTCGTCCGAGCCGGAGGTCATGCCTGCGTTGTAGGTCTCGACGGTAGCCTTCAGGGTGTCAGCGTCCACGCCGATCTTCTCGGCCAGCTCGTCCAGCGTGTCGGCCTTCACGGAGTGGCCGTCGCTCAGCAGCTTGTCGATCAGCTCATTGCGGGTGTCGTCGCCTGCGATGGCGCTGCTGTCCACGATCAGCCACATCTGGCCGTCGGTCTGCTGCAGCTCTGCCATGCTGATGGCGTAACGGGTGTTGTCCTCGTTGATGAAGCGCTTGCCTTCCTTGTTGACGAACATGTACTCGGTGGCGCTCAGCCAGTTGCCCACGAACTCGCTCACGCAGCCGCAGTCGTCAATGGGGTCGCCCAGGGGGTGCACCTGGATCTGATCCAGATTGATGAGGTTGCCGCCCACGTTCTCAGCCAGAGCCAGACCGTCGCCGGTGCTGGTGGCTGCGCAGCTGGTCAGCTTGGTGGTGATGGTGCCGCCCGAATACTTATAGACCAGATCGCTGGAAGCAGCGTAGCCGCCGGTGGCCAGGATGACGGTCTTTGCGTTGACGGTGATGGTGCTGCCGTCGGTGCGCTCGGCCACACAGCCGTTCACGGCACCGTCGTCGCCCACGGTCAGGGTGGTCACCTTAGCATTGGTCTCAATGGTAGTGCCCAGCTTCTCGGCGTAGTTCTGCAGCTTTTCAATGTAGATGCGGCCGCCGTTGTCGCTCTCCTTGCCGGTGGCAGCGATCAGGTCCACCTGATGGCCGCGGGCCCACTTGCCGCCGATGGCCATGAAGATGTAGTCATCCTTGAAGGGCACGCCGATGGTGCCTTCCAGCCAGTCCAGCGCATCCACAGCGCCCTCGGCATAAGCACGGATCAGCTTAATGTTGTCGATGGAGCCGCCGCCGATGTAGGTCTGCAGGGCGTGCCAGTTGGGGCTGTCGAACAGGGTCTTGCCGTCCTCAGCCTGCCACTTCTCGTAGTCGGCGCGGGTGTCGTCGATCAGGGCCTGGTATTCGGGGTCGTCGGTGGTCGCAGACAGAGCAGCTTCCACTTCCTTGCAGTTGTCGGCAGTCATGGTCAGCTGCTTCTGACGCTCGGCGTCGGCCACATTGTAGGTGCCCTCGCCCAGCTTGGTGTTGCCGCCGATGGAAGCAGCCTTCTCCAGCACCAGGACGCTTGCGCCGTTCTCAGCGGCAGCAGCGGCGGCAGCCATGCCGGCACCGCCTGCGCCCACAACGGCCACGTCCACGTCATAGGTGGTATCCTCGCCCTTGGCGGTGGAAACCTCACCGTTGTAGTCGTCGGGGTTGACGCCTGCAGCGGTCAGGGCGTTGCGCACAGCCTCCAGCAGGCCGTTGCTGGTCAGGGTGGCGGTGGCGATGGCGTCCACAGCCACGGAGTTATGCTCCACCATCTGGGAGATCATGGGGTCAAAAGCGATGTCGCCCACGCCCTCGGTCTCCTGCTGTTCTTTCACTTCAATGTTGGTGATGACCGCGTTGTCATCCAGGGTGACGGCAACAACGATGTCGCCGTTGCGGCCCTTGCCGGTGCCTTCGTAGGTGCCGGCCACCGAGCCGGACGCGGTGCTGCTGGAACTGCTGCCGCAGCCAGCCAGCAGCGTCAGGACCATCGCAACGCAAAGCAGCGCTGCAATAAATTTCTTGCGCATGGTGTTTCTCCTCTTTGTTCTCAGTGTGATTCCTTCTGTCCCAAGGGGACGCTGTTAATAGTTTAACGTGAAAAACCTGTCAAAAACAAGAAGACGGGCTCAATATATCAATAGTTTTTTGCTATCAATTATGATATAATTGTGAAAAACACACCCGAAAGAAGGCACCTGCCATGACCCTGAACCAGCTGCGGTATTTCCGCGTGCTTGCCAAGACCGAGCACTACACCAAGGCCGCCGACGCGCTGGCCATCTCGCAGCCGTCCCTCAGCCGGGCTATCGCCCTGCTGGAAGAAGAACTGGGGGTGCTGCTGTTCACCCGGCGCGGGCGCAATGTGGTGCTCACCGACGCCGGGCGGGCGCTTTTGCGCTATGTGGAAGCGGGGCTTGACACGCTGGACGCCGGGGCTGCCGCTATGCGGGACTTCCGCACCGGGGCCGAGCGGGTGTCCATCGGCAGCATCACCCCTGTGGTGAACACCTACCTGCCCAGGATGCTGGCCGACTTCCGTGCCGACGCGGGCAGCAACGCCTGCTTTGACATCCGGGTAGACCAGACCGAACGGCTGCTGGCCGGATTGAAAGCCGGGCTCTATGATATGGTGTTCTGCAGCTACCAGCCCGGCGAGAACGGCCTGCGGTTCACCCCGGTGGTGGAGCTGCCCTTCGTGGTGGCCATGCTCAAAGACGACCCGCTGGCAAAGTGCCCGAGCATCACGCCGGACCAGCTGGCCGGGCGGCCCATGGTCTTCACCGATTCGCCCGCCTACTCCGACCTTCTGCGCCGGATGCTGGGGGAATACGGCATCCGGCCCGAGATCCGCGGCTACTCCAACGAGGACTCGGTGCTGCTGAGCATGGTGCAGGCGGGGCTGGGAGTGTTCATCAGCACCGACCACCCCCAGATGTACAGCCCGGACACGGTGCTGGTGCCCCTGCGGCAGGACCGCTACCGCCGCTATGTCTACATGGTCACCCGGCCGGGTCTTGCGGCCAGCACCGCCGCCGCCCAGCTCATCCACTACAACCAGCAGCGCGCCGTGCCGGAACAGGGCCGCCAGCCCCGCGCCGATGGCGGGGATAAACAATAAAGCAAAACGAAACGCCGCCCGGCCTGTGCAGACAGACCGGGCGGCGTTTTGCAGCAAAAAAGAGCGTGAGAGACCGCTGCAAAAATACATTCCGATTGCATAAAAACTGAATATATTTAAGATAAACCGCATAAAGATGCAAATTGAACCAAAAGAACGGTCAAATCCCTGTAAGGTTTGTCGGTTTTCAGCATTGACGCAAAAGCCGCACGGCGTATAATAAAAGCATCAACCGCAAACGAAAGACAGAGGATGCGAAGGGAAATGCGCATCAGAGAACAAAAGTGTATTTTTATTAAAAGGAGCGCGTTTATCATGAAAAAGGAAAACATCAAAAAAGTCGTGCTGGCTTACTCCGGCGGTCTGGATACCTCCATCATCATTCCCTGGCTGAAGGAAAACTACAACAACTGCGAAGTCATCGCCGTTTCCGGTGATGTGGGCCAGGGCACCGAGCTGGACGGCCTGGAAGAAAAGGCAAAGGCCACCGGCGCATCCAAGCTGTATGTGCTGGACCTGAAGAAGGACTTTGTGGAGAACTACATCTTCCCCACCCTGAAGTTCGGCGCGAAGTACGAGGACTACCTGCTGGGCACCAGCTTTGCACGTCCGTGCATCGCCAAGGCACTGGCTGATATCGCCATCAAGGAGGGTGCAGATGCCATCTGCCACGGCTGCACCGGCAAGGGCAACGATCAGGTGCGTTTTGAGCTGACCCTCAAGGCCCTGTGCCCCGATATGGCCATCATTGCTCCCTGGCGTGAGTGGGACATCAAGAGCCGTGACGAGGAGATCGACTACGCCGAGGCTCACCACATCCCCCTGAAGATCAACCGCGAGACCAACTACTCCAAGGACAAGAACCTGTGGCATCTGAGCCACGAGGGTCTGGATCTGGAGAACCCCGCCAACGAGCCCCAGTACAATAAGCCCGGCTTCCTGGAGCTGGGCGTCAGCCCCGAGCAGGCACCCGATGTGCCCACCTATGTGACCATCCACTTTGAAAAGGGCGTTCCCACCGCTGTGGACGGCAAGGAGATGGGCGCTGTGGAGTTGGTGGAGTACCTGAATAAGCTGGGCGGCGCAAACGGCATTGGTCTGCTGGACATCGTGGAGAACCGTCTGGTGGGCATGAAGAGCCGCGGCGTGTACGAGACCCCCGGCGGCGCCATCCTGTACAAGGCCATCGACGTGCTGGAGACCATCACGCTGGATAAGGAGAGCGCTCACTTCAAGGCACAGCTGGCACAGAAGTACGCCGATATCGTGTACAACGGCCAGTGGTTCACCCCGCTGCGCGAGGCACTGGATGCCTTTGCCAACAGTCTGGAAAAGACCGTTACCGGCGATGTGAAGCTGAAGCTCTACAAGGGCAACATGATCAACGCCGGTGTGACCTCTCCGTTCACCCTGTACGATGAGCAGACCGCTTCCTTCGGCGTCGATAAGGATTACGACCAGTCCGATGCCACCGGCTTCATCAACCTGTTCGGCCTGTCCATCAAGGAGCGCGCAAAGCTGTCCAAGAACTGGCCGGAGGTCAAGTAACCGCAACATTTTCGACTGCGTGTGTTTTCACACTTTCACACGCGGGTTCTCACACCGGCATCGTTGCCGGCGGCACCGCCGCAGGAGCGTTTTCCCCTGCGGCGGCTTTGCCGTTTTTATAAGGAGCTTATATTATGGCAGAACAACTCTGGAAGGGTCGGTTTTCCAAGGCGGTAGACAGCCGCGTCAACGACTTCAACTCCTCCATCCGCTTTGACCAGCGCATGATCGCGCAGGATATGCGCGGCAGCGGCGTCCACGCCACCATGCTGGCCAAGCAGGGCATCATCTCCGAAAAGGACTGTGAGGATATCCTCAACGGTCTGGCGTCCATCGCCGACGATTTGGCCAGCGGCAAGCTGGAGATCGACCCCAACGCCGAGGACGTGCACACCTTCGTCGAGCAGACCCTCACCGCCCGCATCGGCGACGCGGGCAAGCGCCTGCACACCGGCCGCAGCCGCAACGATCAGGTGGCACTGGACATCCGCCTGACCCTGCGCGACTACAGCCACATGCTGCAGGGCTACATCGTGGAGCTCATCAAGGTGATCTGCAAAAAGGCCAGTGAGAACACCACCGCCGTCATGCCCGGCTACACTCACCTGCAGCGCGCCCAGCCCATCACCTTCGGCCATGCGCTGATGGCCTACGCCTCCATGCTGCTGCGCGATCTTGCCCGCTTTGAGGATGCCACCGCCCGCATGGACGCCCAGTGCCCGCTGGGTTCTGGCGCGCTGGCCGGTACCACCTACCCGCTGGACCGTGCCTTCACCGCCGAAAAGCTGGGCTTTGCCGCTCCCTGCGCCAACAGTCTGGACGGCGTGTCCGACCGCGATTTCTGCATCGAGCTGGCAAACGCCATCTCCATCTGCATGATGCACCTCTCCCGCCTTTCCGAGGAGATCATCCTGTGGTGCAGCTGGGAGTTCAAGTTCATTGAGCTGGACGACGCCTTCACCACCGGCTCGTCCATCATGCCCCAGAAGAAGAACCCCGACGTCA
>OLQD01003261.1_pt1 | contig 10806 bp, 7 predicted proteins | sample 1672841 | NCBI WGS metagenome assembly OLQD01 (sample SAMEA3136729, study PRJEB25190) | human gut metagenome | biome: human gut; feature: human-associated habitat; material: faeces | place: Austria | collected 2013 | reverse complement strand
TCGCTCCTGCGGGAGCGACGAGGGGGCTTTGCGCTCGCCCCCTCGACCCCTTCGCTCCCCTCTGATGTTTGTTGTCGGGTATCGCAGCGTTTTGTTTGTGTACTTTTTGTTCTTTCAGTCAACAAAATCTCCCGGAAGGTCAGCCCATCCGGGAGAAAAAGCACCTTGGGTTAAATATCCTCGTCATCCGCCGGGGAATCCTTCTCGTCCTCCCCGCCCAGATCCATGTCCAAATCGCTGCCGCTTGCGTCCTCTTCGGCACGGCGAAGCAGCTCCTGCATTGCCTTCGATTCCGCCGCGTCCGACGTGTCGAAGCCCTCGGCACGCGCTTCGGCGGCATCCGCATCAGCAGCATTCGCGGGCGCGTCCGGCTCTTCGTCGCGCTCAGCGCGGGCAACGGCGATGACGTGGCTGCCTTCCTGCAGCTTCATCACGATAACGCCCTGCGTGTTGCGTCCGCAGACGCGGATGTCCTCGGCGCGGGTGCGGATGATTGTGCCGTCGTCGGTGATGAGCATCAGGTCTTCGTCCGGCTTGACCATCAGCAACGCGGCGAGGTCACCGGTCTTGTCGGTCAGCTTCGTGGCGATGATGCCCTTGCCGTTGCGGCCCTGCTCACGGTACTCGTCGGGGCTGGTGCGCTTGCCGTAGCCCAGCGTGGTAATCGCCAGCACGTCCGCGCCCTGCTCCAGCGGCACCATGTCGATGATGATATCGTCGTCATCCAGCCGCATGGACTTCACGCCCATCGACGCGCGGCCCATCGGGCGGATGTGGCGCTCGCTGAAGCGGATTGCCATGCCCTTGCGGCTGCCCAGCAGAATTTCGTCGTCGCCGCTGGTCAAATCCACGCCAATCAGCTCGTCGCCTTCCTTCAAATTGATGGCAATCAAGCCGTTCTTGCGCAGGTTCGCGAACTCGCTGTACGGCGTTTTCTTAATCATGCCGTCGCGCGTCGCCATCACGAGGTTGTGTTCGCCCGTCGCGCCCGGCACAGGCACCATGCACGTCACCTTTTCATCCGACGCAATCTGGATGAGGTTGATAATCGCCGTGCCGCGTGCGGTGCGTCCAGCTTCCGGAATCTGGTAGCACTTGATCATGTACACGCGCCCCATGTTGGTGAAGAACATGATTTCGTCGTGCGTGGAAACGACGCGCATCTGCACGGCGAAGTCCTCTTCCTTCGTCGTCATGCCGGTCACGCCGCGTCCGCCGCGGTTCTGCGCGCGGTAGATGGATTTCGGTGTGCGCTTGACGTAGCCCTGCCGCGTCAGCGTGACGACCATGTCCTCCTCCTGAATCAGGTCTTCCACGTCGATTTCGCCGTCGATGGTGGTCAGCTCCGTGCGGCGCGGGTCAGCGAATTTATCGCGGATGGCGCTGATTTCGGTCTTGATAACCTCCATCAGCAGGTGTTCGTCCGCCAGAATCGCCTGGAAGCGGGCGATTTCCTTCTCCAAATCGTCGTATTCCTGCTGGAGGCGGTCGCGTTCCAGACCGGTCAGGCGCGCCAGACGCATGTCCAGAATCGCCTGCGCCTGCTTGTCGGAGAAGTCGAAGCGCTCCATCAAGGTCGTTTTCGCGGTGTTGGGGTCTTTGCTGGCGCGGATGATGGACACAATCTCGTCGATGTGGTCAAGCGCCTTCAGCAAACCTTCCAAAATATGCGCGCGGGCGAGCGCCTTGTTGAGGTCAAAGCGCGTGCGGCGGGTGACAACGTCCTTTTGATGCTCCAGATAGTAGTACACCATATCGCGCAGGGAGAGGATTTTCGGCTGCCCGTTGACCAGCGCGAGCATGTTCGCGCCGAACGTCTCCTGCATCGACGTGTGCTTGTAGAGCGTATTCAGGATAACCTGCGGGTAAACATCCTTCTTCAGCTCGATGACGATGCGCATCCCCTGCCGGTCGGACTCATCGCGGATATCGCTGATGCCCTCAATGCGCTTGTCGTGCACAAGTTCGGCAATCTTCTCCACCAGCTTCGCCTTGTTGACCTGATACGGGATTTCCGTCACGACGATGCGGCTGCGGCCGTTGGGCATTTCCTCGATGTTGGTTTTCGCGCGCACCTCAATGCGCCCATGCCCCGTGTAGTAGGCTTCGCGGATGCCGCGTCTGCCGAGGATGATGCCGCCGGTCGGGAAGTCCGGGCCTTTGATGTGCTGCATCAGGTCGTCGATGGTGCAGTCCGGGTTGTCAATCATGCAGATAACGCCGTCGATGACCTCGCCGAGGTTATGCGGGGGGATGTTCGTCGCCATGCCGACGGCAATGCCGCTGGAACCGTTGACGAGCAGATTCGGGAAGCGGCTGGGCAGCACGGCGGGCTGCATGAGCGTTTCGTCGAAGTTGGGGTAGAAATCGACCGTGTCCTTCTCGATGCCTTCGAGCAGGTAGGGGGTCAATTTCGTCATGCGGGCTTCGGTGTAACGCATGGCGGCAGCGCCGTCGCCATCCACCGAGCCGTAGTTGCCCTGCCCATCCACGAGGGTATAGCGGATGTTGAAGGGCTGCGCGAGGCGCACCATGGCATCGTAGACGGAGGAATCGCCGTGCGGGTGAAATTTGCCCAGCACGTCGCCGACAAGGCGCGCGGATTTGCGGTACGGCTTATCGGGCGTCATGCCGAGTTCTTCCATATCGTAGAGGATGCGGCGGTGCACAGGCTTCAAGCCGTCGCGCACATCCGGCAGCGCGCGGTCGATGATGACCGCCATTGCGTAGGAGATGAACGACCGCTTCATCTCCTTTTCCAGATTCACCGGGATGAGTTTGTCCTGAATGCTGCTCATAATTTCTCTCCGAACTGTTCAGGTTTTCTGTCTGATAATTGCTTGTTGTATAATGCGCACGGGAAACCAGCCGCAGCGGGCGGAAGAGGTTCTCATTGCGCGGATGCGGTTACACATCCAAATCCTTAACCAAATCCGCGTTCTCCTCGATGAACTTCCGCCGCGGCTCAACCTGATCGCCCATCAGCAGCGTGAAGATTTCATCCGCCGCCATTGCGTCCTCCGGCGTAATCTGCATCATCGTGCGGGTTTCGGGGTTCATGGTCGTCTGCCACAGCTGCTCGGCGCTCATTTCGCCCAAGCCTTTGTAGCGCTGAATGTCCGGCTTCGGGTCGCGCCCGATTTCGTCCAACAGTCTCTGCAATTCGTCGTCATCATAGACGTACTTCTCCATTTTGCCCTTCGTCACCTTGTACAGCGGCGGCATGGCGGCGTACACATAGCCCTTTTCCACCAGCGGCCGCATGTAGCGGTAGAAGAACGTCAGCATCAAAATGCGGATGTGCGCGCCGTCCACGTCCGCGTCCGTCATGCAGACAATGCGGTGGTAGCGCAGCTTGCTTTCGTCAAACTCATCGCCGAAGCCGCAGCCGAACGCCGTCAGCATACTCTTAATTTCGTTGTTGCCCAGCGCCTTGTCCAGCCGGGTTTTTTCGACGTTGAGGATTTTGCCGCGCAGGGGCAGAATCGCCTGAAAATGGCGGTCGCGGCCTTCCTTGGCGCTGCCGCCTGCGGAGTCGCCCTCGACGAGGAAGATTTCGCACTTGCTGGGGTCGCGCTCGGAGCAGTCCGCCAATTTGCCCGGCAGGGACGCCGATTCCAGCACCGTCTTGCGGCGGGTAGCCTCGCGCGCCTTGCGGGCTGCCTCGCGCGCGCGCTGGGCGCTCACGCAGCGGTCAAGAATCGTCCGCCCGACAGACGGGTTCTCCTCCAGATAGGTGGACAATTCCTCCTTCACAAGGTCGTTGACCACGCCGCGAACCTGCCCGGAGCCCAGCTTCGATTTCGTCTGGCTCTCGAACTGCGGGTCTTCCATTTTGACGGACACAACCGCCGTCAGGCTTTCCTTCGCGTCCTCCGCCTTCAGGTTCGGCTCGTTGTCGCGCAGGAGCTTGTACTTGCGGCCGTAGTCGTTGATGGCGCTCGTCAGGGCGGTGGTGAAGCCGGTCAGATGCGTGCCGCCGTCGGGGGTCGCGATGTTGTTGACGAAGGTGTAGATGTTTTCGGCATACGAGTCGTTGTACTGCATGGCGACTTCCACGAGGATGCCGTCCTTCACGCCCTCGGTATAAATCGGTTCAGGGAACAAAACTTCCTTGTTGTGATTCAGATACTTGACGAACTCGCGCAGCCCGCCTTCGTAGAGGAAATCCTCCGTCACGGGCGTTTCGCCGCGCTCATCGGTGAAGGTGATGTGGATGCCCTTGTTCAGGAACGCCATTTCGCGCAGGCGCTTCTTCAGCACGTCAAAATCAAACGTGACGCCGCGCTCGAAGATGCCGTCGGGGTTGTCGTCGCTGATGACGTCGGGCAGGAAGCGAATCGTCGTGCCGGTGCGGTCGGTTTCGCCGATGACGCGCAGGTCGTAGAGGTACTTGCCGCGCGCATACTCCTGCTGATAAATTTTCCCATCCTGATAGACCGTCACGGACAGCGACTTCGACAGCGCATTGACCACCGACGCGCCCACGCCGTGCAAGCCGCCGGACACCTTGTAGCCGCCGCCGCCGAACTTGCCGCCCGCGTGCAGCACCGTCAGGCAGACCTCGACCGCCGGACGCCCCATTTTCGGGTGGATGCCGACGGGGAAGCCGCGCCCGTCGTCGCGGACGGAGACCGAGCCGTCCTTGTGCAGCGTCACGTCGATGCGCTTGCAGTAGCCCGCCAGCGCCTCATCCACGGAGTTATCCACAATTTCGTACACCAGATGGTGCAGTCCGCGGCTGTCCGTCGAGCCGATGTACATGCCGGGGCGCTTGCGAACCGCCTCCAAGCCCTCCAGCACCTGAATCTGCTCCTCGCCGTATTCGCTCTTGACCTGCGTCGCTTCTTCAATCTGCTGTTCGATTTCTTCTTCCGTCCGGTGTTCGAGTTCCTGGTCGTTCAACATGCTTGCACCTCACAAAAATCAATAAACGGCGGATTTTTTTCCCACGCCGCGGAAAATCGTAAAATCAGGGGCATTTGCCCTTGCCCCGCCATCCGGGAGGGGGACACGCACGTCGGGGTACTTCGCGTCAGCGGGCGCATAAGCCGCGTCTACGCGCGCCCCACCGCCGGATTCCCCCGCTGTTGATTCTTCCCCAACATATCTATTATAGCACTTTCCGCCCCAAAAGAAAAGGGTTTTCCTTCATTATTATTGTGTTTTGCTTCGGAAGGGGGGAAATGTTGTTTTCGGTCAAAGCGGATGCGTTCGGTTCTGCCGCGAAACAGTTCAAGCAGCATGGGAGTGCACTGCGAAGGGGTCGAGGGGGCGACCGCAAAGCCCCCTCGTCGCGTCCGCAGACGCGAAACCCTCTGCGTAACAAAAAAGTTCAAGCCACATGGGAGTGCAATGCGAAGGAGTCGAGGGGGCGACCGCAAAGCCCCCTCGTCGCGTCCGCAGACGCGAAACCACTGCGCAACAAAAAAGTGCAGTTGGTTTTGACCCCAAAATCAAATGAAATCAAGCGAAATCAAATGAAATCAAATTTTCTTGACGAACATCCATTCCCCGTACTACAATATCACTGTCGCAATAGCGGCGAATAAAATCCGAAAGGAATGACCCAAATGTGCAATGTAAACTACTTGATTGAAATCCGCCGTTTCAACACATTCGCCGCGCGAACCCGCCTTCCCGCCAGCGCCCAGCTGCTGTGGTACAAGCTGATTGAAATCATGAACCAGCACGCCCGCGGCGGTGACTGGTGCGACGGTTTCCTCCGCATCGACAACCCGTATCTGCTCGCCTACTTTCCCATGAGCGCCACCGCCCTCGCCGACGCTCGGCGAACCCTCTGCGAAGCTGGGCTTTTGGAGTACATTCCCGGCGAAAAGAAGCGCACACCGCCCGCGTACCGCCTGCATTACTTCTCCGTTTGCGACGGAAAAGGCGCTGTTGAGCGTGACTATCCGCATGAAATCGGTGCTGACAGCACAGCCGATTGCCCCGAAATCCGCGACTATCCCCGTGATCATCCGAATTACCCAAGCGTTTACCCAAGCGATTGCACAACCGTTTGTCCAACCGATTGCACAACTGATTGCCACGGAAATACGCCCGATTTCCACGACACTAATATAAACTATACAGAAACAGAAACGGAAACCGTAAACCCAACAGGGAAAACGAATGATGATGAAAAGGAGACATCTGCTTCCTCCGCCGGATACGCGGGCGCGGGCGCGGGCGCGTGTACGGGTGCGTATGCGTGTACGGAGGTGGGCGCGCGCGAGGGGGCATTTCCGCGTTCAGTGCGGGAGAGTGCGAAACTGGCGGGTAAAGTGCTGCTGCATCAGGTGTTCACGGAGAATCAGCTGAATCGGGTGATGGCGGCGTTTGGGGCGTACCCGTTCGAGGACGGGCTGATGATTCAGGCGGTCGCCAAGACGGCGGAGGCGAATCCGACGAACGCGGTGAATTACCTGATTCAGCTGCTGACGGACTGGGGCGGCGCGGGTGTTCGGACGGTTGCGGAGATGGAGGACTACCTGTACGCACGGAGTATGGCGCAAGGGAACGCGCTGATGCACACGCGGGAGGAGGGGCGGGAGCTTTTGGCGACGTTCAGAGCGGAGCATGGGGCAGCGTGAAGGGAAATTCGGAATGCGGAATTATGTGGGTTCTTCACGGAATCTTGGGGAAAAGAGCAGCTTGGGGGCGCGTCTGCGGACGCGCAAAGTTACTGGCAGGGACGCTTCGCTGCCTGCACCTTTGTTGAGCGCGTTTGGCATACTGGTCGCCCGTAGAACTGTTGGGGCGTTGCCCCAAACCCCACAAGGGACGCTGTCCCTTGACCCCTCCGCGCGATTGAGTTGGTCGCGCTTTCATGCTCCTTCCGCGTGCAGCTTTTTGCTGCTTCGCCTAAGCCCTTGTTTGCTCCCACCAACTTTCCGTGAAGAACCAAAAACGCCCGGCTGGCGGTGGGGCGCAGTCGGGCGAAGGGTTGGCTTTATGAACTTGCTGGTTGTAACCGCAGATTTAATGGGATTTCCGGCGCACACTCAAGCCTTTCGGGTCTGCACCTCTTCAATCATCTCCAGCACGCGCTTTGTGCCATCGGCGGGAGGGGCGTTTTTGACGGCGGCGGTCAATTTGTCGCGCTCCGCCCACGTCTGCATCAGCGCGTCGGTCAGGGTTTGCGGGGTCATGTTTTCCTGCAGGAGAACGTGGCAGAGTCCGCGTTTTTCAAGGCTTTGGGCGTTGAGAATCTGGTCGCCGCGGCTGGCACCCTTGGGGTACGGGACAAGCAGCAGCGGACGGGCAAGCGCTTGGAACTCCATCAGGGCGTTGCTGCCCGCGCGGGAGAGCACAAGGTCGGCGGCGGCGAGCACATCCGGCAGATCCTTATCGAGAAACTCCACCTGCGTGTAACCGGGGGTTTTATCAAGCGTCGGGTCAAGGTTGCCCTTGCCGCAGATATGGGCGACATCAAACGTGCCGGTGAGCATCGGCAGAGCGTCCCGCAGCGCCTTATTGACCGCCTGCGCGCCGAGCGATCCGCCCATCATCAGCAGAACGGGCTTCGTGCCGTCGAAGTGCAGGAAGGACAAGCCCTTGGCGCGGCTGCCGCGGAAAAGCTCCGGGCGCAGGGGCGTGCCGACCATCTCCGCCTTGGCGCCGAGCATCTGCGCGCATTCGGGGAAGGTGGTGGCGATGCGCTTGACAAACGGGCGGCTGAGCTTATTCGCCAAACCGGGGGTTAAATCGCTTTCGTGGCAGACGACGGGAACGTGATGCAGCCACGCGCCGAACACGACCGGCACGGCGACGAATCCGCCCTTGCTGAAGCAAACATCCGGTTTAATTTTGCCCATGAGGTGCGCGGACTGGAACGCCCCCGCGGCGACGCGGAAGGGGTCAGTGAAATTCTTCCAGTCGAAGTAGCGGCGGAGCTTGCCGGTCTTCACCCCGTGGTAGATGACGCCGGGGACATTGCGGAGTTTCTCGGCTTCCATGCCGTTTTCCGTGCCGATGTAGTGGACTTCGTAGCCCGCGGCGAGGAGGTGCGGCAGGAGGGCGAGGTTGGGGGTGACGTGACCCATCGTGCCCCCGCCGGTAAGGACGATTTTTCTCTTCATGGATGAAGCCTTCTTTCTGGCTGATAACTGCAAGTTACGCAGGCATGATTCCCCTGCAATGGTATGCGCATTGCGAATTGAAAAATTCTATGCTATACTAATCAAGAAAAATGCAACTTCCACGAGGAGGAAAAATCCGCATGAAAATTGTCATTCTTGATGCGCAGGGCGGCGGCATGGGGCGGCAGCTGGTCGAGGGGCTGAAGAAAGCGCTGCCGAATCAGCCGTTGATTGCGGTGGGGACGAACGCGCTGGCGACGGCAGCGATGCTCCGCGCGGGGGCAGACCAAGTGGCGACGGGCGAAAATTCCGTCGTGGTATGCGCCGGGATGGCGGATTTGATTCTTTGCCCGATTGGCATGGTGCTGTGCGACGCGATGCTTGGCGAAGTGACCGCGAACATGGCGCTGGCGGTCGGGCGCAGCAAGGCGCACAAGATTCTGCTGCCGGTGAGCAAATGCCAAGCCACGATTGTGGGAACAGCCAAAATGAGTATAGCAGAAGCCGTCGCCAAGGCGGTGGAAGAAACCGTGGCGCGGATTTCGGCGGCTTCCGTGTGAAGCGGAATTGACCTTTTTGTTACGCAGGGATTTCGCGTCTGCGGACGCGACGAGGGGGCAATGAAAACAGACGAATGTCTGCGCTCGCCCCCTTGACCCCTTCGCAGCGCACACCTCCACACTTGGTTGTTATCGTTAGTTATGATTTTGTGAGTTGATTGCTTCTGAAAGCATCACATATCCTTAATGCAGTCCTTGTTGCGGACGAAGTAGTCGATGCCACTCCAGAGGGTGATGACGGCGACCCACAGCGTCAGCACGGTGCTAATCCACCGCATCCACGGCGCGCCGAGGACAGTCGCGCTCACAACGTCCCACGCGGGGGCGGTCAGGGCGGGCTGGTGCGTAATCAGCACGAAGAGGAGCATCACCATCTGGCTGGCGGTCTTGATTTTGCCGAGCTTGCCCGCGGCAATCACGCGCCCCTGCCCCACGGCGACCATGCGCAGGCCGTCAACGGCGAGTTCGCGCGCCAAAATCAGCACGACGACCCAGCCCGGCAGCGTCCCGCGCTGAACGAGCATCATCATGGCGGAGAGGTTGAGCAGCTTGTCCGCGACGGGGTCGATGAACTTGCCGAAATCGGTAATCAGGTGGCGGGAGCGGGCGATATGGCCGTCAAAATAATCCGTCAGGGCAGCGACGGCGAACACGGCAGCGGCGAGCAGATCGCAAACGAGGGTCTGCGGGAGCATCAGCGCCACCATCACCGGAATCAGCGCGACGCGCAGGAGCGACAATTTGTTGGGCAGGTTCATGCAATCACCCCTGTCAAGTCGTAGGTGCTGGCTTTTTCAATGCGGACGTCCACGAAATCGCCGACGCTGGGCATTTTACTTTCGCCCGCGGTGAAGATGATTTCGCCGTCGGTTTCGGGGGCTTCGCGCTGGCTTCTGCCGAGGATTTCGCCGCGCGCGTTGCGGTCGGTCACAAGGACTTTCTCCACCGTGCCCACGCGCGCCTGATTCTTCTTCCGCGCGATGGCGGCCTGCCGCTTCATCAGCCGGTCGAGCCGCTCCGCCTTGACCTCCTCCGGAATTTGGTCGGGCATTTTCGCGGCGGGCGTGCCCTCTTCGGGGGAGTAGGTGAACGCGCCGAGGCGGTCGAACTCGGCTTCGGGCAGGAAATCAAGCAATTCTTGGAACTGCTCTTCCGTCTCGCCGGGGAAGCCGACGATAATCGACGTGCGCAGGGTGATGCCGCGCTCGTGCGCGCCCTTGACGGCGCGGCGAATATCAGCGCTTGTGCCGCGGCGGTGCATCCGCTTCAGCACCGCGTCGTTGACGTGCTGAATCGGCAAATCAACATAGCTGCAAATGTTGGGCGTGTTTGCGATGATGTCCAGCAGCTGTTCGCTGGTTTCCTCCGGATAGCAGTAGAGGACGCGCAGCCAGTCCACGCCGTCGATTTTCGCCGCCTTCTGCATCAGCTCCGCCAGCTTCGATCCGCCGCCGAAGTCCATGCCGTAGCGCGACGTGTCCTGCGCAACGAGGATATGCTCCTTCACGCCCTGCTTGGCCAAACTTTCGATTTCGCGGAGGATGTCGGCTTCGGGGCGGGAGCGGTACGGGCCGCGGATTTTCGGAATCGCGCAGAACGTGCAGCAGTTCGAGCAGCCCTCGCCGATGCGGGTGTACGCGGTGTAGGACGGGGTGGTCAGCACGCGGTCGTGGGCGTAGTAGGTGTGGTCGTCCATGCAGTAGGACTTGCGCACGCCGCCAAGCGCCTTTTCCAGCGCGTCGGGCAGCTGCTGATACTGGTTGACGCCCATCAGCAGGTCGATTTCAGGAATCTCCTGCATCAAATCCTTCTCGTAGCGCTGGGCAAGGCAGCCCGTGACCACCAGCACCCGGCACTTGCCGATTTGCTTGTACCGTGCCATGTCGAGAATCGCGTCGATGGACTCCTCCTTCGCCGACGCGATGAACCCGCAGGTGTTCACCATCAGCACATCCGCCTGCGCGGGATCGTTCGTCAGCTCATACCCGTGCTCCCGCAGCAGCCCCAGCGCGGTCTCGCTATCCACGCGGTTCTTATTACATCCCAGCGAAATCATTCCAACCTTGAGTTTCGTCATTGCTTTCTCCTTCAATTTATGGGGGAGACCCAAGGGGCTTTGCCCCTTGACCCCACCAGAGGCTTTGCCTCTGGACTCCACAAGG
>OLQD01003256.1_pt1 | contig 10822 bp, 10 predicted proteins | sample 1672841 | NCBI WGS metagenome assembly OLQD01 (sample SAMEA3136729, study PRJEB25190) | human gut metagenome | biome: human gut; feature: human-associated habitat; material: faeces | place: Austria | collected 2013 | reverse complement strand
CCGTGCTTACCCTGACCATCGCTGCTGCTCCATCCCGCTATCTGCTGATGCGCAATACCGTCCGTCAGGTGACGGAAGAAAAGTATGTGCTTTACGCAAAGGAGCGGGGCTTGTCCGATCATAAGATCAAATTTGGGTATATCCTGAAAAACATCGCTCAGCCCTTCATCACCATGGTGGGCATGAGCGTCAGCACCTGTATCGGCGGTTCTTTGGTGGTGGAAAACATCTTCTCCATCGGCGGCATGGGGAGGCTGCTCTCTGACGCCGTGTATACGCTGGATTATCCGCTGATGCAGGGCATCCTGTTCGTTACAACGGCCATCATGACCGTTTCCATTGTGGTGACAGATGTGATCTGTATTTTGATCGATCCCAGAGTTCGGTTGGGAGGTGGTCAGGTATGAAAAAGCGCTGCGTCCCGCTGGCACTTGGCGGAATACTGCTGTTCTTTTTCCTCGCGGCTGCCGTGTTCCCGGCTGCGTTTACGAGTTACGGGCAGAAAGAGATGTTTGCCCCATGGCTTACGCCATCCCCAGCGCATCTCCTTGGCACCAATGCGTTGGGATATGATATTTTTACGGAGTTGGTATACGGCACCCGGCAAACGCTGCTGATCGGTGTATCCAGCAGCGTCCTGACACTGGTTCTGGGAAGTGTGATCGGTACACTGGCGGCCGGAAAGAGCGTGGTCGGCGGGGGATTGAATGGTGTCATCAACATTTTTGTGCTTCTGCCAAAACTGGTGACGATGATCGTACTTGCCACCTTTCTGGGCAGCTCCAGCCGGAATCTGATCCTGCTGATCGCCGCATTCAGTTGGGTGGGCACTGCCCGGAACGTGAGAGCCAAGGTGATCCATCTTAATGCCCAGCCTTTTATTGAAAATTGCGTGATCCAGGGATACCGTCATGGGCATATTGTTCTGCACCACATTATCCCCAACCTGTACGACGTGCTGCTCTCCCGTTTCCTTTTGGGGGTCAACAGCTGTATCATGATGGAGTCTACGCTGAGCTTTCTCGGCTTTGGCGACCTTTATTATCCCACTTGGGGCACGATGATCAACTTTGCCTACAAGCGGGGCGCTTTTCTCCGGCAGGCATATGAGTATCTGCTGTCGCCGGGTGTGTGCATCATGCTGCTGTCGCTGTCGTTTTATCTGATCAGCCTGTATTTTGAGCACAGGCAAGCCACGATTCAGGATGTATAGGAGGTCACACCATGCAAAAAGAGTTAAAGTCCCTGTGGGATACATGCGTGACATTTCACGGCCACGGCTGCGGTGGTCTTGCGGTCGGCTTCCGCGCCGTCCTGTACGCGTGGGAGCTGTTCGGGAGCGGCCGGGCGGCCGAGGACGAGGAGATCGTATGTGTTGCTGAGACGGACGCCTGCGGCGTGGACGCTATTCAGGCGCTGATGTCATGCACCGTCGGAAAGGGCAACCTGATTTTCAATTTACAGGGGAAGAACGCCTTTTCCTTTTACCGCCGTTCGGACGGAAAGTCCTTCCGCCTTGTTCTGCGCCCCACGCCGGATAAGGCCAAGGACGAACGCCTGGCATGGCTCATGGATGGGGATTTTCACGAGATGTTCGACGTGAAGGAGGCTCCGGCGCCGGTACCGGAGGAGGCCCGGATCTTCAAGACCGTTACCTGTTCCGTATGCGGAGAACGTTTTGCTGAGAGCTTTGCCCGCTTGCAGGACGGAGAGATCGTCTGCTCCGCCTGCTATCGCCCGTATACACGGGGGCTGTGATGGAATATCCGTTTGATGAACTGCACGCCGGGATCGGAAGCCAGATCATGAATCTTCCCGCCGGGATCCCCGATTCCGAGGCGGTCACGCAGGCAAAGGCGCTGCCGGACTCCGTGGGGAAATTTATGGCGTTGGGAAAAGCCCTTTCCCGGCAGCTTCGTTATCGGGAAGCCATTGATGCCTATACGGAGGGGCTGAAATCGGAACCGGAAAGCCTGCCCTTGCTCCGACTGCGGGCGGGACGGTATCTGACGACCCTGCAAAACGATCTTGCCATCGCTGATTTCAAGAAATGCCTGTCCTTAGGAGCGGATAAACCGGACTGCCTCTATCGGATCGGGCTGGCACATTACTACGCTGGGCGGTATGCACAGGCGATAGAGATGTTCGAGAATTGTATGCCCCTCTGCAATGAGGAAATGGGCATTGCAGTCATGTACTGGCATACGCTAAGCGCAGCACGGGCGAAAAAGCCGCCGGCACTTCTGAAGGACTATCATCCGGGCATGGCAGTGGGCCATCATACCGCTTATGAAAAGGCCATGCAGGTTTGGAGCGGCACAACGCCGCTGCCGGCCATGCTTCAAATGCTGGAAGACGAAAAAGATGATCTGGAATACAGCATTGTGCTGTATGGTCTTTTGCAGTATCCGGACTGTGACGAGCAGGAGTGTCTGTATGAAAAGCTCTTGTCCCGCGGCGGCTTTTGGCCAAGTTTTGCGTATCTCGCAGCGTGGAACGATCGGTCAAGAGCCTTATAGTCTATCTTCTCCAGTCTTGCAAACAGCAACTGCGCCCGAGTCCGCTGCTATGTTGGCGATCTCTGCGTTGGCGGCCGGCTTATCGGCGTATCAAAAAGCAACTGTCAGAGACGTTGAATAATGTCCGCACCGCATGACGATTAAGCGAAAGAGCAGAAATAAAGTGCAAGAGCCATCCGCGTTTTGAAACGGTTGTTCTGATTTCGGAAGAAATGGACATCAGCCGCGGCGGAATCGCGTTCCAAAACAGAGCACCGCAAACCGCCGCCAAGTGCGCGGCAGATTTCTTTGCCGGTAAGAGTGACGCCGAGTCGCAGAAGCACAATAGGCCCGTGCATGAGCGCGGATAAGCTGAAAGAACACGTCAAAGGGAAATAAAAAAAGAGCCGATAACCCGTACTGCCTGTTGGCTTACGGATTATCGGCTCTGCGTCTTTGCGCCCGGTTCTTTTGAATTGGTTTTTTTCGGCTTATTTGATCTGCCCATCGCCGCCCATAAGCGCGGTCATTTCCTCAATGCGCTCCAGCGGGAACGGCGGCTCACAAAGAGGCTTCATCGCGATGCTCATGAGCTTCATGGGGTTGTCGTCCGCAGCCACGCGGTTGGAGCTGAGCGCACCGCAGCGCTTGCAGCGGTGAATGATCGCCCATTCTCCGCCCTTGCGTACCCAGACGGCGATCGGCTCCATAATGCCGCCGCAGTCACTTGCCCGGTCGCCGGGTTCTATGTCCACATGAAGGCTTGAAAGGCAGTTGGGGCAGTGGTTGCGGTGGCTGCTGCCGGCATGTTCCGGCACACAAGGTCTACCGCAGACCTTGCAGGTAAATGTGTCGTGACAGGCGTGGGTCTTATAGTACCCTTTTTCAAAGGTTTTGCGTTTGTTTTCGCGGTTCATTGGAAGTCCTCCTGAAGATGTGCGGCTTGTTCTTCGGGAGGAATGGCGTGTGAATGAATTTGCCAGACCTCCCGGTCAGGCCACACGCTCCGGTAATAAAATGGTAAGTTTCAAAAAATACTCCTTGTCTTTTTGTTAAAATATTTCCTGCCCGGATTTCGGATGACCGCCAAAAGGTTACCCCATAGCTTGTTCTCCCCGGACAGTGTCCTTAAATGTATCCCCTTCGTTTCGGCGCTACCGCCCGAATTATACCGCTTCAAAACCAGTATATCAATAGGCAGAGATAATTGCGTTCATCGCATTTTTTCCTCTCCATGGTCGCCCATTGTATTCAGCCCAAGATTCATCCGGTCAAAATCAATATATTTTCCATTGATTTAAAAAACAAGGGAATGTACACAGCTTCCGAAAGCCGTACTTTTCATACAGTCTGACGGCGCGGGCATTGTCGCTGCCCCAGGTGTTCTCCGCATCTTCACACCCGGCGCATGAGAAAGGCAGAAACTATAAGCCTTTCCCACGCGTGAGTTATTCGTTTTAACGAAAAAGTTATTCGCTTTAAGATGTCTCAAAGCGAATAACTCCTTACAGATCGTATTCTTTATACAGATAATACTCTCTATCGTATAGAAGATCAGGCACGGGAGGATGTGTCACCCGCAAGAACATGGCGGTACATTTTCTCCACCGGAGGGCTCATATTGACCGGCAGCAGGCGGATCTCGGGATGCTCATGCTGAAAGACAACAAAAAGCTGGTGGGCAAAGCCCTGCCCCATCCATTCAAGGCCGTCAAAATCCAGCGTGACCTCCTCAAAGCGATCCATGCGGTTGCAGAGGCGCTTTGCCTGCGAGCGAGACACCGGTGATCTATCATAAATGTTCTTCAGCGGGATGCTTGTTTTCGTAAAGCCGCTGTCCGAATCGGCGTACCGGTCAAAAATCTCGGAAGTCTCCTTGTTGGAGGAGTTGGAAAGGCTCATATATACGCTCGTTCCGGGAACCGAGAATTCTTCCAGGTCGGCAAGGACGCTTTCCTCGTATTTGTCGATGCAGAAGACCTTGCCGTCCGACAGGATGATAAAGTCATCCATCATGCGGGAAGAGAAGAAAATTCCCTCGCCGGAATGGTTGGCGGAGTCCGTTGTCAGCTTTCCCTTGAAGAGCTCGCAGATAGCCTCCTCTGCCGTAGGGAAACCGAAGTGCTCCTGCAGTTTATGGAAGATTCCCACGCCGTTGTCGGAAATGATGACTGCGGTGTTGACCGAATCACGGTCGACCCGGATATGCACCTCCGAAGCGAGCGAATGATCCATGACATTGTTGATCATTTCTGTGAAGGCATAGGCCCAAATGCCCTGCACATTTTTGGGCTCATCCTGAATGATCGGCGCAAGGTATTTCTGATAAGCGTACAGATCGGAATCCAGATCGCCCTTGCTGCGCTCCAGACAGAATTTATATTGTTTGCGCACAAGCTCATACTGTCCGCGTTTAACGCGGCGAATGACGCCCTGCTCGATCAACTCGGTGATGTAACTGTGTACGGTGTTCTGGTTGATGTCCATCGTTTCGGACACGGTTTTGGTAACACGGGGATCCTGCTGCGATATCTTTTCCAGGATATAGCGCAGGACAGCCTGCTTCTTTTCCTCCGTAAACTTCATACGATCGCATCCTTTCGTTAGAAAGTATAAAGAATTCTGTCCAGTTTGTCAATTGTTATTCGTTTTAAAGAAAAAGTTATTCGTTTTAACACTACTTAAAACGAATAACTCAAAACAATATGGCCTTAAAGCATGAAAAGGAGCATCCGATGAAACCTGTACGCTGTATGGCGTCAATACGCACCGGCTGCTGGTGCAGGGGTACCGCGTTCCCTATGAGCCGGAAACCGTTTCGGCTAAGATCACAGAGTCAGCCGGAGAGAATAGCAGAGTTTCCGGCTGGCAGCAGCAGTATTTCGCCGGCGCATATTACGGCGTCATTCTGGCCGACACCGTTGTCCCTGTATGGGGCATTGTACGGGAGACACGCCGGGGGGGCAGTATCCGGCGCCGCCGTCGGCATTCCTGCGGGACGGGAGCGTTGTCCTCTTGGAGCAGATCACGACGATAGACAAACGCCAAAGTAGGCAATATCTTGGAACGTTTGATGCCCGGCAGATGGATACCATCCGCCGCTGCATCGAGATCAGCATCGGGCAGGCTATTCCGGAAAGAGAAAACTTGCCTTAGAAAAGCTATCTATAAGAATTCGTCGGGAAAGTAAAACGAATTAAGGCAGAACAAGAGGCTGCGGCCGGTAAGAGCGAATTATGTAGGAAGAGATTATCTCGATAAATTGCGAGGAAGTGGGTTCAGCTTCCAATGGATAACCTGCCATCTGACAGAGCAGATCGGGATTGACAGACCATGCACGGGAAACAGCGGTCCGTATATTTCGTTCTACTGCCGTCCAATTGCATTCAAAGTGCGCCGCTGTCTCCATGTAGATCTCTTTTGTGATCGCCTCCAGACGGGACTCGTCCTGAATGGCCAGACAGATGGCATACTCGGTATGTTTAAAGCCTTTGTAGCATCTTGTAATGCCAAGAGATCGCAGGATGTCTTGCACGGCTGTCATTGGTATATCCTCCCAAATCCAGAGACTTAAGAAGATGATAGGACCAATGACAGAAAAAACGGTTTTTGCCGCTATACTTCGACATTATTCGACATATTTCTGCTTATGGAGGCGTCAACTGCCAAGGCTTATCTCCACTGCCGCGCCTGGAGCGGCAGGTGCTATACTTCAAGGGAAAACCTGTGTTCTTTATATGCGCCTTGATTTTCTATCTTCTATTCTCATCTGACGGATGAAACAACGAAAATTTTCCGGTTTCCCGGTTCATCGGATAAACAATAAATTGAATCCGGTTTTGTGTATGAATAAAGAAAAACACCGGCTCTATACGAAAATACGCATAAAACCGGTGTTTATGGCGGAGCGGGTGGGATTCGAACCCACGTGCCCGTGAAGGCCAACGGTTTTCGAGTGTTGTAAAACTTTGGCAGATTCACGTCTGGAGCAGGTCGTTTCAGGCCACTTTGTTAAGAGGCAGAAACGCAGACGCCGCAAGGGATTGCGGACATTTCGACCCGTTTCGGCCAGAGCTGATTTGAACCGCCCCAGAGTTCAAATAAAACCGTGATCTTGCGTAAAAAGCCGCCGTTCTTGCGCGTTTGCAAGAAGTCAGGCAAGAAAACAGAGACCCCGACAGCACCGATGAAGCACCCTTTCGGACCGCAAAAAACGGAAAGGAGCTTCGTCATGACATACGATGCAGAGGAACTCGAACAATACCCAGAGATCATGAACAAGGAGCAGCTGCGCAAGGTCTGCCATATCAGCAAACGGACGGCGCACTATCTGCTGCAGTTCAATCTGATCCCCCACGTCTGCACCGGGAAGAAAACCCGCTGCTACGCCATCAAGAAACGCGACGTCATCGACTTTATGATCAACCGGGAGGTCAACCCCAGCCGGTACATCGTACCCACCAGCTGGTACAAATACGGGAATGAGGACGTAAAGCCCTACAAGATCCGCATTCAGCCGCCCCTCCCCAACGATCCGCAGAAGACGCGGCGCTACTATGAAAGCAAGCTGGCCGACTATCCGGACGTGATCGACGTGTCCGCCATCGTGGAGTTTACCGGCTACAACCGTCACACGGTCTGCGAGTGGATTCGCTTCGGCAAGCTCCGCGCCTTGGCGCTGCAGCACAAGTATATGATCCCGAAGTGCTACCTGATCGACTGGCTCTCCACAGACGAGCACAACGCAACCACCCGCAAATCCCGCCGCCATATTGACCGGCTCTGGGAGCTGCAGAAATGGAGTGACGGGCAATGAGGGGAAATATCATTGAGGAGCTGTACTACGGCAACATCGACCCACAGGATCGCGGCTACCACCCCCAAAGCCCTGTGAAAAAGGTCTCCGACTCTCTGAACGATCTGGAGGAAAAGCTCACCGAGCAGCTCGCCGGAGAGAACAAGGCGCTGTTCCTCCGCTTCTGTAACGTCTACGCCGAATTCATGGGCGAATGCGAACTGGACACCTTCATCACCGGCTTCCGCCTCGGCGCACGGTTTATGCTGGATACCTTTTTGAGCGACGACGCGCCGTTTGAGAGCTTTCTTGAGAGGTAGCATCAGCGGCAGAATTTGAAAAGTGCATTTTTCAGCACCGTTTTTCTATTGAAAAGTGTAATTCACTGCTTCTGCGACTGAAAATTCGCCGAATATTCACCGAAAATTCGCTTTATTCGCTCGACGAGGGAGAATAAAGCGAATTTTTAGGGAATCTGCCCGCCCGATAGGTATTAAGATGCCTGATCTTAGGTGAAGTAGCGAAAAATCAACGCTGTATTTCTCGCTTCAACTCGTCAAATGTCACTATCGGGAACTGTACATGTTTGTAATACGACGAAAACACTTTGTTGACAACCATGTATGGATTGATTGTAAAGCCTTCTGTGTCGTATCCATGATTGGCAAAAAAGGACATTGCAACTTTAGAAAAGTAATCTATCCGCTTCTGAAATTTCTCGTCAAACTTCTCTTTAGTAAAAAACCTCTTCTGCTGATTACTATGTTCGAAAACAGATCCTATGGGTTGTAAGACTTTGCACTCGATAATGAAAATCCTTTTTTGAGTTGTATTGAGCCCGATCACATCATAATCGCCTAATACATCTATAGTTGGGTGATTGCCGCGCCTATCTTCTCTTCTCAAATCAACGTCATGTTTGGCATACTCACAACCGGATTCCTTCAATAGCACTTCAACCTCTGAAGAGAATAGATGCTCATAATTATTCTTCCACGCATATAGAGCAGTACATGTTCGCTCTAGGCCTATTTCAAAAGGTGGGTAAAACTGAAGAAAACCTTCTATCCACCGCTTTCTTACCTCTTCCATAATAATGGGTGAATATATGTAGTCGTTGTTGCTCATATATATTGGTCTGACTGCAAAGCAATGATTCCTTTTCTCCCTCTCCCAAATTGGAAGAATGGGGTGTGTAGTATCACAAATTGTTTTCAGCTGGCCAGGAACAATCGTCAAAAAATCGTATGCGCTTTTTACATCTTCTACTGGAACATTTTCAACTACGAAAGATAAATAGTCGTTAAGCACATCTGTTGCTTTTGCCTTTATCACGTTTGGAGCAATCTCGTCAAACTCCACGTTGTCATGAGAAAAACTACTGTCTGACAAGTGATGGAGGACAGACTCTAGGACCTTAAAATGCACCCCTAAATCTTCATAAAAAGCATTTGCAACTTTTTCAAAGAAATCTCTATCCGTATTATCGCCTCGCAAATTAAAGGGCTCGGCAATAATTCTCCTTTGACTTTCTTTTTCGAAGGTTTGAGAGTAGTTTTCACCTAATTCCACATCTATCCTGTAGTCGTCTTCCACTATCAACTTAGTATCTGAATCAGTATGGAAACACAAATCAGAGCTGTTCTGTAAATAAATAATCCATTTTGCAAACGATAATAGCTCTGATAGCTTGCTACTATCTATCGCCTCTTCCTTTCGCTCATTCACCAAGTAGAGATTGGTTTCGATGAGATAAAGCAAAGCTGATTTCCGCATTTTTGCCTTTTCGCTTAGCTGTGTAGACTTTTCTAATGATTTAATCCTTTCGCCTTCTTCTATATCCTCGGTTAGGGTTGCTCCTGTTCTGTTTAGATTAACTGATAACTGTTCCGTAGCCAGCGCGGAAAGAAGAAGTATGTGTAACCTGTCTCGCTCTAGCGTTCTTATTGCCTGTTCTAAGTGGGAAACAACACTTTCTTGTATCTTCCTTACTATCTCCGTAGCATCTCTACGCTCATATGTTCCAGGAAGCACTCCCGCCGCTGCACATATCTTTGCAATTTGCTTTCGTATAGACAACTCCGAAACATCTGTTTCCTTAATTTCATAAGTATCGGGGTTAAAGTAATAATCAATTCTGACGGCTGTAGTTCCCAAAGTCTTCTTTTGACCGGAGGTCAATTCCATCTTTTCGAACAACTCCGAATAGGAATCTTTCGAAAGACAAACCAACGGTTGTAGCAATTCACCAATGACGCTGTATTCGACAGAACGGTCTATTGCTTCAGCAATATCACTTGCAATCTTACTGCTGTTTACTTCAAAATCTACAACTAGTTTATTTGACGAGACCTTTGCTTTTTGACAGCAGACATAATGCTCGGGATTTTGGTTGGACAAAGAGTGACAGCAAAACTGTACCAAGGTATTTGCAAGGGGTGGTATCGCCGATAAATCTTGATGATACTCTATAAAGAACTTTTCAGTTACTGCTCTAAACATATCAAGGCTTAATCTCGATTGGGTGATATTTGATTCCTTAAGAATAGTTCCGCGATGTATTTGACGAAATAGAAGCCCTTGGACGGGTCTTCTTTCTTATCCCTCGGCCAAGTCCTTACGTACCTCTCCGGCAAGTGGATTCGCTGTCCGTTATATGGAGGATTCATAAGAATGACGTTCGGTTTTGCCTCTTTGATCCAATCAGCAAGGGAAAAGCAACTTCCGCGCCGGATATTTGAGTTGCCGTCCGAATGGATCAGCATATTCGTTGTCGCAAGTCCGTAGATATTTTCATCAAATTCGATTCCGAATATCTGATGCTTTTTTACTTTCTCCTGTTCGGCAGCTGTGGCACAGTCATCAAGGGCCTGCGTCATAGCGCGCACAAGGAAAGAACCGCTTCCGCAGCAAGGATCGAGTACTACAGAGCGCTTGTTCACGCCGGCTACCTTCGCCATGAAGTCAGTGATATGGTCAGGGGTAAAGGCTTGGTTCTTGTCGGATTTCCCAACGTATTTGTTAAACGTTACAAAGAACAGATTAAGAAGGTCCTGCCCCGATGTGCTCTTATCATTAATAAACGGCAGAATGTTGTTTTCAATGAACGTAAGAATTTCTCTGAACGCAGCGATATTCAATTGACGGACATACTGATCGTCGAGGACGTTTCTGTTGAGCAGCGCCAGCTTCTCTGCTTTGTTGATATCGGAATTGAGCAGCCCTTCAAGGACCTCCTTGATACGGGTTCTGATTTTGTGCCGGCGTCAACGATGGAGTTGAATAATCCAGACCATTCTTGAGAGCAAGGAGACACGTGCCCACAAATTGGCTCCGCAGCTTTTCCGGAATACTGTGGCGGTGAAGCAGCTCATTAAGCCTATAGGTGTTCTGCATCACCTTTTCTTTATCGTTGATTTTGGAGGTATAGAAATCAATATACTCATCCATTGTACGCAACGCTGTTTCCTTGGGCATAAAGTCACCCTCGGAAACGACGCCGCGCCACACCAGGACGTCATTGTCCGTG
>OLQD01003249.1_pt1 | contig 10837 bp, 9 predicted proteins | sample 1672841 | NCBI WGS metagenome assembly OLQD01 (sample SAMEA3136729, study PRJEB25190) | human gut metagenome | biome: human gut; feature: human-associated habitat; material: faeces | place: Austria | collected 2013 | reverse complement strand
CGCGACCCCGCGCTGCGCGCACGCTATCAGGAGCGTGACAAGCTGTTCGGCATGGTCAACCCCATGTCGCTGACAGCGGCGCAGGCGGCCTATGCGCACGGTGGTGCGTGGCATGAGGCACTCAAGCAATATCTCGACGAGAACTTCGCGTTTGTCAAGGCGTTTCTGGCCCGGGAGCTGCCGGAGGCGGTCATGTACATTCCGGAGGCGACCTATCTGGCGTGGGTAGATCTGTCCCGCTGTCTGCCGGATGTGGCAGACCTGCCGGATTTCTTCGCCAATAAAGCGGGTGTGCTGCTCGAGGGCGGAGATTCTCTCTTCGTCGGCAACGCAAAAGGCTATGTGCGCCTGAATCTTGCGATGCCGCGCGCGATCATTCAGACTGGTCTGGAGCGGATGCGCGATGCGATCCGCGAAGAGCAGGCAAAGCATTAAAAACAAAGCAAAAAGCCCGATATGGCCAGCGCCATATCGGGCTTTTTCCCGTTTTTATTCCCACGTCTTCCACACATCCGGGCAATAGCCGACGGTGGCCTGCCGGCCGTTGCGAACGATGGGCGTCTGCAGCAGGGACGGATCTTCGAGCAGCCGCTCGATCTTGTCCTGCTCATAGGCCAGGTGCTGCACAAGCGCGTAGTCCGCCGCCTTGGGATTGAGCATGGTATCCAGCCCGACAGCATTTTTCACGCTCGTCAGTTCGCCGCGGCTCATCCCGTAGCGCAGCAGGTCAATGGCCTGGTACGGGATGCGGCGCTCCTTAAAATAGCGCTCGGCCTTTTTTGTGTCGAAGCATTTTGACTTGCCCCAGATCTGGATCTTCATATTGCGCCTCCGCTCAGACTTCGATGATCACGGGCAGTACCATGGGGCTGCGGCGCGTGGTCTTATACAGGTAGCCGCTGATGTTTGACTTCACGCGGCCTTTGATGGCCGCCCAGTCGCGCTGCTTCTGGCGCTCACAGCTGGCAAGGCTCTCGTTGACAACACGCTTGAGCTCACCCATGAGCGCTTCTGCCTCCTTGACATACACAAAGCCGCGTGTGATGATCTCAGGGTCAGTAACGGGCTTGCCGTTTTCGGACGAGAGCGTGATGATGGCCATAACGATGCCGTCCTCAGCGAGGTGGCGGCGGTCGCGCAGAACGGCGCTGCCGACATCACCGATGCCGGTGCCATCGATATAGACGTCGCCCGCAGGGACGCTGCTCGTTGCGCGCATACTGCGCTTGGTGATCTCAATGACTTCACCGTTTTTGGCCACGAGCACATTTTTCGGCTCAACACCCATGAGCTTGCCGATCTCGGCGTGCTTGCAGAGCATACGGTATTCGCCGTGCACCGGGATGAAGTAATGCGGTTTTGTCAGCGCAAGCATCATCTTCAGTTCTTCCTGACAGGCGTGGCCGGAAACGTGCAGCGGCGTGTTGCGGTCATAAATGACCTCTGCCCCTTTCTGGAACAGCTCGTCTATGACGCGGCTGATCGTGATCTCATTGCCTGGGATGGCCGAGGCGGAGATAATAACGCGGTCGCCCGCGTCGATCGTGACCTGCTTGTGCTCGGAAAATGCCATGCGGTGCAGTGCGGACATCGGCTCGCCCTGGCTGCCGGTACAGACGATAACCGTCTTACTGCGCGGAAGGCTGCCGATCTGTGACATGTCCATCATGACGCCGTCGGGAATGTCCACATAGCCCAGCTCCGTTGCAACGCGCATGATGTTTTCCATGCTGCGGCCGGTGATGCCGACCTTGCGCTTATACTTTGCCGCCACGTTGATGATCTGCTGCAGGCGATGGACATTGGACGCAAACGTCGTGACGATGATGCGCTTGTTACAGTCCTTAAAGAGCTCATCAAAGCAGTCGATCACGCGCGCTTCCGAGGCGCAGTAGCCGGGGCGCTCCACGTTCGTGGAGTCCGACAGCAGCGCGAGCACACCCTCGTTGCCGAGCTGGCCGAGACGCGGCAGATCGATCATGCCGCCCTGAATGGGCGTAAGGTCGATCTTGAAGTCACCCGTGTGGATAACGGTGCCGATCGGCGTCTTGATCGCCAGCGCAACGGAATCGGCAATGCTGTGGTTTGTGTGGATAAACTCCACCTCGAAGCAGCCGAGCTTGAACTTATCGCCCGGCTTTTTCGTGAAGATCTGCGTATGGTACAGCAGGTCGTGCTCTTCCAGCCTGAGCTCAATGATCGCAGCCGTCAGAGGGGTCGCATAGATCGGCATATCCAGCTGCTTGAGCACATATGGGATCGCACCGATGTGATCCTCATGACCGTGGGTGATGACCATGCCGCGGATGCGGTTTTTGTTGGCCTTCAGGTAGCTGATGTCCGGGATGACCATGTCAACGCCATAGAGGTCCTGATCTGGAAATCCCATGCCGCAGTCGACAAGGAACATATCCTTGCCATACTCGTAAACGGTGAGGTTCTTGCCGATCTCACCGAGCCCGCCGAGCGGGATGATTTTCAATTTAGATGCCATTCGTATCTCCTTTACGTTCGCTTTCAGGCAGACTGCTCCCCCGGAAGCTGGTTGATTTTTCGAAAAATATGTACGAAATGCGTTGCCCGCGGCGGCAGATAACCAGAGTATTCCCAGAAATCCGAGCCGTCAAACCTGTTACATTTCCATTCGGCCGGCCAGCGCCCGCAGGAGCGTGGCATCGTCCGCATATTCCAGATTGGAGCCGACCGGAATGCCGTAAGCCAGACGTGTGATCTTCACGTCAAACGGCTTGAGCAGGCGCGCGATGTACATCGCGGTCGCCTCGCCTTCCGTGTCGGGGTTGGTGGCCATGATGACCTCCGTGATCCCGCCATCCGCTACACGCTTGATGAGCTCCTGGATCCGGATATCGTCCGGGCCGATATGATTCATCGGCGACAAAACGCCGTGGAGGACATGATATACGCCGTTATATTCGCGGCTGCGCTCGAACGAGAGCACATCGCGCGGCTGTGCCACGACGCAGATCGTACTCTGGTCGCGCTTTGGGGACGCACAGATGCTGCACGTCTCCTGATCCGTGAGGTTCTGACAGATGGTGCAGCAGTGTATATTCTTTTTCGCATCCACAATGGCGTCTGCAAACTTCAGCGCCTCCTCCTCCGGGAGGGACAGAATATGAAATGCCAGCCGCTGCGCGCTTTTGCGCCCGACCCCGGGCAGTGCAGCGAACCGGTCAATGAGATTTTCAAGTGCGTTCGGGAAAAATGACATAACAATACCGTCCTGAATCAAGCGTTGCGAATGGCGGCGATGGCGGCCGCGCGGTCACACCGGCGAAACACGGCGCTGCCGGCCACGAGAACATTTGCGCCTGCCCGCTTCACAAGCGGAGCTGTCTCCGGGTCGATACCGCCGTCCACTTCCAGCTCGCAGCCGGGATTGACCTGCAGGATGCGCTCGTGCAGCGCTGCGATCTTCGGCAGCTGATCGGCCATGAAGCGCTGTCCGCCAAAGCCGGGCTCGACCGTCATGACCAAAGCCAGATCCAGCAGCGGCAGATACGGAATGAGCACGCTTTCCGGCGTTTTCGGCTTGATGGCGAGACCGACCTTCTTGCCATGTGCTTTCACGTCCTCGATCGCGGCAAACACATCCTGCGGTTCGTCCGCCTCGACGTGAAACACGACCAGGTCCGCACCGGCATCGCAAAACGCGCCTACATAGCGATGCGGCCGGTCGATCATGAGATGCACATCCAGAAACATCTTCGTATACCTGCGCACAGATTTTACAACCGGGATACCGATTGAAATATTGGGCACAAAAATACCGTCCATCACGTCTATATGGATGTAGTCTGCGCCGCCGGCTCCGATCTGCGCGATGTCATCGCCGAGCGTGCAAAAGTCTGCCGAGAGGATGGATGGTGCAAGTTTGGTCATGGATGTCACTCCGATCTGAAAGGATCCGGCCGAGCCGGATGCAGTGCTACGCGCTATAACTAATTGATTATACACCAGATATGGCCATTCTGCAAGTGGCGGAAAGAAAAAATCGGCTTGACGAAAGCTGTCGCCTGCGCTATGATGAGCTTCGGATACTTTCCAATACGAGAACAGGAGCGAGGCAAATGTCTATTGAAGCAGGAAGAGCATATTTCCGGCAGTTTGGCATGGAAGACCGTGTGCAGGAGTTTACAGTCTCGAGCGCGACCGTCGATCTGGCGGCAAAGGCACTCGGTGTTGAGGGCGCGCGGATTGCAAAGACCCTGTCATTTAAGACTGCGGACGGCTGCATGCTGATCCTTGCCGCCGGAGATGCGCGTATTGATAACCATAAATTCAAGGAAAAGTTCCACATGAAGGCCAAGATGCTCTCTGCCGACGAGGTGCTGGAGCTGGTCGGTCACCCTGTCGGCGGTGTGTGCCCGTTCGGCTGCAAGGAAGGCATCCCGGTGTATCTGGACGTGTCGCTGCAGCGGTTCGAGACGGTGTTCCCCGCTGTCGGCAGCCCGTCGAGCGCGATCGAGCTGAACCTGGACGAGCTCTACAAATACTCCAACGCCCTTGAGTGGATCGATGTCTGCAAGCTGCCTGCCCCGGCCGAGACGTGAGCAGGACGCAAAAAAGCCTGACGAACCATCGTTCGTCAGGCATTTTTTATTTAGGATTGGGTCATTGCTGATGGTCACGGCAGCAGCTTCGTCATGCTCTTGAGGCTGATGGCCAGCGTTGAGGCATTGTGCAGCAATGCCGAGGTCGCCGGCGGCAGAACGCCCGCCACGCCCAGACAAATCAGCAGGAAGTTAAAGCTGATGATCTTGCGGTAGTTGCTGTGGATACGCTCCATGAGCGCGTCACTCAGACGCTTGAGCGTCAGCAGTGCATACAGATCATCCGCACTGACCGTGATATCGGCGACTTCGCGTGCTATAGCGGCGCCATCACTGATGGCAACACCGGCATCTGCCTCGGAAAGCGCCGGGGAATCGTTCACGCCGTCGCCAAGCATAATGACCTTGCGTCCGGCTGCATGTTCTGCCCGAACGAAGGCCGCCTTGTCTTCCGGAAGAACATCGGCATAATAGGCATCCACACCGACCGCCTCTGCGACTGCACGGGCGGTCTTCTCATTGTCACCGGTCATCATGACCAGCCTGGACACACCGAGCGCACGCAAGCAGCGGATAACGTCGGCCGCTTCCTGCCGCAGCGGATCCTCAATGCAGATGACAGCTGCCAGCACACCGGAGACAGCCAGGTACAGGTGCGAATACGTATCCGGCAGGGCGTCGAATTTGGCCTGCTCCCCTGCCGGGATGACGCAGTGCTCATCCTCAAAGACAAAGTGATGGCTGCCGATGACGACCTTCTGCCCGTCGACACTGCTGGAAATGCCATGTGCGACCAGATACTCCACGCGCGAATGGCGCTCCTCGTGGCGCAGGCCGCGGCGCGCCGCCTCGGCGACGACCGCTTTGGCCATGGAGTGCGGATAATGCTCCTCCAGGCAGGCTGCCAGACGCAGCATGTCCGCTTCCTCGTTGCCGCCGAAGGTCACGACCTGCGCAACCTTTGGCTCGGCACGCGTCAGCGTACCGGTCTTGTCAAAGACGATCGTGTCGGCTTCAGACACAGCCTCAAGGAATCGGCCACCCTTAACGGACAGATGATGATCGCTCGCCTCTTTCATCGCAGAGAGCACGGCGATCGGCATGGATAGCTTGAGCGCACACGAAAAATCGACCATCAAAACAGCCAGCGCTTTGGTCATATTCCCCGTCAGGAGCCAGACCAAGGCTGTTGCGCCCAAACTGTACGGAACGAGCTGGTCTGCAAGGTGCGACGCGTGATCCTCCGTTGCGGACTTGAGTTTTTCCGATTCCTCGATCATGCGGATAATGCGGTCGTAGCGGCCGCTGCCGGCGCTCTTTTCCACACAAATGGTGCAGTCGCCCTCTTCGACGACGGTGCCGGCATAGACATAACCGCCTTCCGCCCTGCGGACAGCCAGCGGCTCGCCCGTGATGGAAGCCTGATTGACCATCGCCTCGCCGGAAACGACCTTGCCGTCAAGCGGGATCACGTTGCCGGTATGGATCACGATCCGGTCGCCGACCTGAACGTCTGCCACCGGCACAAGTACGGAGCCGGCGTCTGTCTCTTTCCAGACCTTGTCCACATTCAGGGACATGGTCTGTGCGAGATCGGCAACGGACTTCTTGTGCGTCCACTCGTCGAGAATGTCGCCAATGCCCAGCAGGAACATGATCGAGCTTGCCGTCTTGAAGTCCTTGCGCAGCATCGAAACGGTGATCGCCGTTGCGTCCAGCACCGGCACCTGGATCTTCCTGTGCATCAGGCACGTCATACCGGCCTTGATATACGGCACGGAACGCGCGACCGTGATCAGCGTGCGCACCGAGCTCGGAACGAACAGCTGCTTGATGCCGCGCCAGCACAGCGATGCGACAAGCTTGTCCTCAAAATCACGATTCAGGGCGCGGCTGCTGTGCTCCGGCGCGAGCGCCTGCTCCTTGGCATAGGCAAAGGACGAGAGCGCCTTTGTAACCGTTTCCCGCGGCCCGTCGTAGCAGATCACGGCGTCGCCGGTGCGGTCATAGACTGTCGCTTTTGTGACGCCGGAGACCCGATTCAGGTATGCCTCCAGAATGTCCGCCTGCTGCAGCGACATGGCACCCTGCATTGTATGCACGCGCATACGGCCCCGGGTTTCATGCAGGATTGTGCATTTCATACTTACTCAGCCTTCTCCGCCGTATCCTCAATGACCTCGGCCTGTTCGGCCGCGCGCTTTTCATTGAACGCCTTGGCACCGGCCAGAACGTCACCCGCGATCTCCTTGACGTGCGTTACAACCGCCATGACATCATCCTTTTCGCGCAGGGCCGCTGCCGTCGTATAAACGTATACCTTCTGGGCATCTTTACTTGCGAGAATCTTTGCACCGACTGTTGCAAACAGCGCGCCGCCAACAAATGCTCCCAATTTTTCCATGCTCATAACGATTTACCTCCATGTTATTAGATCCGCAGAATTGCGGTCTGGTTAGCTTGCTCGAATTTCTGTTAGATGCAGCTAACTTTCAATTTCAAGTTATACCACTCTAATCGACTTTTTTCAAGTGTTCGGATAAAAATTTACACATTTCGGCAACGTTAACAAAAGTGCCCCGCCAGAAACGGCGGGGCACGATCAATCTGTCGGATATTTGGTTACTTCAGCAGCATCTTACGGAAATTCTTCTTGCCGCGTTTGAGCACAACGCCGTCCCTCAGCTCTGCCTCGGTAAAGGTCTTGGCAATATCGGTGACCTTGCTGTCGTTAGCAGTCACGCCGCCCTGCTGCACATTGCGGCGCGCATCGGACTTAGATGCACACAGACCGCTCTTGACGAGCAGGCTGAGGATGTCATTGCCGTCTTCTTTCGTGATCTCCACCGTCGGCACGCCCTCGCCGGAGCCGCCGAACACTGCCTTGGCAGCTGCCTGCGCCTGATCGGCCTCCGCCTCGCCGTGTACCATCTTCGTGAGCTCGTAGGCAAGGATCTCCTTGGCTTTGTTGAGCTGCTCACCCTGCCAGCTGTCCATCTTGTCGATCTCCTCGAGCGGCAGGAATGTCAGCATACGGATGCACTTGAGCACATCGGCATCGTCAACGTTGCGCCAGTACTGGTAGAACTCAAAGGGCGTGGTCTTATTCGGGTCGAGCCAGACGGCGCCCTTGGCGGTCTTGCCCATCTTTTTGCCCTCAGAATTGAGCAGCAGCGTGATCGTCATAGCGTGTGCATCCTTGCCGAGCTTACGGCGGATGAGCTCCGTGCCGCCGAGCATGTTCGACCACTGGTCGTTGCCGCCGAACTGCATGTTGCAGCCGTAGTGCTGGAACATATAGTAGAAGTCGTAGCTCTGCATGATCATGTAGTTGAACTCAAGGAAGCTCAGGCCCTTTTCCATGCGCTGCTTATAGCACTCAGCACGCAGCATGTTGTTCACAGAGAAGCATGCTCCGACCTCGCGCAGGAGCTCAATGTAGTTGAGCGGCTTGAGCCACTCGGAATTGTAGAGCATGAGCGCCTTGCCGTCCGAGAAATCAATGAAGCGCTCCATCTGACGCTTGAAGCACTCGGCATTGTGCTTGATGGTCTCCTCAGTAAGCATCTGGCGCATATCGGTGCGGCCGGAGGGGTCGCCGATGAGCGTCGTACCGTCGCCGATGAGGGCGATGGGCTTATTCCCGGCCATCTGCAGACGCTTCATCAGGCACAGCGCCATGAAGTGACCGACATGCAGCGAGTCCGCCGTGCAGTCAAAGCCAATGTAGAACGTGGCTTTGCCGTTGTTGATCATGTTTTTGATCTCTTCCTCATTGGTCACCTGCGCGATCAGGCCGCGGGCGATCAGTTCATCATACAGTGTCATCTTCTTATCTCCTCATACATGTCATTCTTTGACCTTGTTCTCAGCAAGGATTTCCTCAGCGCGCTGAGCACCCCATGCGATCATATGGGCACAGTGACCCTTGCCGCCGTTTTTTGCCACAAGCTCCTGACAGCGCAGGCAGCCAAACTCCTCGCGGAAGCTCTGCGTCATTTGCTTGGTCATAGCCGTGGCAGTTACCTGATCGGCGGCGAGTCCGAACGCCATCACTGCTCCGGAGATGCTGCCGCAGATCTCACCGCAGCGCACACCGCCGCCAAAACCGGTCGCAACACGCCGGGAGGTATCCTCATCCAGTCCCGTTTCGTTTTGCAGCGCCATCAGCACGCTCTGCGCACAGTTGCAGCCGTTCGTGTGATATGCAACGGCAGTTTCTTGGATGTTCATGATTGTTTATCACCTTTCTCAATGGATTGTTTATAGGCAGCGGCAGAAGCAAGCTGCTCAGCCGCGCTGGCAAGCGTCAGCAACGTGATATGCTCGCCGCCGTAGAGCCGCGCGATCTCTCGCTGACGGCCGTCACTGTCGAGCAGCTGCACCGTCGTGCGGGTACGTCCGTCCTGCTCGCGTTTTTCGATCAGGTAATGCTGATCGGCCATAGCCGCGATCTGCGGCAGATGCGTGATGCAGATGACCTGCTTGACCATAGAGAGCTTACCGAGCTTTTCACCGACACGCTGAGCGGCCACGCCGGAAACACCGGCATCCACCTCGTCAAAGACCATGGAGGGCACGTCATCGCGTTCAGCGAACACGTTTTTGAGCGCCAGCATGATGCGCGAGAGCTCACCGCCGGAAGCAATCTTACTGATGCGCCCAAGCGCCTCTCCGGCATTTGCCGAGATCAAAAAACGCACATTGTCCGCGCCTGTACTCTGAAATCCGGGCGTACCGCCGAGCGGTGTGATCTCCACGTGAAAGCGCACGGACGGCATGGACAGCTCGCGCAGCTCGCACTCAACCTGCCGCTCGAGCGCGGCGGCGGTGTCGTCCCTGCCCGCACGCCGGAGGATCGATTGCAGCTGCTTGCGCCGCAACTGGAAACAAAGCTTCAGTATGGAGGAAAGGGCCTTCGGGTCCGCGGGATGCCGTTCCCGAGGCAGGGGGATGAACGTGACCACGGCGGAATCCACCTTCGGAGGCGGATTGAACGCACCGGGCCCGACCACAAAGCCCCACTCGACCCGGACATAGCTCTGGATCCAGACCGACAGCGCGCCGTAGTCCTTGGTCCCCGGCTTGGCGTACAGCCGCTCGGCCACTTCCTTCTGCACCATGAACACCGCCCGCGTCAGGTCCGGCGTCCGGGACACGATATCCCACATGAGCGGCGAACCGACATTATAAGGCAGGTTGCTGATGATTTTCCACGGGCCTTCCAGCGACTCCCAAGGGAAGGCCAGAGCGTCGGCATTGAGCACCTGCACGGCGGGGGCAGGGCGTTCCAGCTCGGCATGATGGGCAGCCCAATAGCTGTCCTTTTCGATGAGGCGGAACTCGGCGGGGCCCCGCTCGTGGATGATGCCGGTGATGGCGCCCGGACCGGGGCCGATTTCCAACACCCGGTCCTCCGGCCCGATCCGCAGAAGATCCACGATGCGGGCCGAGGTTTTGGCGTCTTTCAAAAAATGTTGGCCAAGGCTTTTCTTGGCCCGAGGTGCAGCAGTCAAAACATCCCTCACACGGTTCAGGGAAAAAGACGTTTTCCCATTGAAGCCGAAATACTACCCGTTTCGCCCCGGCTGTCAATGATGCCCGGGTTCCGCCCCGCGCGTCCGTACCCTTATTTGCACAAAAAGACACAAGCACCGGGCTACGGTCCCGCAGCCCGGAAAAAAACACAGCAACCACGCGGGGGAAAAGACCCCCTTGACATCTATAGAGACTACTCCCTATGACAAACGGTAAGAACAGATCGAAAGCGGGCCCGCCGTGCGCGGGGCCTCACGGAGATCCTTATTTCCCGTGCCCCGTTGCGCGGGGAACATAACGGCACTCCCTCCGGGGTGACCCGGAAGGAACTGGTAACACCCACAGAAGCAGGAGAGGACTATGTCCAAAGCCTTGGATAGCCAGCGAACCTACGCCCTGATCGGTACAGGCGGCTGCGGAAAAACCTCACTGGCGGAAATGCTGCTCTTCCAGAGCGGCGTCATCAACCGTCTGGGAGCCATTGAAGAAGGCACGACCACTCTTGATTACGAACCGGAAGAAATCAAGCGCCGCGGCTCCATCCAGCCCGGATTCGCCACTTTCCTCTGGAACAAGGACCGCCACTTCCTCATGGACGTCCCCGGCGACACCAACTTTACCGGTGACCTTCCCTACCTGCTGATGGGCGTCGACGCGGCCGTCCTCGTCATCGATGCCGTCGACGGCGTGCGCCCCCTCACCCCCAACATCGTGATGGAGATGGG
>OLQD01003248.1_pt1 | contig 10838 bp, 10 predicted proteins | sample 1672841 | NCBI WGS metagenome assembly OLQD01 (sample SAMEA3136729, study PRJEB25190) | human gut metagenome | biome: human gut; feature: human-associated habitat; material: faeces | place: Austria | collected 2013 | reverse complement strand
GGCGCGCACGGCTGCGGAGTGAACGGTGGCATCGCGGTTGCCGGTGAAAAGGGCAACGCGTTTTCTGCCGTGGCGCAGGCAGCAGGAGAGAAATTCCGCTGCCATGACGGCGGAGGCGGCGGGGTCGTGCGCCGAGGTGAAAAGCCCGTTCAGTCCGGTTATTTCCGATTGCAGCAGCACGGGAGGGATGCCGTCGGCGCAGCGGCGGGCAATAAGAGCCGTGCTTTCAGGGGCGGTTATTCCGCTTACGATCAGGGCGCGGCAGTCGGAAAGCTCGCTTAGCGCGCGGCGCACGGCGTCAGTTTCCTCCTCCTTGGTGGTAAAGCGCAGAAGGCGGACCTCGGCGTTGAGCTTATAGTCGTAGTTTTCCCTAAGGGCGTCCTCTATACCGCGCAGCAGCTCGTTAAGGCCGGGGGCATAGGCGGCGTTGAGGATTACGCCTATGCAGGTTTCGCGTGCCGACAGCCGGGCGGCGGCGCGGTTGGGGACATATCCGCGGGCGGCGGCATATTCCGTTATGCGCTTGCGGGCTTCGTCGCTTATGCGGGAGCCGGGGTCAAAGGCGCGGCTTACCGTAGAGGGGGCGATGCCCAGCTCGCGGGCAATGGTGGTGATGGTGCAGCGTTTTTTTTCCATGGCGGCTCCTTTATGCGTGTGCATATGTGTGAATATGTGTTAATATCGGATATAAAAATCACGGCTCAAAGGCGGACGGAGATCATCCTATGCACAAAAGGGCAATTGCGGCGCAGCCCACCGCTATGCCTATCCATTTGGCGCGGCTTAGGCGCTCCTTCAGGAAAACGGTGGAGATGAGCAGCATAAGCAGCAGATTTGCGCCGTTTACCGTGGGGAAGAATACGATGCTGGGCATTACCCCGGAGAGATAAAGATTTATGACATTGGCTGCGGCTATGGCCACGCCGCTTGCAAGGGACATATACACAACGGGACGGCGGGGGGAATAGCTTATCTGCGGGGTCTGACCGCGCATTTTGTAGAAAACAAGGGCGGCGGCGGAGTAGACGGTGCTGACGGCAAAGGCGGTAACCAGAAAATACATAAGCTCGGAGGCGTGGGGGGAGCTCTGGTGCAGCTTCTGCATGATGCCGATGCCTCCCGAGCAGAGCATGGCGGCAAGGCACAGCAGAAACCAGCGGAGGTTGGCCTTGCGGTTTTGGCCCTTTTCGCACACGGACAGCGCCAAAGACACAAGCATCAGGGCGCAGCCTGCAAGCTTCGGGGCGCTTATGCCTTCATTGAAGAACAGAGGGCCGGAGAGGGCGGGAATCATCATGGAGGCGGTGATTATAAGGGTGGTATAAGAGGCGGGGCCGCATTCAAAGGCGCGCATATTGAAAAGCGCCGCCAGCGCGGTGAGCACGCCGAAGGCAAGCCCCGTAAGCAGGGTATAGGCTCCGGGAGCGGGCGCGCCCTCCGCAAGGGCGAATATCAGCAGCGCGGCGGCGGAAAAAAGGCTGCATACCGCGTTGAAGGAATGGAAATCCGCCTGATTGCGGGCGTTGTGCTTGCTGAAGCGGTTGCGCAGGAGATTGTAGCCCAGGGTTACGGCGACGGATATTACAAGAAGAACATACTGCATGACGGCGCTCCTTTTTAACGGACAGATAAAATGTGCAGTTGTGCAAGCGTTTGCACAAAGCTTATCAAATGATAGCATATGCGGCCATAGCGTGTCAAGGATAAATTTTTCTTGTATTTACGGCGTGAAAATGGTACAATAAACAAAATAGCAGGCTGCACGCAAAAAAGAGGAAGCCGTGTCCGTTCGGCGGGCAAAAAAGCGGGGCATACCTGAGGCGGGCGGCTTTACGGCGGCAAGGAGAGGCGCGGAGATGACGATAAATGTCGGCGACACCGTAATTACAAAAAAGGCACATCCCTGCGGCGGAAACCGGTGGACGGTGACGCGCACGGGGGCGGATATAAAGCTCAGATGCGACAAGTGCGGACACATTGTGATGCTGGACAGGGGAAAGTGCGAAAAGAGCATAAAGCAGATAATACCGGCCGAGGGGACGGAGTAACGGGAAGGATGCGCGTATGGGCAAGAAAAAAAGCGATGAGTTTCAGCTGACCTTTGATACGGCGGAGCTTCCGCAGGGCGGGGATGATCTGCTGGACGATATAGACAGACTGCTTGAGCAGCAGAAGAAAAAGAGGCAGGAAGGCAGCGCGGAGGACGGCGGAGCAGCGGCAAAGGACGCGCGCCTGGAGGAAAACGGCACGGCGGCAAGGGACGCAATTTCGGAGGAAAACGGCGCGGCGGCAAGGGCTGCACTTTCGGAGGAAAATGCGCAGGCAGGCGGCGCGGCGGAGAAACGCGCGCAGACAGAAGGCGCCGGGGAGAAGGCGCCGTCGGAAGCGGACAAAAATATGCGCCGGCTGAAAGCGGCAGAGACAGAGCGGGCGTCAGAGACGCAGGAGAGCGTGCAAAAGCGCACTGCCGTAAGGAGAACGCGGGAGATAATAGCGCAGGAGCAGGAGGAAGCGGAACAGGAAAGCGCCGTAAAGGACGATGCAATGCAAAAGCCCGAGGGGGACGCAGAAGGGAAAAGGCCGGACGGCGCAAAGGATGCGGAGAGGGATGCAGAGCCGGAAAAAGCCGAAGGCGCGGCGGGCAGCGAAGAACCGCAGATACAGATAGACCGCAACGAGCTGCTGCGCAAGCAGCGGGTGGCGATGTTTACAAAGCCGGAGATGCTGCTGGAGACGCCTTATACGGTGACTGTGAACAACAGGCAGTATGTAAGGTATCGGCTGGAATACGGCAATCCGGACAAGGAGATCCCGCCGGAGATAGCATCCAGCGCGGGGATACTTATTCCGCCGATTGACAGGGGGGACGAGCAGGCGGCAATAAAGCAGAGACGAAAGCAGAAGTGCGCAAATGCCGGCAGAGAGATAGCCGGGTGGGTGCTTACGCTGGCGTTTGCGGCGTTGCTTGCGCTGCTTATAAACAGCTTTGTGTTTTTCTTTGCGAGGGTAGAGGGCAGCAGCATGCTGGGCACGCTGAAGGACGGAGAGGTGCTGTTCGTGTGGCGCGCGGGCTATGTTTTCGGGCAGCCGCAGCGGGGGGATATTGTGATATGCCACTATCCAAAGACAAAGGACGGCGGATATCTTGATCAAAAAAACACCTGTTATGTAAAAAGGGTTATAGGTCTGCCGGGAGACACCGTAAGCATACGGCAGGGGACGGTTTATATAAACGGAGAGGCACTGAAGGAAAGCTATCTTGAAACGGAGAGAACAGACTCGCAGAGCATGGAGGCCGTTGTGCTGGGGGAGGGAGAATATTTCCTTATGGGGGATAACCGCAGCGACAGCACGGACAGCCGCCGCATGGGGGCGGTTGAGCGCGGAAAGATTCTGGGCAAGGCCGTGGGGGTGGTGTATCCCTTTACGGAATTCGGCTCGCCCTATGCAAACACGGCGGGATAGCGGAAGCGCAAAAATAAATAAAGCATTTGAGTTTTCGGAGGACGGAGAATGAATCAGCCTGAGAAAAACACGGCAAAGGATATACAGCAGGAAAAAACGGGCATTGAGGAAGAAGCCGCGCAGCAGCGGGAAATGCAGCTGCCCGAGGGAGAGGCCGCCGGCGGGATAATAAAGCAGGAAGCGGAAGGGGGCAAAAGAGAAAAGCGGAAAAAACGCGGGGAGGAAAAGGACACAGTGCGGGAAATTGCAAGCTGGGTATTTACCATATGCATGGCGGTGATAGCGGCGCTGCTGATTCGGTCGTTTATATTCATAATAGTGCAGGTGGACGGCTCCAGCATGATGAACACGCTGCACAACGAAAACCGGCTGTTTGTCTGGCGTGCGGGCTATACCTTCGGCGGGCAGCCGCAGCGGGGGGATATTGTGATATGCAACTATCCCGTTAATGTTGGCACGCATAAGGCCGGGGATTATTATGTAAAAAGGGTCATCGGCCTGCCCGGAGAAAAAATAGAGATAATATCGGGCACGGTATATATAAACGGAGAAGCCCTTGAGGAGGACTATGTGGCGCCCGAGCGGTTCAAAAAGGAAGACAATATGCAGCAGATAACCCTTGGGGAGGACGAATACTTCGTTATGGGCGATAACCGCTCCAACAGTGCGGACAGCCGTTATGTGGGGCCGGTAAAGAAGAGCATGATAGCGGGCAAGGCCCTTATAAAGGTGTGGCCCTTTGACGAGATAGGAAGCATTGAATAGCGACGCGGCGGCAATACGGTATCAAACCCGTAAAAAAGCCGGAAAGAGGCAGAGCAGATGTACGATTTTCACGTTCATACCACCTTCAGCCCGGACGGGCAGAGCTCGGCGGAGGAATACTGCCGCAGGGCGGAGATAATAGGCTGCGACGGGATATGCATAACGGATCATCTGGATATTGATTATCCGGACAGGCGCTTTGAGAACCGCGAGGGCGTGATGCTTTCTGCGGCGCAGCAGGAGCAGCTGCGGGAAAAGGGGTATAATGTTTTCCGGGGCATTGAGGCGGGATATGCGGCTTCGGCGCAGCAGGAGACCGCGCGGCTGCTTGGCGGCATGAAGCTGGATTATGTAATAAACTCCGTGCATGTTGTGGACGGGCAGGACCCGTACTATCCGGAATTTTTTGAAAACAAAAGCCGGGAAGGTGCGTACAGGCGGTATCTGGAGACGGTGTACGAATCGCTGGACGCCTGCTATGATTATTCCGTGGTGGGACATCTGGGGTACATATACAGGCATGCGCCCTATCCCCTTCAGGTGATGCAGTGGCGGGAATTTCCCGATCTGTACGATGCGATACTTATGCGGGTGATATATCTGGGCAAGGGGCTGGAGGTGAATACATCCTCCCTGCGTACAAGCGGGGACACCATGGCGTGCATGAGCGTGCTTCGCCGCTATAAGGAGCTGGGCGGAGAGATAATCACCCTTGGGTCGGACGCGCATGCGGTGCGCAGGCTGTGCGAGGGCTTTGAGCAGACGCGGCAGCTGCTGCTGTCCTCCGGGATGAAGTATCTGGCGATATACAGGGATATGAAGCCGGAAATGTCATACATAAAATAAAAAATAAAACGGGATACAAATAAAGCGGACGGCGGGCGCAAAGCGGGCCTGCCGGGACGGAAAAAGGAGAGAAGAGCATGCGGGATAAAGCGGAAAAGGCACCGGAATATACTATGGAGCCGGCGGCGGCAAACAAGCGGTTTCCCCCGCTTACGGTGAGCGGCGGCGCGCTTTTGCTGTTTATGGGGCTGTTTTTTACATTCTCCCTTGTACTGAGCTTTCTGTGCGCCTGCAAGCCGGAGCTTCAAAGCGATTACGGCTTTAACATGATAAACATACTTGTAAGCCAAGCGGTGTGCATGCTTGCGCCGGTGCTTATATGCATGCAGATATCGGGCTGCGATTTTACCGCGACTATGCGGCTGCGCAGGGGGATAAACGGCGTGCAGCTGCTGTTGCTGCTGCCGGTGGCGGCGGGGGCGTTCTTTTTTGCAAACGGGGCAAACAGCCTGTTTGTTACCCTGCTTGAGCAGATAGGCTATAAGCCGGCGGGGGATTCCTTTACTGTTTCCACCCTGCCGCAGCTTATATTTGCTTCGCTGCTTTACGGGCTGCTGCCGGCGTTTTGCGAGGAGTTTTTTTTCCGCGGGATGGTAATGCGTTCCTTTGAGAGGTTTTCGCCCAAAACGGCGGTGCTGATGTCGGCAATGCTGTTCGGAATAATGCACGGCAATCTGCAGCAGGTATTCTTTGCCTTTATTTTCGGCGTGATACTTGCGGTGGCGGATCTTGAGGCGGACTCGCTGGTGCCCTCGATGCTGCTGCACTTTGCAAACAATTTTGTTGCCATGCTGCTTACAAACATGCCGGACAACGCAGAGGAAGCGGCGGAATATACGCCTGCGGAGCAGCTGTTTTCCATGGGGATATGGATAGTGCTGGGCGGGGCGCTGCTGGCGGCGGGGCTGTTCGGATACATATATTATACGCGCAGGAGAAACCGGCGTTTAACCGGCAGCGACAAGCCGGCGGAGCTTATGCCGGGGTTTGCGGGGTATCTTGATTCCGTGCGGCCGTGGGATCCTGTCACGGGGCGAAACGGCAGAGCACAGCGGGCAGGCAAGCGGCCGGCGTTTGGATATATTGCGCTGGGGCTGTTTATTGCATCGCAAACAGGAATGATATTATTGGATTTTGCTGCATCATGGTTAAGATAAGAATTGTTTGTGTGGGAAGCATGACGGAGAGCTTTTTCCGGCAGGCGCAGCAGGAATATCTGAAGCGGCTGGGAAGGTTCTGCAAAACGGAGATAATTGAGGTGCCGGACGAAAAAGCTCCGGCGCACGCCTCGGCCTCGGCGGAGGCGGCGGTGCGCGCAAAGGAGGGGGAAAGACTGCTTGGCCGCATTGCGGACAGGGAGAAGGTGATCGCCCTTGACCTTGCGGGCAAAAGGATGACAAGCCCCGGCCTTGCAAAGGAGCTGGCGGGGTATTGCGATGCGGGGGAAAGGATTACATTTGTAATAGGCGGATCGCTGGGGCTTTCGCAGCAGGTGCTGGGCCGTGCGGACGCCCGGTGGTGCCTTTCCGAGCTGACCTTTACGCACAATATGGCAAGGCTTATACTGCTGGAGCAGCTTTACAGGGGGTTTAAGATAAACGCAAATGAGCCGTATCACAAATAAAGAAGAGGCGTGCGGGAAAAAAAGCACGGCGAGCGCGGCGCAGACGGAGGAATATTACATGCGCATAGCCCTTGCGGCGGCGAAAAGATGCGCTGCAAGGGACGAGGTGCCGGTGGGCGCCGTGGTGGTAAAGGAAGGAAGGGTGCTGGCGCGGTGCGGAAATACGCGGGAGGGCGCGCATGACCCCTCGGGGCATGCGGAGATAAACGCCCTGCGCCGGGCGGCAAAGAGGCTTGGCGGCTGGAACCTACACGACTGCGAGCTGTATGTGACGCTGGAGCCCTGCGCTATGTGCGCCGGGGCATGCGTGAATGCGCGCATAAAGCGGATAGTGTTTGGGGCTTATGACGGCAAGGGAGGAGCCTGCGGCGGCGTGACCGACATTACGGGGTGCTTCTGCCACAGGCCGGAGGTAAAGGGAGGCGTACTGGAAACGGAGTGCGCGGCCCTTCTTAAAGAGTTTTTCCGGGCAAAGCGCATAACGGAGGCAAAACGAAGGGGGCGGCAGGAAGGCGAGCCTGCGGCGGCGGAACAGGGCATTGGATAGAACGAAAAAGCCGGGGCGCAAAACGCGGCCAAAGCGCCCGCAAGGGGGCTTTGGGCGGCCGAAGGCCGGCGGAGGGCGCAGCCCGGCCGCGGGGTCCGCGCGCCCGCCGCAGCCGGAGAAGAAGCCGGGAAACCGGGAAAACAAAAAATAGAAAAGCAAAAACAAAAAAGCGAAGAAGCAGATAATGCACAGCCGACAAAAACGGTTGACAAACATAACGCGCGGTGTTAAAATCAGAATAAATCAGCGGTTCGTCAGGGTCATATGCCGTAAATGCAGAGTCATATGCCGTAAGTGCCGCCGATGACAGCGCAAAGCTTCGTAAAAGTTAATAAATCACAACAAATGCGATAATGAAAGACGGTCCCGCTTAAAGGGGTGCTTTCAGAGAGCCGGAGCACGGTGTGAGCCCGGCAGCGCCTGAAACGAGGATCCATCACTTTCACAGCATATCCGCCCAAAGCAGCGCCGTAAGCGGATACGGAGGACTCCGTTACGGGTCAGGGCTTGTCAGAGCCCGGAGAGAGGACCGTTTTACGGTCAATTTGAGTGGTACCGCGGGAATATGCCCCGTCTCAAGCGAGACGGAGCTTTTTTGTTTTTATCGCCCCTTGCTTAAGGTGATAAATTTAAGGCCTGCGGGCGTACAAAACACGGGCGCGGTAAAACAGATGCACGCAAAACAGGGCGCAAACAGAAGCACACAAATAAAAAGCGCGCAAAGCGGAAGCGCACAAACCGGAAACATGCAAAAACAGTATGTTAAATATAACAGCAGCACAAAGCGCGGCCGGAGCCTGCGCGGAAAGGGAGAAAATATGAATGAAGAGATCAGGCTTATTGCACTGCGAATAAGCGACATGCGGGAGATCAGAGGCATATCGCAGGAGGAAATGGCACGGAAAATGGGCATGAGCAGGGAGGAATATATCTCCTACGAGAACGGCGAGCAGGACTTTTCCTTTTCGTTTCTCTACAAGGCAAGCGGAATACTGGGCGTAGAGATGGCGGAGCTGCTTACCGGGGATATGCCAAAGCTGGATTTTGCCGCCGTGGTGCGCGCGGGCAAGGGCTTGCGGTATGAACGGCGCAAGGACTATGAGCATTCCCATCTTGCCTTTAATTTCAAGGGCAGAAAGGCAGACCCGTTTTTTGTGACGGTACGCAGCGACTGCAAGCCGGGGCAGCGAATTCCAAACAGCCATGAAAGCCAGGAATTCATGTATATCGTATCGGGTACGCTGCTGTTCAGGCTTGGTGATTTTACCACGGTGCTGCATGAGGGAGATTCGGTATATTATGACTGCACGCGCCCGCATGATATGTATGCGGTGGAGTGCGACGAGTGCAAATTCATAACGGTGATTATTAAATAATAAATAAGCAAAGCAGCGGCATTACAGGCGAAAATAACGGCTTATAAGCAAAAACAAGTTTGTTTTATATTTTATATATTTTAAGTTGTTTAATGCCTGCATCAGGCTGTTTGGGCGGCTTTATATACCGTAAGGCATAAAAAATACAGCAAAACATACAAAACATACAAAACATACAAAACACAAAATGGAAACACGGGGCAGAAGGCCCGGAAAGGACGCGCCGCTATGGCACTTTACGAAAGATATTGTTCCTCCTTTGAGGAATTCTCCTCCTATGAGGATTTCAAGGCGAATTTCAAAATGCATCCCACCGAGGATTTCAATTTTGCATATGACTGCATGGATGTTCTTGCACGGGAAAAGCCGGACAAGGTGGCTATGCGATGGGTAAATACCGTGGGGGAAAAGCACGATTTTACCTTTAAGCAGCTTAAGTATTATTCCGATAAGACGGCAAATTTCCTGGCGTCAAGGGGCATAGGCAAGGGCGACACGGTTATGCTGATATTAAAGCGGCATTATGAATACTGGTGGACGATACTTGCCCTGCACAAGCTGGGGGCGGTGGCGATACCGGCCAGCAATCTTCTTACGCCAAAGGACATTGTGTACCGCTGCAACCGGGCGTCGGTGAAGGCCGTTGTGTGCACGGCGGACGGCGATATTTCCAAGCGTGTGGACGAGGCGGCGCCTGCCTGCCCTACGCTTAAGCTGCTTATAACCACGGATGTTGCGCGCAAGCCGGGCTGGGTGGATTTCCACAAGGGTGTGGAGGAGGCAAGCGAGCATTTTACCCGCGTGCCCACCCGCGCCGATGAAACCATGCTTATATATTTTACCTCCGGCACGACGGGCATGCCCAAGATGGTGGCGCACGATTATCTCTATGCGCTCAGCCATGTGGTAACGGCGGCGTTCTGGCACCGGGTGGATCCCGACGGGCTGCACCTTACGGTGTCCGACACCGGCTGGGGCAAGGCGGCATGGGGAAAGCTGTACGGTCAGTGGATGGCGGAGACCTGCATAATGGTATATGATTTTGATAAATTCGTGCCGTGCGATCTGCTTAAGATAATGCAGGATTATCATGTTACCACCTTCTGCGCGCCGCCCACGATATACCGCTTCCTTGTAAAGGAGGATATGGCGTCGTATGATCTGTCCTCTCTGAAGCAGTGCACAAATGCGGGGGAGCCGCTGAATCCGGAGATAATGGAGCAGTTCCGCGCGGTAACGGGCATAATACTGCGCGAGGGCTACGGGCAGACCGAGACCACGCTTACCCTTGCCACCTTTCCGTGGATGGAGGTGCGCCACGGCTCCATGGGACGGCCGTCGCCGGGGTACGATGTGGTGCTGCTTGATGAAAACGGGCAGCCGGCGGAACGCGGCGCTGTGGGCGAGATATGCATCCGCGCACAGCGGGACAACAAGCCCGTGGGCATGTTCAAGGGCTATTACAGGGACGAGGAGCTTACGCGGGCGGCGTGGCACGACGGATATTATCACACCGGGGATACGGCGTGGGAGGATGAGCACGGGTATTTCTGGTTTGTGGGCAGAACGGACGACGTTATAAAAAGCTCCGGCTACCGCATAGGGCCCTTTGAGGTGGAAAGCGCGCTTATTGAGCATCCGGCGGTGCTGGAGTGCGCCATAACCGGCGTGCCGGATCCCGTGCGCGGGCAGGTGGTAAAGGCTACCGTTATACTGGCAAAGGGATATGAGCCCTCCGAGGAGCTGAAGAAGGAGCTTCAGACCTACGTCAAGACGAACACCGCACCGTACAAGTACCCCCGCATAGTCGAATTCAAAGACGAGCTTCCCAAGACCATAAGCGGAAAGATCCGCAGGGTGGAAATAAGGGAAAACGACAAATAAATAAAGCGGACAAACGGCGCATAAAAGCGCTGCGGGGCGCGCCGGCCGGCGTTATCGGGGCGGTTGTGATTTGGACGCTTTGGTGGTATAATTAAAGCATCAAAGCAAAGAGATGAGGATAGATATGTTCAAAAAGGTGATAAAATTTGCCGCCTATATGCTGGCGGGGCTGAATCTGGGCGTGGCAAGCGGGCTTTGCCCCATGCTGCTGGCGGTGCTGTTTGCAATAGGCGGGAATATACGGGCGGCGTTTGCCGTAAATGCCGGTGTATGCGCGCTTATTGCAACGGCGGTTTTTCTGGTGCGATGGTATTCCGTGAGAAGAATCTTA
>OLQD01003242.1_pt1 | contig 10851 bp, 5 predicted proteins | sample 1672841 | NCBI WGS metagenome assembly OLQD01 (sample SAMEA3136729, study PRJEB25190) | human gut metagenome | biome: human gut; feature: human-associated habitat; material: faeces | place: Austria | collected 2013 | reverse complement strand
TATATCATTGTGGACGAATTTCAAGATATTTCGGTTGACCGTTACAACTTCTTGAAAGTATTGCGAGAGAGTAATCCTCCTGCAAAGTTATATTGCGTAGGCGATGATTGGCAGTCCATATATCGTTTTTCGGGAAGTGATATGGCTCTGTTTAATCAATTCCCCGAATACTTTGGAGCAACAGAGATAAATAAAATTGAAACCACATACAGATTTGGAGAGCCTTTGGTCTCGTTGTCTTCCCACTTCATACAGCGCAATAAATCTCAAATACAAAAGAATATTCATTCGTTCAGTTCTGAAATGAAAACAGAGTTGGAGTTTTATTCTTATGACAGACGTGATTATTGCAATACGATAGGGGAACTTGTGGCTTCTATTCCATCAGATAAATCAATATTTTTATTGGGACGTTATTCCTTTGATGATTATTACCTCTCTTTTATGTACCAATCCATTAAAGAGGGTAATAGGTTCTTTTATATGATAGGAAAACGAAAAATCGAGTTTTTGACTGTACATAAGTCAAAAGGTCTTGAAGCGGATTATGTAATACTCTTGCAATGTAACAAGGATACCTATGGCTTCCCTTCTCTTGTGAGCGACGACCCAGTGCTTAACTATGTACTCCAATTTCCATATGGAGAAGAACGTAGATTATTTTATGTAGCAATAACGAGGGCAAAGATGAAAACTCTTGTGCTATATGATAAGCGTTTCCCGTCTGTATTTGTGGATGAGTTTTTGCATCCTGAAAAGGTTTCAGAAGAAAGTTATGTGAAGCACCCCAACGCCAATAAAAGATGGACAAGAAGTGCAGACCAATTTTTATTGAAACTGTATAATGAGGGTAAGAGTGTCAAATATATTGCAAACAAAATGGGCAGAAGTCAAACTTCAATTGTAATGCGATTGAACAAACTAAACAAATAGTCGAACTTTTTCTCCGATGTACTTTATGTACATCGGATTATTCTATTATTTTGTCATAGAAACGAGTTACTTGAAAATCAAATCAAAGCAGAACGCAGCAAATGGCACAGTTGCTAAATCATTACCTCAAAATCGGGTAAATTTCCCAAGCTCCTTTGCATAAGGCACTAACAAAAGTTTACCAGAATTTACGCAAATTCTGGTAAAGATTATCTATCTTATGAAAAAATCGGGAGCTTCCTTTTACCCACCTTTTCTTTTGTAGAAAAGAAGCAACGACAATCTACCTCACATCTAATGTGCGCCGCATCACAAAATGCTCGTCGAGTTCTTCGGTTTTGAGGTACAGCTCCACTTCGTAACGCCCGGCTGGGAATGGGCTTGTTATACCGTTCGGGCCTTCCAGCCACATGGAACCGGATACTTCGAAATCTTGTTGAAAAATATCTTTCGAGTCCAGTTCTTTAGTGACTGCATCTTGAACACTGGTATAAACTAAGTCACCCTCCATATAGAACTTGAATATCAATTTCAATGAATGTCCTTTTTCAAGCGAGCGCCACTGGAATCCGGCTAATAGCCTTTTGTATGTATTGGCTTTGAAAGACTTCTGTTCAATGACTTTTCCCTCGTAGATGTGCAATGCGCAATCATAAGTAACCCATTGTTGCACTTCTTCATCGGTATTGTAAAAATGAAGCACCAATGCCAAAGGTTCTATCCAGCCTCGCTGCTTAGGCGATTTCACAACCTCGAATCGCCCACGACCCATTTCTCGATTCTTATAGTAAAGAGTGTAAGTATGAGTGCCGGGGGCATAAGAAGTACCGGAATCGGAGCCCCAGCCACATATTTGCAACCATTGGGATCCATCTCGGGGATTGAGTGTGACTGTGTGGTCGAACGCTTTGATTTTGCCTGTCCTTTCATTCTTGATCTCCACATGGTAAGTAACCTTGCGTACAACGTCCGAATAGCAGGTACATCGGCAACGCATTTGCATATACTTGGGCTCCACGAAGTTGCCTGTATTCCAATCATCGATCACCTCACCTTTGCCATTGACATTACGAAATTCAAAGTGCGAAACAATATGAATCCAACCCATGCTTTCCCAAATGTCTTCCAACGGAGCTATTTCGAGCGGAGCACTGATAGCCACATGATCTTCTTCATCAAGAATATCGAACCGCCATGTACCGACCGCAGTGAAATGATCTCGCTTTTCCGACCCCCACCACGGGAATTGCGCCGACATGTTCTCAACGGGTTTTAACGGGGCATCGAAGTCGTAGGTATGAGTTTTGCCGCTTGGTTCGGTAATGCGTACTTTTATCTTGACGGTACGGTCGATGCGCGATGTCATCTTCACCACAGGCATAATATAGCGCGAGTCGGTATAGTGTTTGCTACTTGGCCGGGTATCGCGTTTGCCATCTTTACCCACTTCGCAAAATTCGAGCGAATGGATTTCGTACCCGCGATCTTTCTTGAACAAATCGAATAATCCCATAGATATCGAGACAAGGTTAATGTGACAATATGCGAATTTATAAAATGTTATAAAATTTGCCAAACTATCTGGGGAAAATTTATAGCGACCCATTTTTCGCATGATACCCAAATACACAAAAATCAAAGGCTGGAAGGGATTCAAAAATTATTTCTCGAAGATACACCTATAATATAATATAACACAGACCGAATTCTATGCAATAGGAATAATCTATTATCTTTGCATTCGTTTACATATGCTCCATTCAAAATAAAGAAAGAGACAACTAAACAAAATCGGCCAATATGAGTAATAATATTGAAAATCTATTTACACAATATTATCAGATATTGCGCGCCTATGCATTACGTTACGTTCAAAACCAAGATGCGGCAGAAGATATTGTACAAGACGTATTCTTCGAATTATGGCTACGGCGTAACGAGATAGATTTCGACCTCCCGATGAAAGCCTATCTATTCAAATCGGTTTTGAATAAATCGAGAAACTATATTTACGACAAACGCGTAAAAGACAAAATAAGTTTCGATTCGGATAACGATATCCAGTTCATAGACGACTACTTACAATCGTTCGTCGTTTATCAGGAAGATTCCCTACTATTGAAAGATTTGGATCGGGAAATAAAAACCTATGTCGAATCTCTGCCCGAGCAATGCCACCGTATATTCATCATGAGTCGTTCCCTCAATTTGAAAACAAAGACATTGCCTTGCGACTGGGGATAAGCATTAAAACCGTCGAAAAACAAATAACAAAAGCCTTGTCGGGACTAAGAAGTCATTTGAAAAAAAATGGATTGCTATCCTTTTTCTTCTTACTGTTTTCAGGATTCGAATAAAAAAATAAATTGCTTCGTATGGACGGACAGAACGAAATAAAAGAAATAGATAGACTCATCTTGAAATATCTCGAAGGAGAGGCTTCGAAAGATGAAAAGATCGCGTTATACCGTTGGATCGAACTTTCGGAGGAAAATAAGACACATTTCAAAGAAGCACAGGATCTGTGGCTATCGACCCAAGCCATACTCGCACCGAAAGAAGATACGGAAAAAGCGTTACAGCGTTTCCGTTCTAAAATCAAGAACTACAATCACCGCGGCAAAACATTCCGCAAACCACTCTACTACATTACTCAGTGTGCAGTCATAATAGTGATACTATTAGGCTTGTATTACTTTTTCACAAGAGAATCTAATCCCGAACAATACGCTTGCGTAGAGATGGCAATCGGTAACAAAGGTTGTATTACCCTCCCCGACAGCACGGTGGTTTGGCTCAATTCAGGCAGTAAATTGACATACCCCAGCCGGTTTTCCGATAAAAAAAGAAAAGTCCGGCTCAACGGGCAGGCCTATTTCAAAGTCTTCCACAAAGAAGATCAACCATTCGTTGTTGAAACCAACGATATGGACATAAAAGTTCTCGGGACCAGCTTTGTCGTCAAGAATTACATACGAGACGAAATCATCGAAACGGCATTGATCGACGGGCATGTAGAAGTCTATTTTCCCAATAGCTCGGTTCCTCCCATAACTTTGCAACCTGCCGAACAAGTCACATACTCCCGCAAGACGAAAGAAACGAAAATATATACGCGAAAAGATAGTAGTCTCTACCACATTTGGGCACAAGAAAAACTACTATTGAGCAATTGTGAATTGACAGAAGTCATAGAAAAATTAGGCGCATGGTATAACGTAACAATGACCTGTACGAACACTTCCCCTACCCCTGTCTATATGACGCTGACGGTCAGGGCAGAACCGCTGAAAGAAATATTGCAAACGCTCAAATCGATAGCCCCCATAGATTATCGTTTCAATAACGACACGGTCTACATTGAGCACAAGCCAAATAGTTAAAATATATTAATATACACTCGTTAAGGTAGGGTATGCCCACTCTTGTTTGTGATAATTATAGAGTGGAGCACATGGAAAAACACAACCGACATATAGACGAACTCATAACGAAGTATCTGGATAAATCCCTTACTCGGGAAGAATGCGCCGAACTGCGCCGTTATTTGGCAGAAGACAAAAAGCATCTCGCATATTTTGCCGAAATAAGAGACCTATGGTTATACAATACGGCTCTGTGGCAACCGGTTATATCCACACGGTCGGCTCTCGAAAAACTGAAAAAGAGAATAAGGAAATATACTTCTCTCGTAAAAATCAGAAGAACCGTCTATTACGCTTCCCAGATTGCAGCCGTTATTGCGATAGCCTTTATCTTTCATACCGTAAAGGAATCCAACGCCTATTCCGCCACAACCCATACGGTTCTCTCCTCGACCCATAAATCGGAAGTCACTCTACCCGACGGCACGATAGTATGGCTCAACAATAATACGAAACTCATTTATCCCGAAGTATTTTCATCGATAGAACGATCCGTTTATTTAGAAGGCGAAGCCTATTTCAAGGTCACGAAAAACAAAGCACGTCCGTTCATCGTGAAATCACAAGGACAAGAGATTAAAGTGTTAGGAACATCTTTCAATGTGCGAAACAGACCGAACGAAGACCTTGCAGAAACGACGCTGATTTCGGGAGCCGTATCCCTCCGTTTCAATAACGACTCCGTGCCCGTCAGATTAAATCCGAACGAACAGATAACCTACTCCAAATCAAATCAATCTATCCGTAAAGACACGGTCGTCGCTCATGAATATATAGCATGGGCTACGGAAAAGATGACATTCGACAACGACAGATTCACAGATGTGATCTCATATTTGGAAGACAAATACCAACTTCAAATAATCTGCCCGGAAGAAATCGCCGATACTTTATACCTGACCCTCGTCGTAAGGAACGAAACCAAAGAAGAGATATTCAAGGAAATAGCGCGTATCTCCCATTTGCAATACTCCATACACAACGATACGGTCTATTTCGATTTCCCGAAAAACACCGATTGTCAAACTTTACAACACAGCCTATGAAACACCATGAAGCGCCCCTAACAAAAAACAAGCGATTCAATCATAAAAAATACGACCATTTCTCGTAAACACATCGAAAGAAGAAACCAAGTTAAATACATAAAACCATGAAGACCCTTAAACACAAAAAAACGATCACAAAACGATCTTCATTCCCCTACAAAGTCATAGGACTGGTTTTGTATCTTCTATGGGTTCAACCATTTGGAGCAAATCACCTGTACGCATCGGAACGGAAGATAAACATCGAGGTAAACGACGTGACATTAATCGATGTGCTGAAACAAATAGAAGCTCAAAGCGACTATGTGTTCTTCTATAACAACGCAGACATCGATACAGAGAAGAAAATCAGTATTAATATGAAAGATGCGAATATAAAAGACGTTCTGGATAAAATCCTGAACGAATACTCTTACCGCATCAACAATAAAAAGATCATCATCACCGCCAAACGTCAGGCTCCCGTTCGCACGAACAAAATCAGCGGTGTCGTCTCCGACGATTCAGGACAACCTATTATCGGGGGCAACGTCTTGGTAAAAGGTTTAAACAAAGGAACCATGACCAACATCGACGGGAAATACACAATCGATGTACCCGACAGTGCAACGACTCTCGTTATCTCCTACATCGGATATAAAAAACAAGAAGTTGAAATCGGTGACAGAAATTATATTCCGGTAACTCTTCAAAAAAACGACGTTCTGATGGACGAAGTAGTGGTTATTGGTTACGGGACGGTTAAAAAAAGTGATTTGACGGGAGCTGTATCGAGTGTCAAAACAGAGAATCTGCCCATCGCAGCCAACACTTCTGTCACACACATGTTGGCAGGACAGGCCGCCGGAGTAATGGTAAAACAAAATTCCGCTCAACCGGGCGGAGGAATCGAAATATACGTCAGAGGTGCTGCATCGACCGGTGCAGGGAATGACCCTCTGTATGTAATCGACGGATTTCCCGTCACCAACAAAAGCGTGGAACCCGAAAGCGGGAACCGCTACGAATATGGTTCCCGAAACCCGATGAACTCGTTGAATCCCAACGATATCGAATCCATAGAAATTCTTAAAGATGCCTCCGCCACTGCAATCTACGGAGCAAGAGCTGCCAACGGCGTAATCTTGGTCACGACCAAAAGAGGGAAAAGCGGGAAACCCATAGTAAAATACAACGCCAACTATTCGATTCAAACAATAGCCAAACGACTGGAAATGTTATCGGCTAAGGAATTCATGAATGTTTCAAACGAAATATCCTATCAAAAATGGCGCATGGATAATGAATTATATCCGTATGGCGGAGAGCTGGAAGAAGACGCTTTACCCTACAAGGGCAATCCATATAGTCCGGAAGAAATCGCTGCCGCCGGAGAAGGGACCGACTGGTTCGGGCTGCTTACGCGCGACGGCTCCATCAACCAACACAACGTATCTGTTTCAGCCGGTACGGAATCCACACGATTTTTGGCATCTTTGAATTATTACAAACAAAAAGGAGTAATCAAAAATTCCGATTTCCAACGTATATCGGGAAGAATAAACCTCGATCAAGATTTAGGGAAATACGTCAAAGCTGGTATCAATGCAACATACAGCACCATTTTCAACAATAATGTCCCATTAGGAGAAGGTAACGCCGAAAATTCCAGCCTGCTGAATTCGGCATTGCATTACGACCCCCTCGTCCCGGTAAAAGACGAATCGGGAAACTATGCGCTGAGTCCCACACTGGGCATGATTCCCAACCCGGTTTCAATGCTCGAAATTACAGACCAGACGCAAACCGATAGATTACTGGCAAACGGCTATATCGAAGCTACATTCTGGAAAGATTTGAAAGTAAAGCTCAATATGGGTATCGACAAAAATCAAGGTCGCCGCAGTACCTATCTTCCCAAATCGACGCTATACGGAAAACAAGAAGGAGGAAAAGCCAATATCAATGAAAATAGAACGGTCGATTTATTGTTCGAACTAACAGCCAACTATACGAAGCAGCTTTTCAAGGAAAGAGACAGATTGGAAGTATTGCTCGGGTATTCATACCAACAAGAGAACTGGGACGGATTAGGAGCCGGCAGCTCTCAATTTTTCACCGATTTATTCCTATGGAACAAATTGGAAGCCGGGAATGTGGCCCGTCCGCCGGTAAGTTCTTCCAAAGGCAAAAACGAATTAGGTTCTTATTTCGGCAGAATCAACTATTCCCTGCTCGACAAATACCTGTTTACATTCTCTTTAAGATATGACGGCTCTTCGAAATTCGGTAAAAACAACAAATGGGGTCTTTTCCCGTCGGGGGCATTCGCTTGGAAAATGCAGAATGAAAACTTTTTGAAAGACATCGACTGGTTGTCCGAATTAAAATTAAGAGTCAGTTTCGGACAAACCGGAAACAGCAATATCGGAGGCAATGCCTACGAATACTATGAAGCCGGTAATCAATATGTATTCGGAGATGCTGTACAAACAGGCAGTATCAAAAGCCAACTCGAAAACCCCGACCTCAAATGGGAAACAACGACAGAGTTGAACGTAGGTCTCGACTTCGGATTTCTAAACAACCGAATCACAGGATCGTTTGAATATTTCCACAAAGTAGTCAGCGACTTGCTCGCCTTCCGCAAATTGAATTCCTTGATGGAAGTCTCTACTATTGCAGACAACATCGGAGCGACCCAAAGCACCGGTTATGAGTTTTCTTTAAATACGGTAAACCTTACCGGCCCGTTCAAATGGAACACTACCTTGAATATATCCTCCTATAACGACCGATGGAAAGAACGCAACCCCGATGTAGTCTTGGCGCCTTATGAAAAAGAAGATGCACCTATCCGGGCTATCTATGGATGCGTATCCGATGGTATTCTGCAAATAGGAGAAACTCCTCCTGCCTCCATGCCCGATTTATTGCCGGGACAAATGAAAGTAAAAGACCTGAACGGGTTTGACCCGAACAACGGTTCCAAATTGCTCGGACACCCCGACGGCAAAATAGACGCTGCCGACAGAATCTATTTGGGAAGTACCGACCCGAAAGTTATCATCGGATTCGGCAACATGTTCGAATACAAGAACTTCGATTTGAATATTTTCTTCTATGGCATGTTCGGTCAATACGTAGCCAATTCGAATCGGGCAAAATACGGGCCCTCCGGTTGCGAATACATCTTGCAACGGCAAAACTATTCGAAAGAAGTATTGGAACGGTGGACTCCCGACAATCCTACGAACAAATTTCCATCGGGATTTTACAGTGCCTACTACGGAGGAGATGACTGGCTGCTCGAAAAAGTATCGTTCGTACGTTGTAAAAACATAACACTGGGATACTCTTTCCCGCACAAGTGGATACACAAAGTCTTTTCACAAGCCAGAATATACGTCGATGTTGAAAACCCTTTCATCATTACGAACTATCAGGGATTAGACCCGGAGATGGATTCAAAAGGCGGATATCCGTCTCAAAGGACATATTCGATAGGTATAGATATCACATTCTAAAAACACGTACACTATGAAGACAAAATTCAAACATATACTGGTTATTCTATGTCTCTCGATGATTTCATGCGAGGGAAACTTGGAACCGGAACTATTCGATCAAATTACACCCGAAAACTTTTTAACCAACGAAGACGACGTAAAGACTGCTGTCACCGGTGTTTACGCCGAGTTCCGAGGAATATCCGAATGGGGACGATACAAAACCTCTTGGGGTTCGGTAATGACGCTTCAAGAAGTCCCCACCGACCTATGGGCTGCGAATTGGTTCTATAAAGCCCATACAGATTTCATGTGGAAAGCAACCGACTATTTCGTCTGTGAAATATTCGAATTTTTCGTGCCGGCCATAACAAAAGCCACAGCTTTAATCGCACGTATACAAGACGCTCCTGTGAGCGACGACATAAAAAATCGATACATTGCCGAATTGAGAGTAGTACGGGCGCTCTGGATGTACGATCTGTTCGACCTATATGGGCCGGTTCCGGCAATCACCGACCCCGAAAAAATACTCAATCCCACTCAGGACTTTACGGTAACTCGCCCCTCTCGGGAAGAATACATCACATTTGTAGAAACCGAATTGAAAGAAGTAATCAATGCCAAAATTTTGCCTGTCGCATGGACAGGTAGCGACTACGGTCATGTAAGTCAAGCAACGGCTATGATGGTACTGCTCCAACTATACATGCACGAAGGTGGCTACTGTCGGAACAAACACGTCGGCGACTATCTGGATTATTTCAAAAAGGCCGAACAGGTAGCCAAAGACATCATGGATTTACAATATTATGAATTGCAGGCTGAATTCAAAGACATTTGGAGTCCTCAAAACCAACACAACAACGAAATCATCTTCGCTCTTCCGAGTTTTCCCATTCCGGTAATGGGGAACAACTTTCTTGCCCATGTACTACCCACCGATTACAAGTCCCAGCAAGGTATCCCGCTGACCGGTTGGAATGGATTCAGAACCCCGTGGGAAGTATACGACTCTTTCGATCCGGCCGATAAGCGCAGACAAGTACACAAAACCGAATACTGGAATGGGAAAGAGATGGTTACAGGACGTACCGGAACTCTCGAATATGGAGCTTTGCCTATGAAATATCAGGAAAATGCAAACACCGATGGGACGAATGATGCATCGGAATATGTCATTTACCGGTACGCCGATGTCATCATGTTACGTGCCGAAGCTAAAAACGAAATTTTCGGCCCGGACGGGGGAGGCACACCCACGGCCAAAGAACTCCTGCACCAAGTCTGCCGCAGAAGTTTCGACAATTACGACCAAACCGACCACAAAAAGAAAATAGACCAAATAACCGACATAGATGCTTTTCGCGCTCATCTGCTTCAAGAAAGAGCTTGGGAGTTTATTTGGGAAGGTAAAAGAAGAAGCGACATGATACGACACGGCGTATTCATTTCCAATGCAATCAGCCGGGGTAAAAATCTGGCGAAAGACTACCACGAACTATATCCTATTCCTCAACAAACGATTTATGAACTTAAAATAAAACAAAATGATGGCTACTAATCAAAGAAATCTTTTGAAAAAAGCGACTTTCTGGTCTTTATGCTGCCTCCTTTTCTCTGGACCGATATCTGCCCAAAAGGTATATCCGGCATACGGGTTAAACGACTTCGTAGAAACCGCCGATCCCGAAACCTACGACAGCAAACAATGGGACGATCTTTCTTCGGGACTTCACGCCGCATGGGGGTCGATCGATACTTTGTACAAAAAAGGAAATGTCCCCGCAAATAAAATAAAACAAACGAAAGCCGTCGTATGGAAAGGCGAAAAAGTAAACTTCATCGCATTGGCTTATACCAAAAACGAGATAAAAGACGTAAAATGCGTTACCTCCGATTTAAAAGGTATATCTTCCATCATTCCGGCGGGAAATGTCAAATCGAACTTTGTCC
>OLQD01003237.1_pt1 | contig 10854 bp, 9 predicted proteins | sample 1672841 | NCBI WGS metagenome assembly OLQD01 (sample SAMEA3136729, study PRJEB25190) | human gut metagenome | biome: human gut; feature: human-associated habitat; material: faeces | place: Austria | collected 2013 | reverse complement strand
ATTGTCCCTTACTTTTTATTTTTGAATGTTAAATTTAACGTAACCGTTCGCCCCTAAAACTACCAGGAAATTTTTGCTCTACGCATTAAGAGGTACCTTGAGGATTCTTCACCCTTTTTAGTAGGCTATGATTTTACCTCCTCACATTAAAGGCCTACCCTCTTGGATTATTCTTACAGAAGCCTCTTTCCCTGTTGAGGATCTGATCCTCAACATCTCCTCTCTATCTTCTAGAGAGATGTTAGCTTTTGCATTTATTGTTAACTTCTTGATTTCCATTTCCACTCTCTGGAGTGATGTTTAAAAAGTTCTTTTCCATACTTTAAATGATTTTTAGTAAGTTACATATAAGAATAGTTCACCCTTATTACACATGGTTAGGTGATTATAAAGGGAGATCTCAAGATCTCTTCTTATACCTTAAATAACACTAAAAGCTTAAAGATATGAAAAAAGAATTTATTACAGTTAGTCAAAATTCTGGGCAAGGGAATGCGTCAGTAAGTATTACGTCTGATCCTAATACCTCTGCAAGGGATAGGTCCACTAACTTATTAATAAGAACTGCAGGAGATAAATCCCAAGAGGTTAGAATTTTACAAAATAGTATGCCTTTCTACACGGCTTCACTGATAAAATTTTCTGGTTATCCAAAGAATTTAGGTACTCTGGATTTTATACCTTATTTTGATTTTGTAAATGTGGGTACTAATGATGATGGTTCCAATTATCCTATCTATCATTGTAAAATTAAGATGAATAAAAATTATGACTTCAGTTCAGATATCAAATACTTTCTGATGTGTACTTTTAGAGAAGATCTGTTAGAGGATTATGGGCTTGAACTAGAAACACCCAGTGAATCTAGATCTCTCACACTTAAAAGTTCAGTTAGTGGATTAGGTCTTAAAAATTACGAAGGGGAAATATTCTTAAGTAATGGTACTGATATAGTAGATGAGGTATCTTTACAATTGACTAATAAGACTGATGCCTATGATTATAGGATCCTATATCAGATAGTTTTTAACTAAAAAAAAGATCCCGGATTACCTTCTCCAAGGGTCCGGGATCTTCAACGGAATTTTACATCTATCTTTCTTATGAATGAAACATAATATTATAGTTCTATTCTTCTTTTTCTTTGGTTTCTTTATTCTCTTCTACATCTCCTTTTCGAAGACTAGACAATCTAACTTCTCTTTTAAATTACGAATAATGCAATTATCCAGAATGCTAAGGCAAATGTAAGGCCTATTTTATTCTTCTCCCAGAATTTATCCTGATTAAAGTAGCAACCCAAATAAATTAAAGGGAAGCATAATACCCCAAATATGATAATAACTGGGAATAGGATCAAGAACAATATGTACTGTATAAGTTCTTGAGTACTAGCAGACCAACCTCTATAGTTGTTGTTTGAATCGAAATAATGTCTCATAATCTCAAGTGTTTTAAGTATCGGATTAAACAATATATTGGGAACAAAGGCAAAACTAACCAGATACTGATGAAAGTAATGAATTCATTTAAACCCAAATATCTTTTGCAAAGCTTAGTAAGAATCACTGCTGGCAGAAAACAAACTACATATACCGTGTAAAGAATCACCCACATTATTTTTCTTCGATTAAGTTGATTACCTTGGATAATTTGCCTTGAACCTTCTCTAATTTAGAGATTTCCCATCCCTTAATATCATCTCCATAAGAGGATAATTTCTCTATGGATCTTTTGATAGAGAAATATGCCTTGAACCTTTTAAACCTTTCCTCATTTTCAGGATTCATTGGTAAGGCAAATCCCTGAAGATTATTGCCTACTCTTTTATAAACTTTCTCTAAGTTAGGCAATCTAGTTACCTTTACCTTATTACTCAGAGTAGCAACTCCCTCTTTTTTATCTACTGAAACTACTTCTACTTCTTCCATCAGTGTAGGATTCTCTGAATTTGAGTAGATTACCTTTGTTCCTTCTTTTAATTTTTCTTTCATAATTCGTTTGATTAATTTGTTTATGCAAATATACTAAATTTATTTGATTATTGAAAATTATCTATTTTATTTTTAATAAATTCATAGGCATCACCCTGGTAATCTTCTAGCATTTTATATTCCTGTGGAGATAGAAATACTCCGTTTACTTTAAAAAGTTTTCTTAGATGCTCCGGTATAGTGCCTTGGTGAGTGATGTTATTGTATCTGATAATATAAACTTGCTTATCTTTCCTATCAATAACTCCCAGAGTGTTTACTGGTTGGAGTTTAGTTTGGTAAATTCCCCCGAAAGCTGAAGGGATCATTAAAATATCTCCGGGTACTCGAGTTATCCAATGAGAATAATCTGGAGTAATCACTGAAATTTTCTTCTCTTTTTCAAGCTTTTTATCATATTCTAATCGAGTATACCAAAAAGCACATCCATAACAAATATCCTGAGCTTTCATAAGTGTAGGGATCTCTCGATTTATATCAAAATCCCCTAAATTAATGGGTTTGCCACATATTCGGCACCGATTTATCCTATTCATATTGCATTATTTATAAGTTATATGGAATAATAGAACACAAAGAACTTAGAAAATAGGGATTTGAGCAATACTGTTAGATGTTTATTGAACTTAAAACACTAAAGTTATGAAAAATGGTTTAACTAATGAGATGATTAAAGATCTGGCTAACAGATTGGGTATAGAACCAGCTCTCTTAAAAGCAGTACAGATAGTAGAAGCTGCAGGTAGAGATGGATTTTTATCCGATGGTAGACCTCAAATCCTTTTTGAGGGACATATTATGTACAAGGAATTTCATAAAAAGTTCCCTGATAGAGATTTAGCTTATCTCTGTAAGAAATTCTCTACGGTATTTTACCCAAAATGGGATAAATCTAAATATTTTGGGGGCTTAGGGGAGTATAAAAGACTCGAATTAGCTAAGGTAATTGATGAAGAATGTGCTTTAAAAGCCACTAGTTGGGGAATGTTCCAGATTATGGGATTCAATCACAACCTCTGTGGGTGTAAAGATGTCTTCGAGTTTGTTCACAAAGTATCAGAATCTCATGAAAAACAACTAGAATTGATGTATTATTTCATGAATAACTCTGGCTGTTTGAAAGAACTCAAGGAAAAAGACTGGGCAGGTTTTGCCAAGAAGTATAATGGTCCCGGATATGCCCAGAATGCTTATGATCAGAAACTGAGAAATGCCTACGAAAACTTTAAAGGTAAATTATGAAAAGATGTCACTTTAACAATTGGCTAGCAAAATTGATTTTAGCCAAGAACTATACGGCAATTACCTTATTCTTCAATTCATTCTTTAAGTATGATGAAGAAGTATATGAGTGGGATAATATAAATCATGAGTGTATTCACCAGGTACAACAGATAGAATGCTTTATCCTGGGATTGATTATTGGTATCATAGTAGTTGGTTTGGGTGCTCCCTGGTGGGTTATCCCTATAATTGCTTTTGGATTCTTCTACCTATGGTATGGAATCGAATATCTGATAATCTTGGCTTTTGCTGGTTGGGATAAACAGAACGATCGATATCATGATGTAAGCTTTGAAGAAGAAGCTCATTCGAATGATACTAAATGGGATTATCTTAAAGAGAGATTACCATTTTCATGGATGTCTTACATAAAACTGAGAAGCTACAAGAAATGAAAAAATTAAAAGTATTAGGGGTGTCTGCTGGTGCAGGCATCCTTTTGTTCCCTTTTAGAAAGAATTTGATAGCTAATATAGAAACTCGAGGAGTATTTTATACTAAAGGCTTAGAGCAGTGGAAATTGAACTTTGGAGATATACCCTATTATAAAGAGACAATTTTCCCAGATTGTAAGCCAGACATCATACTTTCAAGCCCAGATTGTGGAGCATCTTCCATTATGAGGCTTTCAAAAGTAAAAGAATTGGGCAATCCTCAAGAGAATAAATCCCTAAATCTAGTGATTCAATCAATCTTACATTATAAGCCTAAGATATTTCTTATAGAAAACTTGCCTCGTTTGCTATCTCTGCTACCAAAGGAATACCTTCAAAAAACTTTCGAAGACTATAAACTTATTTTTCACGAAAGGTCGGTTTCTGATTATGGGAACTCACAGTTATCACGAAAGAGATTACTTATCATCGGAGTACATAGAAAAACCGGTAAGAAATATTTGAATGCTTTCAATGAAGTATTTCAAGTAAAAAACCCAACAATTACTAGAAATCTACTTAACGATTACCAGAATCCATTAAATTATAACATACCCTTGGATAAAATCCTGGCAATGTATGACTATCGAAAACTTCCCGAAAAGAAAAATCTTACAGTAAAGAAAATACATAGACTTTGGGTAGGAGCATTCCATGCTGAAAAGAAATGGCCAATCAAAACAGCAAAGATGAGTACCCTCCCAGGAGTATACAGATTGGAAGAAGATAAATCTCCCTTAACACTGAGACCTGCCGATAGACAATTCCGACCCGATGGTTATCCTCTTGGGATTTTGGATTTCAAGGCAATCATGGGATTTCCTAAACCCTACAAGATTTTCATGGATGAAGGCAATTATCTTTACTGGCTTAACAAGGCAAGGTATACAATTGCCAAAGGAGCAGTTGGAGAAATTGGGATTTGGTTTAAAAGGTGCATTAGAAACGCCTCCGATAAGTAGACTATTGGATTATACCTATATATAACTAACTTAATACCATAAATATAATATGAAAACTTTACCAAGATTACCTGAGGATTTTATTAAAAACCTACCTGGTTCTAAAGTGAAATTAATATATAAATTAATGAAGTTAGAATCAGAAGTACTAGCTGAAGAATCTAAACTTAGTAGTGCTTTAGCTTCTTACTACTGGAGTTTGAACCCAAATTTAAAATCGGTTTCAAAAAGCCGATTTTTATTGCCTAAAATGTTAAAATCATTCGAAGCTAAGAAGATGGAATATTTAAATTTACTAGATGCTTGCGCCTCTCAAATAGATGGTTGGTATGAAGCTATTTCACCAAAGTTGGTTGAAAAGAAACCGAATAAGGCCCTAATATTAGGAGAAAATATTACTAGAAAGCATGCTAGGAGCTTAAAGACTAAGAGAATTAAGGTAAGTTGATGATTTGATTAAATGTTAAAAGACTTTAAAAGTGTCAAAAAGTACTAGAAGGGAAAAACTTCCTCCCTTTCAGGAATTCCTTCTTAAAAACCTTCTATACAATTAACCTCAATAGGTAGGTATCAATAATAATCATTATTCATTCTACCTACATTGGTTGATTCCATCAACCAATGTAATCAATGGTTGTATACAACCATTGATTGGAAATATATTATTTTGTATTCTTTATTCTTCTTTTTTTAGGAGGTTTTTTTCTTCTTTTGTACTGGGTTTATTAAGATTATATTAGTTTATGAAGAAAGCCAAAAATATCGTTACGTTAATACTAATAGGATTTACTATTTACCTTTGCTTCAGGAATTACAAACTTTCTCGAGAGGTTAATTCTCTGGAACAAGCGGTCAATGAAATCCCAGATACAGTTTACATCAAGAAACCCTTTAAACCTGAAAAAAAGTTTTCAGAGGAAAAAGAACCAGATAGAATCTTAGTTTACGATAAGAAGAAGTCCGACTCTCTTCTTCCTGATAATTCCATAAGACAGCATCTTATCAGTAAACAAGATTCTCTGGTTCAATTGGTTTTAAAGAGGAATAAATTGAACTTAAGTCTACTCAATAAGGAATCCAATACTTATTCAACTAGATCATTCCAAATCGACCTGAATAAGTACAGTTATAACTGGCATGAGGGTCAATTAACCCAGAAAAGGATAAAGAGATTTTCACTTAATCCTTACATCTATGGCAAATACAGACCTTTCAATAACTTGTTAGACATGGGTACTGGAATTGAGTTCAAGACTAACCGATTTAATTACAAACTCGGAATCAATGCTTTCTACTACCCGAAATTCCAATCGGGAATAGGTACTGATTTAGAGTTTTCAGTTCAATATAAATTTTGATATGGCAAAAAAGATTATAACAGAAAATACAAACCTTACAAGAGAGGAATTAGAGATACTGGCTAAAGTTCCTAATGATGTATTTCTCTTTAGTCTCTTTTGTTATGTGATACACCCAGTAAGAGGAAAGGTAAGATTCGAACTATATCCTTACCAGAAATCGGTACTATACCAGTTCGTAAAAGAGAGATTCAACATTTTACTAAAGTTTCGTCAGGCTGGTATTACAGAACTTATTTCTATGTACTGCCTTTGGTTAGCTATGTACCATCCTAATAAGAAGATAAACATCATCTCTATTAAGGACACTACTGCTAAGAAGGTGCTCAAGAAGATTAAGTTCATGTATAAGAATCTTCCCTGGTATCTTCAAACTCCGATTATAAATGGTAGAGCTGGAGAATTTGGATCTGCTTCTATGATAGAATTCGATAATGGATCTTTCATAGAATCTATTCCTACATCTTCAGAAGCCGGACGTTCAGAATCCCTTTCCCTTTTGGTTATTGATGAGGCTGCTATTGTAAGATGGGCAGCTCAAATCTGGGCCGCGGCTTTTCCTACTCTTTCATGCTCGGTTGGCTCAACTCCTGTCTTTTTAAGACATTATGAGGAAATTAAAAAGGGATATCCAAAACCAATAACCGAGCAAATTAAATTAAGAACTCTTTGCCCCAAACAAAAAGGAGTTTTAGATATATCTAACTTAGGGTATTATACTTTAACTCATACTGGTTTATGGAAAAAAATTCTATGGACCCAGAATAAGGGTAAATTAGAGACTTGGTTTGTAAAAGATAATCGAGGTAAAAAAGCTGGATATACCCCAAAACATAGATTATTTACTACTAAGGGATGGAAAACTGTAGAAGAGATCATTGATCAAAATCTGAATATCATTCAAGCTGATACTAAAGTAGATCAACTTAAGCTACCTAAACAAGTAAAAGCTCCTTCTAAAGAAATCCTAAAACCCATAGAAGAATTTCCAGGTTATTTTGTATCAAATCTTGGTAAGGTATATTCTGATTCTCCAAGAAGAGGTTTTTATGAATTAACTCCCAGACCAAATAAAGATGGCTATCTGAGAGTTGCTCTTAAAAAAGCTGGAGTAAAAAGAGAAACAGGGTCAACACGTAATCAAGGAAAAGGTAAAACATTTCAAAGATCAATACACTTATTGGTTGCAGAAGCTTTCCTTGGGCCTAAACCTAATCCAAAATCTCAAGTAGATCACATAAATAACCAGAGAGATTGTAATCATATAAATAATCTTAGGTATATATCAAGTTCTGATAACGTTAAGAAAAGTTTTGAGTATAATCTAAATGCAACCATATTCGGCATTCAAGGTGATAAATTGCCAAACCTCTTAAAAAGAGGTAGAATTTTAGAAATGGCCGAAGAAGGTTTCTCTTATAGAGAAATTGCTAGAGAAGTATATCCAGAATATAAACAAGCTCATAAGTTTGTTAAGAGAATCTTAACTGAAAGAGGTTCAAGGGTTTATATCTCTAAATTACAAGTAGTAAAAAAATGTCAAAGAACCATTTATGATATTCATGTAGAAGATGATAATTCTTATATATCAGCTAATAACTACATCAATCATAATACTGGTGGATCGGCTATCGTAAACTCTTGTGTTACTGGTAATACTAAGATAATTACAGATAAAGGTTTGCTTAGGATTAAAGATATTTGCCCTAAGAAATTCGGAGCAGTAGATTTATCCTTAGTAAGTAATTTAAGAGTACTTACCCATAAGGGCGAATGGAAAAGAATAGTAGCTTCAGTAAACAAAGGTAGATTAGAAACTTGGAAAGTTAAAACCAAATATGGTAATACTCTAAAATGTACACCTAATCACAAATTGTATACTCTAAATGGTTTTATGACCGTGAAAGATATAATAGAGAAAGGTGAAGAGGTAATATTATACAAAACTGGTATTTCAGAGATAGAAACTCCACCCTCAATTAAATGGCCAGATAAAGAAGAATGGGTAAAAGTAAAAGGGTATGATAACTATCAGGTATCTAATCGAGGACAATTAAAATTCCTTAGAGCTGGTAAGTGGTACCTTAAAAGCTTACGTACTAATAAAACTGGTTACATTAGAATAACTCTTCATAAGGATGGTAAATCTAAAAAAATTACTATGGCTGAACTGGTATTAACCCATTTTACTACTCAAACTAAGCTTAGCAAAGATGAAGTTATAGACCACATCGATTGTATACCAACTCATAATTGGTCTACTAATTTAAGAGTTATTTCTCGTAAAGAGAATACTAGAAGAGCTTCACTTTATTCTTATGGCTTAAAACTTGGTATTAAGATAGGTAAGGGGTTTACAGATATAGATTCTTTAGCTACAGTAAAGAGAGGTATAGATTCGGGCGAAATAGAAAGAGACGGAATAACTACTTTCATAAAGAATCATGAGGTATTTAATTCTATGTCTTTGAAAAGTGCTAGGTCTTATATAAGTAAAATTCTTTCTGGTAGAAGGGGAGAACAGGTAGAATTATCTAAACTTACTCTAGTAAAGAAGTTTAAAGCAACCATATATGATATCACGGTAGAAGATCACCATAGTTACATTACCTACAACTATAAAAAAGGTAATAAAAAAGAATTTAATTTTTTAAATAAAAATACTCCTTATGGCGTAGGGAACTTTTACCATTCTACTTGGGTAGATGCCATTGCAGGAGGTAATCCATTTAACCCAATCCGGTTATATTGGCCAATGCACCCAGAACGAGATGAAAACTGGTATAAGCAAATGGCTTCTGCTCTTGGTCCAAAGAGAACTGCTCAAGAAATAGATGGTGACTTCTTATCATCAGGAAATACAGTCTTCGATTTAGCTGATATAAAGGCTATCGAAGACTGCCTTAGTGATTACCCAGTTATTAAGAAAAGGTTTAATGGTCAGTATAGGCAATATCTTGAACCTCAATCAGATAAAGAATATTTTATCGGGGCAGACGTTTCAACTGGTAGAGCTTCTGACTACTCAGCTTTTACTTGTATGGATAAGCAAGGAGAAGAACAAGCAGTATTTAAAGGTAGAATACCTATAGATAAGTATGCTAAACTTCTGGGAGATACTGGTCAATTATATAATTGGGCAACTATTGCCCCAGAATCTAACGATGTTGGTATGGCTGTAACTACCAAGCTTCAGGATGAAGGATATCCCAAATTGTACTACTATCAAAAGATGCTGAAGAAAAAGGGTAAGAGTAGACCAGAGGTAGATAAATCTCCAGGATGGTTAACTACTCAAAAGAATCGTTCAGTAATCATCGAGAATCTTGAACAAGATATTCGAGAAGAAGACGTTATAATAAAAGATCCATTTTTCGTTCAAGAAGCTTATACTTTTATCTATGATGGTTTAGGTAGACCAGTAGCAATGGGTAAGCATAGGGCAAACAATTCAGCAGTAGATATAGACCTTGAAGGTGATGTCTATTCTGATGACTCTATTTTCGGAAAAGCAATATGCAATCATATACGAAAAGGAAAGACTAACATAATTGTACAACCAAAATGAAAAAGATTAGTTTCAAATGGCCATTTGGGAAGAAAGATCCTCCCACTATGCCACAGGCTGAAGGCAATAAAAAACCTAACAATGTTCCTTCAGTATCTCCAGGTAGGGTATCGGTTCCAGAAGATTCTAATTTTATTTCTTCCTTAAAAGGGCTTACTTATATGGTAAGTCCTTCTTTCCGTACAGAGATAATACCTTTCATTCGAGATTTATATAAGGTAAATCCGGATGTTGGCATAGCTCTTCAGGATATGTTTAAGTTGTCTAATACTGGTCACTTAATTACATTCCCTAATAATACGGATGAGGAAGCAAGTAAGATGAGAGAACATCTAAAGAATGCTACCAAAAAATGGTCAACGTATTCTGCTGGGATTGATGGGTTAGTAAACAAAATGATAGTTCAACTCTTAGTTAGTGGAGCTATTTCTATTGAATGTGTTCCCGATGATAAACTAGAAGGATTAGCAACTATCCTATTCCTAAGACCTGAGAATATAGTATTCAAAAGGGAAAACAATGGAGTTTACCAACCTTACCAAAAGAACGTAGCTTTTACCAATAATCGGAGAGAAGACTACATAAAGCTAAATACAGAAACCTATATTTATTCTGGTATGTTTAATGATACAGATGAGCCTTATGGGATTCCCCCCTTTATGACTTCTCTTGATTCATTAAAAACTCAACATGATATGAAGATTAATTTCAAGCATATCATGGAAGTTGCCGGTATGATTGGTTTCCTTGAAGCTAAGATGGCAAAACCTGATCAGATGGCAAGTGAATCTTCATCAGCTTATGAAAACCGATTAAATCGAATCCTTGTAAACCTTAAGAAGAATCTTCGAGAGGGGTTAAAGGATGGAATAGTTACTGGTTACATTGATGATCATGAATTCAAGCTTAACTCTACTACCAAGGAATTGGTTAATATAGAGAAGCCTTGGAATATGAACCAACAATCAGTAGCTAATGGTTTAGGAGTTAATGGTTCTATAATTGGGGTATCATCTACTACTGGTGAAGGTGCAACTGGCATAATGTTATCTAAGATGATTAGCCAGTTAAAGAATATCCAAATGATTGTAGCTTATGTATTGGATAGAATTTATTCTCTAGAACTGCGTTTGGCAGGTTTTAATAATAAGGGAATAAAGATTGATTGGGGAACTTCTACCGTTTCTGATGAAGTTAAAATCCAACAGGGTCTCCAATATAAGATACAGAACCTTGACTTATTATATAAGGCAG